>ERZ1106948.1-NODE-1-length-345206-cov-7.402934_pt1 | contig 345206 bp, 332 predicted proteins | sample MGYA00403673_ERZ1106948 | MGnify/ENA primary metagenome ERZ1106948 (study PRJEB35170, sample SAMEA104062409) | human gut metagenome | biome: human gut; feature: human-associated habitat; material: faeces | place: Denmark | collected 2012-05-07 ...
CGACTGCAGCAAGCTCTTCTGCATCAGCGGCAGATTCTTCAGCAACTGCAGCAAGTTCATCCGCTTCAGCGGCAGATAGCTCAGCAACAGCAGCAAGCTCTTCTGCTTCAGCAGCAGATAGCTCAGCGACAGTTGCAAGCTCATCAGCTTCAGCAGCAGATAGCTCAGCAACCGCAGCAAGCTCTTCAGCTTCAGCAGCAGATAGCTCAGCAACAGCAGCAAGCTCATCTGCATCAGCGGCAGATTCTTCTGCAACCGCAGCAAGCTCATCAGCATCTGCGGCAGATTCTTCAGCGAAAGCCGCAAGCTCTTCAGCTTCAGCAGCAGATAGCTCAGCAACAGCCGCAAGCTCTTCAGCTTCAGCAGCAGATAGCTCTGCAACCGCAGCAAGCTCTTCAGCATCAGCAGCAGACAGCTCAGCGACTGCAGCAAGCTCATCAGCATCAGCGGCAGATTCTTCAGCGACTGCAGCAAGCTCTTCAGCTTCAGCAGCCGATTCTTCAGCGACTGCAGCAAGCTCTTCTGCATCAGCGGCAGATTCTTCAGCAACTGCAGCAAGCTCTTCAGCTTCAGCGGCAGATTCTTCAGCGACTGCAGCAAGCTCTTCTGCATCAGCAGCAGATAGCTCAGCAACCGCTGCAAGCTCATCCGCTTCAGCAGCAGATAGCTCAGCAACCGCAGCAAGCTCTTCAGCTTCAGCAGCAAACAGCTCAGCGACAGCAGCAAGTTCTTCAGCTTCAGCGGCAGATAGCTCAGCAACCGCAGCAAGCTCATCCGCTTCAGCGGCAGAAAGCTCTGCGACAGTAGCAAAAGAGGAATCAGCATCAATTAAACGTGTTGTGAAATCAACAGATGAAAACGGCAAAGTAAACAACGTTGAATCTGAAGTCGATGGCAACAATGCGACTGCAGTAGGTTCAGGTGCGAAAGCGAAAGGTGATAATAGCTCTTCGTTTGGTACAAATGCTAACGCAAATGGTAAGAATGCAACTGCAATTGGTCAGGGGGCTAATGCTTCAGCTAATAATGCAACGGCTATCGGTCAAGGTGCGAAAGCCACCGCAAACAATTCTGTGGCATTAGGTCAAGGCTCTGTAGCAAATGAAGCGAATACTGTTTCAGTGGGTTCAGTTGGTAATGAACGTCGAATCACCAATGTGGCAGATCCAGTTCGTGGTACGGATGCGGCAAACAAACAATATGTTGATCGTTCTGTTGGTGCAGTTCGTAGCGAAATGAAGAAAACTGATAAGAAACTTCGTGGTGGTATCGCAGGAGCAACTGCTGCAGCGAATATTCCACAAGTGACTAAACCAGGTGGTTCAATGGTTGGCCTTGGTGTAGGTAACTACAAAGGTGAAAGTGCAGTTGCAGTAGGTTACTCACGTGCGAGCGATAACAATAAAGTTATCTTCAAAGTGAGTGGTGCAGCAACTACACAAGGTGATTACAATGTTGGTGCCGGTGTAGGTTACCAATGGTAATAATCAACTAATTAAGATAAATCACTCGGGTAGGAATATCCGAGTGATTTTTATTATTTAAATCATTTGAAAATACGTTTATTTTTGACCGCACTTTCAGATGATTTAAATAATAAAAAGGAAGAGAATTATGCGTAAATATAAAATTGGGATCACCTTTAATTTAGAAGCAAAAGTCACAGATATTTGGGCAAATGGTGCGAATCAAAATGTTATTCACCTTTATCATTTATTGCAACATTCATCGATTGTAGAAGATGTTATTTTGGTTTCATGGGGACCAGAAAAACGCACTACACCTCCAGAAGGGTTTATGCTTGATGGATTAAATTTGAAATACGCTTATATTGAGGATGTAATTGATCAATTAGACGTATTGATTGAGGGAACATTGGTGATTGAACCTAATCAAGTTACTCGAATGCATCAACATGGTGGTAAAGTTGTTTGCTATAAAATGGGTAATGACTTTATTATGGATATGGAAAATTTCCTTTTTGATAAGAAAGCAGGAAGAGTGTTTAACGGTACGTTATTTGATTCTGTATGGATGATTCCACAGCATGAGAATACCTGTAAATCTTATTTTTCCATTATGTATCGTTGTCCTGCTTATGTGGTGCCTGCAATTTGGTCGCCGGTATTCTGTGATCAGGTGATTAAGCGAATTAAAGAGAAGCATAATCTTACTTTTGGTTATAAACCAGATGCTGAGAAAAAAGCTAAACGTATAGCCTCTTTTGAAGCCAATATTAACGTAGTGAAAACTTGCTTTACGCCAGTGTTAATTGCTGAACAAGCCTATCGTGAAGCTCCTGAGAAAATTAAAAATGTCTATATGTGCAACACCTACGATAAAAAAGATAATCCAACCTTTTTCAATTTCATAGGACGAACTAATCTTGTCAAAAATGGAGTAATGACGGTAGAAGGGCGTTACCAAATGCCAGATTTTCTGACCCGTTATGTGGATATTGTGCTTAGTCATCAATGGGAAAATGGCTTAAATTATGCTTATAATGATGCATTGTATGGTGGTTATCCATTTATTCATAATTCAAAACTAATTCCGAAAGGTGTAGGGTATTATTACGATCAGTTCGATGCATTTGAAGGTGCAAAAGTATTACTTGATGTGATTGATAACCATGATAAGCATCATGAAGAATATGTGAAAAGAGCAAATGAATATCTAGATTCGCAATTACCAACTAATCCTGTGAATATTTATTTGTATGAGAAAGAGATCAAGCGGTTGTTTTCTGAATAAGACTTGTAAAAATCCCTCAGTGAGCACTAAGGGATTTTTTATTCAACTTATAAATTTTAATTAGTATTAATAGTGTGTTTATCTATAATATTTACCACAAAGCATTAAATTCTTTTTCGTATTTTTCTTTCAAATTAAGAAAATCTACTTTTTCATTCTCTGGCAGCAGTTCATAGCATGTCATTACATACCCATAAATATCATCTACATATTTTTTAAATCCAGGTGACAACTCATTGTTGAGTTTCATATTTTCTATTTCAGTTATTACATCAGATAGATTTTGAAATAGACTTACTTGATTTTTAGAGGTCGCAACAGAACTAATTGAACCTTTTCTTTCTCTTCTATACATATAAAAGCAGTTTTTATAAATCGCATAACTACTAATATATTTAGTAAGAAAAAAACTCCATGCAACATCTTCAAAAGATCGCCCTTTTATAAAAAAGAGGTGGTTTGTTAAAATTAATTCTCTTTTTATTGTTTTTGTAAAGGGGAACCCAAGATAAATTCCATCTTGATAAAGACCTTGAAAGTCTTCCCTAAAAGAACCTATTAGCTTATCTCGGTTGATGTAATGGTTTACAATTTTGTCAGGATAGATACTACTCATATAATTGAAGATAATATCGGGATTATTTTCAGTAATTATCTTTTGTAAATCAGAGAGAACAGTTGTTCCTTCCCAATAATCATCACTATCTAAAAACATTAAATACTCTCCTCGAGCAATTTGAATGCCTGCATTTCTTGCGTCGGATACTCCACCGTTAATTTTATGGATAAAAACAATATTAGAATATTGTTTAGCATATTTGGCGCAAATGTCGATAGAATTATCTGGTGAACCATCATCAACTAAAATAAGTTCATAATTTTGATAATCTTGTGCTAAGACAGATTCAATACATTGTTCGAGGTAACGTTCAACATTATAGATTGGTACAATGATACTAAATAGTGGATTTTCAACTTTATCTTGTTGTTTTTGTCTTGGATTTTTCCCCAATAGATAACGTGCTTGAGCAATATTTTGAGGTTCATGGAATGCAGTAAATTGATCTGCAAGCCAGTAGGGTTTTGTTTCACTTAAAAGTACGGTTAATTTTTTTGCGACATCTTTTCGGATGAGATAAAGCGAACAACCATAGTTGTACTGATTTGTATCACCATAGATTAATGCATCCGGCTCATCACTAGCTTGGTATAGGCGTTCACAAGCAGGAGTTTCACCATCGCGCTGTAATTTGATAATTCCGTAAGAAGAGTATTTATTAGCATAATTGATAGCATGCTGAATGAAGTTTTCAACAGATTGTATTTCACTTTCAGCAATTAAAACAAAATCATTATCTTGTAACTGTTCATTTTCAGCAATCGTCTTCCAGCAGTGAATATGAGATAGCGTGTGGGCAATTTCTTTGTTATTGGGAGTCCGATCAAGTAGTTCTTCTGCTTTCTTTAAATTAAATAAGGCTGAAGAATTACCCAGTAAGCTAACCTGTTCTTTAGTTACTGCAGAAATAGGAACAACATGAGAGTCATAGGCGCATTGTAAAAAATGACTCAGTGTCTCTATTTTTTCAGAAGCATAAATCACATAACAGGTTAGTTTTTCCATCGTTTTGATTACCCTTTATTTTTCGCGGTAGTCGCTTTTAACGCCATATACCCCACAATCGCAGAAACAGTGGAGCCTAATAAGATCCCTAATCGAGAAAGCGCGTTAATGCTTTCACCTGCATCAGCATTGAAGGCAAGGCTTGCTAAGAACATCGACATGGTGAAACCGATACCACACAAAATTGCCACGGCAAAAATTTGTTTAAAGTTAATGCCTTGTGGAAGTTTTGCAATGCCAAGTTTAACGGAAAGATAACTGAAACCAAATACGCCGAGTGGTTTTCCGATAATTAAGCCAAGAGAAATCGCGAGCAATAATGGTGATGTTAGCATGCTGAGATCTATGCCATCAAAGCTTACCCCCGCATTGGCAAATGCAAATAATGGTAGGATAACAAAAGATGACCAAGGGGCAAGAATGTGTTCAAAGTCATGTAATGGAGTTTCGCCATTTTTGCCTTTCAATGGAATACAAAATCCGATGATAACCCCTGCAAGAGTGGCATGTACGCCTGATTTTAATACCGAAGCCCATAAGATTGTTCCCACCAGCATATAGGCACAAAGTGCGGTCACTTTAAAGCGATTTAATGCGATAAGTGCAACAATAGCAACTGCAGCAAAGATGAGAGCTTGTACACTCAATCCGTGTGAGAAAAACAGTGCAATAACAACGATGGCACCTAAGTCATCAATGATGGCTAAAGCAAGTAAAAAGATTTTTAGTGGGAGTGGCACTTGTTTACTTAATAACGCCATGATACCAAGAGCAAAGGCAATGTCTGTTGCCATTGGGATAGCCCAGCCATCGGCTAAAGCGGGATCGTGTTGGGCGATAAAAACGTAAACTAATGCTGGAATGATCATTCCCCCCACCGCTGCAATAGCAGGGAAAATCGCTTGTTGATAGCTTGAAAGGGATCCCTCAAATAATTCTCTTTTGACTTCCATTCCCACTAAAACAAAGAATACCGCCATAAAACCATCGTTGATCCAGTGAATTAAGGTTTTATCGATAGAAAAAGTACCTACTTGAATGCTGACTGGTAAGTTTAAAAAGTCATTATAGGTTTGATTAAGCGGTGAATTGGCTAATAGCATTGCAACTACCGCTGAAAAAAGTAATAAAATTCCGCCAGCTGATTCCAATTTGAAAAAACGCTGAATTTGTTGAATCAAACTCAGTTTATTCATTCATTCTCTCCTAAAAAAAGTAATAAAAATAATAAAGCTTGGATATTATCACAAATTTACTGATTTTGGGGAAAGAGGCGGTGGATAATGTGTGATTTAATCGGAATATGATAGATTTCGTGATCTATTTCACAAAATTTATTTTCCTTTTTGGAATAAAAAACAATTTAATAGTAAAATTCTTAAAATTTATTTATTCGAGAATACTTATGTTTTCAAAAAAAGACATCATCGTATTAGGCATGATGATTTTTGCTTTATTTTTAGGCGCAGGAAATATTATTTTTCCACCGATGGAAGGTTACTCCGCAGGTAACCATTGGGCAACCGCTTCGCTAGGATTTGTGATAACAGGCGTACTCATGCCATTTATTACATTAGTTGTTGTGTCAGTATTAGGACGTGGTGAAGAACTGACTAAGGACTTACCCAAGTGGGCAGGCGTAGCCTTTTTAACCATTCTTTATTTAGTCATCGGTTCAACCTTTGCAATGCCTCGAATTACTAATGTCGCTTATGAAATGGCATGGTTACCATTGGGGCTCGTTGAAGATAGTGCGACAACACGTCTTATTTTCTCTGTGATCTTTAATATTATCGCGATGGGATTCATGATTCGCCCAAGTACCATTATTTCAACGGTGGGTGAAGTGATGACACCAGCATTGTTGGTATTATTGCTCTTTGTTGGGATCACGGTTTTTGTTTCACCTCTTTCTGACATTGTTGCCCCGTCGCAGGCTTATGCCGAGAATTCAGCATTAACCACAGGATTAATTAGTGGTTATCAAACAATGGATGTACTGGCTGCGATTGCCTTTGGTGGCATTGTTGCACGGGCGTTGTCTGCAAAAAATGTGACCAATCCACAAAAGATTGTTCAATATACGATTTCAGCGGGTTTGGTATCAGTCGTCTTATTAGGTTGCTTATATTTTTCTTTATTCTACTTAGGCGCGACTTCTGATGCGGTGGCACAAGGTGCAACAAATGGCGGCCAAATCTTCTCTCGTTATGTGAACAGTTTATTTGGCACGGCGGGAACCTGGATTATGGCGGGTATTATTACTTTAGCAAGTCTAACCACATTAGTGGGCGTAACCAGTGCGTGTGGTGATTACTTCTCCAAGTTTTCGACGCGTTTTTCTTATCCATTTTGGATTGTCTTCTTCACTGCCATGACGACAATTATTTCACAATATGGCTTAACAAAATTACTCCGAGTGACGATTCCAGCCTTGTTGTTGATTTACCCAATGGCGATCATGTTAGTGGTTTTACAGCTTGTGCGTAATAAATTGCCTTCTATTCGATTGAGCTATTACACCACTATTTTTGTGACAGTTTGTTTTAGTTTGATTGATAGCCTGAAAAACTTGGATATGTTGCCAGAAGGGTTACATCAAATCATGACTCATTTCCCGCTCTATTCACAAGGGCTTGCGTGGCTTGTGCCTGCATTATGTACTTTAGTGCTTTCCATGATATTCGGGAAAACCATTTCAAAATAATAAAAATGCCGATAATGATTTATCGGCATTTTTTATATCAAGTGCGGTCGTTTTTTCACGTATTTTTAGGCTGCAAGACGTTGTCTCACAATTTCAAATAAACATACACCCGTCGCAACGGAAACGTTGAGGGATGAAACTGAGCCCGCCATTGGAATACTAATGAGTTGATCACAATGTTCACGCGTGAGACGACGCATGCCTTCACCTTCGGCCCCCATCACTAAGGCAAGAGAACCAGTAAGTTTACTTTGATAAATAGTTTCTGTTGCTTCGCCGGCCGTACCTACTACCCAAATATTATGATTTTGTTGTAGATCTCGCAAAGTACGCACTAAATTGGTTACGCGAATTAATGGCACAGTCTCCGCAGCACCGCAAGCCACTTTACGTGCAATAGAAGTGAGTTGAGCGGATTTATCTTTGGGCACGATAACAGCACTCACACCGGCAGCATCCGCAGTACGTAAACAGGCTCCCAGGTTATGGGGATCCGTCACGCCATCAAGCACTAATAAAAGTGGATTTTGTTTACGAGTAAGGAGTTCATCCAGATCATGTTCATTTAGCTCTTTCGCTTCTTGCACACGAGCAATCACACCTTGATGCACTTCACCATTGGATTTTTTATCTAATGTTTGACGATTAACAAATTGCACCGCAATGCCTAAAGCATAGAGCTCATTGAGTAAGGGGTGTAGGCGTTTATCTTCACGGCCTTTCAGCACAAATACTTCAATTAAACGCTCAGGGCTATTTGCTAAAATGCTGTTTACAGCATGGATACCATAGATATTTTCTGACATAGGGTTCTCTTATTTATTATTTTTTCCGTTTTCTCGTCGGTTTCTTCGAAACATCTTTATTTTTAACCGCACTTTTACGTTTTTTTGACGCTTTAGGTGGCAGTTCCTTAAACACTTTTTTCGCTTTTTGTTTCGCCGTTTTGCCAACACGACGCGGTTTTCGAGTGCTTTCGACTAAACTGAAATCCACCATTTTTTGTTCTAAATGAACGGCGACTACGCGAATTTTGACTTTATCGCCAAGGCGATAAATCATACCACTATTTTCACCGATTAAACGTTGTTTTGCCGCATCAAATTGATAGTAGTCGTTATCTAAAGTAGAAATATGGACTAAGCCGTCAATGAATAAATCATCTAAACGTACGAATAAGCCAAAGCCTGTTACAGATGAGATCACTCCGCTAAATTCAGCGCCCACGTGATCTTGCATATATTCACATTTCAGCCAATCAGCAACTTCACGAGTGGCATCATCGGCACGGCGTTCTGTCATCGAGCAGTGATCACCTAACAAATCCATTTCATCAAAGGAATAGTGATAGCCGCCAGTATCCGTTGTTTTACGTTTAGCGCCTTTTTCTTTCGCTAATAAATACTTAATTCCACGGTGAAGAGTTAAATCCGGATAACGACGAATCGGGGAAGTGAAGTGTGCATATTCTTCTAACGCCAAACCAAAGTGGCCGATATTATCCGCATGATAAACCGCTTGGCTTAATGAGCGAAGTAACATGGTTTGGATAAGCTCGTGATCCGGGCGATCTTTCACTTGCTCTAACAATTTCGCATAATCTTTTGTGGTCGGTTTCATGCCACCTTCAAGGCTTAAACCGCATTCACTTAAGAATGCCCGGAAAGACGTCAGTTTTTCTTCGCTTGGTGTGGCATGAATACGATAGAGTGCTGGCTCTTTATGCTTTTCCATAAAGTTTGCAGCTGCAATATTTGCAAGAATCATGCATTCTTCAATGATTTTGTGCGCATCATTTCGAACAACAGGTTCAATGCGATCAATTCGTCCCATGGCATTGAAAATAAATTTGGTTTCGATGGTTTCAAAATCGATGGCACCACGTTGTTTACGTGCATTGAGTAACGCTTGATAGAGATGATGCAATTCTTCTAAATGTGGTACTAGCCCTTGATAGCGGGTGCGGAGCTCATCATCGCCGTCTAAAATTGCCGCGACTTTCGTATAGGTTAAACGTGCATGAGAATTCATTACCGCTTCATAAAAACGATAGTCCGTGAGTTTACCTTTGGCAGAAATGTGCATTTCACACACCATACACAAGCGATCAACTTGTGGATTCAGTGAACATAATCCGTTGGATAAAATCTCCGGCAACATTGACACAACACGATTAGGGAAGTAAACGGAGTTACCTCGGTTATAAGCTTCTGTGTCCAATGCAGAACGTAAACGCACATAATAGCTGACATCGGCAATTGCCACCCAAAGCTTCCAGCCTTTACCGCTTTTTTCGCAATATACGGCATCATCAAAATCGCGCGCATCTTCGCCATCAATTGTAACCAGTGGTAGATCGCGTAAATCCACACGGCCTTTTTTTGCTTCTTCAGGCACTTCTTCCGTGAATTTTTTAACGTATTTTTCGACCGCACTTGGGAATTGGTGAGGAATGTCATGATTACGAAGAGCAATCTCCACTTCCATCCCTTTTGCCATATTGTCACCCAGAATTTCGGTAATAATACCAACAGGTTGAGTGAAGGAGGCAGATCGTTCTTGCAATTCAACCACGACAACTTGCCCCATTCGAGCCCCATTGCGGTGTTCATTAGGGACTAAAATATCTCGTCCGATACGGCTGTCATCAGGCACCACATAGCTAAAGCCATTTTCTAAGAAGAAACGGCCGACAATTTGTTTTTTCCGACTTTCAAGAACACGAACAATACGGACTTCACGACGACCTCGGCGATCCAAGCCTGCAGGTTGCGCCAATACAAAATCACCATGCATTACGCGTTGCATTTGGTGATTAGGAATAAAGAGATCCTCTTTTTTGCCTTCGACTTGTAAAAAGCCATAGCCTTCGCGATGGCCAATGACCATGCCTTTGAATAAATCTAATTTTTCAGGCAAGGCATAGCGTTTACGTTTAGTGAAAACTAATTGTCCATCATTCTCCATGGCGCGCAATCGGCGGCGCATGGCTTCTTGTTGTTCATCACTTTTAATTGAAAGTGCGGTCAGAATTTCTTCCCGACTCATCGGGGCATTATTTTCACGGATGATTTGCAGAATGTAGTCTCTGCTTGGGATCGGATTACCATATTTTGCTAATTCTTTTTGATAATTCGGATCCGATTTTTTAAAAGATTTTTTGGTCATTTATTGTTTATTTTATGATTAATTTTTAAGTTGTGGGGTAGTTTACAGGTTAAGGGGGGGAATGCAAGCTTGTTATCAGACGTTTGTGGCAGGACGGTTTACGGCAAACAAAAACCGCACCAAAGTGCGGTTTTATTTTTAAGCTGTTTTAATGCTTTAATTACGCTAATTTTTTGATTTGAGCAGCTAATTTAGCTTTGTGGTTTGCTGCTTTGTTAGCGTGGATTAAGCCTTTAGAAGCCATACGGTCAACAACTTTTTGCATTTCAACGAATGCTGCTTCAGCTGCTGCTTTTTCACCTGCTGCTACTTGAGCATATACTTTTTTGATGTAAGTACGCATCATAGAGCGTTGGCTTGCGTTGTGTTGGCGGCGTTTTTCAGATTGAACCGCACGTTTTTTTGCTGACTTGATATTAGCCAAGGTCAAACTCCTAAAATTTCTGTTAGATGATTATGACAAAATAAGGGCGTAGAATATGCCGATTTTTTATACTTTTGTCAATGAATAATTTGTGTTGATTTCGGTGAGACACAACCGAAAGTAAGCATCGTTATTTAAAAAAAGCGCTTTCTATTGGCTCACACAAACGATGTGGGCAGGATTTTATCAGTTTTTTTCGTTGGAATATAGCGTAAAAACAAAAATTCTATACAATTAAGGCAAATTTTTTTGAAGAGACCCCTATTTTGAGTAAACGACTTTTAAAATCCGGCATTATCGTGAGTGGGATGACATTAGTGTCCCGTGTGTTAGGTTTAGTCCGCGATGTGGTGATTGCCCATTTAATCGGTGCTGGTGCAGCGGCGGACGTGTTTCTATTCGCTAACCGTATCCCAAACTTTTTACGTCGTTTATTTGCGGAAGGGGCATTTTCTCAGGCTTTTGTCCCTGTGTTAGCCGAATATCAAAAATCGGGCGATCTTTCTAAAACGCGAGAATTTATCGGGAAAGTGTCGGGTACGCTAGGCGGTTTAGTCAGTATTGTCACCTTGCTTGCTATGGTCGGATCACCTGTTGTAGCGGCGATCTTTGGGATGGGCTGGTTTACAGATTGGCTAAATGACGGACCCGATGCACACAAATTTGAACAAGCATCTTTACTCTTAAAAATTACTTTTCCTTATTTATGGTTCGTCACCTTTGTGGCACTTTCAGGCGCGATTTTAAATACGATAGGCAAATTTGGCGTGATGTCGTTTTCACCTGTTTTACTCAATATCGCCATGATTGCGACCGCACTTTTCCTTGCGCCAAGATTGGACAATCCTGATCTAGCTCTCGCTATCGGGATCTTCTTGGGTGGTTTATTACAATTTTTATTTCAAATCCCTTTCTTAAAGAAAGCGGGCTTGCTCGTAAAACCCAAATGGGCATGGCATGATGAAGGGGTAGCCAAAATCCGTCGATTGATGATTCCTGCCTTGTTCGGGGTTTCCGTAAGTCAAATCAACTTGCTGCTTGACACGGTCATTGCCAGTTTCTTAATGACAGGATCTATTAGTTGGCTTTATTATTCTGATCGTCTATTGGAGTTTCCACTTGGGCTATTTGGTATTGCGATTTCCACTGTGATTTTACCGACGCTTGCTCGTCATCACGTGAATCGAGAAGATAATTCTTCCCAAAGCGCAGTGGATTTTCGTAACACCATGGATTGGGGCGTGCGAATGATTTTATTACTCGGTGTGCCGGCTGCAATTGGTATTGCCGTGTTAGCGCAACCAATGTTATTGGTGTTATTTATGCGTGGCAGTTTTACCTTAACAGATGTGCACTCAGCTTCTTATTCCTTATGGGCATTCAATGCCGGTTTGCTTAGCTTTATGCTGATTAAGATCCTAGCTAATGGCTATTATGCACGCCAAGATACTAAAACGCCCGTGAAAATCGGGATCATCGCCATGGTGAGTAATATGGGCTTTAACGTATTGGCGATTCCATTTAGTTATGTGGGTTTAGCAATTGCTTCTGCCATGTCAGCAACCTTAAATGCTTATTTGCTTTATCGTGGTTTAGCTAAAGCGGATGTGTATCATTTTTCACGTAAAAGTGCGGTCTTTTTTCTGAAAGTTTTAGGTGCAGCCTTAGCCATGGGCGGCTTGCTTTGGTATAACTGCCCGTCTATCGAAGAATGGGCAGCCATGACATTTTTAATGCGTGTCTATTGGCTAGCTTGGTTAATCGGACTGGCTGCGGTCGTTTATTTAGGTGTATTGGTGCTATTGGGTGTTCGTAAACACCATTTACTGACAAAACATTAAGTTACCGCTATAATGCACCGATTATTTTTTGTTTTTTTGGATAAGATGTAATGCAATTAATTCGTGGGCTTCATCATTCACCGCCATATTTGTCAGGGTGCGCATTAACCATTGGCAATTTTGATGGGGTGCATTTGGGGCATCAGGCGATTTTGCGTCATCTTCGTCAGAAAGCGAATGCGCTGAATTTACCTATGGCGGTGATGCTTTTTGAGCCACAACCGCGCGAATATTTTATGGGCGACAAAGCCCCCGCGCGTTTAATGCGATTAAGAGATAAATTGCATTATTTGGCTCAGGCGGGTGTGGATGTGGTCATCGTCGCGAAATTTGACCGCACTTTTGCTGATCTTCCGGCAGAACAATTTATTGAAGATTGGCTTGTACGTAAATTAAATGTGAAGTTTCTCAGCATTGGTGACGATTTCAAATTTGGTGCGAAACGTTTAGGCAATTTTGCGATGTTGCAGCAAGCCGGAAAGCAGTTTGGTTTTGAAGTAGAAGACAGCCGCACCTTCTGTTTAGATGAGTTGCGTATTAGTAGCACCGCTATTCGTGAAGCGTTGGCTAAAGATGATTTACAGCATGCGCAAAATTTACTCGGCAAGCCTTATCGTATTTTTGGACGAGTTATCCACGGCAATAAATTAGGCCGAACCATTGGTTTTCCTACCGCGAATGTTCGCTTACATCGTCAAGTGAACCCAGTAAAAGGGGTTTATGCCGTGAAAGTGCGGTTGAAGTCAGGCGAGATTTTTGACGGTGTCGCCAACATGGGAAAACGCCCAACCATTAACGGTACGATACAATTATTAGAAGTCCATTTATTTGATTTTTCTGAGAATATTTATGGGCAAATGGTCGAAGTGGAATTCTGCCATAAGATTCGAGATGAGATAAAATTTCCGTCTTTTGAGGCGTTGAAAGCTCAAATTGAACAAGACGTAAAAACAGCGAAAGCATTTTTTGCAAAATAGAATTATATTGAAATATAAAATTGGAAAATAACATGACAGTTGATTACAAAAACACGTTAAATTTACCTGAAACAGGTTTCCCAATGCGTGGCGATCTAGCCAAACGCGAACCTGTAATGTTAAAAAATTGGTATGACAAACAGTTGTATCAAAAAATCCGCCAAGCGACGAAAGGTAAAAAATCCTTTATTTTGCATGATGGCCCTCCATATGCGAACGGCAATATTCATATCGGTCACGCCGTGAATAAAATTCTGAAAGATATTATTATTAAATCTAAAACGGCGTTAGGTTTTGATTCGCCTTATGTTCCGGGTTGGGACTGTCATGGCTTGCCAATTGAATTAAAAGTAGAAGGTTTGGTGGGTAAACCAAACGAGAAAGTGACCGCTGCTGAATTTCGCCAAAAATGCCGTGAATACGCTGCAGAACAAGTAGAAGGTCAGAAAAAAGATTTTATCCGTTTAGGCGTGTTAGGCGATTGGGATAATCCTTATTTAACAATGAACTTCGACACTGAAGCAAACATCATCCGTACACTCGGTAAAGTGATTGCGAATGGTCACTTATACAAAGGTTCAAAACCGGTGCATTGGTGTTTGGATTGCGGCTCTTCTTTAGCGGAAGCAGAAGTGGAATACGAAGACAAAGTTTCTCCGTCTATCTACGTTCGTTTTCCTGCCGTAAGTGTGGTTGAAATTGAAGAGAAATTTAACGCAGTAGGCAAAGGCCATGGCAAATTATCTGCGGTGATTTGGACAACCACACCTTGGACAATGCCATCTAACCGTGCGATTGCGGTAAATGCAGACTTAGAATACAACTTAGTACAACTTGGCGATGAGCGTGTGATTTTAGCTGCTGAATTAGTTGAATCAGTGGCGAAAGCCGTAGGCGTAGAACAAGTTGAAGTTTTAGGTTCAGTAAAAGGCCAGGCGCTTGAGTTAGTACGCTTTAACCATCCGTTCTATGATTTCACTGTACCAGTAATTTTAGGTGATCACGTGACCACTGATGGCGGTACGGGTTTAGTACATACCGCACCAGATCATGGTTTAGACGACTTTGTCGTGGGTAAACAATATGATTTACCGATGGCGGGTCTTGTATCGAATGACGGTAAATTTATTTCAACCACTGAATTCTTTGCAGGCAAAGGTGTGTTTGAAGCGAACCCATTGGTTGTTGAAAAATTACAAGAAGTGGGTAACTTATTAAAAGTTGAGAAAATCAAACACAGCTATCCACACTGCTGGCGTCACAAAACCCCGATTATTTTCCGTGCGACTCCGCAATGGTTTATCGGCATGGAAACACAGGGTTTACGCCAACAAGCATTAGGCGAGATCAAACAAGTTCGCTGGATTCCAGATTGGGGTCAAGCGCGTATCGAGAAAATGGTTGAAAACCGCCCTGACTGGTGTATTTCCCGTCAACGTACTTGGGGCGTGCCGATGACCTTATTCGTGCACAAAGAAACCGAAGAACTTCATCCGCGTACCTTAGAGTTACTTGAAGAAGTGGCGAAACGTGTAGAGAAAGCCGGTATTCAAGCATGGTGGGATTTAGACGAAAAAGAATTATTAGGTGCGGACGCAGAAACCTATCGCAAAGTGCCTGATACGCTTGACGTATGGTTTGACTCAGGATCAACCTATTCTTCTGTTGTGGCGAATCGTCCAGAATTTAACGGTCAAGATATCGACATGTATTTAGAAGGTTCTGACCAACACCGTGGTTGGTTTATGTCTTCTTTAATGCTTTCTACGGCAACAGATAATAAAGCACCATACAAACAAGTGTTAACCCATGGTTTCACTGTAGATGGTCAAGGCCGTAAGATGTCAAAATCTATCGGTAACATCGTGACCCCACAAGAAGTCATGGATAAATTCGGTGGTGATATTTTACGTTTATGGGTCGCTTCTACCGACTATACCGGTGAAATGACCGTTTCTGATGAGATCTTAAAACGTGCCGCGGATAGCTATCGTCGTATTCGTAACACCGCACGTTTCTTACTAGCAAACTTAAATGGTTTTGATCCGCAACGTGATGCAGTTAAACCGGAAGACATGATTAGCTTGGATCGTTGGGCGGTAGCTTGTGCGTTAGATGCACAGAAAGAAATTAAAGACGCGTACGATAACTATCAATTCCACACGGTGGTACAACGTTTAATGCGTTTCTGTTCTGTGGAAATGGGCTCGTTCTACCTTGATATTATCAAAGACCGTCAATATACCACCAAAGCAGACAGCCTTGCGCGTCGTAGCTGCCAAACAGCGTTATGGCACATTGCGGAAGCTTTAGTTCGTTGGATGGCACCAATCCTGTCATTCACGGCAGATGAAATTTGGGGCTACTTGCCACAAACGGCGACGCCACGTGCTGAATTTGTCTTTACTGAAGAATTCTACGAAGGCTTATTTAGCTTAGGAGAGAATGAAAAATTAGACGATGCTTACTGGCAACAGCTCATTAAAATCCGTTCAGAAGTGAACCGCGTATTAGAAATCGCCCGTAACGACAAAGTGATCGGTGGTGGTTTAGAAGCAGAAGTAACAGTTTATGCTAACGATGAATATCGTGCATTGTTAGAACAATTAGGCAATGAATTACGTTTCGTGTTAATTACCTCAAAAGCAGAAGTGAAACCATTAGCTGACAAACCAGCAGATGTAGCTACGGGCGAGTTAGAGGGAATAGCTGTAAGCGTCGCACGTTCTAACGGTGAAAAATGTCCACGTTGCTGGCATTATTCTGACAAAATCGGTGTGAACCCTGAACATCCGACACTTTGTCCACGTTGTGTGGAAAACGTAGCGGGTAACGGCGAAGTACGTCAGTTCGCGTAAGCTTAACATCATAAAGAAAAAGAGCGGTCAAAATTGACCGCTCTTTTTTTATACTGAAATGAACAAAAATAAAAAAGGCTGACATGAATCAGCCTTAAAGATTTTATTGGTTAAAAGTATTACACACAGAAGGGTTGGCGCTTTGTAAGCCTTTTCTGAACCATTCTAGACGCTGTGCAGATGTACCGTGAGTGAAACTATCAGGTACCACATAACCTTGGCTGCGTTTTTGTAAACGGTCATCACCCACAGCTTCTGCTGCATTAAACGCTTTTTCTTCATCACCGCGTTCAAATAAACCACTTTTTACCGCTTGGCTCGCCCAAACACCGGCGAAGCAGTCAGCTTGAAGTTCTAATTGAACAGAAAGTTGATTTGCAGTTTTACGATCGCTGCTTTGTTGTGCGCGATTCACTTGCGGCAGAATGCCGAGCATATTTTGTACGTGGTGACCGACTTCGTGCGCAATCACATAAGCAAAGGCTGAATCACCAGCTGCACCCAATTTATTTTTCATTTCATTATAGAACGATAAATCAAGGTAAACTTTGCGATCGCTCGGGCAGTAGAATGGACCCATTGCAGATTGACCCGTACCGCAAGCGGTTGGCGTTACGCCATTGTAAAGTACCATGGTTGGCTCGCTATAAGTTTTACCCATTTGTCTGAAATATTGTCCCCAAACGGTTTCAGTATCCGCTAATACAACTTTAGAAAGACTCGCAAGCTGCTGTTCTTCTTGAGTTTCTAATTGTTGAGAGCTTTGTCCTGAAAAATCAGGCGTACCCACTAAGCCTGAAAGATCCACGCCATAATAAGCGCCGACTAAAAGAATGATAATACCGAGCACACCGGTGCCTTTTCCGCCACCGAAGTTACCGCCGCCAGAGCCACGTCTATCTTCAATATTTGAGCTTTCTCTACGACCTTCCCAACGCATAATTTGTCCTTTCTGAGTGAGTAAATTAAAAATCGGCGTATTCTATCAAAGTGTGGTCAATTTTAGATCAGTTTTCTTGAAATATTTACATAGCTTTACACTCTGATTTATAGACTTCTTAAGGGAATTTCAGTATCGTAATACTCCCTTAAACAAACATAAAAAAGGAACTTTAAAATGGGTTTATTTGATTTTGTCAGTGACATTGGTAAGAAAGTTTTCTCTAAAGAAGAAGATGCGTCTAAAGCAGTGACTCAACACATCGCAGAAGACAATCCAGGCGTGGAAAACTTATCTGTTACCGTTGAAAATGGTGTAGCAAATATCCAAGGTGTGGCATCAACTGCAGCGGCATTAGAAAAAGCAGTATTAATGGCGGGTAACATTCAAGGTATCCATTCAGTAACGAGCGATGCAAGCATCAATAACGGTGAAACCTTAGGCAGTGATGAAACATTCTATGTAATCCAAAAAGGTGACACCTTGTGGAAAATCGCTGAGAAAGCTTATGGAAATGGCGCGAAATACACCGCTATCGTTGAAGCAAATAAAGAAGTGATTAAAGACGCGGATAAGATTTTCCCAGGTCAAAAAATTCGTTTACCGAAAGGTTTATAATTCGATAAAAAGTGCGGTTATTTTTGACCGCACTTTTTTCTTTATCAAAATTGTTGATAAATTGTGCAATTTTAGCTAGTTTTCTATTGAATTTTCTGGTTTCTATCGACTGTTTGATTTTCTTTCGCTATAATTTGGCGGTTTTTTATTTTTACAAACAATAACGTGTTCGGTGTGGTTTTTACCGAGTGCAACATTAATTGAGGTTACAAATGTCATTAAATATTGAAACAACTCAAGGTTTAGAGCGTCGTGTGACGATCACCGTTCCAGCTGAAGCTGTAGAAAAAGCAACTCGTGACGAATTCAAACGTGCAGCAAAAAATGTACGTGTTGATGGTTTCCGTAAAGGTCACGTGCCAGCTCACATCATTGAACAACGTTTTGGCGCATCAATCCGTCAAGATGTATTAAACGATCTATTACCACGTCATTTCTTTGATGCAGTCATCGCTGAGAAAATCAACATCGCAGGTCGTCCAACTTTCGCTATCGAAACGTTCGAACCAGGTAAAGATTTATCATTCACAGCAACTTTCGAAGTATACCCAGAAGTTGAATTAAAAGGCTTAGAAAATATCAAAGTTGAGAAACCAACTGTTGAAATCACTGAAGCTGATATCGATAAAATGATTGAGGTATTACGTAAACAACAAGCCACTTGGGTTGAAAGCAAAGCCGCAGCGAAAGCAGATTCTCGCGTAACCATCGACTTCGTTGGTTATGTTGATGGCGAAGAGTTCGAAGGCGGTAAAGCAACTGATTTCGTTCTATTCATGGGTCAAGGTCGTATGATCCCAGGTTTTGAAGAAGGTATCGTAGGTCACAAAGCAGGCGAACAATTCGATATCAATGTGACTTTCCCAGCGGAATACCATTCTGAAAACTTAAAAGGTAAAGATGCAAAATTTGCGATTACCTTGAAAAAAGTAGAAGAAATGGAATTACCTGAATTAACAGATGAATTCGTTGCTAAATTTGGTCCAAACACCAAAACTGTGGCAGATTTACGTGCAGAAATCCGTAAAAACATGGAACGTGAATTGAAAAACGCATTAGTTTCACGTGTTAAACAACAAGTCATCAACGGTTTAATCGAACAAAACCCAATTGATGTTCCAGCTTCTGCAGTAGAAGAAGAAATCAATGTATTACGTAACCAAGCTGCACAACGTTTCGGTGGCAATGCGCAACAAGCGGCACAATTACCACGTGAATTATTTGAAGCGGATGCAAAACGTCGTGTTCAAGTAGGTTTATTATTCTCTGAAGTGATCAAATCAAACGAATTGAAAGCGGATGAAGAACGTGCGAAAGCAATGATCGCGGATATCGCTTCTGCTTACGAACAACCAGCTGAAGTAGTTGAATATTACAGCAAAAATGAAGAGTTAATGAACAACATTCGCAACGTAGTATTAGAAGAACAAGCCGTTGATGCCGTTCTTGCTAAAGCTCAAGTGACTGAAAAAGCGTCTTCATTTGATGAGATCATGAATCCACAAGCATAATAATTGATAGAACGTGAATTAAATTCACAAGCATATCATCGAAAAGTGCGGTTGTTTTTTTCAATGAAAAGCGACCGCATTTTTGTTTTTACTGATTTTCGGGTAGAATATTGCCCGATTTTTTAGCACATATTTAGGGGCAAAAATGAGTGTAATTCCTATGGTTGTCGAACAAACCTCTCGTGGTGAACGTTCGTACGACATTTATTCCCGCCTATTAAAAGAGCGCGTGATCTTCTTGAGTGGTGAAGTAGAAGATCGTATGGCAAATTTGATTGTGGCACAGCTACTTTTCTTAGAATCAGAAGATCCGAAAAAAGACATCAATATTTATATTAACTCACCAGGTGGCTCGGTGACTGCGGGTATGGCAATTTACGATACCATGCAATTTATTAAACCGGATGTGCGTACCCTTTGTATTGGTCAAGCTTGCTCAATGGGCGCATTCTTACTTGCTGGTGGTACGGCAGGAAAACGTGCTGCATTACCGAATGCACGCGTAATGATTCACCAACCGTTAGGTGGTTTCCGTGGACAAGCATCCGATATTCAGATCCACGCACAAGAAATTTTAAAAATTAAACAAACCTTAAACGAGCGTCTTGCTTTCCATACTGGTCAAAGCATCGAACGTATCGAAAAAGACACCGATCGTGACAACTTTATGTCGGCGGAAGAAGCAAAAGCTTACGGCTTAGTGGACGATGTGTTGATTAAACGTTAAGGATTTAACATGACAACAAATGATAACGATCTTCACTGTTCTTTCTGCGGAAGAGAGAAAAGTGAAGTAGGTAAGTTAATTGCGGGTACAGATGGTTATATTTGTAACGAGTGTATCGAGCTTTGCCATAGTATGTTGGAAGACAGTGGAGAAATCGAAACACCTAGCGAACTGGCAGTTGAAGAAAAATTACCAACACCACACGAAATTCGTGCTCACTTAGATGATTATGTGATTGGGCAAGATTATGCGAAAAAAGTCTTGTCAGTGGCCGTTTACAATCACTATAAACGCTTACGCACGAACCACCAAAGCAATGATGTGGAATTAGGTAAAAGTAACATCTTATTAATTGGTCCAACAGGTAGTGGTAAAACCTTATTAGCACAAACCTTGGCGCGTCGTTTGAATGTGCCTTTTGCTATGGCCGATGCGACGACGTTAACTGAAGCCGGTTATGTGGGCGAAGACGTGGAAAATGTTCTGCAAAAATTATTGCAAAACTGCGATTACGATACGGAAAAAGCAGAGCAGGGCATTATCTATATTGATGAAATTGATAAAATCAGCCGTAAATCAGAAGGTGCGTCTATTACCCGTGATGTGTCGGGCGAAGGTGTGCAACAAGCCTTGTTGAAATTAATTGAAGGCACTATTGCGTCTGTACCGCCACAAGGTGGACGTAAACATCCTCAACAAGAAATGTTAAAAGTGGATACCTCAAAAATCCTCTTTATTTGTGGTGGGGCATTTGCCGGCTTAGATAAAATTATCGGTAAGCGTACACAAACAGCTACCGGAATTGGCTTTGATGCGAAAGTAGAGAAAGAAGAAGAGAAAGAAAATCTTTCTGAATTATTCCGTCAAGTTGAGCCGGATGATTTAATGAAATTTGGTTTGATTCCAGAGTTTATTGGTCGTCTTCCTATGATTGCGCCATTAAGCGAATTAGATGAAGAAGCGTTGATTCAGATCCTGACTCAACCGAAGAATGCACTGACCAAACAATATCAAGCATTATTTGGCTTAGAAGATGTGGAGCTTGAATTCACCCCAGAAGCATTAAAAGCGATGGCGAAAAAAGCCCTTGAACGTAAAACCGGTGCACGTGGTTTACGCTCAATCGTTGAGGCTGTGTTGTTAGATACGATGTATGATTTACCTTCAATCGAAAACTTGCAAAAAGTGATCGTGGATGAAGAAACCATCGTTGATAACAAACCACCGAAGCTCGAATATAAAAATTAACAGAAAGTGCGGTTGTTTTTTCTGATATTTTTCATAGGCAATCCCGAAAGAAAATGCTACAATCGCACGTTCTGAAATTAATCTAAAAATTATTTATCCCTTATTTTATACGGATTCAATTATGGCAACTGAAATTGTTGAGAAAAAGAAACACGACCAAGAACAAGTCGTAGAAGGAAAATCAAAAGGTTTAAACACGCTTCTTTGGATTCTTTCTGTGGCATTTTTTACCGCTGCAGCAATTGGTAACGTTTATTTTAAAGACGCCTTCTCTTTACCTGTACGTGTAGTTGGCGTAGTTGTCGCCTTATTAATTGCCTTTGGTTTCGCTGCAATTACTAACCAAGGTACAAAAGCACGTACATTCTTTAGCGAAGCAAAAGTTGAAGGTCGTAAAGTGGTATGGCCAACTCGTGCAGAAACACGTCAAACCACTTTAATCGTGATTGCGGTAACCGTGCTTACTTCTTTATTCTTCTGGGCAATTGATTCAATTATCATTGCATTGATTAACTTCTTAACTGATTTGAGATTCTAAAATGAGCGAAACTGAAAACGTATCCAAAAAACGTTGGTATGTATTGCAAGCATTCTCAGGCTTTGAGAGTCGTGTTGCAATCACATTGCGTGAATATATCAAACAACAACAAATGGAAGATCAGTTTGGCGAAGTGTTAGTGCCGACTGAAGAAGTCGTTGAAAACGTAGCAGGTAAACGTCGTAAAAGTGAACGTAAATTCTTCCCTGGCTATGTATTAGTTGAAATGGCAATGAACGATGACACATGGCACTTAGTGAAAAGTGTACCACGTGTAATGGGCTTTATCGGTGGTACTCCAGATAAGCCAGCACCAATTTCTAAACGTGAAGCAGATTTAATTTTAAATCGTTTAGAGCAAAGTGCTGAAAAACCGCGTCATCGTAAAGAATATCAACCAGGTGAAGAGGTGCGTGTGACAGAAGGTCCATTCGCAGACTTTAATGGTACGGTTGAAGAAGTGGATTACGAAAAAGGCCGCTTAAAAGTGTCTGTATCTATCTTCGGTCGTGCAACACCAGTTGAGCTTGAATTTGGTCAAGTGGAAAAAACACGTTAATTTCCCTTTTCCAAAATAAGAAATTTAATGGCCGCACTTAAAAAATAAAGTGCGGTTGTTTTTCGAGTAGTTTTTCTGCTTGAAATTTCGAGGCTGATTAATTAAAATACAGCCTTTCATTAACAGGGGAGCCGATTTCGGCGTTATCACCCATTTAGAGGAAACTAAAAAATGGCAAAAAAAGTCCAAGCATACGTTAAGTTGCAAGTTGCAGCTGGTATGGCAAACCCATCACCACCAGTTGGTCCTGCATTAGGTCAACAAGGTGTGAACATCATGGAATTCTGTAAAGCATTCAACGCTCGTACTGAGAGCATTGAAAAAGGTTTACCAATTCCAGTTGTTATCACTGTATATGCAGACCGTTCATTCACTTTCATTACTAAAACCCCACCAGCTGCAGTATTATTGAAAAAAGCTGCAGGTATCAAATCTGGTTCTGGTAAACCGAACAAAGATAAAGTGGGTAAAGTAACTTTAGATCAAGTTCGTCAAATCGCTGAAACTAAAGCAGCAGATATGACTGGTGCGACTATCGAAACTAAAATGAAATCAATTGCTGGTACTGCTCGCTCAATGGGCTTAGTGGTGGAGGAATAATACGATGGCTAAATTGACTAAAAAAATGAAAGCAATCAAAGCTGGCGTAGATTCTACTAAAGCATACGAAATCAACGAAGCAATCGCGTTATTAAAACAATTCGCAACTGCTAAATTCGTTGAAAGTGTTGACGTTGCAGTAAACTTAGGTATCGATCCTCGTAAATCAGACCAAAACGTTCGTGGTGCAACTGTATTACCACACGGTACTGGTCGTGAAGTACGCGTAGCTGTGTTCACCCAAGGTGCTAACGCAGATGCAGCTAAAGAAGCTGGCGCTGATTTAGTCGGTATGGAAGATTTAGCAGAGCAAATTAAAAAAGGCGAAATGAACTTTGACGTTGTTATCGCTTCTCCTGATGCAATGCGTGTTGTTGGTCAATTAGGTCAAGTATTAGGCCCTCGTGGTTTAATGCCAAACCCTAAAGTTGGTACCGTAACACCAAACGTTGCTGAAGCAGTTAAAAATGCTAAATCTGGTCAGATCCGTTATCGTAACGATAAAAACGGTATCATCCACACAACAATTGGTAAAGCAAACTTCTCTGAAGTTCAATTAAAAGAAAACCTTCAAGCATTATTGGCTGCTTTAAACAAAGCAAAACCAACTACTGCAAAAGGTATCTTTATCAAGAAAGTAAGCATCTCTACAACTATGGGTGCTGGTGTGGCTGTTGATCAAGCTTCACTATAATTAAGCGTTAAAACTTAATTCAAATTAACCGCACTTTGGGTAACTAAAGTGCGGTTATTTTTTTGTGTTCTTTTCAATAAAGTGAAATATTGAGAATATAAAAAGAGCGGTCAAATTTCATTATATTTTGAATTTGACCGCTCTTTCTTATGAGAGATTACTTCGCTAAAGCGAAAATGGCTTCAATAGCTTCTTTGGTATACGTTTTTTCCACTTTCGCTCTGATTGCAGTTTGAGCCGCATTTTCAATAATTTCGGCTAAGGTTTTATCATCAATACCAAGTTGTTCAAGACTCGTTGGTGTGCCGATTTTATCAAACCAAGCTTTTAAGGCGAAGATACCCTCTTCAGCATTATCTAAGCCAAATATTTCTTTAGCAAAGCGTTTGAATTGAGCAGGTCTTTGAGATTGATACCATTGCATCCACGCAGGCATAATCACGGAAAGCCCAGCACCATGTGGCACATCTGAAATCGCACTCATGGAATGCTCAATCATATGATTTGGGAAACCGTAAGGTGAGATACCTAAATGAGTTAAACCGTTTAACGCAAGTGTAGCTGCCCAGGCAAACTCACCACGCGCATTGAGATCTTGTGGATCATTGAGCAAGATTTCTGTGGTACGAATCACGGTTTTAATATTGCTTTCTACTAAGAAATCAATAATCTCAGGGCGATATTCCGCCGTGAAGTAGGCTTCAATAGAATGAGCAATAATATCCGCAGCAGAATATACTAAATAATCACGACTGACGGTCGATTGTAATTTCGGATTAATGACCGATACTTTCGGGAATAAATGATTGTTATGAATCGAATATTTTTGCTGCGTTTCTTCATTAGTAATGACTGAGCCCCAGTTCATTTCGCTGCCTGTTGCTGCAAGGGTGATTACATCAAAAATCATCAATGCTTTTTGCACCGGTGTGCCTTTAAAGAAGTCCCAAGTATCACCCTCATAGCATGCACCAGCCGCGATCGCTTTCGCACTATCAAGGCAAGATCCACCACCGATACTCAACACGCTATCTGCACCAAAGGTTTTAGCCATTGCAACGGCTTCACGGACTTTGCTGATTGTTGGGTTGCTTTTTACGCCACCACATTCAATGTATTCAATGCCATGCTCACGTAAGCTTTTAGCCACATCTTCAAATAAACCGGATTGTTTGACACGTTCACTGCCATAGATAATTAAGGCCTTTTTTGCACCGTATTCGTACATATATTTCCCCATCTCTTTTTCTTTATCGAGACCAAATTCAATACGAGTAGGGTTTTGAAAACTAAATGGATACATATTTATCTCCTTATTATCTGTTAAGTGCGGTCAGTTTTTGCGTTGTTTTTATTCCACAAAGTAATGCGGAATGAAGTGGCTATCATTGCCGGTAACTGGGGTAAAATCTTCTCTTAATCCGATGCCACAAGCCACATCACCTACTACCCAAGAACCAATCATTGGATACATACCATCAAAATTTGGCAGTTCAAATTTTTGTTGATAGATGTAGCCTGCTTGATCGTAAAAGGCAGAATGTTCGCTACCTTTGGCGGCAAATTCTAGACCATTACGTTTTTCATAGTAAGAAACATTGGCGCCCTCACGGCCTAAGGTTGGTTTTTTCACCCATATCGATTGGCGATCGGTAATATCATGTTTACTAAAGTAAGCGGGTAGTAATAAAGGGTGGTTTGGATGTTTTTGCCACAATTTCGCTAATAGCACTTTATTGCTTAATAGTAATTTCCACGCCGGTTCAATAAAAGTGGTGGATGAATTAAGCATGTGTGGCGCATATTCTGTCGTGGTCATCCATTCAAGCGGATAGAGCTTAAATAAACAATCAATAGGTTGATTATTCAGATCGAGGAATTGCTGACTGTCTTTATCGTAGCCCACATCTTCAATAGCGAGCTGATGAATATGCCAACCTGCGTTGTAAGCCACATCCGCCAAGTAATCAATATTGCCCCAATCTTCACGGCCTGCTTCTTGCATGGCACTAAAATGGAAATCTTTTAATCCTGTTTGCTGTTGAATAAACTGAAAGCGATTAAGCAATTCTTCGTGAATCCAATTAAATTGGTCACGATGCGCTAAGCCTTCAATTTGCTCTAACCATTGCCATTGCACCACAGCAGCTTCAAGCAGGGAAGTAGGCGTATCGGCATTGTATTCAAACATTTTGAGGTTTTCACCGTCATAACCAAAATCAAAACGGCCATATAAGTGCGGTACATTTTTAGCCCATGTTTGTTCAATCAGATTTTTCTGCAAATCGGTGAAACGATAATAGGCATAATCACCTTGTTTCACTTCGTTGGCAACAAAATCCATACACATTGCGTGCAATTCGTTGGTCGCATCTTCAATACGATCGATTTCCGCTAGGGTAAATTCATAAGCCACATTATCAGACCAATAATGCGAGCCGTCAGAGGAAGGCAGATTATAGTAATCAAAGCCCACATCTAATAATTGTTGCACCATATTGGGGCGAGTGGGAAAGCCCGTGATTCGTTTCATATTTAACCGCCTGAGCTACGACTGCTGCTTGAGTTAGAACTTTTAAAGCCACCGCGTGAAACTGGTTTGCTGTAAGTGCTGCCTGCATTGCCTTTAACTAATACAGGCTTACCGACAGAACGATTAGTTTGTGGTTGGATAACTTGACCCGTTGGTGTTGAAACGGCGCGATTGCTTGGATTGTAGCTAGGCCCTAAAAATGAGCCCATCGTACGTGCGATCATATAACCCATTGCAGCACCAGCAATCGCACTGCCCATACTACCGTGTCCTTCTCCTGTTGCAGAACTCGTGTGGCTTGTTCCCTCTGCGCTGCTTGAATCACCAGAGTGAGTTGCTCCATCAGGATTTAAGGTTTGTTTAACGGTCTGATTGTCTTCTGACCATTCACTATTATTGCTTGGACGTGTATTTAAATTGCCCGAGAGAGAGGAGCCAGAGCCAGCATGTGCTGTGGTGGTGCTGTTATTTTCATTAGATTGGTCAGCTTCGCATAATTCGATTTTTTGCCAATCGGCTAAACAATCCTCAAGGCTATTATAAACATCTCGTTGAACTTGCTCTTCTGAGCAGCCGCCCAATAAAGCCACAATGGAAAGGCTGACGAGAACTTGATTTTTCTTTTTCATCATAGGGTTAAAGTGTTAATAATTCAGTTAAATGATTGATTTCTAATGTAGGCAAAACACTTGCTTCAGTAAATGAATTGAGATCTTTGCCTGATAAATTAATCCATACAGCTTGGCAGCTGGCTTGAATGGCGCCTTGAACATCCGTGGTTAAGTTATCACCAATATGTAAAATTTCACTCGGTTTTACGCCAAAATAATGGGCGGTTTGGTGGAACAAATCTTGGTGAGGTTTCGCTCTGCCTTGTTCTCCACCACGTAAACTCAGTTGAAAATGTTCAAATCCAATACGTGTTGCAATCACATTACCATTGGTAATCACGCTAAGCGGGTAGCGATCTTTCAGTTGATTCAGCACTTCAATACTTTCAGTGGGGACATCAATTTTATGTCGCCATTCAATAAACTCTTCCATGGCAATCGCTAAAGTGCGGTCAATTTCACCCGTACTTTTACCATTATGCGTCAGTAAGTTGCGTAACGTTTCGACGCGCCAGGCAATCACATCTTCAGCAATCAAGGGATCTTTCTCCGCCAGTTGCCATTTCCATTCTCGCCAATATTCTGAGGTAAGCTCGCTCAGTTGTGCGTGTTCTTGCACACATTGAAGAAAGCGTTCTTCGGCTAAACGAATTACATCACTGTTATCGTAAAGGGTATCATCAAGATCAAAACTCATAACCTTGAAAGGCTGAAGACCGCGGTAAAATCGCATAGTTAATCCTATTTAATGGTATTCACACCAAGCCATGCGGTCGCACGTTCATTGGTGATTTCTTCGTGTGTCCACATGCTCATTAAGTCAGGCTGAGGATGCTTGTTGGTGTTATAGCCGATCAAATGAGCAAAATCAAATACGGCATGCGGATAGCCGTTAATAAGCAATAAGGCTAAATAACCGCTTTCATCCCAGCAGATTTCTAATTTACGGGCTTCATGATGATTGCGAGTGTTATCGACGTTATAAACATGTAAGCAATCGACAACAGGCTGTGCATTTTGACGCATATCTAATGCATAAAAATAGCCCGTTTCACCATCATCTTCAAACATTACCGCCAGATGCTCATGCACAGTCGAGTGTGTGCCGACTTGCTTTGGTTGACCGAGAAAGAGTTGATCTTCGAGGGTTAAATGTAACATGGTATTTCCTAATCAAATTGTGTAGTCCAGTGACTACTATGGTGTGCCTGAAAGCAAAGTTCAACCTGTGCGGGCGTATTTTTTTCTTCATTCATTGGTGGCAGTTCATCCAGCGTAAAATAGGCAGATTGCACAGTTTCACTATTTGGTTGAAATTCGCCACTTAATGATTCGCACATGACGAAGGTTTTGAGTACAGGATGCGCAAAAGGCGGAAAATTTCGTTTATGTTGTTCGTGAATAGCAATAATGAAAGTCGGTTTAACATTAAGCCCCGCTTCTTCGCGTACTTCTTTAATCGTATTACTATGAATAGTTTCTAGCACATCTATCCAGCCGCCAGGCAGTGACCAAAGACCATCATTTTCTTGTACTAATAAAATTTTATCATCTTTAAAAATAGCTGCACGCGAGTCGATTTTAGGGGGTTGATAACCTGCCCCATTGCAGAAAAATGATTTGACGGTTTCTTTGGGTATTGCTGTTTTATAAGCGAGCATTTCAGCAGACAAATCCCGCAAGCGTTCATAGCGTTCAATATCATAGATATTTTTGCAATAAGTTAGCCCGTTTTGTGCAATGCTTTGGATTTCGATAGCCCAAGATAGCCAAGGTTCAGTAAGAAGTGAATCAGATTGTGTCTTCATAAAAACACCTTAAAAAAACACCGCACTTTTGTGCAAAGTGCGGTGAGATTTTACAGTAAATTCAGCGTGAATTACGCTTGACCTTTAACCGCTTTTAAACCTAAGAACGGAGCTGGTGTGCCAGCACGTTCTAATGCTTCTTCGATACGGATTAATTGGTTGTATTTCGCAATACGGTCAGAACGGCTCATAGAACCAGTTTTGATTTGACCTGCTGCTGTACCAACCGCTAAATCAGCGATAGTTGCATCTTCGGTTTCGCCTGAACGGTGAGAGATCACAGCGGTGTAACCTGCATCTTTAGCCATTTTGATTGCTGCTAAAGTTTCAGTTAAAGAACCGATTTGATTGAATTTGATTAAGATAGAGTTTGCGATACCTTTTTCGATACCTTCTTTTAAGATTTTGGTGTTAGTGACGAATAAGTCGTCGCCCACTAATTGAACGCGGTCACCTAACACTTTAGTTTGGTATGCGAAACCATCCCAGTCAGATTCATCTTGACCATCTTCGATAGACACGATTGGGTATTGTTTGGTTAATTCTTCAAGATAGTGTGTGAATTCTTGAGAAGTGAATGAACGGCCTTCGCCTTTCATTTCGTATTTGCCAGTTTCTTTGTTATAGAACTCAGAAGATGCACAGTCCATTGCTAAAGTCACGTCTTTACCTAATACATAACCTGCTTTTTCTACAGCTTCTTTGATACATGCTAAAGCGTCAGCGTTAGAGGCTAAGTTAGGTGCGAAACCACCTTCATCACCTACAGCCGTGCTCATGCCTTTAGATTTTAATACTTTCGCAAGGTTGTGGAATACTTCAGCACCGATACGAAGTGCTTCACGTAATGTTTTTGCACCAACTGGTTGAATCATGAATTCTTGGATATCAACGTTGTTATCTGCGTGCTCACCACCGTTGATGATGTTCATCATTGGTAATGGCATAGAGTAAACGCCTGGCGTGCCGTTAAGTTCTGCGATGTAAGCGTAAAGAGGTAAACCTTTAGACGCTGCAGCGGCTTTTGCGTTTGCTAAAGATACCGCTAAGATTGCGTTTGCACCGAAGTTAGATTTGTTTTCAGTACCGTCTAAATCGATCATGATTTGGTCGATTTCAGCTTGGTTAGACGCTTCTTTACCCACTAATGCATTTGCGATAGGACCGTTTACAGCCGCAACCGCTTTTAATACACCTTTACCTAAGAAACGAGATTTGTCGCCGTCACGTAATTCTAATGCTTCACGAGAACCAGTAGATGCACCTGATGGAGCAGCTGCTAAACCAACGAAACCACCTTCAAGATGAACTTCAGCTTCTACAGTTGGGTTACCACGAGAGTCGATGATTTCACGACCAATGACTTTAACGATTTTTGCCATTTTGTTTTCCTCTGTTTAAAGTTAATTAAAATTAGTTAGGCGAACCTAAAACGGGAATATAATAAAGCAAATTTAGAAATTTGTCTTGGAAAAATGACCGCACTTTGATCTGTATCTTATTTTTCAATCAAGTGCGGTAAGTTTTTGTCTCTTTTTCGTCAATTATTTCTTTTATTTCAGTGGAATTGCCTTCAAAAGTTGGTTACAGTTGCACGAAATTTCGTATTATTTTACGACGAATTATTTATTCTTAATTGAGACTTTCTTGCATTGAAAAAGGAATCATTATGTCTCTTTCGACTTTTTTTTACCAAACCAAAACACGAATAAAATCAGCGATATCCACCCATCCGATTGAAATCTTCATGATTGCTACGTTTGCTCTTGGGATTTGGTTTGTGGATATGAATTCAGAAAAAGATCATTTAGCTTATTGGCTATTTGAGCCGATGCTGTTTGTCTTTATTTATTTATCTCGCCCTTATGCCTGGTATCGTTTTTCGTGGATTGTGCCGTTTATTGCCGTTTTCATCATTTGGCAAGTGAATGATAATGCTGATTTTTATGCTTATAGCCCTAAGTTTTGGGGCGCTCAATTTATTGTATTATTGATATTATGTGGCTTTCCATTTGTTAGAAACAATCAAGCCTTTACTTATCGTAATTTTACGACGCTATATTACATCACGTCATCCATTGCTGGCTGGGGGCTCGTCTCTGGTTTGGTAGCTGCAATTTTGGCTTCAATCAGTGCATTATTTAATATTGATTTTAGTGAATGGTTTCAAAAGCATCTTTATTCCTCAATTACCGCATTTTGTCTTCCTTTGTTCTTTTTGGTCTTTCAACAGCGCCAAGAAAATACAGAGATGACGCTAAATCGTAGCGTTGAAATTTTAGTAAATTTTATCTTAGCGCCCGCCTTGATGATTTTTACTGCGCTACTTTATGCTTATGTGGGCAAAATTATCTTAGCAGAGGCCTTACCCAAAGGGATGGTGTCGAATATTGCGTTGCCTTATTTAGTTGGCGGCTTAGGTGTTTACGCTTTACATAGTATTAGTGTTAAACCAAATTGGGATGGTTTCTTTAAGTTTTTCCCATACCTTTCCATTGTGCCCATTGTACTGCTATGGTTGGCAATTGAGCGTCGAATAAGTGCCTATGCTTGGACTGAACAACGGATTTATTTAGTGGCATTAGCCTCGGCGATTACGGTGGCTTATGCCATTTTAATCATCCCTAAAATTCGCCAATATCGTTTGATTTCTGTCGTTGTAATGGCCGCAATTTTTGGCATGACTTGGGTGGTGAAACCAAAAGAAATCGCTTATCAAAGCCAAACGGAACGTTTTGAGCATTTACTCACAAAGCTTAATTTATCTGATGGGCAAGGAAAAATTCGTGATGATGTGGATTTTTTAAGTCGTTTAGAAAATATGCCAGAAAACGAACGCCAAGATTGGAATGAATTAGATGATGTATCTGATTATTTAGTCCATCGTTTGGACTTAGGGGCTTATGACGGCTCTAATTATGAGGATAAACGAAAAGCCTTTGTACAAAGATATGGTGAAAAAGCGAATGAACTGATTTCATTGGATGTTTATGAGCATTCTTTCCATATCAATGATAGCGACATTATGGCTCTGCAAAATAGCCCGGTTAGAGAAGCTGAGTTTGAATGGTCATCAATTGATGTGAGTTCGTATAAAAAATGGATCCATGTGCCAGTCTATCAATTCTATCGTGTGGACGATAACAGCTCGAAAAAAGAAGAGAATAAGCCAAAAGAACGAGCCGAAGTTTGTTTTGTTGAAGAACATGATAGATATTGTACCGATATGGATCAGCATATTAAACAGGTCTTTCAACAACATCATTTAGATTCAATGAAAAAACTGGCGGAATCAGATCTTAAACTAATCAGCAAAGACTTACTAAAAATTGATGCGCCAAGTTTTGCTATCTATTTAGGTTCACTTGAAATGCAATTTACTCAAGAAAAGGGCTATCACTACAAGGAATTAACCGTCGAAGCCATTTTTGAGAAATAGGTTAGATATGTAAAGTACGGTGATGTTATTGCAAAAAATTTGGCTAAAAATGACCGAACTTTGATATTAAAACGGATAAAAATCTCCCTAATCCTATTCAGATTGGGGAAGTAGTCTGATGAAGTAAAAGCTTTATTGCGTTCTTTGATACAAAAGCTTTTTCAAGAATTGTGTATGTGCATCTAAAATACTAAACATCGTTTCCCGATCTTCACCAAATAGTGAGATTTCATTATTTGAACGAACTTTGTCATAAGCTGAAAAGGCGATTTCAAACTCTTCAGTACGTAATTTAATGCTTTTCCCGTGCAGTATAAGACTTAATAGGCTGACTTCTTTAGGTGTTAATTCTGGAAATAAATGACTGATCCAGAGCTCCATAGAGTATTGAACAGATTCGCTAATTTTTTCTCGTTTTTTACTTTCTTGCCCTGGATGTAGTCGATAAAGCAATAAGGGTTCTGCTAAATTCGCAAATGTCTTTTTGTGTAATGCACATTGTACCCACATATGAAAATCGGGCGCTGTGGTTGTTTGGGCATAATTGATCGCGAGTGCCTTGATACTAGAATGTCGCCACATTGAAGAGGGATTAATGATATTGTCACGAGCTAAAGAAAAATGTGCTTTTATATCTTTATCTAAAAGAGGAAGTGTACTTATTTTAGTCATTTTATCAGTTTGCCCATCATTAAAGAGCAGTGCATTACTTCCTAAAATATCAATTTCAGGATGCCCGTCTAAATATTGAATCTGTTTTTCAAAACGGTGTGGCACACAAATATCATCGGCATCCATCCGTGCAACATATTCCACATTCATATAGTTAAGCATATCCATGGCAAATTGCATGACAGCAGGTTCACCTTGGTTTTGAGGTAAATGGTAAACACGTAAGCGAGCATCTTTTGTCGCATAGCTTTCGAGAATGTCACCTGTGTTATCGGTAGAAGCATCATTAACTGCCAGAATACAAAAATCACTAAAGGTTTGATTCAACAATGAATCTAAACATTCAGTGATAAAATTTTCTGCATTATATGAGGGTAAAATAACAGCAAGTTTCATTTTTAGTTATCCATTATTAAATGCGTGAATAAGGCACAGATGATATTATTCCCTATTTATACAAAGTGCGGTCAAAAACACAAGGATTTTTGACCGCACTTGTTCATTGAATTATCAGTAAATTACTTTTCAGTTTTTAACTGATTTTCTCTGGCTGCTTTGACAAAACCTTCGAATAATGGGTGGCCATCACGTGGTGTTGATGTAAATTCAGGGTGGAATTGACATGCCACAAACCATGGGTGGTTTGGTACTTCAATGATTTCCACTAATTTACGATCCGCAGATAAGCCAGTCACTTTAAGACCCGCTTTTTCAATTTGTGGAAGCAGGTTATTGTTCACTTCATAACGGTGACGGTGACGTTCTTCAATGGTTTCTTTGCCATATAATGCACGCGCTTTTGAGCCTTCAATTAAATGACATTGTTGTGCTCCTAAACGCATCGTACCACCAAGATCAGAATTATCATCACGGGTTTCAATGTGGCCTTCCGCATCTTGCCATTCTGTAATCAAACCAACAACAGGTTGCTCACAGTTACGATCAAATTCAGATGAGTTCGCTTTCTCAAGACCTGCAACATTACGCGCGTATTCGATTAATGCAATTTGCATCCCTAAACAAATGCCTAGGTAAGGCACATTGTTTTCACGTGCGTATTTTGCGGTCAAAATTTTGCCTTCTACGCCACGATAGCCAAAGCCGCCAGGCACTAAAATACCGTCAACGCCTTTTAATACGTCAGTACCTTTGGTTTCAACATCTTGTGAATCAATGTATTTGATATGAACGCTTAAACGGTTTTTCAAACCTGCGTGTTTTAAGGCTTCATTCACTGATTTATACGCGTCTGGTAATTCAGTATATTTACCTACCATACCAATAGTTACATCGCCCACAGGGTTGGCTTCTTGATAAAGTACTTGTTCCCATTCAGAAAGGTCAGCTTCTGGACAGTCTAAGTGGAAACGTTGGCAGATGAATTCATCTAAACCTTGCGATTTCAATAATGCTGGAATTTGGTAGATCGAATTCACATCTTTTAATGAGATGACTGCACGTTCTGGCACGTTACAGAATAAGGCGATTTTTGCACGCTCATTTGGTGGAACCATGCGATCTGAACGGCAGATAAGCACATCTGGTTGAATACCAATCGAAAGTAATTCTTTTACAGAATGTTGGGTCGGTTTAGTTTTTACTTCGCCCGCTGTTGGGATATATGGCACTAGCGTTAAGTGCATAAAAATAGTATGCTCACGTCCTACTTGCACGGCAAGTTGACGCAGTGCTTCTAAGAATGGAAGTGATTCAATATCACCCACAGTTCCGCCTACTTCCACGATTACTACATCATGGCCTTGCGCACCAGCAATCACGCGATCTTTGATTTCATTGGTGATGTGCGGGATAACTTGAATTGTCGCACCTAAATAATCACCACGACGCTCTTTGCGTAATACTTCAGAGTAAATTTTACCGGTGGTGAAGTTATTGCGTTTTGTCATTTTGGTACGAATAAAACGCTCGTAGTGACCTAAGTCTAAATCGGTTTCCGCCCCGTCTTGTGTCACGAACACTTCGCCGTGTTGGGTTGGGCTCATTGTACCTGGATCCACGTTGATGTAAGGGTCTAATTTCATAATAGTCACGTTTAAGCCACGTGCTTCTAAAATTGCTGCCAATGATGCTGCAGCAATACCTTTACCTAACGATGAAACCACACCGCCTGTGACGAAAATATAATTTGTAGCCATAGTGAGAGACCTAAAATGTTGGGATAAAAATGATTATAGCCAATCATCTTTTATGCAAATTTGTGCAGAATACTGAAAAGTGCGGTCAAAAATAAAAGAAAAAGATGATTAGCTATCAAGACGGGAGGATAGTTTACAGGATTTGAGATTTTTATACAATCTTGTCTTGTCAGGAATGTATGAAAATTAAATGGCTTATCATATTCTCCATTCTACGATAGAATACGCCCAAATTTTTTATAAAGAAGAGAAAAATTTATGACAAATAAAGCATTAAGCGTAGTGATTTTAGCAGCCGGTAAAGGCACTCGTATGTATTCTGATTTACCTAAAGTCTTGCACAAAGTGGCAGGTAAACCGATGGTAAAACATGTGATCGATACGGCAAATCAATTAGGTGCGGAAAACGTGCATTTGATTTATGGTCACGGTGGCGAATTAATGCGTGAGCGTTTGGCAAATGAAAGCGTGAACTGGGTGTACCAAGCGGAACAATTGGGTACAGGACATGCTATGCAACAAGCGATGCCTTTTTTCCGTGATGATGAAAATGTTTTAATGGTGTATGGCGATGGCCCAATGATTACACCGGAAACATTACAAAAATTAATCGATGCGAAACCTGAAAATGGTATCGCAGTGTTAACGGTCGTATTAGATAACCCAACAGGTTATGGTCGAATCGTACGTGAAAATGGCAAAGTTGTAGGGATTGTTGAACAAAAAGATGCAACGCCTGAGCAACTCAAAATTCAAGAGATTAATACAGGTGTGTTAGTTTCAGATGGTGCAAGTTTCAAAAAATGGTTAGCGCGTTTAGATAATAATAATGCACAAGGCGAGTTTTATATTACTGATGTAATTGGCTTAGCTCATCAAGATGGTTGTCCGATTGTAGCTGTTCAAGCAACTGATTTTATGGAAGTTGAAGGGGTAAATAATCGCCTACAATTAGCCAAAATGGAACGCTATTATCAACGTAAACAAGCAGAAAAACTTTTACTTGCAGGCGTGATGTTGCTTGATCCTGAGCGTTTTGATTTACGCGGCACATTAGAGCACGGTAAAGATGTTGAAATTGATGTGAACGTGATTGTGGAAGGCAATGTGCGCTTGGGTGACCGTGTAAAAATCGGTGCAGGTTGCGTATTGAAAAACGTGACCATTGGTGATGATGTTGAGATCAAGCCTTATTCTGTTTTAGAAGATGCGACAATTGGTGAGAAAGCGGCGATTGGTCCATTCTCTCGTTTACGTCCAGGTGCTGAATTAGCGGCAGAAACCCATGTGGGCAACTTCGTGGAAATTAAAAAATCCACAGTAGGTAAAGGTTCTAAAGTAAATCATCTCACTTATGTGGGCGATACCGAAATTGGTGAGAACTGTAACATTGGTGCAGGTGTCATTACTTGTAACTATGACGGTGCGAATAAATTTAAAACAATCATTGGCAACAATGTATTTGTGGGCTCAGATACGCAGTTAGTCGCGCCAGTTACTGTGGCAGATGGTGCAACTATTGGTGCGGGCTCAACGATTACTCAAAATATTGAGAAAGATGAGCTTGTGATTACTCGCGTACCACAACGTCATATTCAAGGTTGGCAAAGACCGGTGAAGAAAAAGTAATTAACATTGCAAGGCGAACCAATGTGTTCGCCTTTTATAATTTGATGCCTTTTACTTTATAAAGGGTGTTCGAGTTGCTAAAATCATCGTCCATTTATAAAGACAGATAATTTCCTATGACAAAAAATAAAACAGGACTTTCATTCCTTTGGTTAAGTGCGGTTGCATTTATTCTCGATTTACTGACCAAATATATTGTTGTGCAACGCTTTGATCTCTATGAAAGTGTGAATATATTGCCCGTTTTTAATTTAACCTATGTGCGTAACTATGGCGCAGCGTTTAGCTTTTTAGCTGAGCATGATGGTTGGCAGAAATATTTCTTTATCGTGCTAGCAATCGGGATTTCTTTGATGCTGGCTTACTTTATGAAAAAGAATTCTGCAGAACAAAAATTACAAAACTCAGCTTATGCACTGATTATTGGTGGTGCGTTAGCCAATATGGTGGACCGTGCGTATAACGGTTTTGTGGTGGATTTCTTAGATTTTTATTGGGATATTTATCATTATCCGGTATTCAATGTGGCAGATATTGCGATTTGTATTGGTGCGGGTTTATTAGCATTAGATGCCTTTAAAGGTGATAAAAAGAGCGGTCAAAAATGAAGATAATTTTAGCTAACCCTCGTGGATTTTGCGCGGGTGTCGATCGAGCCATTAGCATTGTTGAATTAGCGCTTGAAATTCATGGTGCACCAATTTATGTCCGTCATGAAGTGGTGCATAACCGTTTTGTGGTGAATGGTTTGCGTGATCGTGGGGCGATTTTTGTGGAAGAATTAAGTGAAGTGCCCGATGGCGCTATTGTGATTTTTTCCGCCCACGGCGTGTCACAAGCCGTTCGTCAGGAAGCGAAAGATCGTCAGTTAAAAGTATTTGATGCAACTTGTCCGTTGGTAACCAAAGTGCATATGCAAGTGGCTCGTGCAAGCCGTAAAGGGACGAAAGCGATTTTGATCGGACACAAAGGCCATCCCGAAGTGGAAGGCACAATGGGACAGTACAACAACGAGGAAGGTGGTATTTTCTTAATTGAAAGCGTGGAAGATATTGCTCGTTTGCCGGTTCAAGAAAATGATGATTTAACCTTTATGACGCAAACCACACTTTCTCTTGATGATACGGCGGAAACTATCAGTGCATTGAAAGACAAATATCCTGCTATTCAAGGCCCACATAAAAACGATATTTGCTATGCTACAACCAATCGCCAAGAAGCAGTGCGTGAATTAGCGAAACAATGTGAGCTAGTCGTGGTTGTAGGCTCTAAAAACTCATCGAATTCTAACCGTTTAGCTGAGTTGGCATCGCGTATGGGCGTGAAATCAAAATTAATTGATGATCCAAATGATGTGGCAGCAGATTGGTTTGAAGGCGTTGAAACAATTGGCGTAACAGCAGGCGCTTCAGCACCTGAAGAGTTGGTGCAATCCGTGATTGCTCGATTAAAAGAATTTGGTGCCGATACTATCGAAGAGCTTCAAGGCTTAGAAGAAAATATGTTCTTTGAAGTGCCAAAAGAGTTAAGAATAAAAGAAGTGTCCTAATTTTATTAAAAAAGTGCGGTTAATTTACCGCACTTTTTTTGTGTTATTTTATTTTTTATTGTGCACTTTAAGCCATTTTTGCATTTGTTCAATTTCTGCTTGTTGAGCGTTAATAATATTCTCAGCAAGCTTACGCATCTCAGGATCTTTTCCGTATTTTAATTCAACTTCCGCCATTTTTACTGCACCAATATGGTGTGGCAACATACCTGCTGCAAAAGCAACATCAGGATCTTTATATTGCGCAGCTGCCATCATGTCTTGATGCATTTGACTCATACCTTGCATCAATTCTTGTTGCATTGCAGAATCTGTCGACATTGGCATATTCATGTGTGCTTGATGCGGTTGTTCATTAGCTTGGGCATAAATTGAAACTGCAGCAGCGCTAAGTGTGATAAAAGTCATAAGTTTTTTCATGTTTTTCTCCTATGTGATAACTGAATGAGCACGAATCATAAACCTTGACCTAAGGTTAAAGTCAATATTTATTCCGAAATTTTTTGGTGAGATGTTAAAATGAGACAACGTTTGATATAAAGGACAAAATCATGAAACAAAAAATTGTGCTTGCCACGGGCAATAAAGGCAAAGTAAAAGAAATGGCAGATGTGTTAGCCGATTTCGGTTTTGAAGTGATTGCTCAGACAGATTTAGGCATTGAAAGCCCAGAGGAAACTGGCTTAACGTTTGTGGAAAATGCCATTCTGAAAGCACGTTATGCATCTGAAAAATCAGGTTTACCAGCCATTGCAGATGATTCCGGTCTTGTGGTGGATGCGTTAAATGGTGCGCCAGGATTGTATTCTGCACGCTATGCGGGTGTAGATGGTGAGGAAGCCGATGCGAAAAATCGTGAAAAATTACTGACAGAATTAGCTGATGTTCCAACTGAACGTCGCCAAGCAAAATTTGTGAGTACGATTGTGTTATTACAACACCCAAGTGATCCTTCTCCAATCATTGCTCAAGGTGAATGTGATGGTAAGATTATTTATGAAGAGAAAGGTGAAAATGGCTTTGGTTATGATTCGCTCTTTTTTAGCCCAGAAAAAGGCTGTACTTTTGCAGAATTAGAAACCGTAGAGAAAAAGAAAATCTCTCATCGTGCGAAGGCATTGGCCGTTTTAAAATCAAAATTAAGCATCTAAAGTGCGGTTAATTTTTAACGAGAATTTAAGGATACAAAATGATTGTGACAACAACCCCTAATGTTGAAGGGAAACAAATCGTAGAATACAAACAAGTTGTCTTTGGCGAAGTGATTGCAGGAGCTAATTTTATGCGTGATTTCTTTGCTGGCATTACAGATGTGATTGGTGGGCGTTCTAGTGTTTATGAGCGCCGTATTAGTCGCGCGCGTCAAGATGCGTTGAAAGAACTGGAAGAAAAAGCACATGCCTTAGGTGCTAATGCCATTGTTGGTGTAGAAGTTAACTACACAACGGTAGGCACGAAAAGCATGTTTATGGTGATTGCAAGTGGCACGGCAGTGGTAGTGCGCTAAGGTCGTTTTTTCATTTACTTAAATGTAATTTTTGCGATCAGGATCGCAAAAGTGCGGTCAATTTCTTGCGTGTTTTGGGTGTTTCTTAAAAATGTCGCTGTTGATATGAATCAACGGTACTTTTTGTTAATAAAGGACATTTTTATGAAATTGATGAAACATTTATTTAGTTCATTATTTGTTGCGACCACAATGTTGAGCTCGCAAGTGTTTGCAGAAGAAAAGGTAGCTGAACAGGCTCAACCTCAAGCGCAAGTTCAGCAACAAACCGCATCACAAACTACACAACGAGCAGTGAGTGATAAATTAAATATCAATACCGCCAGTGCATCAGAAATTCAAAAAGCGCTAATTGGTATTGGTGCGAAAAAGGCAGAAGCCATTGTGCAGTATCGTGAAAAGCACGGTAATTTCACGATGGCAGAGCAATTGCTTGAAGTACAAGGCATTGGTAAAGCAACGTTAGAGAAAAACCGCGATCGTATCGCGTTTTAATTTGCGTTATTTATACATAAAAAGCGGGATAGTGATATCTCGCTTTTTTTGTATTTGAAGATAAAATTTACCAAAACTTGCAAAATATCAAATTTTTTTGAAATAAATGGGGGATTTCTTGCAAAGGTTTTTTAAGAGAGTAGAATAACAACAGGTATGAAAATACCTATGTTGAAGTATAAAAATAATAAATTAATTATTTGGAGTAAGATATGGCATCAGAAAATTTAAATCAATCTTCTGTTGCTCTCACACCAGTTGAAGCAACGGATTATGCTGAAAACGTCGCTGCGTATAAAGCGCAAAAACGTCCATTTTTATCATTCATGTCTGGTATTAGTGCTGGGGCTTGTATTGCATTAGCCTTTGTATTTTATACGACAACTCAAACAGCGAGCGCTGGCGCGCCTTGGGGATTAACCAAGTTAGTTGGTGGATTAGTCTTTTCCTTAGGCGTAATTATGGTGGTGATTTTAGGATCTGAATTATTCACCTCTTCTACTTTAACCTTAGTTGCCCGCGTAGGCGGAAAAATAACCACAACCCAAATGATTCGAAATTGGATTGTGGTGTATTTAGGCAACTTCGTAGGCGGTTTATTTATTGCTGCGGTGATTTGGTTTGGGGGACAAACCATGGCAGCAAGTGGTCAATGGGGTTTAACCATTTTGGCAACCGCGCAACATAAAATTCATCATACTTGGTTTGAAGCATTTAACCTTGGTATTTTATGTAACATTATGGTGTGTGTAGCGGTATGGATGTCTTATTCCGGTAAAACTGTTACAGACAAAGCATTTATTATGATTATGCCGATTGGTTTATTTGTGGCATCAGGTTTTGAACACTGTGTGGCAAATATGTTTATGATTCCGCTTGGCATTATTACAGCACACTTTAGTACACCTGAATTTTGGCAACAAATTGGTGTGGATCCAATGAAATATGCAGATTTAGATCTCTATCATTTCATTGTGAAGAATTTGATTCCAGTAACGTTAGGAAACATTGTGGGTGGTGCGGTTTGTATCGGCTTATTCCAACGTTATTTAACCAAAGCTCACTAATGTACTAACGAACTAAACAAGACTTATTTTTTATCAATTAAAAAAGGAAATGACTATGTCAGAACTTAATGAAGCACAAAAAGTTGCGTGGGCAGGATTCGTTGCCGGTGATTGGCAAGAAAACGTCAACGTGCGTGATTTTATTCAAAAGAACTACACCCCGTATGAAGGTGATGATTCTTTCTTAGCAGGTCCAACCGAAGCGACAACAAAACTTTGGGAAACCGTAATGGAAGGAATTAAAGTTGAAAACCGCACACATGCGCCATTAGACTTTGACGAACATACGCCTTCAACGATTACTTCTCACGCACCAGGTTATATCAATAAAGACTTAGAGAAAATCGTAGGTCTTCAAACCGATGCTCCATTAAAACGTGCTATTATGCCATTTGGTGGTATTAAAATGGTGGAAGGGTCATGCAAAATTTACGGTCGTGAATTAGATCCTGAAGTGAAAAAAATCTTCACTGAATATCGTAAAACCCACAACCAAGGTGTATTCGATGTTTATACGCCAGACATTTTACGTTGTCGTAAATCAGGTGTATTAACTGGTCTTCCAGATGCTTACGGTCGTGGTCGTATCATCGGTGACTATCGTCGTGTCGCACTTTATGGTGTTGACTTCTTAATGAAAGATAAATACGCACAATTCTCTTCTTTACAAAAAGACTTAGAAGATGGCGTAAATCTAGAAGCAACTATTCGTTTACGTGAAGAAATCGCAGAACAACACCGTGCATTAGGCCAAATGAAACAAATGGCAGCAAGCTACGGTTACGATATTTCTAACCCTGCAACTAACGCTAAAGAAGCAATTCAATGGATGTACTTTGCTTACTTAGCAGCAATCAAATCACAAAATGGTGCAGCGATGTCATTCGGTCGTACTGCAACCTTCATCGATATCTATATCGAGCGTGATTTAAAAGCAGGTAAACTTACTGAAACTGAAGCGCAAGAATTAGTTGACCACTTAGTCATGAAACTTCGTATGGTTCGTTTCTTACGTACACCTGAATACGATCAGTTATTCTCTGGTGACCCAATGTGGGCAACTGAAACCATCGCAGGTATGGGTTTAGACGGCCGTACATTAGTAACCAAAAATACATTCCGTATTTTACACACCCTTTACAACATGGGTACTTCTCCAGAACCAAACTTAACCATTCTTTGGTCTGAACAATTACCTGAAAACTTCAAACGTTTCTGTGCGAAAGTATCGATTGATACCTCATCAGTTCAATACGAAAACGATGATTTAATGCGTCCAGACTTCAACAATGATGACTACGCAATCGCATGTTGTGTATCACCAATGGTTGTTGGTAAACAAATGCAATTCTTCGGTGCGCGTGCAAACTTAGCGAAAACATTGTTATACGCAATCAACGGCGGTATCGATGAAAAATTAGGTATGCAAGTAGGTCCGAAAACTGCACCAATCACTGATGAAGTGTTAGATTTCGACACCGTAATGACTCGTATGGACAGCTTTATGGATTGGTTGGCAAAACAATATGTGACTGCCTTAAATATCATCCACTATATGCATGATAAATATTCATACGAAGCAGCATTAATGGCATTACATGATCGTGATGTATACCGTACTATGGCTTGTGGTATCGCAGGTCTTTCTGTTGCAGCAGACTCACTTTCAGCAATTAAATATGCGAAAGTTAAACCAGTTCGTGGTGACATCAAAGATAAAGATGGCAATGTTGTAGCAAGCAACGTCGCGATCGACTTCGAAATCGAAGGTGAATATCCACAATATGGTAATAACGACAACCGTGTAGATGACATCGCTTGTGATTTAGTTGAACGTTTCATGAAGAAAATTCAAAAACTTAAAACTTACCGCAACGCTGTGCCTACACAATCTGTATTAACCATTACTTCTAACGTAGTTTATGGTAAGAAAACAGGTAACACCCCAGATGGTCGTCGCGCAGGTGCACCATTCGGACCTGGTGCAAACCCAATGCACGGTCGTGACCAAAAAGGTGCGGTAGCATCATTAACTTCTGTAGCTAAACTTCCATTTGCTTATGCGAAAGATGGTATTTCTTATACCTTCTCAATCGTACCAAATGCGTTAGGTAAAGATCCAGAAGCACAACGTCGCAACCTTGCTGGATTAATGGATGGTTACTTCCACCACGAAGCAGCAGTAGAAGGTGGTCAACACTTAAATGTGAACGTATTAAACCGTGAAATGTTATTAGATGCGATGGAAAATCCGGACAAATATCCGCAATTAACTATTCGTGTATCTGGTTACGCAGTACGTTTCAACTCTTTAACTAAAGAGCAACAACAAGACGTCGTCACTCGTACATTCACAGAATCGTTCTAAAACACGATAAAATTTAACCGCACTTTAGCGGGAACATAAAAATTATGAGCCTGATTTAAGTCAGGCTCATTTTTTATAGATGATATTTTTGGTAAAATTTAGCTAGATTTATTTTTTGGAAATTTATGTATGTCTGTTCTAGGAAGAATTCACTCCTTTGAATCCTGTGGAACCGTGGATGGTCCCGGCATTCGTTTTATTTTATTTATGCAAGGCTGTTTAATGCGTTGCAAATATTGCCACAATCGTGATACTTGGGATCTTGATGGTGGTCGCGAAATCAGTGTGGAAGAACTTATGAAAGAAGTGGTGAGTTATCGTCACTTTATGAATGCAACCGGTGGTGGTGTAACAGCATCAGGTGGTGAAGCCATTCTTCAAGCTGAGTTTGTACGAGATTGGTTCCGAGCTTGTAAAGCAGAAGGCATTAATACTTGTTTAGATACTAATGGGTTTGTACGTCATTATGATCACATTATTGATGAACTGATCGATGTAACCGATCTTGTTTTGCTTGATTTAAAAGAACTTAACGATCAAGTACACCAAAACCTTATTGGTGTACCAAATAAACGGACACTGGAATTTGCGAAATATCTGCAAAAACGTAATCAGCGAACCTGGATTCGTTATGTAGTAGTTCCAGGTTATACCGATAACGATCATGATGTTCATCTGCTCGGACAGTTTATTGAAGGTATGACCAATATTGAAAAAGTCGAACTTCTCCCTTATCATCGATTAGGCGCTCATAAATGGAAAACCCTTGGCTTTGAATATGAGCTCGCAGATGTTTTACCACCGACGAAAGAATCACTTGAGCACATCAAAACGATTCTTGAAGGATATGGACATACGGTAAAATATTAAGCTAAGGTATAAAAAGATTAACAGCAGGCTTTAGAAAGCTTTAAGGAGGAAAAATGAAAAAATTAGCATTAACGTTTTTAGGTGTAGCCCTTTTAGCAGGCTGTTCAGCTGTTCAATCGCCAGTTACACAAGAAGAGGTGACATTAACGCCCCCTTCAAAAGATAGAGTAGGGTATGTGCGATTAGTAAAAGATAAAAATTACTACATTGATACCGATTCAATTTGGGTGGACAACCAAGATTTAAATCAAGTGCATTTTGATGCCGTGGTGAATTTGGATAAAGGTTTATATGTGTATCCAAATGAGAAAAGACGTTATGCGCGTTCTGTTCGCCAATATAAAATTTTAAACTGTAAGAACTACCATTTAACCCAAGTTCGTACTGATTTTTATGATGATTTCTGGGGCGAAGGTTTACGTGCCGCACCGAAAAAACAAGAGAAATACACAATTAGCTTAAAACCTAATACAACGCTCTATGCGGCTGCACAAATCATTTGTGTGAACTCAGATAGAAAACCCTCTTTAGAGTTAGAAGGCTCAAAAGCAAAATAATCAATCAAAGTGCGGTTAGAAATAACCGCATTTTTTATATCACTGAAACTAATGCACAAACAATAAAAAACGGCCAATATTCATTAAATATTGACCGTTCTTTTTATCTCATAATGAAAGATTATTTCACACGAGAAACGTATTCGCCTGATAAGAATCAACCATCAAGAATATAAGTAAGGTAATCTTAATATACTATGCTTGAGCAAGGTACTTAGCTAAGATGACACCTAATTCTGAATTTGGATTATTAACTTGAATGTAAAGTGTATCTATTGGTCTTGTTAATGCCATTAATACCCATGTTGCAGCATATTTTTGTCGTCGTTCATCTTCTGAAAGATAAAGATCATCACTCAAATAACTTGCTGCAGTTTCTTCTCCTTTTTTGCGCTCATAGAATAAATCCAGTTCTAAACATACAACGGACCAAGCTTCTAATCCTCGGCAAGATTCATAAAAAAGACTGCGGTAGGTCTCTGATGTAGGTGCTTCATCTTCATTTCTTTGTTCTTCATCTTCATTTCTTTGTTCTTCATCATCTCGGTACATTGTCTGATTATGTAAGAAAAATTGATCTTCAGGAATACCTGTTAATTTTGTTAAATGAGAGCGTTTTGATTTTTGGGATTTAGAATAGATGATATTGTTGTTTTCATCAATCTGAATATCTTGAACTAATTTCCCTTCCTCAAATAGGAATTTAGATTCAGATTCAGTTAAAAAAAGAATACTCTCGTAATTTGAAAGATCATTATATTCACCTGCTTGCTGTAATTTGTTAACCACACTTTTAAGTTTATGGTGGTAAGGATCATTCATTTCAATGATAACGGTTCCTTTGTCATCATTGGAACGGATTGCACTTAAATCAAGATTAATTTGGAATTCATTTGCAATAAAATTACAAAGCTCAACAATGTTTTGTTTCATTCTGAATGTACGATTTCGCTTTTTAATTTCAATGACATTATGGATAACTTTTTGTTCTGTATCTGAATATTTCCAATTACATTCTTCGTTATGACGAATAAGCTGCTCTCTACCTCCTGTACATACTACAATATTTTTCTTTTCCCAAAGTAAGAGAAATATGTCTCGTTCAAGAGGGTGGCAATCTTGTCCTTCATCAATAAATAAAGTTTTTCCTTGTCCACGAATTGCACCTAATGAACGATTTACAAGTTCAGTAAAATCTTCAGGAGTTTGTGAATATTTTTTATCCTTCTCTTCGCTGAAATGATTCCATTGCTCATTAGGAATTTTATCAATCTCAAGTTGGCGAAATAATTCTTTTGGATCTTTGATGGCCTGAATAAAATAACGTAGCACTTGATAATAATCTGTTAGAAAAACATGATTATTCAGCTGAGAAGAAATTCTGTTCTTATTCTGTTCAACATATCTCTCTAAAGGTATATTTTTATTGTGATTTTTCCATCTTAAGAAAAACTCTCTGGTTCCCTTATCCCAAGATTCTAAAGGAGTATTAGCTCTTGGGTTATTAAGTAAATATTCTTCTATTTTAGCTTTTCTTTGGTCTTGAGTAGCTACAAGCTCAGCAATTCTTTTAGCATTCATCACCGATAATATTTGTAAACTGATTATTCTTTCATAGAAAAATTTATGAAGGCTTTTAATGGCTGTTTTTGTACCGTATTGATATTGGTTTGTAATTAATCTAACATCATTAGCCAATAGTTTATTATAAGTAAGATAATAACCGCTTTTACCACCTGCAAGTGTTTTATTTTTTGCTTTTTCATAAGATTTCTTAATTAAGGATAACATCTCAAATGTCTTACCAGAGCCAGCTTTACCACTAATAATAACAAGATTTTTATTAAGTTCTTTATCTGCTTGGATTCTATCTGGTAGTGTCGTTCTTTTTTGTTTTTTATTTTCCCCACTGAAAACAAGATCAAAAATATTTTCATCATCTTGGTGGCTATTATTTTCGTTCTGCTCATCCAGATATTTTTCGTAGATTTTTAAATCTTCGGCGTACTGTTTATTAAGTCGATCAATTTTTTGCTTCGTTAATGAGCCAATTTTATTATCTTTTTCCAATTTCTCTTTTAGAATTTCTATATGTTGATCAATAATCATAAAGGCTTCATGATTATTTTTATCAATTGACCAATGAGCATTTGAAGTAAAACTATTTTTTGAATAAGGAATGCTTTTTAAATAACATGTAAGCTCCTTGAATCCAAATTTTGAAGCATAAATAAAATTAGGGTGAGAATAATCTTGATATTCTTCGCTTTGGCTTAAAACCCAAATAATTGGGTGAGGTGTTATATTAAATTTAATAGGTTCGCCTTGATAGTTAAGTTCCAGTTGATGATCCTTCCAAATAGCCTCTAAGTAGTTTTTTGTTTGACGAAACATTTCTTTACGATAATCACCAATATTTTCTTCATACTCATCGGTATAGAGATAGTTTAGGCTTCCTTCAACTTCAGGAGCTTGAAGATTATTAAGATAGTCAATAAATTTTATAGGAATAATGAGGTTATTGAAGTATGTTGATTTCGGTTTCGTGACTTGATCTGTTGAGGAGTAATGCTGTAATGAGTAAAAACTTTTTTCTTTATTTTCTATAGCGATAATGAGAAGTAAATCAATATCAGTTTCAACCATTCCTTTTATTCTAGGCGTGTTTATGAAGAATACTTTTACATTCTGTTTAAATTTATCATATTTAATTTCTTTTTTTAGTTCATTTGTAAAACGTTCGATGTCAACTAAATGATGTAATGTATTATGAGAGTAAACGTCAATTGTCATGAGATATTCCTTTGGTTAGTTAAAAAAAAGCACTTAATTTTCAATTAAGTGCTTTTAAAAATTTATTTATAATTATTTCACGCGAGAAACATATTCGCCTGAACGAGTATCGACTTTAATCACCTCGCCAATTTGAACGAAAAGAGGTACTTTCACCACAGCACCAGTACTTAATGTTGCTGGTTTACCGCCTGTACCCGCAGTATCACCTTTAAGACCAGGGTCAGTATCGATGATTTCTAATTCTACGAAGTTTGGTGGAGTGACAGTAATTGGCGCACCGTTCCATAAAGTCACGATACAATCTGCTTGGTCTAATAACCATTTTTCTGCATCACCCACTGCTTTTGCATCAGCAGAGTATTGTTCAAATGTTTCTGGGTGCATGAAGTACCAGAATGCATCATCTTTGTATGAATAAGTGAGGTTAAGATCCATAACATCAGCAGCTTCAACCGAAGTACCAGATTTGAAGTTTACATCTAATACTTTGCCTGAAATTAATTTACGAATACGAGTACGAGTAAAAGCTTGGCCTTTACCTGGTTTAACGAATTCGTTTTCAACGATTACACAAGGCTCACCGTCTTGCATAAATTTTAGACCTGGTTTGAAATCACTGGTAGTATATGTAGCCATATTAAAAATATCCTAAAAAATAGAGATTGTTTGAAAGTGCGTATTTTAACCCGAAATATTGCGATTAGAGAAGAACAAAATTGGTTAGAAACCCTAAAAAATGCGATTTCTGATCCGAAAATCTTATTAAAAACCTTAAATTTACCTGTTGACGATTTTGCCGAGGATATCACCGCTCGTAAACTTTTTGCTATGCGAGTGCCTTTGCCTTTTGTCGAAAAAATGGAAAAAGGGAATCCGAAAGACCCACTTTTTTTACAAGTGATGACAGCTCAACAAGAATTTATTGAGGCCGAAGGGTTCAGCCAAGATCCTTTAGATGAGCAGCAAAAGAATGCCGTACCTAATATTCTGCATAAATACCAAAATCGCTTGCTGTTCATGGCAAAAGGAGGCTGTGCAGTTAACTGCCGCTATTGTTTCCGTCGCCATTTTCCTTATGATCAAAACCCAGGCAATAAAACGAGTTGGCAACAAGCAATAGACTATATTGCGGCCCATCCAGAAATTGAAGAAGTGATTTTTTCGGGTGGCGATCCGATGATGGCAAAGGATAGTGAATGGGCATGGCTATTAGAACGCCTTGAAAAAATACCGCACTTACAGCGTTTACGTATTCACTCTCGTTTGCCAGTCGTGATTCCAGATCGCATTACGGATGAATTTTGTGATTTATTGCTAAAAAGCCGATTACAAGCGGTGTTTGTAACACATATCAATCATCCAAATGAAATTGATGAGGCGCTCTCTTTGGCTATGCAAAAACTGGCAGGCGCTAAAGTTACCTTACTTAATCAATCAGTCCTTTTAAAAGATGTGAATGATAACCCACATACATTAAAAATATTGAGCGATAAGCTGTTTCAAGCGGGGATTCTACCTTATTACTTGCATTTGTTGGATAAAGTGCAAGGTGCGAGTCATTTTTATATCTCAGATGAGAAAGCATTACAAATTTACAAAGAATTACAGACGCTCACTTCTGGCTATTTAGTGCCCAAATTAGCACGAGAAATCGGTGGAGAGCCAAATAAGACTTTATACACCGCTTAAGATCCGATAAAATACGATTCAATTTTTCACCGCACTTTTGTGCGATCTTTAGTTTAGCAAATCGAGGTAATACCGTGGATAATAAAAATCAACCTAACGACAATTCATCTCAAAATGAATTAGATTTAGGATTTAATCACTCTGACTCTGTGACACCAAGAAAACCGGTTCAACAAAGTGGCTCAATTTTTGATAAAGCCAAAGGTTTATTTGGTAAAAAAGAACAGCCAGATACACAATTCCATGTTCGTCGCGAACCAACTTTTGGTGCGGCAGCAAGCCAACCTTTTTCACCTTCTCAAGCATTCCAAAGTGAAAATACTGAACAATCAGTGCAATCAAGTGCTTTCGGAGCTCAAGAACCTGTTGAAAATGTTCAAGTAGAAAACGCAGCGGAAGAAAAAGTGATTTTTGAAAATTCACCTGCAGAAGATATTGTGGAAGAAGTGAAAACTCAAGCCGAAACAGTTGCACCGACAGCAACCGCTGCGGCAGCAAGCTTGAAATCACCAGAAAAATGGAAGGTTTTACAAATGTTACCAGAAAAACATCGCCGTTTATTTATTGCTATCTTGGGGTTAGTGGTATTGTTGATTATTTTCTTCACCCTAAAACCAAATTCAGATACGGTAGAGTCTTTTGAACAACAAAACAGCAATGAAATTCCGGTTCAATTCCAATCATTGGATCAGTCTCAACCGGTTGAAACCACTGTATTAGATAACAATAACAATGCAGCGCCGGCAACGACAGAACAAGCTACAAATGAAGCTAAATCAGATTCACCTCCAGCCATGGAGTACGTAGGCGATAAAGCAGATGCTGCAAAATCACAACCTGCAGAGCCTGCACAACAAATTGTTGCTCAGCAACCAGCAACTCAACCAGCACCGGTTCAACCGGCTGTTGCTCCTGCACCAGTTAAAGAACCTGTGAAAACAGTACAACCAACTGTAGAAAAACATACCGCAACAGTTGAGCATAAAGCAGAACCTCGTCGTGAACAGACCTCAGTGGTTCAAGAGAAAAAACAACCTAAACCTGTAGCTGAAAAAGCAACAGTTCAGCCGACTCAAACCGTGAAAAAAGAGTCAAGCAAAATTCAAGAGGCGAAACCTGTTGCGACTAAAGACAGTAAGGTTCAAATTGTGGAAGCGAAATCAGCAACCCACAATGCGGTGAAAGCAGCTGAATCTGTAGCACAAACTGCTTCAACCGGTGCAACAAAAACATTAACTGTGCCTCAAGGTGTTTCACTAATGCAAGTATTCCGTGATAATAAATTGAATATTTCAGATGTGAATGCCATGACAAAAGCAAGCGGTGCAGGTAATGCATTAAGCAGCTTCAAACCTGGTGATAAAGTACAGGTATCAGTGAATAGTCAAGGTCGAGTGAGTGAGCTTCGTTTATCAAATGGCGGCAAGTTCATTCGTCAAGCCGATGGTTCATATCAGTATAAAAAATAATTTTTAGTGGGCGAGTAATCGCCCATTTTTCTAGATAAGATTGTTTATCCTTGCTCATTTCGCAAAGTGAGCAATCATAAACAACCCTTGATGGAAATAGAATTCATGTTAAAAAAATTAAGCGTAATTTTAACCGCACTTTGTCTTTCTGCTTGTTCACAAAATGTTGAATTAGGCAAACCAGCACCACAGAAAATGAAAGTGCAAACCGTTGATAAAAAATCCCAAAAGGGTTCAGCGACGGTTTACTTGTGTAAAGGCAATAAAGAAGTGAGTGTGGTTCATACCAAGCAAAAACAGAAAAGTAAAAAAACACTCAGCCAGGTGACTGTTACTTTTAATGATGTAACCGAAAAATTGACACGAGTGATTTCTGAGCGTGGGAGAAATTATGCGAATATTCGTTGGTATTGGCAGGAGCGTGATGACTTCAGTCAATTACAAACTAGCGTAGGTGAAGTGCTTGCTGAACGCTGTGTTAAACAACCAAGTGAATTAAAATCAGGCAAATAATTCTTGTATGGATCTCCAACGCGGCTTTGTGTTACATCGTCGTCCTTATAGTGAAACCAGCCTTTTGGTGGATTTATTCACTGAAGAAACGGGACGTTTGACGGTTATTGCAAAAGGTGCTCGTGCGAAACGTTCGGCATGGAAATCTGTCTTACAGCCTTTTACGCCATTACTTCTTCGTTGGTCAGGAAAAGGCGCATTAAAAACACTCACGAAAGCAGAGCCCGCGGCAATTACGCTGCCTTTACAGCAAACGGCTTTATACAGTGGATTTTATGTAAATGAGCTGATTACTCGAGTGATCGAGCCCGAAACGGCCAATCCACAACTTTTTCAGCATTATCTTCAATGCTTAACAGGCTTAGTCACTCAACCACAGGTTGAGCCCACATTGCGTCTATTTGAATTTCATTTACTTAAAATCTTAGGTTATGGCATTGATTTTCTGCATTGTGCAGGATCAGGTTTACCAGTAGATGAATCGATGACTTACCAATATCGTGCGGAAAAGGGTTTTATCGCCTCGTTAGTGAAAGATAACTTAACCTTTTATGGTCGAGATTTACTTGCTTTTGACCGTTTGGAATTCACCGATGAGTCCATCTTGCAAGCAGCAAAGCGCTTTACTCGAATTGCACTTAAACCTTATTTAGGTGATAAACCGCTGAAAAGCCGAGAGTTATTTACGCAAAACGTGCTTTATTTAAAATAATCCTTTCTTTGATACAAACAGATTAATACACCATCATGGCTTTACTTTACGCTCCACAAAAAAAACAGAAAACCGCCCAAAAAGTTGTCGCTGAAATTCAGGATTTAGATTATCAAGGGTTAGGTGTCGCCAAAATTCAAGGTAAAACCTGGTTCATTGAAAATGCTTTGCCAACGGAAAAAGTGGAAGCGGTAGTGACTGATGAAAAGCGTCAATATGGTTTAGCCGCTGCACAAAAGTGGCTACAAAAGAGTAATCAGCGTGTTGAGCCACAATGTCGTTATTATGGACGTTGTGGTGGATGCCAAGGCCAGCATATTCCTGTAGAAATGCAGCGTAAAGCGAAAGAGAAAGCCCTTTTTTCTCGATTAAGTAAACTGCAAGCAGAGCCTATTCAATTAATGACAATGATTTGTGGCGAACAATGGGGCTATCGCCGTCGTGTACGATTAAGTTTGCTATGGAATGCTAAAAACAAAACCGTTGACATGGGATTTCGTCAGAAAAACTCCAATCAGTTAGTCAGCATTCAGCAATGCTTAGTCGCAGAGCCTGCAATCAATGATCTTATCCCCAAATTGACCGCACTTTGGGCGCAATATTCAGTCCCTAAACAATTAGGGCACATTGAATTAGTCTCAGCAGAGAATGGCGTAGCCATGTTGTTACGTTACAAAGGCAATTTAGCAGAAACTGACCGCACTTTGTTACTCGAGTTTGCACGTGTCAATGCTGTGAATTTGTTTTTACAAGATGATCAAAATATCCAACTTGTGCATGGTGAAATGCCTTATTATTCTCTGGACGATATTCGTTTATCTTTTGATATCCGCGATTTTATTCAAGTGAATACCCACTTAAATCAACAAATGGTTGAGACGGCTTTAGATTGGCTGGATTTGAATCAGGACGATCACGTTTTAGATTTATTCTGTGGTATGGGCAATTTCACGTTGCCTTTAGCCAAACGCGTGAAAAGTGCGGTTGGAATTGAAGGTGTTTTTGACATGGTTCAAAAAGCTCAAACGAATGCACAGTTTAACCACATTGAGAATGTTGAATTTTATCAAGCTGATTTAGACCAAGCTTTTTCAGAACAACCTTGGGCAAAACAACATTTCAATAAAATTCTTCTTGACCCGCCTCGTAGTGGTGCTGCATTTGCACTGAATGCGTTGTGTGAACTTGGTGCCGAAAGCATTCTCTATGTATCTTGCAATCCCGCAACCTTAGTACGGGATGCTGAGATTCTTCGCTCTTTCGGCTATCGCATTATCAAAACCGCTATGATTGATATGTTTCCACATACCAGTCATTTGGAGTCGGTGACATTATTTATCAAATAAGGTGTAAATTCTGATAGAATAGTCAGACTTTTTTGTTGTCTTAAAAAGACAACTCGGCGGACAGGATGTTGCCGATCCATATTCATCAACAAGGGGGTATTATGGTTGCAGTTCGTGGTTCTCACTTATCAAATCCACATGATTTTGAGATCGAACAATGGTGTTCGAGCCTTAAACTTGCTGCCCCTGTAGAAAAGTCTCTAATTGATGCATGGTATTATGCCCAAGCCCAAATAGCTGAACATGCCGATCAAATGGAGAATGCAATCCTTACATTGCAATCCGGTGTGGAAATGGTGGAAATTCTGCATGAAATGAATATGGACAGTGAAAGCTTACTCACCGCTATGCTATTCCCCTTAGTAGCAAACAAAATTGTCGATTGGGAGCAAATTCAGGAACATTTTGGTCCTAAAATCACCAAACTGCTTAAAGGTGTGGAGGAGATGGATAATATCCGTCAGCTCAATGCCAGCCATTCTGCCAATGCGTCTCAAGTGGATAATGTACGCCGTATGCTCCTTGCGATGGTGGACGATTTCCGTTGCGTGATCATTAAACTTGCTGAACGTATTACGTTTCTTCGTAATGCGGAAAATCACTTTTGTGAAGAAGAAAAAGTATTGGCGGCCAAAGAATGTTCCAATATTTATGCCCCATTGGCGAACCGTTTAGGTATCGGTCAATTGAAATGGGAGCTTGAAGATTACTGCTTCCGTTATTTGCATCCAGAACAATATCGAAATATTGCCAAATTATTACATGAGCGCCGCTTAGATCGTGAGCAGTATATTGCAGATTTCGTCACAGAGTTAACTGGTTATTTAAAAGAAAATATCGACCAGGTTGAGGTTTACGGCCGTCCAAAACATATTTATAGCATTTGGCGAAAAATGCAAAAGAAACATTTGGAGTTCAGTGGCTTATATGATGTCAGAGCGGTTAGAGTGATCGTACAGAAATTGCAAGATTGTTATACGGCGCTCGGTATCGTCCACACACATTTCAAACACTTGCCAAAAGAATTTGATGATTATGTCGCCAACCCGAAACCAAATGGTTATCAATCCATTCATACTGTGGTGTTAGGCAAAGGTGGTAAGCCAATTGAAGTGCAAATTCGTACCCAGCAAATGCATGATGATGCGGAGCTTGGTGTAGCCGCTCACTGGAAATACAAAGAGGGTACGACAGGTAGCCTTTCCGCTTACGAAGAAAAAATCACTTGGTTACGTAAATTACTTGCATGGCAAGATGATATTACGGATTCTGGTGAAGTGATGGCTGAATTGCGTAGCCAAGTCTTTGATGACCGCGTATATGTGTTTACGCCAAAAGGTGAAGTGGTTGATTTACCCGCTGGATCAACCCCTCTCGATTTTGCTTATGCGATCCACAGTGAGATTGGCCACCGTTGTATTGGGGCGAAAGTTGGTGGGCGTATTGTGCCATTCACTTATCACCTGCAAATGGGTGAGCAAGTGGATATCATCACGCAGAAAAATCCAAATCCAAGCCGAGATTGGGTAAACCCGAACTTAGGTTTTACCCATACCTCAAAAGCGCGCGCCAAAATCCAGGCGTGGTTTAAGAAACAAGATCGTGATAAAAACGTTCCAGCGGGTAAAGAGCAGTTAGATAATGAACTTGCGCGTTTGAATATCAGTTTGAAACAGGTTGAGCAGCTTGCCTTACCACGTTATAACTTAAGAAACCTCGAAGATTTATACGCCGGTATTGGTAGTGGGGATATCCGTTTAAATCAGTTAATGAATTTCTTGCAAAGCCGATTGATCAAAGTGACGGCTGAAGAAGCAGATCAAGAAATTCTCCGTCATGTGGCGAGTAAAAGTGCAAATACTGCACAGCAAAAGGCCCAGCAGAAAGCCGAGCAACAACAGAATAAAGGCTATGTCATTGTTGAAGGGGTCGGTAATTTAATGCACCACATGGCGCGTTGTTGTCAGCCTATTCCAGGTGATGCGATTGCAGGCTACATTACGATGGGACGAGGTATCTCAATTCATCGTTGCGATTGTGAACAGTTCATTGAATTACAAGCGGCACATCCGGAACGTGTAGTGGAGGCCCTTTGGGGGGATAATTATGCGGCGGGGTTCCATATTAATATTCGCATTGTAGCCAGTGATCGCAACGGTTTATTACGCGATATTACGACCGTGCTTGCAAATGAAAAAGTCAGTGTGTTAGGGGTTTCAAGCCGTGCGGACACCAAAAAACAAGTGGCAACGATGGATATGGAAATTGAACTGAAAAATGTTGAAAGTTTAAGTAAAATACTGGCCAGATTAGCGAAGTTAGACGACGTTATCGAAGCAAAACGTTTATAGATTACAACATAGGAACTTTTATGTATAAAACCACGGGATTAACCCATTTAATTAACTCTACAAAATATTCTTTACAAGGCTTAAAGAGTGCATTCAAAAATGAAACCGCATTTCGCCACGAATGTTTTCTTGCGTGCATTATGATTCCACTCGCCTTTTGGCTGGGGGACACTAAAATTGAAATTGCTTTGATGATTTCATCGGTTTTACTTGTGATGGCAGTGGAACTGTTAAATAGTGCCGTTGAAGCCGTGGTGGATCGTATTGGCACAGAACGCCATGAACTTTCAGGGAGAGCCAAAGACCAAGGCTCAGCAGCAGTATTCATCGCTCTTTGCATTGTTGTCGTGGTTTGGGGAAGTATTTTATTTTTCTAAAGTGCGGTCAATTTTCAGTAACAATTTCGGCTTATGTGTTTTACATAAGCCGTTTTTGTAGGTGGAAGTCGGACAAGATTTTATTCCTCTACTTTTGCTGATATAAATAAGAAAGATTTTTACATATTCATATCAACAGGAGGACGCTATGCCTACAGTCACAGCCTTAGGTGCGCTCATTGCACTCATTGTCGCTATTTTTCTTATTTTGAAAAAAGTCTCACCAGCCTATGGTATGTTAGTCGGGGCTTTGGTGGGAGGATTAATCGGTGGCGCGGATTTATCTCAAACCGTGAGTCTCATGATCGGCGGGGCTCAAGGTATCACTACCGCAGTCATGCGGATTCTCGCTGCAGGTGTATTGGCTGGTGTACTGATTGAATCAGGTGCAGCCAATACCATTGCTGAAACCATTACAAACAAGTTAGGTGAAACAAGAGCATTATTAGCATTAGCGTTGGCTACATTAATTTTAACCGCTGTTGGTGTATTTATTGATGTTGCCGTGATTACGGTTTCTCCAATCGCCTTAGCACTTGCTCGTCGTACTGACTTATCAAAACCTGCCATTCTCTTAGCGATGATTGGTGGGGGAAAAGCAGGAAACTTAATGTCACCTAATCCCAATGCCATTGCTACAGCAGATACATTCCATCTTCCTTTAACGTCAGTGATGATGGCAGGGATTATCCCCGCTATTTTTGGCTTAATATTGACCTATTTCTTAGCAAAACGTTTAAGAAACAAAGGTTCGCGCGTTTCATCCCAAGAGGTTGTCGCAGTAGAAACACAGAATTTACCCTCATTTTTAACCGCACTTGTAGCACCTTTGGTTGCAATCTTCTTACTGGCACTTCGTCCGTTAGCCGATATTAAAGTCGATCCTTTAATCGCTTTACCACTTGGTGGTCTGATTGGCGCATTATGTATGGGCAAGCTTCGCCAAGCCAATAACTATGCGATTAGCGGTTTAGGGAAAATGGCTCCGGTGGCGATTATGCTACTTGGTACGGGAGCTTTAGCCGGTATTATTGCCAATTCCGGCATGAAAGATGTGCTCATTGAAGGCTTAAAACATTCGGGTTTACCTTCTTATATCCTTGCGCCAATTTCAGGTGCACTCATGTCGCTTGCGACGGCATCAACAACTGCAGGTACTGCTGTTGCTTCAAATGTGTTTAGTTCAACGCTATTAGAGTTGGGGGTGAGTAGTCTGGCAGGTGCTGCGATGATTCATGCGGGGGCGACAGTTTTCGATCATATGCCACATGGTTCTTTTTTCCATGCAACTGGCGGTAGCGTAAATATGGACATGAAAGAACGCTTAAAATTGATTCCTTATGAAAGTGCAGTGGGCTTGATTATGACCATTGTTTCCACCTTAATTTTTGGTGTATTTAGTTAGTTTAAGGAGAGAATATGAAAATTGTCATTGCGCCTGATTCATTTAAAGAAAGTTTAACCGCACTTGAAGTAGCAAATGCAATTGAAACAGGCTTTAAACGTATTTTCCCAAACGCTGAATATGTGAAATTACCAATGGCAGATGGGGGAGAGGGAACCGTACAATCTTTGGTAGATGCCACTCAGGGGCGCTTAATTGAGGCAGAAGTCACTGCACCGTTAGGCAACCAAGTAAAAAGCTTTTTCGGTTTATCAGGTGATGGTAAAACGGCAATAATCGAAATGGCGGCCGCATCAGGATTGCATCTTGTTCCGATGGATAAACGCAATCCTTGTCAAACCACCAGTTTTGGTACGGGGGAGCTGATTAAGCAAGCCCTTGACCTGGGTGTTCAACACATCATTTTAGGGATTGGTGGGAGTGCCACAAATGACGGTGGTGCAGGTATGCTACAAGCATTAGGCTTACGTTTATTGGATAAAAATGGGCAATCCATTGGCTTTGGCGGTGCAGCATTATCGAATCTTGCAGAAATTCAAATATCTGATTTAGATCCTCGATTGCAACACATACAAATCGAAGTAGCTTGTGATGTGAATAATCCACTTTGTGGCGAACGAGGTGCCTCTGCGATTTTTGGCCCGCAAAAAGGTGCGACGCCTGAGATGGTGAAAGAGCTCGATGCTGCATTAGCCCATTTTGCTGAAATTGCCGAACGAGATTGTGGCAAACAAATTAAAGAGCAACCGGGTGCGGGGGCGGCAGGGGGGATGGGTGGTGGTTTATTGCTTTTACCTAATGTGCAACTCAAAGCTGGCGTACAGATTGTCTTGGATAATTTGAAACTTGCTGAACAAGTTAAAGAGGCTGATTTAGTGATTACAGGCGAAGGCCGTATGGATGCGCAAAGTATTTTAGGTAAGACCCCAATCGGTGTGGCGCGCACGGCGAAACAATTTAATAAGCCAGTCATCGCGATTGTGGGTTGTTTGCGTGAGGATTATGAAGTGGTGTATGAACATGGCATTGACGCGGTGTTCCCAATTATCCGTAATCTGGGGAATTTACCGACAATTCTCAACCAAGGAGAGCAGAATTTAGTTTCAACAGCTCAAAATGTGGCGAGATTGTTGTCATTAAAATAAGCTTTTCATACTAAAGTGCGGTCAAAAATAACGATAAATTTGACCGCACTTTTTGATCTTATCCCCTCGGATGAAATCTTTCGTGAAGGTGTTTCAAGCGTTCTTTAGCTACATGAGTGTAGATTTGCGTGGTGGAGAGATCGCTGTGTCCGAGGAGCATTTGCACAACACGGAGATCCGCACCGTGATTCACCAAATGTGTCGCAAAGGCATGACGGAGAACGTGTGGCGAAAGGGCATCCGTATCGATTCCCGCCAACACAGCATAATGCTTGATGCGATGCCAAAAGGTTTGGCGAGTCATTTGCTGAGCTCGTTGGCTTGGAAAGACCACATCGGAACTTTGCCCGTTAAGCAAGATAGGGCGACCGTAAAGCACAAACTGTCGCACCCAAAACGCCGCTTCTTCTCCCATGGGTACGATACGTTCTTTGTTGCCTTTACCAATTACACGTACCACACCTTGTTGTAAATTCATATTCTCAATAGTGAGCGTGACCAATTCCGTGACACGTAATCCTGTAGCATACAACAATTCCAACATAGCTTTGTCGCGTAACTCGAGCGGAATTTCGACATCAGGTGTATTTAATAAATCCGTGACTTGTTGCTCGGTTAAATATTTAGGTAAGCGGCTTGGCAATTTAGGTGAGCTCAGTACGGCGCTCGGATCATCTGTACGATACTTTTCACGATATAAATATTGGAATAATTTCCGCATCGCACTTAACATTCGTGCAGTGCTCGTGGCTTTGTAACCCTGCTCTAAACGGCTGCCTAAAAATTGTTGAAGATCTAAGGGTTCGAGAGTTTCGAGAGATAAATTTTGTTTATCCAACCAATCACAAAGTGCGGTCAAATCGAGACGATAAGACTGCACGGTGTTTTCAGACAATCCTTTTTCGATCCAATATTCATTCAAGAATAAATCGACTAGCGTGAGATTATTCATGTTTACACTCTATGTACCAAAAAGGCTTTCACACCACACGGAGTGATAAATAAGCCAATGAAGGCAAAGGCAGCCATTAAACTAAAGGCATAAACTGGCGAAATTGGATAAAGTACGCCAGAAAGTGCAGTGAAAATCGCAATGGCTGCACATCCCGCCAAGGCATTGTATAAGCCTTGTAATTTCGCAATATGGGTTTGTGGTTGAGTGGTGATGTAACGCACGGTTGCGTAATGGCCAACGACATAAGTAAGACTGTGAAAACATTGCAATAGGACGATTTCAACAAAGGTATCGGCATAACCGAAAGCGAGCCAACGCACGATAGCCGCGATACCGGTGAGATAGAAAAGAGCCGTAATGCTCCAGTTTTTGAATAATCGGGTGGAGAAGAAAAAGACCACGATTTCAGCTAATACACTGATTCCCCAAAATAAACCTGCATCGGAAACGGAGTGGCCATGATTTGTCCAAAAAATGGTGCTGTATGAGTAATAAGCCGCGTGCGATCCTTGAATGAGTGCTATCGCAATAAACAAACGAAGGGTGGTTTTATTTTTCAGTAAGTCTAAAAATCCAACGGAATTTTCAACCGCACTTTGTGGTTCGTCCTGCGGCATTGGGTTCGGATGAAGTAATTGCACAATGCAGTAGAAAACGAGTATGCCCGTGATCATCCAAGTAATATATTGCTCACCCACGAGCCCAACGAAATATCCGAATACCATCACACCGACAACGAACGCAAAGGAGCCAATTAAGCGCGCTTTGCCGTAATCTAAATGAATTTGTTGTTGCCACGTGCTGGCGAGGCTATCGCCAATCGGCATACCGGCTGCATTCACCATGGAATACAACGCAAGCCCAATAAACAAGAGCCAGAAATTGTGTGACATCAGTCCAATTAGCGCCATTGTAATGGCACTGGCTACACCTAAATAACGTAATCCATTCACTAATAGTGAAACGCGTTTTATCAAACCGGAAAATAAAATACCGCCGCTGAAACGGAAAATGTAGGCACAGGCAAGCAATAAGCCGATGCTTTCTTCGCTATAAGATTGCGTTTTCAACCATGCAGGGAAAAGCGGAAGAAACACACCGTAGGCACAATAGTAGCCAAAAAAGCTCAAGGCGAGCCAAGTAAAAGGACGAACTTGCATTAGAATAATTTTTCCATTTCTTGTGAGCGTGCCACACAGGCCTGCATCGCTTGTTTAATGATGTCGTTAAATTGGTATTGATTGAACACATTCAACGCGGCTGCGGTGGTACCGCCTTTTGAGGTAACATTTTGTCGTAAAGTGGAAAGGGCTGTTTGAGGATTTTCAATCACCAACTTCGCTGAGCCGAACATGGCTTGTTGTACCAATTCACGCGATTGGTTTTCGTCTAAGCCCATTTCTATTAAGCCTTGTTGCATAGCTTCTAAAAATTGGAAGAAATAAGCCGGGCTACTACCAGATGCAGCAGTGACTGCATGCATTTGATCTTCATTCGTCACCCAAGTGGTTTTTCCTACAGCAGAAAGTAAATCTTCCGCAAAAGTGCGGTCAATTTCTGGTATGTTTTTGTCAGCAAATAAGCCTGCCATGCCTTCTCCCACTAATGCAGGTGTGTTTGGCATCACGCGAACAATAGATTTTGCTGTTGGAAGGAGTTCGGCTAATCGGGCTGTAGAAATACCCGCAGCAATAGAAATAATTAATTTATCAGAGAAATCAACCGCACTTAATGGCTTGCAAACATCGGCTAGTACTTGTGGTTTTACTGCAAATAACACAACTTGAGATTGTATGATGGATTGCTCGTTGTCTGTCGAAACGGCGATGCCATATTGAGCAAAAAAGGCACGTTTCTCTTCATTAGGATCATTAACAATAATTTTGTCGGCTGGATAACCTTGTTTTAATAGGCCTAACACAATCGCTTGTGCCATATTGCCACCACCGATGAAGGCAATTAATTTCTGTTGCATCATTTTTTCCCGTGAGTTTATGGGCTACAATGTCGCGTATTTTACCCTATTATGAAGGAAGTGTTACGATGTGGTTTAAAAATTTAATGTCATATAGGCTGACTAAGCCCTTAGATTGGGATCTTAATGAATTGCAACGCCAGTTGTCAGATTGTGAATTTCATCCTTGTGGCTCACAAGATCAAAGCAAATTCGGTTGGGCGAGTCCCTTGAAAGACAGCGAATTATTACATTTTTCAGTGGGTAAACACATTTTGTTAGTTGCAAAAAAAGAAGAAAAAATGTTGCCGGCGAATGTGGTGAAACGTGAATTAGATGAACGCATTGAAAGCCTTGAGCAAAAAGAAAATCGTAAATTGAAGAAAACAGAAAAACAAACGTTAAAAGATGATGTGGTGATGAATCTACTGCCGCGTGCATTCACTAAAAACCAGCAAACATCTGTGTGGATTGATACGGAGAATAACCTTGTTCATGTCGATGCGGCATCCAGTAAACGTGCAGAAGATGCCTTAGCATTATTGCGTAAATCACTTGGTTCGTTACCCGTTGTGCCGTTGGCTTTTGCGAATGAATCTTCGACCATTTTAACGGATTGGATTGTGCAGGAAAAAATCCCGCATTGGTTGGTGGCGTTAGAAGAGGCTGAATTGCGTGGAAGCCAAGAAGACAGCGTGATCCGTTGCAAAAAACAGCCTTTAGAAAATGAAGAGATTCTCGCGCTTTTACAAGATGGCAAAAAAGTGGTGAGCAAGCTCGCATTAGAATGGGAAGATACGCTGACTTTTGTGTTTAATGAAGATTGTACGCTCAAACGTTTAAAATTTGCCGATGCGGTGCGTGAGAAAAATGCGGATATTTTAAAAGAAGATTATGCGCAACGCTTTGATGCTGATTTTGTATTGATGACGGGCATTTTATCTAAACTGACAGAAAACTTACTCGATGAATTTGGTGGTGAGAAAGTAAGATTAGGTTAATTTAATCATAAAATAAAAAAGGCGAACATGATGTTCGCCTTTTGTTTGTTTAAAAGTGCGGTCAAATTTCCGCACGTTTTTAATTAGTGTGTGCTCGTACTGGTTGTGGTACGGTTTGCACGTTTACGATCGTTTTCCGTTAAGAGTTTTTTACGGATACGGATCGATTCAGGTGTGACTTCCACTAACTCATCGTCATCGATAAACTCGATGGCTTGTTCAAGTGTAAATTTCACCGGCGTGGTTAAGACGATGGCATCATCTTTACCTGATGCACGCATATTGGTGAGTTTTTTACCTTGTAAACAGTTAACAGTTAAGTCGTTTGTACGACTGTGAATACCGATGATTTGACCTTCGTAAACTTCTACGTTGGCTTCGATCAATAATTTACCACGCTCTTGTAAACCAAATAGTGCATAAGCTAATGCTTTACCTGTTGCGTTAGAAATTAATACACCGTTTTTACGTTGGCCAATTTCACCTGGTTTGATGTCATCGTAGTGATCGAAACTAGAGTAAAGTAAACCGGTACCTGATGTCATAGTCATGAATTCACCACGGAAACCGATTAAGCCACGGCTCGGGATGATGTATTCTAAACGCACACGGCCTTTGCCATCCGGCATCATATCGCGAACTTCACCTTTACGGATACCTAATGCTTCCATAATAGAACCTTGGTGTTGTTCTTCTACGTCGATGGTCACTTGTTCGTAAGGCTCTTGTTTTTTGCCGTTGATTTCACGGTAGATTACTTTAGGACGAGAAACCGCAAGTTCGTAACCTTCACGACGCATATTTTCAATTAATACAGAAAGGTGTAATTCACCACGGCCAGAAACACGGAATTCATCTGGGTTTGGTGTTTCTTCTACGCGTAATGCCACGTTGTGAACTAATTCTTTGTTTAAACGTTCAAGAATTTGACGAGAAGTCACATATTTACCTTCTTGACCCGCAAACGGAGAGGTGTTTACACAGAAGAACATGGTTACGGTTGGTTCATCAACGGTTAATGAAGGTAAGGCTTCAACCGCGTTGATATCACAAATGGTATCCGAGATATTTAATTCACCTAAACCAGTAATCGCGATGATATCACCTGCGTAAGCAACATCTTCTTCATAACGTTGTAAACCAAGGTGACCTAATACTTGACCTACACGGCCTTGACGAGTTTTACCTTCGCCATCAATGATCGTCACAGGTTGATTTGGTTTGATAGCACCACGTTTGATACGACCGATACCGATAACACCCACATAGCTGTTATAGTCTAATTGGGAAATTTGCATTTGGAATGGGGCATCAAGTTCCACTTTTGGCGGTTCTACGTGTTGAACGATCGCTTCAAATAATGGGGTCATGTCTTCCGCTAATTCTTCGTGTTCAAGACCCGCAACACCATTTAATGCAGATGCATAGATAATTGGGAAGTCTAATTGCTCGTCTGTTGCACCAAGGTTAACGAATAAATCGAATACTTGATCCACCACCCAATCAGGGCGTGCGCCTGGGCGGTCAACTTTGTTGATAACTACGATTGGTTTTAAACCGTGAGCAAAGGCTTTTTGGGTTACGAAACGCGTTTGTGGCATTGGACCGTCAAAAGCATCTACCACTAAAAGTACAGAATCCACCATAGAAAGTACACGTTCTACTTCACCACCGAAGTCGGCGTGTCCTGGGGTATCTACGATGTTAATGCGATAACCATTCCAGTTAATTGCGGTATTTTTTGCAAGAATGGTAATACCACGTTCTTTTTCAAGATCGTTTGAGTCCATTACGCGTTCATCAACATCACCACGAGTTGATTCAAATGTACCAGATTGTTGAAGGAGTTTGTCAACGAGGGTGGTTTTACCATGGTCAACGTGAGCGATAATTGCGATATTACGCAATTTATTAATATCAATGTCGTTTTTCATTTATTACGTTCTTAAAGTTTAAGTTTTGTAGGGTGGAATTTTTATGCCACCGAATAGTCCAAGTAGTTTAAATTGGTGAGTTAAACTCACCCTACGAGAATCTCGAAAGGGCAAAAATTATACACGATATTTCGCTGCTCTGCTATGCCAGGACATAAAATAAATCTTATGAAAAAAGCAAGCGATTGCGTTATAATGCTCTTTTAATTTTATTAAAGATTATACACATAGCAAAATAGAGGACTCCTTATGCCAAATGCAAATGCAATTGCCAACGTATTCAAACTGATCGAAGAGAACGATATTAAATTCGCACTACTTCGTTTCACTGACATTAAAGGTAAAGAACACGGTGTTTCTATCCCGGTTAGCCTTGTCGATGAAGATATGTTTGAAGATGGCAAAATGTTCGATGGCTCTTCTGTTGAAGGTTGGAAAACCATTAACAAAGCCGATATGCTTTTAATGCCAATTGCTGAAACTGCAGTAGTCGATCCATTTGCGCAGATCCCAACACTTTCAATTCGTTGTAGCGTGTATGAACCAACAACTATGCAAAGCTATGATCGTGATCCGCGTTCAATCGCTATTCGAGCAGAAAATTATATGCGTTCAACAGGCGTTGCAGATCAGGCATTCTTTGGTCCAGAACCTGAGTTCTTCTTATTTGATGATGTACGTTTTGATGTATCAATGAACCGTGCTTCTTTTGCCATTGATGATATTGAAGCCGCTTGGAACACCAATAAAAAATATGAAGGCGGTAACAATGCTTATCGTCCATTGAAGAAAAGTGGTTATTGTGCCGTGGCACCAATTGATACAGCTCATGATATTCGTTCTGAAATGTGTTTAATTTTAGAAGAAATGGGCTTAGTCATCGAGGCTCACCACCATGAAGTGGCAACAGCAGGTCAAAACGAAATCGCAACCAAATTCAACAGCTTAACCTTAAAAGCGGATGAAACACAAATCTATAAATATGTGGTGCAAAACGTTGCCTTAGAACACGGCAAAACTGCTTGCTTTATGCCAAAACCAATCACGGGTGATAATGGTTCAGGTATGCACTGTAATATGTCATTAAGTAAGGACGGTAAAAACATTTTCCAAGGTGATAAATATGCAGGCCTTTCTGAAACCGCACTTTATTACATCGGCGGTATCATTAAGCATGCTAAAGCATTAAATGCGTTCACCAACCCAAGTACTAACTCATACAAACGTTTAGTACCTGGTTTTGAAGCACCTGTATTGTTGGCTTACTCTGCAAGTAACCGTTCTGCCTCAATTCGTATTCCAGCAGTAACTAGCCCGAAAGCAATCCGTATTGAAGCGCGTTTCCCAGATCCAATGGCAAACCCATATCTGGCTTTCGCTGCATTATTAATGGCAGGTCTTGATGGTGTGGTGAACAAAATTCATCCAGGCGATGCAATGGATAAAAATCTTTACGATCTTCCACCGGAAGAATTAAAAGATATTCCAGCAGTCGCGAGCTCGCTAGAAGAAGCGTTGAATTCATTAGAAAAAGACTATGAATTCTTAACGCAAGGTGGTGTGTTTACGAAAGACTTTATCGAAGCATTTATCAATATTAAACGTAAAGAGGTAGAACGTTTAAATATGACACCACATCCTGTTGAGTTTGAGATGTATTATGCATAATGATAAACAACAGAATTCAAGTTGTTGAACAAGAAAAGTGCGGTCATTTTTGACCGCACTTTTTATATTGTTAATTTATATAATTACCGTATAATCACGCTGAGAAAAATTTATAGGAATGATTTATGATTAAAGGTTTTGTAAACGGATTTCAGCGTTTTTCTGCTTTTGATGAGCTCTTGAAACAGCTGGTTCTCCGTGATGTAAAACTCAAGTATCGCCGTAGTTATTTAGGATATCTATGGAGTATCTTGAACCCATTAATGTTAATGATGGTGTTAGTGGTTGTTTTTTCAAATATATTTCGTTTTGATATTCCAAACTTTCCTCTCTATATGATTGCAGGACAGACAGTGTTCAATTTTATGATTGAAGCAACTAATAATGCAGTTTGGTCCATAACAGGAAATGCTCCACTCCTTAAAAAAACTTATGTTCCTAAATATATTTTCACTCTCTCCAAAGTAGGAAGCTCATTAGTTAACCTTGTCTTTTCCTTGGGAGCTTTAGTATTGGTAATGATTTTTACTGGTGCTGAATTTTCTTGGAACCTCTTATTCTTCCCACTTATTATCTTGCAAGTGCTCATTTTTAGCTTGGGTATTAGTTTATTTTTAGCAGCTGCAACCGTATTTTTCCGAGATATTCAATACCTTTGGGGGGTGTTTACTTCTATGTGGATGTATTTAACACCATTGTTTTACCCAGTAAATATCATCCCTGAAGAATATCGTTGGGCATATATGAATTTAAACCCAATGTATAGTTATATTGAGCAATTCCGAGATATTGTATTACACGCTAAAACACCAGATTTTAATTCCATGTTAGTTGGATTTATTGTTGCTTTTGGATTTTTGATTTTGGGTGCTTGGTATTTTAATAAAAAACAAGACGAATTTATTTTATATATCTAATGAATACAGAAATCGTAATTAAGGTCACAGATGCCACAGTTCGCTTTAACAAAGCAACTGAGCAATATAATGGTTTAAAAGAATATGTGATTAAAATGCTAAAAGGTAAACTCATGTTCCAGGAGTTTTTAGCGTTAAAAGATGTGAACCTTGAAGTCAGAAAAGGTGAATCTTGGGGCTTAATTGGTACCAATGGTTCTGGTAAATCGACTCTTTTAAAATTGATTTGCGGTATTTTAAAGCCCTATAAAGGTACGGTAGAAGTACATGGTAATATTGCACCGTTGATTGAGCTAGGTGCTGGTTTTGATGGTGAGCTAACTGCAAGAGAAAATATTTATCTAAATGGAGCAATATTGGGTCATAAAAAAGCCTTTATGGAGCAGCATTTTGATGAAATTATTGAGTTTGCTGAATTGCAAGATTTTGTGGATGTGCCGCTTAAAAACTTTTCATCAGGGATGGCTGCTCGATTAGGTTTTGCAGTTGCAACGATAGTGAAGCCAGAAATCTTAATTGTGGATGAAGTATTGGCTGTAGGTGATGCTGCATTCCAAGAAAAATGTAAGCAACGGATGGAAAAAATGTTGGCTGGTGGTACAACACTTTTGTTTGTTTCTCACTCTATCGAGCAAGTTAAAGAGCTTTGTCAGAATGTTATTTGGATTGATAAAGGTGTTGTGAGGGCAAGTGGAAGAATGAAAGAAATAGTGTCTTTATATGAGCATAATTAGAGAAGTGAGATAAAGTATAAATATGATTAGAGAAATCCAAGCTCTCCGAGCTATAGCTATTTTAATGGTTTTATTTGTTCACTGTGGAGCTCTTTTACCTGAGAAATACCATAAAGATATTTTTTTTATACAGAATATATTTTTTACTTCAACAGGCGTTGAGTTATTTTTCATTCTTGCTGGTTATTTTCTAATGTCCTCTTTAAGTAAATTTGAGAAAAAAGAAGATATCCCTACTAATTTAAATAACCTAGCATTTTTTATCATAAAAAAATTTAAGAGATTAGCTCCAGTAACTTATTTTTGGGTATTTATTTCACTATTATTTTCTTTTTTATCTGTTCATACGGAGGGAGTAACCCTTTGGCAGTCACCAGATATTGTAGTAAAGAAGTTTTTTTCGACTTTAATTTTTTTACGTAACTTTACTGAAGCAGTAGATCCTAGCTGGTTAGGAATATACTGGGCTGTTTCATTAGAGTTTCAGACTTTTTTAATTATTACAGTTATTTATTTTTTATTTGGTCATAGAGCTGTTTTGTTTTCCTCCTTATTTTTTATTTTATTGATGACTAATTACCGATTTGGTGGGGGGATGGCTTGGCTTTTTAGATTTGATCCTATTTTATTAGGTATAATATTATTTTACTTTATAGAAAATCTTAGAAAAGATCTTTTTCATAAGTTATTTCAAGCAACTTTGTTTAATAAAATATTAATAAGTTTTTTTCTTATTTTAATTCTATCTTCATCCTTTAAAGTATTTTCTAATTACCCTAACTTTAATATCACGATTAGCTCTCTTATAGCATGTTTTATGGCATTACTTGCATTTAGCAATAATGGATATTTTTATATTGATATTAAATATATAAATAATATTATTGACTGGCTTGCTAGTAGATCATATTCATTATATTGCTGCCATATAGTTGTATGGTTTATTGTTAGACAGTTTTTTATCTTTCTGGAAATAGAGATAAATTTAAATTTTTCTTTTGTTGCATTCGTATCAATGTTATTCTTTACTGAATTTTCATATAGATATATAGAAAATATTCTTATCAAAAAAGTGCCGAGGATTACTAAATGAGTAATATAAAAATTTTTGTCTGTCATCACAAAAAAGCACCACTCTTAGAAACTAATTTAATTATTCCTATCCATGCGGGTAGGGCTAATTCAAGTGTAAACTTAGGTATTATTGGTGATGATACTGGAAACAATATTTCAGAGCGAAATAGCTCTTGGTGTGAGTTAACAGTAATATACTGGATGTGGAAAAATGTACAAGCGGATTATTACGGTTTATTCCATTATCGTAGATTTTTGAACTTTAAAGACCTTGATGCCGGATATGATACTTTTTATGATTTTTCTAAAGAAAATTTAGAGAAATTTGGCTGGGATGATAAAACGATTGAAGATGTTTGTACCCAGTATGATATCCTCAGTTCACCTATTTGGGGAATTCATCCTGTAGGCCTCCCTAATAAACTAATGACAAATTATGATTTTTATGGGAAGGAACATTTTTCTAAAGATCTTGATATTGTTATTGATTTAATTAAAGAAAGAAGTCCAGAAATATATCCATATGCTTTAAAATCTTTATATTCTAAAGAGTGTTTCTTTGCCAATATGCTTATTATGAAAAAGGAATATTTTTATGAGTATTGTGAATGGATGTTTGATATTTTATTTGAAGCTGAGAAATTAATTGATATTTCGAAATATGATTCTTATCAAAAGCGTATTTGGGGCTTTATTGCAGAGAGATTATCAAATTGTTTCTTAGAGTATATTCGTTCAAAAAATAAAAAGCTAAGATATTCACCTCTTGGTATGGTGTTTGGAATTTTTGAGAAAAACTCATTTTTAATAGAAGATATTGATAATAATATTAAAAGAAATAAAAATGAATCATTATCTTATGTTTCTTCTCCAATAAATATAGTGTTTGCTATTGATGATAATTATGCTCGACATTGTGCTGTAGCTATAAATTCAATTTTGGATAATGCTAATCCTAATCAGAAATTTAACTTTTTTATTATTTGTGGTGATGATTTATCTTTAAAGAATAGAGCATTATTTTCTAAATACTGTAATGAAAATATAAGTTTTGAATATTTATCTGTTAATGAGTCAGATTTTTCATTTTACCCTCTAAATAGAGATCATATATCTATTGCTACATATTATCGTTTAGCATTACAAGATTTATTGCCTAATAATATAGAGAAAGTTATCTATCTTGATGCTGACCTTATAGTCTTAGATAATATAGCTAAACTTTGGGATATTGATCTTGAAGATAACTATATTGCAGGCGCTTTGGATGAAGGGGGAATACTTCAAATTAGAAGATTAGGCTTGCCATTGTCGCATAATTATATTAATGCGGGTATTTGTGTAATGAATATAAAGAAAATGCGAGAGATGAATTTAAAACATTCCTATGCAGAAGCTTTATATAAAAACTATGATTTAATCACTTTGCAAGACCAAGATATTTTGAATATCACTTTTGTGAATAAAATTAAGAAGATTCCATTACGATGGAATGTTCAGTCTCGTTTTTATAAACCTAATGAGTTAGAGTATGCTTTTTCTCAGAAAGAATTAGAAGAAGCTGCTTTAATGCCGGCTATTATTCATTATTCTGACAGAGAAAAACCTTGGCAAAATTCATGTCGCCACTTATTAAAATCATATTATGATTTTTATAAATCTAGATTATCTAACGAATGGTTGGAGCAATATAAAATTAACTCTATATTTGACTTTATTAGTTATGATTTGCGTGGAGATAAAGCAGAGATATTTTTTGCACTTGGGAATGTGAAAAAATCAATAATAATTAACCGTGAATTTGGTAAGAAAATTTATAGAGCAATAAAATATATAACAAGAAAGGTTAGATGATGAAGTCTTTAAATTTTCAGTATTTGTCTAGATTGGATCATCTTCGTTTTTTTGCGAGTATTCTTGTGGTGTTTCACCATTTTAGAGGATATGTGGCAGATGCTATCCCTAATGGTTTCCCAAGTAATAGTTTTATTTCTTGGTTTACTCAGTTATGGATGTTAAAGGGATCTAGTGGTGTTAGCCTATTCTTAGTATTAAGTGCTTTCTTATTTACTTTAATAACGCATGCAGGGGAAAAGAAAATAATCTATCATAAATTTATCTATAATAGGATTTTAAGAATTTTTCCTTTAATGGTTTTTTTAGTCTTTATTGTTATTACCTTAGATAGAGCAAACTCTTCCCCATTGGATATATTAAGGATATTTACGTTACAACTAAATACAGGAAATCCAATGACTGGTTGGGGGCATTCAGTATTTCCAAGTGGTCCTATTTGGACAATTGCAGTAGAATTTCAATTTTATTTTCTATTTCCAATTTTAATGATATTTCTATCCAGGTATGGAGCTAAATACCTATTGTTATTGATGTTGTTCTTGTGGTTTTCAAGACTTATTATTGTTTCATTAAATGGATATGACGTTTTTTATAATTTATATCATTCAATAATAGGCAGATTAGACCAATTCTTAATCGGAATTTTTATTGCTGTATTATATGTAAGGGATTATTTTAAAAAACTTTCTAACTCGATGAATGTTGTAATACTGTTTCTAAGTATATTTCTGTTAAGTTTTTATTTTGTGATAGAAGATAAATTGCATAATGCAATTTTAAAATCGGTATTTTCTTTCCCTATTGAAGCTATTTTATGGGGAGGTGTAATAGTTGCTTATTTGAATATTAAATTTCCATTTTCTATCTTTAATTGGCTTGATAAGATGTTGTCTTATCTTGGTGGGTTGAGTTTTTCAATATATTTGTTTCATCTTCCTGTAGGATATTTTATAAGTAATGCACTTAACTTGGGAGAGCCGACATCAATATATCAAAGTATTGTATACAGTCTTATTAGATTACCATTTATTATACTATTTTCAGTGATATCTTATCATGCGATTGAAAAACCATTTATGGAATTGAGAACTAAGTATTTCAAAAATACGAATTAGATGCAGAGGGAATAATGAAAAAATTCTTATTAGTCGGTGCAGGTTTCTCCAACGCCGTTATCGCTCGCGAATTAGCAGAGAAAGGTTATAAAACGGTTGTTATCGATTCTCGTAGCCATGTAGCAGGTAACTGTCACTCTGAACGTGATGCTGAAACAAATGTAATGGTGCATGTTTATGGTCCACATATTTTCCATACTGATAATGAGCGAGTATGGAATTATGTGAACAACTTTGGTGAGTTTATGCCATTTGTTAATCGCGTAAAAACGATTAGCCAGGGTGCGGTTTATTCTTTACCAATTAATTTACATACGATCAATCAATTCTTTGGTGAAACTTGCTCACCAAAAGAGGCAAAAGCGTTAATTGAAGCACAGGCAGACTTGTCTATTACTGATCCACAAACCTTTGAAGAGCAAGCAATGCGTTTTGTCGGTAAGGATTTGTATAAAGCTTTCTTCTATGGTTATACCAAAAAACAATGGGGTGTTGAGCCAAAAGAGTTACCGGCAAGCATTTTAAAACGCTTACCTGTACGCTTTAACTATGACGATAACTACTTTGCACATAAATTCCAAGGTATGCCGAAAGAGGGATATACACAGATTGTGGAAGCGATTTTAGATCATGAAAATATTGAAGTGCGTTTAAATACGCCATTTGCAGAATCGATGAAGGCAGAATTTGATCACATTTTCTGGTCAGGTCCGTTAGATGCATACTTTGGATTTGAATTAGGTCGCTTAGGTTATCGTACCTTAGATTTTGAAGCATTCCGTGATGAAGGTGATTTCCAAGGTAATGCGGTAATTAACTATGGTGATGAAGAGGTACCATATACTCGTATTTCAGAGCATAAACACTTTGCACCATGGGAACAACACGAGAAAACAATTTGTTATCGTGAATTTAGCCGTCTATGTGGTGAAAATGATATTCCGTATTACCCGATTCGTTTAGTGAAAGATAAAGCACTTTTACAACAATATGTAGAAAAGGCAAATAAAGAGACACAAGTGACTTTCGTCGGTCGTTTAGGTACTTATCGTTATTTAGATATGGATGTGACGATTAAAGAAGCTTTAGAAACAGCTGATGTTGTAAAAGAATCATTAGAAAAACAGACCGCACTTAAACCATTCTATGTGAATATGGATTAAGTATAGCGAGCCTATCATTAAGCCATATACGATTTCGTGTATGGCTTTTGTTTAAATAAAATTGAGTCAATTATGCATACTGAAAAATCAATTTGTGCAGTGGTTGTGACGTTTAACCGCAAAGCATTATTATTAAATTGTTTAAATGCACTGAAAGCCCAAACACATTCGTTATCTCATATTGTGGTGATTGATAATGCCAGTACTGATGGCACGGCCGATTTTTTAGGTGAGCATGGTTGGACAAATAATGATGCTTTTACTTTGATCACTTTGCCCGAAAATATGGGTGGTGCAGGTGGATTTCATGAAGGGATCAAGTATGCGTTTGAACAAGGTTTTGATTATATTTGGTTGATGGATGATGATGGGATACCTGCGAATGATTGTTTAGCGAGTTTATTCCCATTCGCGACAGAAAATAATTATTTAGGCCCATTGGTCCTTGATATTAAACAACCAAATAAATTTTGTTTTCCAATGCGGTTGCCTTCAACCTTAAAAAGGTTAGATATATTAGCTGATCTGAATGCATTAGAAATCAAAGAAAAAATAGACGGTATAGTTATTCCATTTAACGGTATTCTGCTTTCATCTAAAGTGGTTGAAAAGGTAGGTTTCCCTTTAAAAGAGTATTTTATTTGGGGGGATGACATGGAATATACTGCAAGAATGAAAAAGTATGGGGTAGAAATTGCGTCTATCGTAGATGCTTACTTCTATCATCCTAAGGATGAATCATTAGGTATGCCAATGTTTTTCAATAAATTACATTTTAATGATACTCCATCAAAGTTGAAGCTTTATTGCATGTGTAGAAATGCTATTTCTAATCACAAAAAGTACAGTGGTTATTTACATGTTTTCGCATTTATATTTAAAACCTTATGGTTTTATTCATTGACTAAGCCGAGTTTTTCCAAATTAAGCATTGCTATCAGAGGAATCTTTCATGGCATAATGGGGGACTTCTCACATCACAAGGATTACTTAAAATAACATGCAAAAACTTACTGTATTAGTGATTACGCATAAAGACTATGAATTCCCTCATTCAGCATGTTATCGTCCGCTGTTTGTAGGGGGTAAGATTACAAATGGTCTAAAAACTAAGGACTTTTACCAAGATAATTCAGGTATAAATATTGCGGAGAAAAACAGTAGTTTTTGTGAACTTACCGGGCTTTATTGGGCTTGGAAAAACGGTGTGTTTGAAAATAATCAATATATTGGCTTAGTACATTATCGTCGTTATTTCGCGGGTAAAGGATTACATTTGAAGAAAAAACAAATTGCTTCAGAGTTAGAACTGTTAACCTTTTTAGATAAATATGATGTAATTTTACCGCGAAAACGGAATTATTTTATTGAATCAATTTATTCTCACTATCAACATGCCCATCATGTTAAGGATCTGAATTGTACAAGGGAAATTATTTCTGAATTGCATCCTGAGTACATAACGAGCTTTGATGCAATTATGCAAGGCCGAAAGATACATATTTATAATATGTTTGTCATGTCATCAGAGAAAGCATCAGAATACTGTGAATGGCTTTTCCCTATTTTGTTTGAATTAGAAAGGCGAATAGATATAACCCAGTATGATAGCTACCAAAAAAGAGTCTTTGGTTTTATTGCTGAGCGTCTATTCAATGTTTGGTTGGTTCATCATCAGTTAAAGTTTTGTGAAATTCCGGTAGTTAATTTGGAAGGCGAGAATTTGTTAAAAAAAGCGATTAATTTATTAAAACGGAAATTTTTAAGATAAGGATTTCACTATGCATAAAATTACGTGGTGTAAATTTATTTTGTTAGCTACTGATTTTTTAACACTTTTTAGTTCATTATTTATTGCCTATGAAGTGTTAGATATCACTCGTGGCGGCCGTTTTTATTTTCCTTTGGAAGAATTTAATGCCTATGTATTGATTCATGCCTGTGTATCTTTCGTTGGTGTGTTATGGTTTTGGATACGATTACGGCATTATACTTACCGAAAACCGTTTTGGTTTGAATTAAAAGAAATTATCCGTACCTTATTGATTCTTTTCATTATTGAATTGGCGATTGTTGCCTTTTCTCGTCTATATGTTTCCCGTTATTTCTGGTCTGTAACTTGGATTTGTATCTTTGTTGGACTTCCTTTTTTCCGAATTCTTGTAAAAAAGCTTTTGATAAAAAGCGGAATGTATCTAAAAGAAACCATCATTATTGGTAATGGGCGTAATGCAAAAGAAGTGTTTGATGCATTAAATAATGAGTCTTATTTAGGGTTTGATATTAAATTATTTGTGACAACAGAGGATTATGATTCAGAGTTTATTGAAGGTATTCCCGTTATGCGACACAACCCTGAATTACTCATGAAATTAGTCTCGCCAGAATTTACTCAGTTTATTTTAGCGATTGATGAAGAAAATAAGGTTAAGCAAGATTTTTGGCTGCGTTATTTAATTCGTAAAGGTTGTCGCTCGATCTCTGTTATTCCTGACTTTCGCGGTATTCCGCTCTATGGTACAGATATGTCCTTTTTATTCAGCCAAGAAATGGTACTTTTTAGGGTGAATAATAATTTAGCCAAACGTTCGTCTAAAATTATGAAGCGATTATTTGATATATGCGCTGCATCTTTTCTTCTTCTTTTACTCTTGCCATTTTGCATTCCTCTCTATTTTATAATTAAAAGAGATGGTGGAAGTTTTATTTATGGACATCCAAGAATTGGGCAGTATAAAAAGGAATTCAAATGCTTGAAGTTTAGAACGATGGTAAATAATTCTGATGAGGTGTTAGAAAAGATTTTAGCCACGGATGAAAGTGCTAGATTGGAATGGGAAAAAGATTTCAAACTTAAAGATGATCCACGCATTACACCAATAGGCAGATGGTTAAGAGCGAGAAGCCTAGATGAACTACCACAACTTTGGAATGTACTTAAAGGAGAGATGAGTTTAGTCGGACCTCGGCCAATAGTGAAAGAAGAATTGTCTTATTATCAAGAGGACGTTGATTATTACCTTATGGCTAAACCAGGGATGACAGGCTTGTGGCAAGTGAGTGGCCGAAATAACGTGAGCTATGATACTCGAGTTTATTTTGATACCTGGTATGCTAAAAACTGGTCTTTATGGAATGATATTGTGATTTTACTTAAAACAGTGAAAGTTGTTTGGAAGAAAACTGGAGCTTATTAGTGAAACGCATCCTCATCACCGGCGGTTCCGGCTTCATCGGTTCCGCCCTTATTCAATATATCATTAATCACACTCAAGATTCTGTTATCAATATTGATAAACTGACCTATGCGGCAAATCAATCCGCTTTGAAAGAGGTGGAAAATAATCCTCGTTATGTTTTTGAGCAAATTGATATTTGTGATCTTAAGGCGCTAGAAAGCGTTTTTGAGAAATATCAGCCTGATGCAGTGATGCATTTGGCGGCAGAAAGTCATGTTGATCGTTCTATTTCGGGAGCGGCTGATTTTATTCAAACCAATATTGTTGGCACTTATACATTATTAGAAGTGGCGAAGAATTATTGGCATACCTTAGACAAAGCTAAAAAAACGACCTTTCGATTCCACCATATTTCTACAGATGAAGTGTACGGGGATTTATCCCTTTCTGATCCCGCCTTTACTGAACATTCCCCTTATCATCCGAGTAGTCCTTATTCTGCCTCAAAAGCAGCGAGTGACCATTTGGTACACGCTTGGCATCGTACTTATGGTTTGCCGGTGATTATCACAAACAGTTCCAATAACTATGGGGCTTATCAGCATGCTGAAAAGCTTATCCCTTTAATGATTTCAAATGCGCTGATGGGAAAGCCTTTGCCAATTTATGGTGATGGGCAGCAGATTCGTGATTGGTTATTTGTGGAAGATCATGTTCAAGCTTTATATTTAGTTTTGACAAAAGGTCAAGTCGGGGAAAACTATAATATCGGTGGAAATTGTGAAAAAACAAACCTTGAAGTGGTTAAAACCATTTGCCAATTACTCGAAAAACTTGCACCAAATAAGCCTAATCACATTAAGTATTACGAAGATTTAATGACTTTTGTAAAAGACCGACCTGGTCACGATGTGCGATATTCATTGGATTGTTCTAAAATTCATGCAGAATTAGGTTGGCAACCACAAATAACCTTTGAACAAGGACTTCGTCAGACGGTAAAATGGTATCTAGAGAATAATAGATAAATAAAGGAGAAGAACTACATGCAAATTACATTATCAACGACTCCTGCTTCGGAGAGTTGGGGCAAAAATGCCATTTTAAGTTTTAATCAGGATCAAGCTGTTATTCATCTTAAAGATGATGAAAAATCGAACCTTGTTTTAGTTCAAAAAGCCGCACGTAAGTTACGTGGGCAAGGCATTAAAGACGTTGAGCTTATGGGGGATGCATGGGAATTAGAAAATTGCTGGGCATTTTATCAAGGTTTTTACTCGGCGAAGCAAGATTATTCGATTGAATTTCCTCATTTAGATGATGAGCCACAAGATGAATTATTGGCCCGTATTGAATGTGGCGATTTTGTGCGTGAAATTATTAATGAACCGGCACAAACCCTTACTCCGGTTAAATTAGCAGAACGCGCAGCTGAGTTTATTTCTAAACAAGCCGAAAATTATGCCGATAAAAGTGCGGTCAGTTTTCAAATCATTTCTGGTGAAGCGTTAAAAGAGCAAGGCTACCACGGGATCTTTACTGTGGGTCGTGGTTCTATTAATCCACCCGCTATGTTGCAATTAGATTTTAACCCGACTAATGATCCAAATTCGCCGGTATTAGCTTGTTTAGTCGGTAAAGGTATTACTTTTGATAGTGGTGGTTATAGCATCAAACCAAGTGATGGCATGAGTACTATGCGTACTGATATGGGCGGCGCTGCGTTATTAACAGGCGCATTAGGATTTGCCATTGCGCACGGTTTAAATCAACGAGTTAAACTCTATCTATGCTGTGCAGAAAACTTGGTGAGCGGTAATGCATTTAAACTGGGTGATATCATCACGTATAAAAATGGTGTAACCGCTGAAATTCTAAATACTGATGCGGAAGGCCGTTTAGTATTGGCAGATGGCTTAATTGAAGCCGATAGTCAAAATCCACAATTTATTGTCGATTGTGCAACCTTAACCGGTGCAGCGAAAGTGGCAGTCGGTAATGATTACCACAGTGTACTTTCTATGGATGATGCATTGGTAAATAGCTTGTTCCAAGCCGCGACAGAAGAAAATGAACCATTCTGGCGTTTGCCTTTTGAAGAATTCCATCGTAGCCAAATCACTTCTTCTTTTGCTGATATTGCAAATACAGGTACAGCGCCGGTTGTCGCGGGCGCAAGTACTGCAACGGCATTTTTATCATATTTTGTGAAAAACTATCAACAACGTTGGTTGCATATTGATTGTTCGGCCACTTATCGTAAATCAGGTAGTGATTTATGGGCTGTGGGCGCAACTGGAATCGGTGTGAAAACATTAGCAAATTTATTAGTAACGAAAGCAAGTTAAGTAGGATTTTATGACAGAACGTACTTTTTCAATTATTAAACCCGATGCAGTAAAGCGTAATTTAATTGGTGCTATTTTAGGGCGTTTTGAATCTCAAGGATTCCGTGTTGTTGCGCTTAAAATGGTGCAATTAACCAAAGAACAAGCGGAAGGTTTCTATGCTGAACACCAAGGTAAACCATTTTTTGAACCGTTGGTGGAGTATATGATGTCTGGACCGATGGTGGTTTCTGTGTTGGAAAAAGAAAATGCCGTAAAAGATTACCGCACTTTGATTGGTGCAACGAATCCAGCTGAGGCGGAAGAGGGCACTATCCGCAAAGACTTCGCGTTAAGTCAGCGTGAAAACTCTGTCCATGGTTCTGATAGCGTTGAAAGCGCAAAACGAGAAATTGCTTATTTCTTCGTAGATTCAGAAATCCAACCATAATTCATTTCTATAAAAAAGCACTTAGTGAATATCTAAGTGCTTTTATTTTATTGCTTTTCAATTTTTGAGATCGTCTTTTTCATTGGATCAATTTCAGCCCGAATATGAAAGGCTTTTGCCAAATTCTCCGCATTTAACACGACTTGCGTTTCACCGACAGCTAACAATTTGCCTTTATCTAATAGAACAATTTCATCACAAAATTGATAAGCCAATGAAAGGTGATGAATAGCAACAACACACGTATGTTGTGGTGTGAGTGATTGAAGCTGTTCCATCATATCAATTTGATAATAAGGGTCGAGTGGCGCAATTGGCTCATCGACCAATAAAACAGGTGATTCCTTAATGCAGCAACGAGCGAGTTGTACACGTGCTTTCTCACCGCCTGAAAGTTGTTGAAATGGCTTATCGAGCAAATGTGTCACTGTAAATTTTTCTGAAAACGCTTGAATTTTTGACCGCTCTTTTTCTTTTGGTAACGGAGCTGCCAAGCCTAACGCAATCACATCATAAACGGATAAATCCCAATGAATTTGCGTATTCTGTGCGAGGTAAGCAACGTGTCGGCTTTTTTCAGTCGCATTCATTTTGCTTAATGGCTGGTTATCGAACCAAACCTCCCCTTGTTTAAGGGGCAAGATACCCGCAATGGTTTTCAATAAGGTAGATTTTCCCGCACCATTGGCGCCCATAATGCCAATCAATTTACCTGATGGAAGCGTACAGTTGATGTCATTTAAGCAATAGGATTGGGTGAGTTTTTCAATTCTAATCATAAATTTTTCTCTGTTGCGTTAATAACATCCAAATCAAGCAAGGCGCACCGATAAGGGCCGTTAATGTGCCGATGTAAATATGTGAGAACAGCGGGATATATAAAATGGCTAAATCGGCCAGTAACAGCAATAATGCCCCGATTAATGCACTGGTGAGGTAAAGCTTTGATGGGCGAGCTTTCAGTAAAATACGGGCGAAGTGTGGCGCGATTAAGCCGATAAAGCCAATAGTGCCGGTCTGTGGAATGGTTGCCCCAACTAATAAAGCCACACCAAAGGTACTGATGAAAAAGCTACGTTTCGGATCCACACCCATGGTGCTCGCTGTTTCTTCACCAAAGGTGAGTAAATCTAAGTATCGGCGAGTGTGGTATAAACAGAAAATTCCCGCAAGAACAATCGGTAGTGAAATAAGCAGGGTATCTAATTTCGCCCACATCAATGAGCCTTGTAGCCAACGATAAAGTTCAGCTAATGCCCATGGGCTTTCCGCGTTGGAGAGCAGTAATGCGATTGCTGACCCAAGCAACATATTGACCGCTAAGCCGCTCAGAATCATCATGGTGGTGCCGTAGTTTTTGGCGATCAAATACACGATGAAAAAACTTAAAAGCGCACCAATCACACCACCGGCTAAGAGCAGTGAAAATGGCACGGCAAAATAATAAAGGATAAATACACTAGCCGCTGTTGCACCAGCACTGCTGCCGAGTAAGCCTGGACTCGCTAATGGATTTTGGAAAATACCTTGCATCGCATTGCCAGCAATCGCTAGGCTTGCGCCAGTCAATAAAGCTAAACCAATGCGTGGAAAACGAATATCCCACAGTACTATCGAGCGCATATCCGTGAGCACGCCATCCGCATTTTTGAGATGGGCAAAGTCACCGAGCTGATGATAAATCGCAAAGCCGCTAATCAGCAGCAACGCGAAGAAAAGTGCGGTATTTAATTTTAGTGTTTTGGTCATAGGTTATTTTAACTGTTGATAAATTTTCTCTGCCCCTTGCCATACGCCATGATCGAAACAATAGGTATATTTCATCGGGATGCTGACAAGCGGTTGGTTTTTGAAAAAATCTTGCAACATAGGGTGGTGCAGTAATTCAGCTTGCGCATTGTAACCTTGTTTGTCAGTCAGAGAAATCAGTACATTTGGTTGGCTTAAAATCACTTTTTCTAACGAGAAATTTTGTGCGGTAAGTGGTGTTTTTAACGGTGTTAATCCAAGCAAATTTAACAGTACAGGATATTGCGGATAATAACTCTCTACCACACCTGTTTCCGACAAAATTAGTGTGTCGGTAAGCGGTCGATTTAAGTGAAAGTTTTCCGATTTGAGTTTTGTTACTAAATCAGCCGCCTTTTGCTCATTACCCAGTTGTTTGCCTAATTCTAGAATCAGCGCAAATAATTCATCAGGCGTTTGTGGGCTGTCGTTAATTGGGATGATTTTCACACCAAGCTTTTTCAGCTCTGTGACTAATTGCGGATAAAAGGTTTCGTTAATCAGAATAGTTTTATCCAAATAGGGCAATAATTCCGTTAATTGCGGTTCCAGAACAGGTTTATCAGTGTTAATTTTATCCAACATCATCAACGGATTTTTCGAATAAGGTGACTGAGCAGCAATTTGTGAAGGCTTAGCCAGTTCGATAAGTAGCCTGTCACTGCAAAGCGTAAGCGAGACAAATTGTTCCGAAGCCTGAGCGGTAAACGGAAGGAAAAGTGCGGTTAAAATTAAGCGAGTTTTTTGCATATAGATAATGATACGCTACGCCATCAAGAATGTAAAAAGGCGTGCTAAGCACGCCCTTATTAGTGGGTAATAATTAGAACGAGCCTTTCAACCCAACGTAAACATTGCGTCCTTCTTGACCATATTCGATAGCATTTTCGTATTTTTTATTAAATACGTTGTTCAAGTTCGCATATATGTTTAGATTTGGAATTAATTGATAATTCACACCTAAATTTACCAAAGTGTAAGATGGCATTTCAATTCGTTTTGATGGCCATGTGCCCCAATAGGTATCAAGACGTTTACCTACGTACGAGATGTTTACATCAGAACCTAGTTTTTCAGTGATTTGATATGCTAACCCTACATTTGCGGTATGTTTAGGACGGCGATCTAAAGATAAACCTTCTGCACCGCGTTTTATTTCACCATTTTTAATATGAGTATAAGTATAGTTCGCATAGCTGGTTAAATCTTTGGTAATTTTGCCTCTATATGTAATTTCAACACCATTTACTTTAGTTTTACCTTTTACATTCACTGCACGACTAATACCTGCAGAAACAGGTTCAGAACCGATAAAATTATCTATAATGCGAGCAAAGTAAGTTACATCAAAAGTATGCTGTTTGTCGTTTGTTACCATCAGCAAACCTAACTCACCGCCACGACTTTTTTCAGGTTTAAGAGAAAGATTACCTAACCAAGTTGCAGAATAACCATATAATTCAGTAAAGGTTGGATTATGCACCGCTGTGCCCAAACTTGTATGTACTTTAAAGTTTGGTGATAAACGATAAGCACCAGCTAATCGTCCTGTAAAAGTATTTTTAAATTGCTTGTTATCAGTAAAACGCCCACTTAAAGAAAGACTGTGGTCATCTTCAGTAAATAAACGGTATTCTGTGGCAATGCTTTTTTCAATTAATTTTTGTTCTTTGAATGTTGAATAAGAAGATTGAGCTTCATAATGTGATTTTTGATATTCACCTAATACACTTATACCTTGTTTTAAATAACCTTCACGATCAAAGTTAATATCAAGTTGATAATTTGCATTGAGTTTTTTCCAATCACGAGTATATGGGGATGTACTTACATAATCATAATCATTTTTGATATGACTAACACTAGCTTTATGCTTAAATAGATCTTGATCATTGCCGGTATAACCACTTAATTTTAATGTGCTTTCACGTGTACGGAAAAAGTCTTTATCCGTAGCTTCACTTAATAATGACGTATCATTCTTGGTTGTTTGTGAAGAGTGTGATGCTAAGACTTCCACACCTTTATTATTATCATCATAGCCTAAACGCAATGAACCATTGTCGCGATGGAATCCATCACGCTCAATTGCTCCACCTGTTGGAATTGATGTACCGTCTAAAGCTTTATAATTAAATTTATCTTTACTTAATACAGAAATGCCAGCCGTGCGATGACTATCTCCATGGAGTGCGTAATAGAAGCCTCCTTGGTAGCCTGAAATAGTAGCTGATGCATCACGTGTACGGTGAGACCCCAATCCTAAATCAAAATCAATGTTTAACGGTTTTTCTTTATATAGGCCGCTTTTGGTTGTGATGTAAACTACACCACCAATCGCATCGCTTCCCCATAACGCAGATTGTTCACCACGTAATACTTCAATTCGTTCAATATTGCTTAGTGTTAATCCCCCAAAATCAAAACCATCATTTACAGGATTCATTTTTACACCATCAATCACTACCACAGTATGGTTGGATTCTGCTCCTCGCAAGAATAAACTAGTTACCGCACCACGACCACCAGTTGCTCCCATAGCCACACCAGGAACAGTTTTCAATACATCACTTACATAAGTTGCATTACGTTCTGAAAAATCTTTCTCAGTTAAAACGGTAACAGATGAAGCAGTTTGATCTTGGTTTACTGGAGTGGCGTAAGCTGAATAAACATGAATGGGTTCAAGTTGAATTTCTTTTTCCTCAGCCGCCGCTAATGCTGGAATCGCTAATAAAATCGCTGAAGTAATCACATTTTTTTTCATTTTAAAATCCCTAGGATAAAAGTCCGTATAAAAGCGCCAGCAGTTTACACATTAGAGGCTTGGCAAGCAAACTTCTGGCGATGAAAATAACTCATCATGAAAATGAATGAAATTTAAGAGAAATAAAAAATTTAAGGATTTTTCTGACCGCACTTTTTCGCCTTTATCCGCCCTATAGTTTCAAGTATAATGCCTGTATTTTTCATCACATTGTTATTAAAAAAATTATGAGTACAAAATTCAACGTAAAAACATTCCAAGGCATGATTTTAGCCTTGCAAGAATATTGGGCAAATCAAGGCTGTACCGTTGTGCAACCTTTTGATATGGAAGTAGGCGCAGGTACTTCTCACCCAATGACCGCATTACGTGCATTAGGTCCAGAGCCGATGGCATTCGCTTATGTGCAACCTTCACGTCGTCCGACCGATGGTCGTTATGGTGAAAATCCAAACCGTTTACAACATTACTACCAATTCCAAGTGGTGATTAAACCGTCCCCAGATAATATTCAAGAACTCTATTTAGGTTCTCTTGAAATGCTCGGTTTTGATCCAACACAAAACGATATTCGTTTCGTAGAAGATAACTGGGAAAACCCAACTTTAGGTGCGTGGGGTTTAGGCTGGGAAGTGTGGCTAAACGGCATGGAAGTCACCCAATTTACTTATTTCCAACAAGTGGGCGGCTTAGAATGTAAACCAGTAACCGGTGAAGTAACTTACGGTTTAGAGCGTTTAGCGATGTACATTCAAGGCGTAGATTCTGTGTATGACTTAGTTTGGTCTGATGGTCCACTTGGCAAAACCACTTACGGTGATGTGTTCCATCAAAACGAAGTTGAGCAATCAACTTACAACTTTGAATATGCGGATACCGATTTCTTATTCTACTGCTTCGATCAATATGAAAAAGAAGCGAAAAGCTTATTAGAATTAGAACGTCCATTACCATTACCGGCTTACGAGCGTATCTTAAAAGCGGCACACAGCTTCAACTTGTTAGATGCACGAAAAGCGATTTCGGTCACAGAGCGTCAACGCTATATTTTACGTATTCGTGCATTAACCAAAGGCGTGGCGGAAGCATATTATGCGAGCCGTGAAGCCTTAGGTTTCCCAGGCTGTAAAAAATAGGCAAAAAAACAACCGCACTTTAGCATTAACACAACGATATAAGGAGATAATCATGAAAGATTTTCAATACCCAGACGATATCTACACGGAAGCAGAAACTGATCCTAATACGCTCGCGAATTTAGGCCCATTGGCAAAATTAGCGGGTGTTTGGGAAGGTAAGCGTGGTGTGGATATCAACCCGAAAGCAGAAGGGCCAGAAAAAGATCCTTATATCGAACGTTATGAAGCCCATCCAACTGATGGTCAAACCAATGGTCCGCAACTCTATTATGGATTACGTTATCACACCCATATTGTACAACCAGGCGAAGTGGAAACCTTCCACGATCAAGTGGGTTATTGGTTATGGGAACCTGAAACAGGCAATATTTTATTAACGGGCAGTATTCCACGCGGCCAAACGTTTATAGCTGTCGGTAATGCGCCGGCTGATGCGAAAGAGTTTACGGTAAAAGCAGTACGCGGTTCACTAACAAACGGCATCATTTCGAATCCGTTCTTAGAGCGTTCATTTACCACGGAAAGTTTTGAAATGACGGTAAAATTCCATGATGATGGCACTTGGTCATATGATCAAACCACCACCCTGATTATTCCAAATTATGATGCGCCATTTGAACATCGTGATCGTAACCGCTTAAGCAAAATTGGCGAACCAAAATTGAACCCAACCGCGGCAGCCGAACAAGAAGGTGAATAATGAAACCCATTCTTTATTATGCGGCAGATTGCCCTGATACTGCGCCATTTGTGGCAGAGTTAAAACGCTTAGGTGTGGATTATGAGGCAGTGGAAGTATTATCTTCCATTCCAAACTTGAAACAATGGTTGCGTTTGCGTGATCGTCATGCCGCATTTGATGATGCAAAAGCACAAGGCTATGCGGGCTTTCCGGCATTATTGTTAGATGATGACCGTGTTATTTTAGATGAATCCAAATTAAAAGAGATTTTTTAAAGTAATGAAGAAAGTCAGTTTTTTGCAATTTTTATTTAGAATTGGTGATGACTATTTAATGTTTTTGCGAAATTTAACACCCGCTGTGTTGTTTTTATCACTCGCGTTATTTATGTATTCTGAGCTGAATTGGACACATTGGGCGTGGAGTAATGTGCTCGTGCTGTTTTTAAGTTTGGCTTCAGGATTTATTGCACTCAGCGTCATGGCAATAAATACCGTCGCTTTTGTACGCAAGATGCTGAAAACCTTAAGAACACTAGGCGGAGAGAGCGAACTTGATGAAAATATTGGTACGCTCGCATTATTTAAAATGCTCTGGGTGGAGAGCAACAGTAAACAACTAATCTTTTTTGCGGTAGTCAATATTGTTGCAGTATTTATGGTGTTAGTTTACGGCACCAAATATGCCTTGAATTTTTATAGCTCAATTTCAACATTAAATGATTAAATCTCGAATATGAAAAAAATAACCCTAAAATTCACCGCACTTTTGCTTGGCTCAGCTTTAGCAAGTAGTGCGTTTGCAACAGAAAATGGTCAAACTTCCTCAAGTTCTGATTATGAATTAGAGAAAGTATTGATTTTCAGCCGACACGGATTGCGTTCACCAGTGGAAAAAGATCCGCAAGAAATGGCGAAATATTCCCCTTATGAATGGGCAAAATGGAATGTACCATCTGGCTATCTCACTGCAAAAGGGACGGTGCTAGAAACCTATTTCGGCCAATATTTAGGGCAATGGCTTGCGGATAAAGGCTTATTAACAACAGATCGTTGTGCATCGGGTCAAGGTATTTTCGCTTATGCGAATGCAGTACAACGCACAGTAGCAACGGGGCAAGCGATTGTGGCAGGTGCTTTTGCTGGATGTAATGTGCAATTACAACATCGTGGTGAAATTGGTTCAGAAAAAGATCCAATTTTTAAAACGCAAGCGCATAATCCAAGCAAAGCCTTGATTGAATCTGCAAAAAATAACGTTGATTTAACCGCTTTACAGCAAAAATTAGCGCCAAATTATGCACTATTGAGTGAAATCATTGATTACAAAAACTCACCAAATTGCTTACAAAAAGGCGAGTGTGATTTAGGTGGAAAAGTCGGTGAATACAGTATTAAAGATGGCAAGTCAGTCAAAATTACTGGTTCTATCAGCACAGGAAAGAAAATTGTCAGTGCATTATTGCTTGCGCATTATGTGGGTAAGCCTGATTCAGAAATTGCAAATGGTCGTGTGGATAGCCAAGAAAAATGGCGTGCAATTAACGAAATTAAAAATGAATATTACCGCACGTTATTTAAAAATAACGAAGCGTTAGCACAAAATGCATCATACCCGCTATTGGCATTTATTCAGCAACAGCTAAATAGTGAAAACAAAATTAACTTGTTGGTTGGACACGATTCTAATATCGTCGCTCTGCTTGCCGCACTGGGTGTTGAGCCTTATGAGTTGGATGATTCGTTGGAAAATATCCCAATCGGTGGCAAGTTGCTATTTGAAGTGTGGAAACACAAACCCAGTGGTAAGCTCAAATTTAAGTTGGATTATGTTTATCAAACCACTGAACAGCTGATTAATATCACGCCATTAAGTTTATCAACACCACCAAACCAAACCGCCTTAACTCTCAAAGGCTGTGAAAAAGATGAAAAGGGCTTCTGTGATTACGAACGTTTTCAACAGGTGTTGAGTGAGAGTATTAAGAACGGTAAGAAATAGCGTTCATGCAACCCTATGAAAAATACTTAAAAGAGAATTCGCAGAAATTGCGAGTGGATCAAACGGATGCGGAAAGAAAATTATGGCAACGCATCAATCGAGATCAATTATTAGGATTTCGATTTAATCGACAAAAGCCACTTTTAAGTTATATCGTTGATTTTTATTGTGCGAAAGCAAAGCTGATTATCGAATTAGATGGTAGTCAGCACTATGAACCTGATTATCAGGAAAAAGACGCATTGCGAGATGCAGAATTAAATTCACTTGGTTTTACGGTGATGCGATTTAGTAATGATGAAGTCATGCGTGAAATTGAAGGTGTAGTAGAGCAGATTTATTTGTTTTTGGAGAATGTGAGGGCTGATTGAGTATGAGGTTGGATTAACTTCTGACAAATCTCCCCTAACCCCTCTTTGCTAAAGAGGGGAATTCTTTAGTAAATTGATTGTAACTGGCCCATTTACATTTTTAATTTCAATAGAGATTAAATTATCTGCTTTCAAAAAAATGTTAAAGTAAAACATAGATATTTAACTCTGCAAAGATCCAATCCCCTCTTTAGCAAAGAGGGGTTAGGGGAGATTTGGCAGAAGTGAAGAACGGAGAGCGTAAGGTGGATTTACTAGGTATTCCTATACCTTTTATACTATTCTTTTTAATATTTATTTTTGTAATTTTTGTAATTTATAAATTAGGAAAGAAAAATTCAGAATTTATAAAATATACGAAAGAAAATACGTTTGAGAAATACAAAAGTAAATATCCACATTTAGTGCAAAATGGTAGGGTTGAATGTAATCAATGTGGTTCCAAAGATATCGGAATTATACAAAGATTTACCCCATATGCGGGCGAGCATGACAAGCCAGTAGCGATAGCTCATGTATGTCAAACTTGCGGCCATACTTTATATTATTCGAAATTTGATAAATAGTTTTTAGATAAGAGAAACAAAATGACAACCCAAAACTTCCTAGTAGAAATCGGCACAGAAGAGCTGCCACCAAAAGCTCTCAAAACATTAGCGACCTCTTTTGCGGATAACGTTGAGGCGGAATTAAACCAAGCAGGTTTATCATTCGATAAAATCGAATGGTTTGCGGCGCCGCGCCGTTTGGCGGTGAAGGTGTTGAACTTAGCCACACAACAACCGAGCAAAGAAATCGAAAAACGCGGACCTGCTGTCTCAGCAGCTTTTGATGCGGAAGGTAAACCAACTAAAGCGGCAGAAGGCTGGGCGCGTGGTTGTGGGATTACTGTTGAGCAAGCAGAACGTATTGCAACTGATAAAGGTGAATGGCTCGTTCACCGTGCGAAAATTGAAGGTCAGCCGACCAAAAACTTGCTGAACGACATTGTGGCAAATGCGTTGGCGAAATTACCAATTCCAAAACCAATGCGTTGGGCAGACAAAACTGTGCAATTTATCCGTCCGGTTCACACCGTGACGATGTTATTAGGTGATGAGTTAATCGAAGGCGAAATTTTAGGTGTGGCAAGTGCGCGCACTATTCGCGGTCACCGTTTCTTAGGCGAGAAAGAATTTGAAATTCAACATGCAGACCAATATCCACAATTATTGCGTGATAAAGGTTCTGTGGTAGCAGACTTCAATGAACGTAAAGCAGAAATTCTTGCAAAATCTCAAGCAAAAGCGACCGCACTTGGCGGCGTGGCTGACATTGAAGAAAGCTTACTTGAAGAAGTGACTTCGTTGGTGGAATATCCAAACGTATTAGCGGCTAAATTTGAAGAGCGTTTCTTAGAAGTGCCTGCGGAAGCCTTGGTTTACACCATGAAAGGCGACCAAAAATATTTCCCGATTTATGACAAAGACGGCAAATTATTACCGCACTTTATTTTTGTATCAAACATCAACCCAGAAGATCCAACCGCGATTATCGAAGGGAACGAAAAAGTGGTTCGCCCACGTTTAACCGATGCGGAATTCTTCTTCAAAACCGACTTAAAACAAAAACTGGTTGATCGTTTACCACGTTTAGAAACTGTGTTGTTCCAACAACAGCTCGGTACATTGAAAGACAAAACTGACCGTATTGAACAACTTGCAGGCGAAATTGCAAAACAAATCGGTGCAGATGAAGCGAAAGCAAAACGTGCGGGTTTACTGTCAAAATGTGACTTGATGACCAACATGGTATTTGAATTCACCGATACGCAAGGTGTAATGGGTATGCACTACGCTCGTCATGATGGTGAAGATGAAGAAGTGGCAGTAGCATTAAATGAGCAATATATGCCACGCTTTGCGGGTGATGAATTACCTAAATCTTTGGTGGCAAGTGCGGTCGCTTTAGCAGATAAATTTGACACCTTAACGGGGATCTTCGGCATCGGGCAAGCTCCGAAAGGCAGTGCAGACCCATTTGCATTACGTCGTGCGGCATTAGGTGCATTACGTATTATCGTAGAGAAAAACTTACCACTTGATTTAGAAGATTTAGTGAAAAAATCAGCCGCACTTTTTGGCGATAAACTTACGAATAAAAATGTGGTTGCTGATGTGGTGGACTTCATGCTCGGCCGTTTCCGTGCTTGGTATCAAGATGAAGGTATTGCGGTGGATGTGATTCAAGCGGTATTGGCGCGTCGTCCAACTCGTCCCGCTGATTTTGATGCGCGCGTGCGTGCGGTTTCACACTTCCGTACTTTAGATTCAGCGGAAGCGTTAGCGGCAGCAAATAAACGTGTAAGTAACATCTTAGCCAAAGCGGATGCTGCAATTGGCGAGATTAATTTGACCGCTTGTGTAGAGCCAGCAGAAAAAGCCCTTGCTGAAGCGGTACTTGCATTACGCACTGAAGTACAACCGCTTATTGCAAAAGGCGATTACACCGCAGTATTAGATAAATTAGCGAACTTACGCGTACCGGTAGACAGTTTCTTTGATAACGTGATGGTAAATGCTGAAGATCCAGCATTACGCCAAAACCGCTTAGCGATTTTAAACACGTTACAAGACTTGTTCTTACAAGTGGCGGATATTTCGGTATTGCAATAATTCATTTGAAAAAAGGATGGTCAATTTTCCAACGACCATCCTTTTGTATATAGACTTCAAATGATTATTTCTCTATAATCAACCGCACTTTCCCCCCTTAGCTCAGTCGGTTAGAGCAGGCGACTCATAATCGCTTGGTCACTGGTTCAAGTCCGGTAGGGGGGACCATTCTCAGAGATCGCATTAGACGGTCTTTTTTATTGCCTTTCTCTAATGCGTTTTAGGCGTTATATCCTTTCAACAATTCAGTCCAATTTTCTTCATTAAATTGAATATTCATTCTGCCGACTTCTTTGACAAAAGAGCGGTGTAATCTTTCTAAGTTGCCTTGTTTCCAAGAATCTCCTGATTTTTGACCGCACTTATCGAAATCAATGAGCCAACATTTTTGTTCATTTTCGAGTTGTTGAACGAGAATATTATGAGCATTGAGATCCGTATGGCAAATTTGCAAATCATGCAATTGACGAATTAATTTACCAATGGCTTGCCAGATATCATTCGATAGTTGTTGAATTTGTAAAAGTGTGGTCAGATCTTGGGCATTTTCGATCTTTTCAGTCAAGATATCCGCTTGGTAACAAATACCTAATTTGCCTTTTTTAACACGTGCAGCAATCGGTTTGGGTACGGCTACACCTGCTTGATGGAGTTGATTTAAAAGCTGAAATTCTGCCACGCTACGAGTTTCACTCAATGATTGAAAACGATAGCGATCTTTGTTGAATTTTCCCCATAAACCGCCGCGATAATAGTGACGAAGGGCAGTATTTACCCCAAACAGATCTTTTGTATTCATGAAGTAGGTTGTGCCACGTCCTTTGGCTGAACCGGTAATACGTTGTTGTTTTTCCCAAAAAGCCGATTCAAAAAATGAAGCTGGCTCTGTTGGTTTTTCCGTGAGATTAAAAAGAAAGAATTGATTATCTTGTTGGAATTCAAGCATTTTAGTTGAACCGAATAATAGAAAATGCCCTCATTCTACTTTAAAATAGACGGAAATTAAATGCGCGAGGAACTCAAATGTCCCATTCTCCACTTTTTACCTCTCCCCCTAAATCACTTTGTATTTTGCGTTTATCTGCTGTGGGTGATGTTTGTCATGCACTTGCTGTGGTGCAGCATATTCAACAGTATTGGCCGCAAACCAAATTAACGTGGATTGTGGGGAAAACAGAAATGGGCTTGCTTTCTGGCATTGAAGGCGTGGAACTTGTCCCTTATGATAAAAAGAGCGGTTGGAAAGGCGTGTGGAATTTATGGATGTTTTTGAAAAACAATCAATTTGATGCGCTTTTGAATATGCAGACGGCATTTCGTGCTTCGATTATCTCTCTTGGTATTCAAGCGAAATATAAAATTGGGTTTGGCAAAAAACGTTCTCGAGAAGGACAGTGGTTGTTTGTGAATCGTCGAGTTCAAGATCCTGAAACGCCTCATGTGCTAGATGGTTTCATGGCTTTTGCAGATTATCTAGGCGTGCCACCGGCGGAAATGCTTTCTTGGCAATTGGCGATCTCTGATGCAGATCGAGAATATGCCAAACAGTTTATTGATCCAATGCGCAAAAATCTGATTATTTCTCCTTGCTCCAGTAAAGCCGAGAAAGATTGGTTGGTGGAGCGTTATGCGGAAGTGGCAAATATTGCTCATCAACATAATGTGAATGTAATTTTTTGCAGCTCGCCGGCAAAACGCGAATTAGAAATGGTGAAAAAAATTACCGCACTTTGTAATTTTCAGCCGGTTGATGCTTCAGGAAAAACCAGTTTGAAACAACTTGCCGCATTAATTCATCAAGCAAATTTAGTCATCTCGCCTGATTCTGGGCCAGCTCATATCGCGACCACGCAAGGAACACCGGTTATTGGATTGTATGCTTATCACAATCCATTGCGCACTGCGCCTTATCATAATCTGGATAATGTGGTGTCAGTATATGAAGAAAATGTGCAAAAAGAGCAAGGAAAACCTTCAAGTGAATTGCCTTGGGCGACCAAATTAAAAGGTAAAAATTTAATGGCTGAAATTCAGGTAGAGCAAGTGGTAGCTCAGATGAGAGCTTTGAATTTATTTTAAAGTGCGGTCAATTTTAGAGATAAAAAAGCCCTCAAATGAGGGCTAAAAGAATCATAAAGTTCCTTGCGAATTATTCGCCTTTTTGTGCGTTGTAAGCTTCTAATGCACGAAGAGAATAGGTGTAAGCTGCACCTGCATTTAATGCGATAGACATCGCTAATGCTGCTGCCACTTCTTCTTCAGTTGCACCTGCTTTCACTGCTTCATCAGCATGCACGCCAATGCAGCTTTCACAACGAGTGGTTACTGCAACAGCCAATGCAATTAATTCACGGGTTTTGGCATCTAATACGTTACCTTCTGCCGCCGCCGCACCTAATGCGCCGTAAGCTTGTAACATTTTAGGGTATTTTTTACCTAATGCACCGAATGATTTTTTAACGTGTGCTACATCATTTTTCCAATCTGCAAACATTGTTTTTCTCCTTAAATTAAGTACAAATTTCGAGAGGAATTATAAGCAGATTAGCGTATGATACTTGTCAAATTGTCTTAACTTTTAGACGGAAAATCTCACGATGGATTATTTAGATAAATTAACACAACTGGCGCAAGTGCGCGGGGAAATTAATATTCGCTGCTTGTTTCAAGGGGATTGGCAAGTCGAACATCAGCCAGATACGGCGGAATATCAAGGTTTATTTCATTTAATCGAGCAAGGTGAGTGCTGGGTAACCTTTGCAGGAAAACAGTTTCATTTGAAGAAAGGCGATCTCTTTTTTCTCCCTCAAAATCGACCGCACTTTTTGGGCAGTTCTCAACAAAAAAGAGAGAATAGCCTACAGAGAGAGCAATCAAATGCACTTTTTAATGTCCATCAAATAGGGGCAGGTACGCCCGATCTGAAGATGTTTTGTGGAACGTTTTATTATCAAAAACCGTCATTATTAATTGATTCGTTACCAGATTATTTACATCTTTCGCTGCAAAATACACCTGTGCAGCCCTTGGTTTCACTTTTTTTACAAGAAGCCGAGAAACCAAAGCAAGGCACAAAATCCGTGATCGACGCGCTATCAAATGTGTTGTTTATTTATATTTTGCGTCATGCACAGCAAATAGGTTTGCTCAATCAAGGCTTATTAGCCGCGTTACAGGATAAAAGGCTGAATCAAGTCCTTGAAAAAATTCTGTTTTCACCTCAATTAGATTGGAATATTGAGCAATTAGCAGAGTTGGCTTCCATGTCTCGTGCGACCTTTATGCGGATCTTTCAACAGCAACTCGGGATGCCACCAGGAAAATTTCTCACACAAGTACGGTTAGAAATGGCGGCTGTTTTATTGAAAAATACGCAAAAGACCATTTTAGCGATCGCTCTTGAAGTAGGGTATCAATCAGAAGCACATTTTAGTAAGGCGTTTAAAGCAATTTATGGGCTTTCACCGAGCCAATTTCGCAAAACCTAGCCCATCGTTCAAAACTTACGCTATAATGACCGCACTTTAGGCGGCACTGTCGCCTTTAATTTTTTAAGGTATTGTTATGTTTAATAAAATATTCTCATGGTTTGAAAACCGTTTAAATCCTTATCCGGAAAGCAATCCTACTACGCCTGAAAAAGGCTTGTTCCGTTTTATTTGGTCAAGTATTGATGGCATGAAAGGCTGGATCTTTTTACTCGCGGTATTGACGGTCGGTACTGGGGTGATGGAAGCCTTACTTTTCCAATTTATGGGATTGTTGGTGGATTGGTTGGGGGCTTATACACCAACCACGCTTTGGCAAGAAAAAGGGCATTTGCTTGCGGGTATGGCTGCTTTGCTTATTTTCAGTATTGTATGGTCATTTGTGGGCGTGAATGTGCGCTTACAAACGCTACAAGGGGTGTTCCCAATGCGTTTGCGTTGGAATTTCCATCGTTTGATGCTGGGACAAAGCTTAAGCTTCTATCAAGATGAATTTGCGGGTCGTGTATCGGCGAAAGTAATGCAAACTGCTCTTGCGGTGCGTGATACCGTCATGACCATTGCGGATATGCTGGTGTATGTTGCTGTCTATTTTATTACTTCAGGTTTGGTGCTTGCGGCTTTAGATACTTGGTTTTTAGTGCCGTTTTTCTTGTGGATTGTGGCATTTGTGACTATTTTACGTCTGCTTATTCCTCGTTTAGCCAAAACCGCACAACGACAAGCTGATGCGCGCTCTCTCATGACGGGTCGTATTACGGATGCTTACTCAAATATTGCAACGGTAAAACTATTTTCACATGATGCGAGAGAAGCCAATTATGCAAAACGTTCCATGGAAGAATTTATGGTCACCGTGCATGCACAAATGCGTTTGGCGAGTTCATTAGATACCTTAACTTATGCAACCAATATTTTCTTAACGTTAAGCACCGCAATTTTAGGCGTGGTGTTATGGCAAAACGGCCAAGTTGGCGTGGGTGCAGTGGCTACTGCAACCGCGATGGCGTTACGTGTAAATGGCCTTTCTCGTTGGATTATGTGGGAATCAGCTCGTTTATTTGAAAATATCGGGACAGTGAATGATGGTATGGCAACACTAACCAAACCGCATACCATTGTTGATAAGCCAAATTGTGTTGCATTAGAAGTAAAACAAGGTGAGATAAAATTTAATAATGTTTCGTTTGCCTACGATCCGAATAAGCCGTTGCTTAACCATTTTAATCTCACCATCAAACCTGGTGAAAAAGTGGGCTTAATTGGTCGTTCTGGTGCGGGCAAATCAACCATTGTGAATTTACTTCTACGTTTCTACGAAGCGCAAGAAGGTTCAATTACCATTGATGGTCAAAATGTTTTAGATGTAAGCCAAGAAAGCCTTCGTAGTCAGATTGGTCTTGTAACACAAGATACCTCGCTTTTACACCGTTCTGTTCGCGATAACATCATTTATGGTCGCCCAACTGCAACTGATGAAGAAATGATAAATGCAGCTAAACGTGCGGAAGCGGCAGACTTCATCCCTTATCTCAGCGATGCACAGGGTAGAAAAGGCTATGATGCTCATGTCGGTGAACGTGGGGTGAAACTATCGGGTGGTCAACGCCAACGTATTGCTATTGCTCGTGTCATGTTAAAAGATGCGCCAATTTTACTGTTGGATGAAGCGACCAGTGCGCTAGATTCAGAAGTAGAAGTAGCGATCCAAGAAAGTCTTGATAAGATGATGGAAAATAAAACGGTTATTGCCATTGCTCACCGTTTATCCACTATTGCGGCAATGGATCGTTTAATCGTGTTAGATAAAGGGCAAATTGTCGAGCAAGGGACTCACGCAGAATTGCTTGAACAAAATGGCCTTTATGCTCGCCTTTGGAAACACCAAAGTGGTGGCTTCTTAAGTGAGCATGCCGAGTAAAACACAGGAAAAAATGACCGCACTTTGCAAAGGCATAAATCTAGAGAAAGTTTAGATAGCGATTGAACTTTTCTCATAATTAGTGCGAATTTCCTTTGACTATTTTATTGACAACAGGTAATATTCGCACCCTATGCAAAAGGTAAAACTACCCCTAACCGTTGATCCGGTTAAAGACGCTCAACAAAGAATTGATTATGATGGTTATTATACCGCTAGTCAGTTAGTGCGTTTAGCTGAATCTACGGGGAAAGTGCTCAGCGATGCACAGGTAACATTATCGTTTTATATTGATCCACAAAAATTAGTGGTGATGAAAGGGCAAGTACAAGTTGATGTTGAATTAGAGTGTCAACGTTGTGGCGAGCCATTCAAACAAACATTGGAATGTCATTTTATGTATAGTCCAGTGGCTAATTGGGATCAGGCTGATGACTTGCCGGAAATTTATGAGCCAATCGAATTTAATGAGTTTGGTGAAATAGATTTACTTGGTGCAGTGGAAGACGAACTTATTTTAGCTCTACCGCTTGTCCCAATGCATTCATCTGAACACTGTGAAGTGTCCGCGCACGAACAGGTTTTTGGCGAATTGCCTGAAGAATTGGCAAAAAAACCGAACCCGTTCGCTGTATTAGCTAATTTAAAGCAAAAGTAAATTAAATTTAGGAGTATAGCCAATGGCTGTTCAACAAAACAAAAAATCTCGTTCACGTCGTGATATGCGTCGTTCACACGATGCATTAACTACTGCTGCAGTATCAGTGGATAAAGCAAGCGGTGAAACCCACTTACGCCACCACGTAACTGCTGATGGTTACTATCGTGGTCGCAAAGTGATCAATAAGTAATTTTACTTATAAGGTATTCACTTGAACCGTCTAACCTTAGCGTTAGATGTGATGGGCGGGGACATTGGTCCCCGTATTACTATCCCCGCATCTCTTTCAGCGTTGGAAGCAGATCCAATGCTCTCTTTAGTGCTGTTTGGCGATAGCCAACAAATTTCCCCCTTACTGGAAAATGCACCTTCTTCTCTTTTAGAACGTATTCAAATTCATCATTGCACTAAGACTATTGATAACAATCAAGGTATTTCTCATGCATTGCGTCATAGCAAAGGCACGTCGATGCGTTTAGCTATTGAAATGGTTCAGAAAGGTGAGGCGCAAGGTTGTGTCAGCGCAGGAAATACAGGGGCATTGATGGGGTTGTCAAAGGTTCTCTTACAGCCTTTAGAGGGGATTCAACGCCCAGCGTTGGTATCCTTATTACCGTCGATGACGGGTGATAAAACCGTGATGTTAGATTTAGGCGCAAACGTAGAATGTTCTGCTCAAAATCTTTATGAATTTGCCATCATGGGCTCGATCTTTGCCGAAAACCGATTGAACTTAGTTTATCCACGTATTGCCTTACTCAATATTGGTGTGGAAGAAATTAAAGGGCATCAATCCATTCGTGAAGCTGCGAATTTATTAGAAAAATCGACCGCACTTAATTATACCGGCTTTATTGAAGGTAACCTTTTATTAAATGGTGTGGCTGATGTGATCGTGAGTGATGGGTTTTCGGGAAATATTGCATTAAAAACCCTTGAGGGGGCTGCTAAAAATCTGTTATCTCTTCTGAAAGGAAAAGAAAAACAGCCTATTTTTAAATCGCTTGCCAAATTTATTCTGCGTTTTTTCTTTAAAGATGCTTATCATCGCTTGAAACGCATTAACCCTGATGAATATAATGGGGCGTCTTTACTTGGATTAACGGCTGTTGTGGTGAAAAGTCATGGCAGTGCAAATGTGGATGCATTTGCTCGTGCAATTGCGGATGCCGCTTTGCAAGCGCGTTTGCAAATTCCACAAAAAATCTTGGCGGGTTTACAACGTTATTAATTAATAAGTTTTGATATGATGAATAGTAGAATTTTATCCACCGGTAGCTATTTGCCGAGCCACATTCGTACCAATGCGGATTTGGAAAAAATGGTTGATACTTCAGATGAATGGATCGTGACTCGTTCAGGCATTCGTGAACGTCGTATTGCAGCAGCAGATGAAACTGTCGCAACAATGGGATATGAAGCAGCCAAAAAAGCACTTGAAATGGCCAATCTTGATCCTCAAGAAATTGAGTTGATCATCGTTGCAACAACCAGTGGCTCTCACGCTTATCCAAGTTCAGCTTGCCAAGTTCAAGGTTTATTAGGTATTGAAGATGCGATTTCTTTTGACTTAGCAGCGGCTTGTACCGGTTTCGTTTATGCTTTAGGCGTAGCGGATAAATTTATTCGTTCAGGTAGTGTGAAAAAAGCCCTTGTCATTGGTGCAGATCTTAACTCGCGTAAATTAGATGAAACCGATCGTAGCACTGTCGTGTTATTTGGTGATGGTGCGGGAGCAGTGATCTTAGAAGCATCAGAGCAAGAAGGCATTATTTCAACACATTTACATGCATCGCCAGATAACAATGCGGCATTACTACTTCCACAAGCAGAACGTGGCGTGGAGAAATCTGGCTATATTGAAATGCAAGGTAATGAAACCTTTAAATTAGCGGTGCGCGAGCTTTCTAATGTGGTGGAAGAAACCCTTTCTGCTAATAATCTCCAAAAAACAGATATCGACTGGCTTGTGCCACATCAAGCGAATTTACGTATTATCACCGCGACAGCGAAAAAATTAGAGATGGATATGTCGCAAGTGGTGGTAACGCTTGATCGTACAGCGAATACCAGTGCAGCGACTGTACCAACAGCTTTAGATGAAGCGGTGCGAGATGGCCGAATTCAACGCGGTCAATTGCTTTTACTCGAAGCTTTTGGCGGTGGTTGGACTTGGGGTTCAGCATTGGTGCGATTCTAATTAATTTGTTAGAATCCCGACAGAATTTTAAAAGTGCGGTTAAATTTGACCGCACTTTCAACATTTTAATGATGAAGAAATAGGAAGAAAACATGAAAAAATTCGCAATGGTTTTTCCAGGACAAGGTTCTCAAGCTGTTGGTATGTTAGCTGATCTTGCTAACGAATATCCGGTAGTCACTGAGACGTTTAAACAAGCATCAGAAGCGCTTGGCTATGATTTATGGAACTTGGTTCAACAAGGTCCGGCAGAAGAATTGAATAAAACTTGGCAAACTCAGCCGGCATTATTAGCGGCATCCGTTGCGATCTTCCGTGTATGGCAAGAAAAATACCCACAATTACAACCAAGCGTGATGGCTGGCCACAGTTTAGGTGAATATTCAGCATTAGTTTGTGCCGGTGTCATTGATTTTAAAGATGCGATTAAATTAGTGGAATTACGCGGTAAATTAATGCAACAAGCAGTACCAGAAGGTACTGGTGCAATGTATGCGATTATTGGTTTAGACAATGAAGCGATTATCAATGCATGTAAACAAGCAGAGCAAGGTGAAGTAGTATCTGCGGTAAACTTTAACTCACCTGGTCAAGTAGTCATCGCTGGAGCGAAAGAGGCAGTAGAACGTGCTGCTGCATTATGTAAAGAAGCGGGCGCAAAACGTGCTTTACCATTAGCGGTAAGTGTTCCTTCACATTGTGCATTAATGAAACCAGCTGCTGATCAATTAGCTGTAACACTTGAAGGGATTACGCTTAACGCGCCAGCAACACCAGTATTAAACAACGTAGATGTTAAAGCGGAAACAGAAAGTGCAGAAATTCGTACCGCACTTATTCGCCAATTATATAGCCCAGTTCGTTGGACTGAAACCGTTGAGAAAATGGCGCAAGATGGCGTAGAGGTTTTAGTTGAAATCGGCCCAGGTAAAGTATTAAACGGTTTAACAAAACGTATCGTGGCAGAATTACAAGCAACATCAGTAAACGATGTGGCATCATTAGATGCTGTTGAAGCATTATTAGCATAAAAGGGGATTAAAAATGCAAAATAAAATCGCATTAGTGACAGGTGCAACACGTGGTATTGGCCGTGCAATTGCAGAAGAATTAGCATCAAAAGGTGCATTTGTAATTGGTACCGCAACCTCTGAAAAAGGTGCAGATACAATTTCTGCTTACCTTGGTGACAAAGGTAAAGGTTTAGTATTAAATGTGGCAGACAAAGAAAGTATTGATGCCGTATTAGAACAAATTAAAGAACAATTCGGTGATATTGATATCCTCGTGAATAACGCAGGTATCACTCGTGATAACTTATTAATGCGTATGAAAGATGAAGAATGGTTCGATATTATGCAAACCAACTTAACTTCTGTATTCCATCTTTCTAAAGCAATGTTACGTTCCATGATGAAAAAACGTTTCGGTCGTATCATTACTATTGGCTCAGTTGTGGGCTCAATGGGTAATCCGGGTCAATCTAACTATTGTGCCGCAAAAGCAGGTTTGATTGGTTTCTCTAAAGGCTTAGCGAAAGAAGTGGCATCACGTGGCATTACCGTAAACGTTGTGGCTCCAGGCTTCATCGCAACGGATATGACAGAAGTGCTTACTGAAGAACAAAAAGCGGGTATTCTTGGTAATGTCCCAGCAGGTCGTTTAGGTGAGCCAAAAGATATCGCAAAAGCGGTGGCGTTTTTAGCTTCTGACGATGCGGCTTATATTACTGGCACCACATTACATGTGAATGGCGGCTTATATATGAGCTAACCCTTTAGGGGATATATATCTGGGATTTTGTCTATAAAATATAGCAAAGCAGTTTAGTTAATGATAAAATCCCAATCGCAATGTAACTTTTTCTCTGTATGTATTTTTACATTGCCTATTTTTTTGTGGTGCGACCACCTAAGAAATAGTTGCAACTTTATCAAAAATGCATACACTAACCGCTCTTAAATGAGTTAAAACAACAATAGGAAAAACAAATGAGTATTGAAGAACGCGTGAAAAAAATCATCGTTGAACAATTAGGTGTTAAAGAAGAAGACGTAAAACCAGAAGCTTCTTTCGTTGAAGATTTAGGTGCGGACTCTTTAGATACAGTTGAATTAGTAATGGCTTTAGAAGAAGAATTCGATATCGAAATTCCTGATGAAGAAGCTGAAAAAATCACAACTGTTCAATCTGCGATTGACTACGTTCAAAACAATCAGTAATTTTTAAGTTGGGCGATCTTTTAGGTCGCCTAATTTATTTCTTTAAATTCCTTTCTAAATTACTTATCTTCAAATAAAACAAGATACATCTAAATCTTTTAAATTCAGACCGCACTTTCCTTTATTTAATCTCTCTCAGATTTGCTTTTATTGTTGGTTCCCCTATTTTTTGATTTAAAACAAAATTTACCCTAAAAATACTTATTATGAGTTAATTTTGGTGCTAATATTTGAGTCAAATTTTTTTCTAATTAACCATAAAATGATTCGGAGTATCTTATGGATTTTCTAATGAACCTAGGTGAAGGTAGCCAGTTTGCGATTCAGCTTGCTATTGTTCTTATCTGTTTATTTTACGGGGCAAAAAAAGGTGGTATTGCACTGGGTATGCTCGGTGGAGTAGGCTTAATTGTTCTTGTTTTCGGCTTTGGTATTGAACCAGGTAAGCCCGCTATCGATGTGATGTTAACCATCCTTGCGGTGGTGGTGACATCAGCAACATTACAAGCCAGTGGTGGTTTAGATGTCATGTTACAAATCGCGGAGAAAATGCTTCGTCGTAACCCGAAATATGTCAGTATTTTGGCACCATTCGTCACTTGTTTCTTAACTATTTTATGTGGTACAGGACACGTGGTTTATACCATGTTACCAATCATCTATGATATCGCAATCAAAAATGGTATTCGTCCTGAACGTCCAATGGCAGCAAGTTCAATTGCCTCTCAAATGGGTATCATCGCGTCACCCGTTTCTGTGGCAGTAGTGACTTTAACCACATTCTTAGTGAATGCTAAAACACCATTAGCAGGTTTTGATGGTTATTTAGATTTATTAAAAATTACCGTGCCTTCAACCCTTTGCGGTGTATTGGCTATCGGTATTTTCAGCTGGTTCCGCGGTAAAGATTTAGATAAAGACCCAGAATTCCAAGAGAAATTAAAAGATCCAGAATTCAAAAAATATGTTTATGGTGATAGCACATCATTATTAGATAAAAAATTACCACAATCTAGCTGGAATGCGATGTGGATCTTCTTTGGTGCAATTTTAGTGGTAGCGGTATTAGGTTACTTTAAAGATTTACGCCCAGCCTTTGAAAAATCAGCACCAGCTCAAGTAGTTGAAATTGTTTCTGCCGATAAAGCAGTGAAATCTTTCAATGTTAAAGACGGTAAAATTGTTGCATTAGCAAAAGATGGTACATTAGTGCTTGATGTTAAAGACAGCAAAGCGAAAACACAAACAGCCTACAATAACGTTGCAATTTATAACGATAAAGGTGAAGTCGCTCAAACAATTACCGCTCAAGATAACAATGTTGTCATCACTGCGGGTGATAAAACTGAAACTATCGATAACGCTGCAATCGTATTAAAAGACACTGCGAAGAAAAAAGTGAATTTAAGTATGGTTCACGTTATTCAAATCTTCATGTTATTAGCGGGTGCATTAATTGTTATCTTTACTAAAACTGATGCGGGTAAAATCAGTAAAAATGAAATTTTCCGTTCAGGTATGATTGCATTAGTGGCTGTATTCGGGATTTCTTGGATGGCAGAAACCATGTTTACCGTTCACACTCCAATGATGAAAGCAGCACTTGGTGATGTGGTAAAAGCACATCCTTGGACTTACGCCGTGATGTTGTTATTAATTTCTAAATTCGTAAACTCACAAGCGGCAGCATTGGTTGCATTCGTTCCATTAGCTTTAGGTATCGGCGTTGATCCAGCTGTTATATTAGCCTTTGCTTCAGCTTGTTACGGTTACTACATTTTACCAACTTACCCAAGTGACCTTGCGGCAATCCAATTCGACCGTTCAGGCACAACCCACATTGGTAAGTTTGTAATTAACCACAGCTTTATTTTACCGGGCTTAATCGGTGTAATCACTTCATGTATCTTTGGTTACATTTTCACAAGCTTGTTTGGTTATCTATAATAACTAACAGATAAAAGAAAAGGCTATTCGTTTGAATAGCCTTTTTTGTTTGTAAAGTGCGGTTAAATTTTAGGATGTTTTATCTCAATGCTACATTTGACTTTATCATTCATAAACATTCCTAAAACTGACCGCACTTTTGCTCTTCTTAAAATAAATTCCTGCTAAAGGTTGAAACATAGGGGGATTTATTGCGATAATTCTCATTATTTTTTGGGTGATCTTTCGGGCTACCATTTTTTCAGGTGGCCAGTTTTTATTAGGAAAGATTAAATTGAACATTATTTAAGTAAGTTAGAAGAATAACAATGGCTGAAAAACGTAATATTTTTTTAGTAGGTCCAATGGGCGCAGGTAAAAGCACCATTGGCCGTCAGCTTGCGCAACAATTGAATATGGACTTTGTCGATTCAGATGCAGTAATTGAGGAACGTGCGGGAGCAGACATTAGCTGGATTTTTGATTTAGAAGGCGAAGAAGGTTTTCGTAAGCGTGAAGAGCGAATTATCAATGAATTAACCCAATTACAAGGCGTTGTGCTTTCCACTGGTGGGGGAGCAGTGATGTCAAAAGAGAATCGTAATTATCTTTCTGCTCGTGGTATTGTGATTTATTTAGAAACCTCAGTAGATAAACAATATCAACGTACGCAACGTGATAAAAAACGTCCTTTATTACAAGGAACGGATAACCCGCGCCAAGTGTTGGAAGACTTAGCCAAAGTACGCAATCCGTTATACGAAGAAATTGCAGATATTACTTTGCCAACAGATGAGCAAAATGCCAAAGTAATGGTTAATCAAATTGTTGATTTAATTGATAATCTAAACGGCTTAAACGGTTCACTCTAAGGATTAAAAATGTTGTGCGTAAATGTTGAATTAAAAGAACGTCGTTATCCTATTTATATTGGCGAAGGGTTACTTAAAGATGAAACCTGTTATCCGCTGAAGAAAGGGGATAAAGTGATGATTGTGACTAATCCAACCGTCGCACAATATTATCTTGAGCCCGTTACAGAAACGTTAGAAAAAATAGGTTGTCAGGTTGAATCGGTATTATTGCCTGATGGCGAAAAATATAAAACGCTCGAGTCTTTAAACCTCATTTTTACCGCACTTTTAAAGCATAATCATGGGCGAGATACCACTATTATTGCATTAGGTGGTGGTGTGATTGGTGATGTGGTAGGTTTTGCCGCAGCAAGTTATCAGCGTGGCGTGCATTTTATTCAAATTCCTACCACATTATTAGCCCAAGTGGATTCTTCTGTTGGTGGCAAAACCGCCGTTAATCATGAGTTAGGCAAAAATATGATTGGGGCGTTTTATCAACCTTCTACGGTAATTATTGACACGCTTACACTCAATACCTTGCCAAAACGTGAAGTGAATGCGGGGCTTGCGGAAGTCATTAAATATGGGGCGATTTTAGATTATGCCTTTTTTGAATGGCTTGAAGCTCATATTGATGAATTAGTCGTGTTAAATCAACATTCGCTGCAGTATTGTATTGCGCGTTGCTGCCAAATTAAAGCTGATGTTGTCGCGCGCGATGAAACCGAAAAAGGCGATCGTGCATTATTAAATCTCGGTCATACTTTTGGTCATGCAATTGAAACACATTTAGGCTACGGAAATTGGTTACACGGTGAAGCCGTTGCAGCCGGAATCATGATGGCTGCGGTGTTATCTGAACAATTAGGTGATCTTTCTTTTGAAGATGTAGCACGTCTAGAAAAACTTTTAGCGCGTGCTAATTTGCCTACCGTTTCGCCTGATACCATGCTGCCAGATGATTATTTACCGCATATGATGCGAGATAAAAAAGTGCTGGCAGGCAAGTTGCGTCTTGTGTTGCTAAAAGCCCTTGGTCAAGCTTACGTGGCGACTGATACTGACAAATCTCTTGTGCTAAACGCGATTGAGCGTTGCACACAACATGACTAACAGTCATTGCTCCATGTTGCGTCCGAAAAATAATAAAACAAAACCTCGAATTAAACACCGCCCGTTTTTGAAATGGGCGGGCGGTAAATTTCGTTTAACGGACGATCTCAACCGAGTCTTTCCAAAAAGAAAACAGTGTTTGATCGAACCCTTTGTTGGCGCGGGTGCTGTTTTTTTGAATTCCCATTTTGAACATTATATTTTGGCGGATATTAATCCCGATTTAATTAACTTGTTTAATATCGTCAAAGACAATGTGGATGCCTATATTGAGGCTTGTAAACCAATTTTCTTCGCTGAAAATGCGAATACAGCCGAGTATTATTACGCACAACGTGAAGCTTTTAATCAATCCACCGATCCTTTCGTGCGTTCGGTGTTGTTCCTTTATTTGAACCGCTTTGGGTTTAATGGCTTGTGCCGTTATAACAGTAAAAATGAGTTCAATGTTCCCTTTGGGGCTTATAAAACCCATTATTTCCCAGAGGATGAATTGCGCTATTTTGCTCATAAGGCACAAAGTGCGGTCTTTTTATGTGCTGATTTTCAACAAACGTTTGAATTAGCGGATAAACACAGCGTGATCTATTGTGATCCGCCTTATGCACCGCTTCCGCAAGATACTAATTTTACTGGATATGCAGGAAATGCTTTTGGTCTTGAACATCAAAAGAATTTAGCGGAATGTGCAAAGAGAGCACAAAAAGAAAAGCAAATTTCCGTTGTGATTTCTAACCACGATACGAAATTTACACGTGAGATTTATAAAGGGGCAAAATTTAAACGCGTTAAAGTACAGCGCTCGATCAGTCAATCTTCAGAAAAACGAGTCAAAGTAAAAGAATTAATCGCTATTTTTAAAGGTTAGTTTAGCAGGTTAATTCAGGATTGATTTTAATCTCAAAGCTTTTTACTTCTGGATAAGTTGGTTGAATTGCAGTGAGTAATTCGCGTTGGCGAAATAAAATCCCTTGGCGAACGACCGCACTTTTGACTTCGATAAAGAGTTTCCCATCTGTAATGGAGCCTAAACGGAAGAGCCCTTTGAATTCTTGTGGGAAAAGACGACTGATGTTTTGGTTCAGTTCATTCAACATTAACCCTTTTTGCATGATTTTGGCAAATTGTGATCCTTCTAGCACATCAATAATATTCATGGCTTTTTGATAACGCTCATGCTTGTTTTCCACAAAAATACCCCAATAATGACTTTACGTTGAATTTCCGATACAATACACACAAATTTTGTCAGAGACAATAAGATGATGAAATCAAACAAAGGTAAAACAAATTTCTGGTCGCAGTTGCTGTTAAGCATGATTGCGATTTTTGCTTTACCTGTTGCTCAGGGATTGGAGGCGCCGCCTTCATCAAATATGAGTGGCGAAAATTACCAAACATCATCTGAACAACATATGTTGATTGCGGTGCGTGAAATTCGTCAAGCATTGCAGGTTCAACCTCAGCCAACAAATCATAAAACCCATTCCAATCAAAAACACGAAAAAATTCAACCGCACTTTATTGCGGCAGAGTTTCCTGTTTTTGCCCCTATTCGGGCCGGTCCTGCTATTATTTAATTTTCTTTTATCTTTGAACGAACCGATTTTTTAATCGGATGATCCTTTTTATTTTTTATTTGAAAGAGAAATTATGAGTTTTTTAACAAAAATTTTTGGCAGCCGTAACGAACGTATTTTACGCAGATTAAGAAAACAAGTTGCGAAAATTAACAAAATGGAGCCGGCTTTTGAAGCATTAAGTGATGATGAATTAAGAGCAAAAACTGACGAGTTCCGTAGCCGTTTAGCTAACGGTGAAACCTTACAACAAATTTTACCAGAAGCGTTTGCAACCGTGCGTGAAGCGGGTAAACGTGTACTCGGTATGCGCCATTTCGATGTGCAATTAATCGGTGGTATGGTGCTAACAAACCGTTGTATCGCAGAGATGCGTACGGGTGAAGGTAAAACCTTAACCGCAACCTTGCCTTGTTATTTGATGGCGTTGGAAGGTAAAGGTGTACACGTTGTAACCGTGAATGATTACTTAGCACGTCGTGACGCGGAAACTAACCGCCCATTATTTGAATTCTTAGGTATGACTGTTGGAGTGAATATCCCTGGTTTACCGCCTGAAGCAAAACGTGAAGCTTATGCGGCAGATATTACGTACGCGACAAACAGCGAATTAGGTTTTGATTACCTTCGTGATAACTTAGCGCATTCTAAAGAAGAGCGTTTCCAACGTCATTTAGGCTATGCCTTAGTGGATGAAGTGGACTCAATTTTAATCGATGAAGCGCGTACACCATTGATTATTTCAGGTCAAGCAGAAGACAGTTCTGAGCTTTATATTGCGGTAAATAAATTAATTCCGAATTTAATTAAGCAAGAAAAAGAAGATACGGAAGAATATACCGGTGAAGGCGATTACACTTTAGATCTTAAAACCAAACAAGCGTATTTGACTGAACGTGGTCAAGAAAAAGTTGAAAATTGGTTAATTGAACAAGGTTTAATGCCAGAAGGTGATTCACTTTATTCGCCTGCACGTATTGTATTGTTACACCATGTCATGGCGGCATTACGTGCGAACACCTTATTTGAGCGCGATGTAGACTATATCGTGAAAGATGGCGAGATCGTGATCGTCGATGAACATACTGGCCGTACTATGGCGGGGCGTCGTTGGTCTGATGGTTTACACCAAGCAATCGAAGCAAAAGAAGGGGTGGAGATTAAGAGCGAAAACCAAACTGTTGCGTCGATTTCTTACCAAAACTACTTCCGTCTTTATGACAAATTAGCGGGTATGACAGGTACAGCAGATACCGAAGCCTTTGAATTCCAACAAATTTATGGTTTGGAAACTGTCGTTATCCCAACCAATCGTCCAATGATTCGTGATGATCGTACGGACGTCATGTTTGAAAATGAAGAATACAAATTCAATGCAATTATTGAAGATATTAAAGACTGTGTCGCTCGCAATCAACCGGTTCTTGTCGGTACCGTATCCGTTGAAAAATCTGAAATGCTTTCTCAAGCGTTAGATAAAGCAGGCATCAAACACAACGTATTGAATGCGAAATTCCACGCACAAGAAGCGGAAATTGTTGCGGAAGCAGGGGCGCCAGGTGCAGTAACCATTGCAACCAACATGGCGGGTCGTGGTACCGATATTATCCTCGGTGGTAACTGGAAAGCAAAAGCTGCAAAATTAGAGAACCCAACTCCAGAGCAAATTGAGGCACTTAAAGCTGAGTGGGAGAAAAATCACGAGATCGTGATGCAAGCCGGTGGTTTACACATTATCGGGACAGAACGTCACGAATCACGCCGTATTGATAACCAGTTGCGTGGTCGTTCAGGTCGTCAAGGTGACCCAGGTTCTTCACGTTTCTACCTTTCTTTGGAAGATGGCTTAATGCGTATTTATCTGAATGAAGGTAAATTAAATATGATGCGTAAAGCCTTCACCCAACCAGGTGAAGCGATGGAGTCTAAGCTTCTTGCTAAAGTGATCGCGTCGGCACAAGCGAAAGTGGAAGCTTTCCATTTTGATGGTCGTAAAAACTTGCTTGAATATGATGATGTGGCTAATGATCAACGTCATGCGATTTACGAACAACGTAATTACTTGCTCGATAACGATGATATTTCAGAGACTATCAAAGCTATCCGCAGCGATGTATTTAACGATGTGATTGACCAATATATTCCACCACAATCGTTGGAAGAACAATGGGATATTAAAGGCTTAGAAGAGCGTTTAGCGCAAGAGTTTGGCCTGGAGTTACCAATTGAACATTGGTTAGAAGAAAATAACAATCTTCACGAAGAAAACTTGCGTGAGCGCATTATTCAAGAAGCCGAAGATGAATACAAAGCGAAAGAAGCGCTTGCAGGTGAAGAAACCATGCGTCATTTCGAAAAAGGCGTGATGTTACAAACTCTTGATGAACTTTGGAAAGAGCACTTGGCGGCAATGGACTATTTGCGTCAAGGTATCCATTTACGTGGTTATGCACAAAAAGATCCAAAACAAGAGTACAAAAAAGAATCTTTCCGTATGTTTACTGAAATGTTGGATTCTTTAAAACACCATGTGATTACGACACTTACTCGCGTGAAAGTACGTACGCAGGAAGAGATTGAAGAAGCGGAACGTGCACGTCAGGAAATGGCTGAACGTGAAGCATTAACACATCAAGCTGTAGATGAAAATACAGAGCAAGCTCAAAGCGAGGACTATTCTGATCGTCATATTGGGCGTAATGAGCCTTGTCCTTGTGGGTCAGGTAAAAAATACAAGCATTGTCACGGCAGTAAAGCTCGATATGCTTAGCTAAGGAAAAGAGCGGTTAAATTTTTGCGTGTTTAAAACACCGCTAAAAATGACCGCTCTTTCTAATTTTGAGATAAGGAAGAACGATGAGTAAGCCTATCATTCAAGTTGCGGCAGGGATTATTCGTAATGAATTTGGGCAGCTATATTTGACCCAGCGCTTAGAAGGGCAAGATTTTGCGCAAGCATTAGAGTTTCCTGGCGGCAAAGTTGATGCAGGTGAAACCCCTGAAGAAGCCTTAAAAAGAGAATTGGAAGAAGAGATTGGCATTCATATTTTAAATGCTGAGCTGTACGAACGTTTTCAATTTGAATATCCAACCAAAATTTTAGATTTTAGTTTTTATTTGGTCACAGAATGGATTGGCGAGCCGTTTGGTCGAGAAGGTCAGGAAGGTTTTTGGCTTGAACAAAGTGAGCTTGATGCAGGGCAATTCCCCCCAGCCAATTTAAAGCTGATTCAGCGTTTAGTGGCTGAGAGTGCTAAATAACATTTAATCAAATTTATTTATTATGATTCCAAGTATTTTTCTGAGTTTATTTTTTATTGCGACGGTGATTTTTATCGTCAATTCGCACTATCGTTGGACATATTTTTTTGCGATTGCATTATTCGTCTTATTGTTTAGTTCAATGTTTGCGATAACCGGTCAATGGCAACGCGGATTGAATTTTGCGTCCGTACTTTTTGTGGTGTTGATGCTATTCCATCGAATGAAAATTCATTACTACAAACAACCTTTACTCATTTCAGATTTTTGGCTTGTAACAGACTGGCGAAATTGGGAAACCCTCTTACATTATAAAGGGGCCATTTTCGGCGTGTTGGGGCTATTAGGTCTGTTGGGGTATGCTATCTTTGGCTGGTCAGATGTTGAAACTGCATCTGTTGGATTTCGCGTATTTGCAGCAATACTCGCAGCAACAAGCTTTGGTTTAATGTGGTATTATTCTAAAGATCCGGATGCGACAAAAGTCTGGCTAGATTCATTGCCAGATGATGGTCGAGATGTTTTCTTAAACCTGCCAATGTCTTGTCGTGGCGTATTCTTTAAAGTGCCAGAATTTGAAGGCGATAGCCAAAAATTTAAAGAAAAACTGACCGCACTTTTAAGTGAAAAGGCAGAGAGCAAAACTGAAAGTGCAGAAAAGCCTGACATTGTGGTGTGTTTACAAGAATCAACCTTGAATCCCCATCAATTTGATTTTGATGCAGAAACCATCCCGCCATTTTCAATGTTTAATAAGCAGGAAGATACCGCATTTGTAAGTCCATTGCGTGTACATACGCTGGGTGGCGCAACGTGGAAATCTGAATTTGCTTTCCTTGCAGGGGTGCCTTCAACCGATTTTGGTGCTTTAGCAAGTGGGGTGTTTTATTCGGTTGTGCCACACTTACAGACGGGTTTTATTAAAAATCTTCGTGAGCAAGGCTATTTTTGTGTGGCATTATCGCCTTTTACGAAAGGTAACTACAACGCAAAACCTGCCTATGAGCACTTTGGTTTTGACTTGATGTTACAACCACAAGATTTAGGCTATCCCGCATCAATCAGCAAAAATCTTTGGCATATTAGCAGTGAAGAGATGATGTATTACACCAAACTGATTCTGCAGAAACAGCATCCATCATTGGAAAATGTGAAACAGCCCATGTTTGTCTATGTGCTAACCATGAAAGAGCATGGCCCTTACAACACGAACATGCCAAATCATTTTAATTTGGCGAGTAAGCGTTTAGGGGGAAAAGCGATTTCTTGCTTAAATGATTATATTGATCGCATTGCTAGCCTTAATGAGGCAATCGAAGGCTTGAATGATTATTTAAAAGCACGAGAAACACCTTATGTATTCGGTTATTTTGGTGATCACCAAGTCGCTTTTGATAATCAGCTTCCACCGAAAAAAGGTAATTTTGTAAATCCAGATTATGTGACTCAATTTGTGGTTAGAACTAATCGTAAAACTGACTTTGTTCAACAGCAAGATTTCTTAGATTTAGCCTTTGTTGGTGGCGTATTACTTGATGTGGCAGGTTTATCACCGAAAGATGACTTTATGCGAGCAAATATCGCTATGCGTCAGTTAAGCCAAGGTAAGCTCGAAGATGCAAAGGATATGGATTTAGTGAATAGCTATCGAAATTATCTGTATCAAGATTTAAAAATTGCGCAATAATAAAAAATCTCGGTTAACGCCGAGATTTTTTTATAAGCAAAATTTAACCGATAAGTCTGCTAATTTTACCCACACGTCTTGACCATATTCTTGCTTGGTTGTGCGCTCAATATCTGCCAACTCTTGCAAAATTTCAAAGAGTTTTTGATAGGTGAGTCGCTGTATTGCCGCTGTATAAAGAGGACGACGACTCTGCCAAATTTTGAGACGGTCAAAATCCGCTTTGAGTGTCTGTGTAGGCAAACTCGTGTTAAGAGAGGGATTGCGTAGTTGTGGTTTTGTTAATTCTAGCAACGTGAGTAGTTCACGCTGTAAAGTACGCAACAAAATAACAGGTTGCACATCTTCAGCTTGTAAACCACGCAAAATCCGCTTTGAGCGATTTGCCTTGCCTGATAATAACGCATCAATCCATTGGAAAGGGGTAAAGACAGAAGATTGCTCTACGACTGATTTAACGCGGTTATACGTGAGTTTGTGATCAGGATAAAGCAAATCTAAAAGCTGTAATGCTTGTTTCAATGCCAGTAGATTATTTTCATAGCTATAACAAAGCAGTTGAACGGCTTCCTCATCAGCTGATAATCCCATATTTTTTGTACGATGCTTCACCCAACGAGAAAGTTGTTCTGAGTTCGGTGTTTGGCAGTTCACGATAACAGCTTGTGGCTCAAATTGATTCGCCTGAATAAACCACTCTTGTTTTTCGGCTGCTTTAGACAATTTAGGCAAGGTGAGGACAAGCAAGCTATCTTCATTTAATCCACTGATAAATTGCTGAAGGTTTTTTGGCAAAAGTGCGGTCAGATTTTCGGGTAAATTGAGAATGAAAATTTGCTTATTAAAAAAGAGCCCCATAGATTGGCTGGCCTCAATTAATGCAGGCCAGTCAGTATTAGTATCTATGGTGATTTGATTTTTTTCATCAAAACCTTGAAGAAGGGCTGCTTGATGAATGAGATCTTCACTTTCACTGAGCAACAGGGGATCTGTCCCAACCAAAAAATATACTTTTGCTAAATGGCTGTTCAGGTTAGAGGCCAGTTGCTCAGGAAAAATGCGGTTCATTATTTTCCTTGAACTTGATGTTGCAAGGCAGCCATTTTATTAATTAATTGGCGAGCCGCTTGTTCGCGCATATCATTCCAAATCACATCGCGTTCAGCTGATTTTGCTAATGCAGCACGTGAGTTATCAAAGAAAGTGCGGTTGATTTTTGCAGAGATTGGATAGGTTTCCCCATTTGCTAAACGCACGCTAGCCTCAACATCAAGGGTCAGTACTTTTTCTGCTTCACGACCTTGTTTAAAGACAGACGCCACTTTATCGCTTGAAGTCTGTTTATTTAAACGCAACACTGGCACACCTTGTTTTGCAGGAACAAGGTTTACGTTGTTGCTAAGCAGTTGCTTACGCATTGCCATTGACATTTCACTGTATGGGTCACCGCTTTCAAGGGCCATTGTTTTTAATTCTGCAGGAACAGCAGCACCATTATCGAAGTGCCAACCACAAGCAGTTAAAAAGGCTGTTGCCCCAACTAAGCAGATCGTTTTGATTGATTTCATCATAAAAATTACCTGTAAAATTCACCGCACTTTATTTTGTTTAAGAGTCGTTTATGCAACGCTTGGAATAAAATGCGGTTATTTTATGGATTATTGCGGTTTAACCACCACATTTAACAATTTACCTGGTACATAAATCACTTTCACGATTTGTGTATTGTCAGTAAATTTCTTCACATTTTCATCTGCAAATGCAACCGTTTTCACGGTTTCTTCATCCGCATCAGCTGCAACAGTCACTTTACCACGAACTTTACCGTTGACTTGCACCACGATAAGTTTTTCATCTTCTACCATCGCTGCTTCGTCAGCTTTCACCCATTCTGCGTGGTCGATGTTGCTTTCGTTGCCTAAAGCTTTCCATAATTCAAAGCAGATATGTGGTGTGATTGGGTAAAGCATACGCACGACTGCGCTTAATGCTTCTGACATAACAGCGCGATCTTGTTCGCTTTCTAATGGCGCACGAGCTAATTTATTCATTAACTCCATCACTGCTGCAATAGCCGTATTGAAAGTCTGACGGCGACCAATATCATCGCTCACTTTTGCGATCGTTTTATGCACATCACGACGAAGAGCTTTTTGGTCTGCAGAAAGTGCGGTCACATCTAAAGCGGTTTTTGCAGGATTTTGGTTGTATTCATACACTAAATTCCATACACGACCTAAGAAACGTTTTGCCCCTTCTACGCCAGATTCTTGCCATTCAAGCGTCATTTCTGCAGGAGAAGCGAACATCATGAATAGACGCACAGTATCTGCACCGTATTTTTCCACCATCTCTTGTGGGTCGATACCATTGTTTTTGGATTTCGACATTTTGGTCATACCGGTATGCACCAATTCACGGCCTTCTGGATCGGTTGCTTTGATAATACGACCTTTTTCATCACGCTCAAGGGTCACTTGCGTTGGGCTTACCCAAATACGCTCGTTGGTTGGACTGGTGTAGTAGAATGCATCGGCTAACACCATACCTTGGCATAATAATTTTTGTGCTGGCTCGTCGCTCGTTACGAAACCTGCATCACGCAATAATTTATGGAAGAAACGGAAGTAGAGCAAGTGCATGGTCGCGTGCTCGATACCACCGATATATTGATCCACCGGCAACCAGTAGTTAGCTTCATCTTTATCCAACATGCCTTCAGCATAGCTTGGTGAGGTGTAACGCGCGTAGTACCAAGAGGATTCCATAAAGGTATCAAAGGTATCGGTTTCTTTTAACGCAGGCTCACCATTGAAGGTGGTTTTCGCCCAGTTTGGATCTGCTTTAATTGGGCTTTTCACGCCATCCATGACTACATCTTCCGGCAGAATAATCGGTAAATCTTCGATTGGTGCCGGTACGGTTTCACCGTTTGGTAAGGTGAGCATTGGAATTGGTGCACCCCAATAACGTTGACGAGAAACGCCCCAGTCACGTAAACGATAATTAACTTGGCGTTTACCCACGCCTAATTTTTCTAATTTGTCCGCAATACCGTTGAATGCAGCATCAAAATCCAAACCATCAAACTCAGCAGAGTTCACTAATTTACCGTGTTCAACAAAAGCTTGTTTGGTTAAATCAATTTCTTCATCTGCAAGCGGTGCGATTACCTGTTTAATTGGCAAACTGTATTTTTGAGCAAATTCAAAGTCGCGTTGATCATGTGCTGGAACCGCCATTACCGCACCAGTACCGTAGTGCATTAACACGAAGTTAGCGACCCAAATTGGTAATTTTTCACCGGTTAATGGATGAATGGCGAATAAACCGGTTGCCATTCCTTTTTTCTCCATAGTGGCAAGGTCTGCTTCTGCCACTTTGGCATTTTTTGCTTCACGGATGAATTCAGCCAATTGAGGATTTTTTTCTGCTGCTAATTCTGCTAATGGGTGAGCAGCTGCGATACCTAAATAACTCACACCATAGAACGTATCAGGACGTGTGGTATAAACCGCAACTTTTTCTGCGGTATCTGCTACATCAAACGTAATTTCTACCCCTTCAGAACGGCCGATCCAGTTGCGTTGCATGGTTTTTACCATGTCTGGCCATTGTGGTAGTTGGTCTAATCCACCTAATAATTGTTCTGCATAATCAGTGATTTTAATAAACCATTGAGGGATCTCTTTTTGTTCTACTGGAGTATCACAACGCCAACAACAACCGTCGTGTACTTGTTCGTTCGCCAACACAGTTACATCGTTCGGACACCAGTTTACGGTTGAGTTTTTTTTGTACACTAAGCCTTTTTTGTAAAGCTCAGTGAAGAACCATTGTTCCCATTTATAGTATTCTGGACGGCAGGTCGCAATTTCGCGATCCCAGTCATAACCAAAGCCCAACATTTTGAGCTGGTTTTTCATGTATTCGATATTTTCGTAAGTCCATTTCGCGGGTGCAGTTTTATTTTTAATTGCAGCCCCTTCAGCCGGTAAACCAAATGCATCCCAACCAATCGGCTGTAACACATTTTTGCCGTTCATACGTTGATAACGAGAAACCACATCACCGATCGTGTAGTTACGCACGTGGCCCATGTGTAAACGACCAGATGGGTAAGGGAACATTGAAAGGCAGTAATATTTTTCTTTAGACGTATCTTTGATGGCTTTGAAGACTTTATTTTCAGCCCAATATTGTTGAACGGCGGGTTCAATCAAATCAGGACGGTAATGTTGTTGCATAGAAAATCACCTTAAATTTTGACCGCACTTTGCGGCATATTTTGCTTTATAAAATGTGGTATAGGATAGCGTAAAACGGGGGAAATTGGTAGAAAGTGCGGTGATTTTTTTACTGATTTTATAAGAGATTTTGAATTTCAGATGGAATTAATTTAGGCGAAGGAATCCAAACTTGTTTATGTCGGTTTAATTCACCTTTTTCAAGTATGATTGCACTTTTAGGTACTTTGAATGCTTTACTCAAAAATTTCATCAAGTGAGCATTTGCTTGACCATCAACAGGCGGTGCGGTGATCGTGATTTTGAGTTCATCATCATGTAATCCCACAATTTGATCTTTACTGGCTTTGGGTTGCAGAATGATTTTAAGGCGTAGTCCTTCAGGTGTTTGTTCGATTGCTGACATAACTAAATTTACTTACCATATTTACAATAAGGGCTGGAAAATCCAGCCCGAAAAAATAATGTTATTTTTAACTGCACTTTACGCAGCAATTGCCCATAAAAGGTTAAAGTAATCGTAAAAGAGATTATTCAAAAATAACAGGATAATGGCAATAACCATCGGTGAAAAATCAATCACGCCAACAGTTGGTAAAATGCGTTTAATGGGTTTCAATAATGGTTCGGTAAGTTGATATAACGCATAGAATGCAGGATTATTGCCACGATTAAACCAACTTAAAATTGCACCGGCGATTAACACATAGAAAATGGCCACACCGATATTTTTAATTAGTCCTAATATACCCAAAAGTAAGAAGAAACTGAGATTTAATCCGCCAAAGAGAATCGATTTTAGCCCGCAAAGCAAGAAGACTAAAAACAGTGCCGCAGTTTCCACTTTTTTCACCACAGGAAAAACTTTACGTAATGGCGCAATAACCGGTTGGGTAAATTTCAGCGAAAATTGAGAAATAGGATTGTAATAATCCACGTTCGCTAAGGGAAGCCATACGCGTAAAATTAACACTAAACAATACAGATCGATAATCGATCCTAAAAATAATGCAGTTTGGGAAATTTCCATTATAACCAACCTTTCCGTTTGAAATAGATATAAGGCGTAAGCGCCGCACCAATCATTAATCCAATAGCCATTGGGTAACCATATTTAAAATGGATCTCCGGCATAAATTCAAAGTTCATCCCATAAGTAGATGCCACAAGTGTTGCCGGTAGGAACATAACCGATACCACCGAGAAGAATTTCATGATTTTATTCTGCTCAATATTAATGTAACCCATTGCCGCCTGCATTAAAAAGTTTACTTTTTGGAACAAGGACTCATTATGCGGTTGCAAGGATTCAATATCTCGTAAGATTTCTCGTGCTTGTTCTAACTGGTTTGGCGGCAAGCGCGTTTTACGTACCAAGAAACCCAATGCACGTTGTGTATCCATCAAACACAAACGCACTTTAGAACTGCTATCTTCTTGTTCTGTTAGGGTATTTAAGGCTTCATCGAAAGCTTCATCTTGCGTACCGTTTAAAATTACGCGACTTAATTTTTCCAAATCTGCATAAACGTTTTCGATAACATCGGCTAATTGCTCAATTTTGGTTTCAAATAAGTCGAGTAAGACTTCATACGCATTACATTCGAATAAGCGCTGGCTACGGGAACGCATACGATATAAACGGAATGCCGGTAATTCACGATCACGCAGGGTAAATAGACGGCCATCACGAATAGTAAACGCCACACTTGCGAGGTCGGCGTAGTTTTCTTCGTCTTCACAATAGAAGAATGAGTGCAAGTGTAAACCATCTTCGTCTTCAAAGAAACGTGCAGATGCTTCGATATCTTCCAATTCGAGGAATGAGGCGAGACTTTGTCCTAAGCCTTCTTGCAACATTTCACGTTCTTCCCCTGTCGGCTCCAGCAAATCTAACCAAATGGCAGAGCTGAGATCGGCTGGTTCGTCATCAATACGAACCAAGCGGGAATCGTTAATGGCAAAAGCGTTAATCATTGGTCATACTCCTTTTGGGATTATGAAGATCCAACTGTGAACAAAAAAAGCTCAAACGAAATTGGCACTAGAGAAAAGTGCGGTCAAATTTTTGAATGTTTTAAAATGGGTTTCGTTCGATAAAAGATGCCGAAGAAAGGTAAATTGATTACCAGCGAGCTCTCGCTGATAAGAGGCGAGAGTCTAGAGCGATATTCGGTATCGACTATGACTGTCCAAAGTGTGTGTCCTTCTCGTTAAAAAATCGGTCGAATGTTACGCTTGAAAGGCGTATTCGTCAAGTGATTATTGAAAAGGACACGGCACTTTTTAATTAATTGGTATATTGATTAATGGCGTTAGTAACTTCTTGATCTTGATAAATATTATTAACAATATCTTTGAAGGTTTCGCCTAACACTTTTTGAATTTCGTCATTGCTCGCATTAAATGCGCCAGATTGTGAACGGGTCGCATTAAAGGTTTTATTGTATTGTCCGCGTGGACCTTGTACATAAACAACTGCTTGGATTTTACTGTTCAAGGTATAACGTAAATTACCTTGATCTACGTGAGTGTTGAATTCTTTCACTTCAACGGTTACACCAGCATTCGCATTATTCGCTTGTCCAATACGGAAACCTTTGCTAACTAAATTTTGTTGCATCACTTGTTGAAAAAGTTGAGTAACGCTTGGTGAGGCGTTTAATTTAATCAGCTCACCTGATTTAGTATAAGTTGCAATTTCTTGTTGTGGACGAGAATCGCGAGTATTGACTGTTACCACTGCTGATTGGTTAATATTCATTGATGCAGTTGGCGATTGAGGGGTAAAAGTTAAGGTATTAGATTGCGCTTGGCAACCCGCTAAAAATAATGTCGCAGCGGCCAACGTCATTGTTGATAATGCTTTGATTTTGTTTGTTACTTTCATAATTTCCTCATTGAATTAGGTTAATTTGTGTTATTCTTACAAACTTAACGCTGAATGTATAGCAAAAAGTTAGGGAGTTTATTTATGTCAAAACAACAAGAATTATTAGAGAGAATTCAAGCCGAATTTCAACCGCACTTTGCCACTGTGGAAAATGAAAGCCATATGCACAGTTCCGGTCGAGGGGCTGATTCTCATTTTAAATTAGTGATTGTCAGCGATGCTTTTGAAGGCATGCGCAAGGTGCAACGCCACCAAAAACTTTATCAACTTTTTGCCGATGATTTAAAAAATGGTATTCACGCATTAGCGCTTCATCTTTATACAAAAAGCGAATGGGAGAGCCTAGGTGAAGCATTTCCAAAATCACCAAATTGTCTTGGTGTTGGACAGTAAGTATTTCCTTACGTTCCCTGTATTCCATTTCAATAATAAGAGAGAAGGCAAGAGGCTTTCTCTCTTTTTATTTTAACGTGAATTTATTTTTAACTCCTAATGAGTATTACTCTAAAAACTTCACAAATATTTCACAAAAAGTATCGGCTAAAAGTAGAAAAAAAGCCCATTTTCCGCTAGAATGAGACGCTTTTAATTTTCGAATTTCAATTTCTGGATGTGTAAGTAATCCCTTACTCGTCGAGGAATTAAACAGATTTGAGTTTTTAAATTTATGTGTCAGTTAATAACGCTTTGATCTTAAAAGTGTTTTCTGTCACGCTCAATCGCGAGATTGCTTTTAGAGTGTATGCTTTAATCGCAATCGTGTTTTTAACCTAGAAAAGTAGTGCAAACAGTATGATTACAATCAAAAAAGGCTTGGATCTTCCTATTGCAGGAAAACCAGCACAAGTAATCCATAGCGGTAACGCTGTGAATCAGGTTGCGATTCTTGGTGAAGAGTATGTGGGTATGCGTCCTTCTATGAAGGTACGTGAAGGCGATGTTGTGAAAAAAGGCCAAGTGCTTTTTGAAGACAAGAAAAACCCTGGAGTGGTTTTCACAGCCCCTGCGAGCGGTACTATCACTGTAATTAATCGTGGCGAAAAACGTGTATTACAATCTGTGGTCATTGATGTGCAAGGTAACGATCAAGTTACTTTCGCTAAATATAACGCAGGTGAGCTCAATACGCTTTCTTCTGAACAAGTTAAACAAAACCTCGTTGAATCCGGTTTGTGGACAGCGTTCCGCACCCGTCCGTTCAGCAAAGTGCCTGCCTTAGATGCAGAACCTTCTTCTCTGTTTGTAAATGCGATGGATACTAATCCTTTGGCAGCAAATCCAGAGGTGGTGTTAAAAGAGCATTGGCAAGATTTTATTGACGGTTTAACAGTATTAAGTCGTCTATTCCCAAATAAACCATTAAATCTATGTAAAGCGGGTGATAGCAATATTCCAACCGTGGATTTAGCTAACCTAAAAGTACATGATTTTGGCGGTGTTCATCCTGCAGGCTTAGTGGGTACACATATCCACTTTATCGATCCGGTTGGTGTTCATAAAACCGTATGGCACATCAATTACCAAGATGTGATTGCTGTAGGTAAATTATTCACTACGGGCGAACTTTATGTTGAGCGCGTTGTTTCTCTTGCTGGTCCGCAAGTGAAAGAGCCTCGTCTAGTTCGTACCGTAATCGGTGCTAACCTTTCTCAATTAACGGCAGGTGAGTTAAAAGATGGTAATAACCGTGTGATTTCTGGTTCTGTGCTTTGTGGTCAAACCGCAAAAGACGCTCACGACTATTTAGGTCGTTATGCATTACAAGTTTCTGTGATTGCAGAAGGTAATGAGAAAGAGTTCTTAGGCTGGATCACTCCACAATCGAACAAATATTCGATTACCCGTACCGTATTGGGTCACTTCGGTAAGAAATTATTCAACTTCACTACCGCAGAAAATGGTGGTGAGCGTGCAATGGTACCAATCGGTAGCTATGAGCGCGTAATGCCGTTGGATATTTTACCGACATTATTATTACGTGATTTAATCGTGGGCGATACCGATGGTGCACAAGCGTTAGGTTGTCTTGAATTAGATGAAGAAGACTTAGCATTATGTTCTTTCGTTTGTCCGGGCAAATATGAATACGGTTCAATCTTGCGTCAAGTATTAGATAAGATTGAGAAGGAAGGTTAAAAATGGGTTTAAAAAATCTTTTTGAAAAAATGGAACCCGCGTTTTTGCCAGGTGGTAAATACAGCAAGCTTTATCCGGTCTTTGAATCGATTTATACCTTGCTTTATACACCAGGTACGGTAACGCACAAAAACACACACGTTCGTGATGCGTTAGACTCAAAACGTATGATGATTACGGTTTTCCTTGCGTTGTTCCCAGCGATTTTCTACGGGATGTACAATGTGGGTAACCAAGCGATCCCTGCCTTAAATCAATTAGGCAATTTAGATCAATTAATTGCTAACGATTGGCACTATGCACTTGCAAGTTCATTAGGTTTAGATTTAACCAATAATGCAACTTGGGGTTCAAAAATGGCATTAGGGGCGATCTTCTTCTTACCAATTTACTTAGTGGTATTTACCGTTTGTACAATTTGGGAATTATTGTTCTCAGTGGTACGTGGTCATGAAGTAAATGAAGGGATGTTCGTTTCAACCATTTTATTTGCGTTAATCGTTCCACCAACATTGCCATTATGGCAAGCTGCACTTGGTATCAGCTTTGGTATCGTGGTAGCGAAAGAAATCTTCGGTGGTGTAGGTCGTAACTTTATGAACCCTGCGCTTGCTGGTCGTGCATTCTTATTCTTCGCTTATCCGGCTCAAATTTCCGGTGACTTAGTATGGACTGCAGCAGATGGTTTTTCAGGCGCAACCGCACTTTCACAATGGTCTCAAGGTGGTCAAGCAGCATTACAACACACTGTAACCGGTCAACCTATTACTTGGATGGATGCATTCATCGGTAATATTCCTGGTTCAATGGGTGAGGTTTCAACGCTTGCGTTATTAATCGGTGGTGCGTTAATTGTATTCACCCGTATTGCTTCTTGGCGCATTATGGCTGGTGTCATGATCGGTATGATTGGTACAGCAACCTTATTCAATTTAATCGGTTCTGATTCTAACCAAATGTTCTCAATGCCTTGGCATTGGCACTTTGTATTAGGTGGTTTTGCACTTGGTATGATCTTCATGGCTACAGACCCTGTATCAGCTTCATTCACCAACACGGGTAAATGGTGGTACGGTGCGTTAATTGGCGTGATGGCTGTATTAATTCGTACAGTGAACCCAGCTTATCCAGAAGGGATGATGTTAGCGATTTTATTTGCAAACTTATTTGCACCAATTTTCGACTACATCGTGGTTCAAGCAAATATCAAACGTCGGAGAGCAAGAGCAAATGGCTAAATTTAATAAAGATAGCGTTAGCGGTACAGTTACCGTTGTTGTGTTGCTAAGTTTAGTGTGTTCTATCGTGGTTTCTGGTGCTGCAGTAGCATTAAAATCTAAACAAGATGAACAAAAAGCACTCGACGTTCAACGTAACATTTTAACTGTTGCTGGCTTAATGAAAGAAGATAATGCATCAGTAATCAAAGACACTTACAACAAATTTATTGAACCTCGTTTAGTGGATTTGCAAAGTGGTGATTACGTTCAAGCTTCAGCAGAAGAAATCAGCAAATTTGAACCTAAAGATGCCATTAAAGATCCTGCAAAAAGCCAAGCAATTCCAGCGGAAGCAGATAAAGCAGGGATTAAAGTTCGTGCAAATCAAGCACGTGTTTATCTTGTAAAAGATGAGCAAGGCAATGTCAGCCAAGTCGTATTACCAATGTATGGTCGCGGTTTATGGTCAACCATGTACGGTTTTGTTTCTGTTGCACCAGATGCGAATACCATCAAAGGTATTACTTACTATGATCAAGGTGAAACAGCCGGTCTTGGTGGTGAAATTGCGAACCCACGTTGGCAAGCACAGTTCGTTGATAAAAAATTATTCGATGAACAAGGTAACCAAAAATTCAAAATCTACAAAGGTAGCTCTGCTGCAGATAAAGAGCACGGTGTAGATGGTTTATCAGGTGCAACTTTAACCAGTAACGGTGTTCAAGGTTCATTTGATTATTGGTTCAGCCAAAATGGCTTTGGTCCATTCTTAGCGAAATTTAAAGCAGGAGAAATCAAATAATGGCTGATGCAAAAGTAAACTTAAAAGGTCTTTTATTCGATCCTATTGTTAAAAATAACCCGATTGCCTTGCAAATTTTGGGTATCTGTTCTGCATTAGCGGTAACGACCCAATTACAAACAGCGATCGTTATGGCGATTGCGGTAAGTTTGGTAACCGGGTTCTCCAGTTTGTTCATTTCATTGATTCGTAACTATATTCCAAATAGTATCCGTATCATTGTGCAACTGGCGATCATCGCATCTTTGGTAATCTTGGTTGACCAAGTATTAAAAGCTTATGCTTATGGTTTATCTAAACAACTTTCTGTATTCGTTGGTCTTATCATTACAAACTGTATCGTAATGGGCCGTGCAGAAGCGTTCGCGATGAAATCACCTCCGCTAGAAAGCTTTGTTGATGGTATCGGTAATGGTTTAGGTTATGGTGCGATCTTATTAATTGTTGCAACATTACGTGAACTAATCGGTTCTGGTCGTTTATTTGGTTTCCCTGTATTCCAAACAATTCAAGACGGTGGTTGGTATCAACCAAACGGTTTATTCCTTCTTGCACCAAGTGCGTTCTTTATTATTGGCTTCGTTATTTGGGGCTTAAGAACGTGGAAACCTGAGCAACAGGAGAAATAATCAATGGAACATTATATTAGCCTATTCGTGAAGGCGATCTTCATTGAAAACATGGCGCTCTCTTTCTTCTTAGGGATGTGTACTTTCCTTGCGGTTTCTAAGAAAGTTTCTACGGCATTTGGCCTAGGTGTTGCGGTAACAGTAGTACTTGGTATTGCGGTACCAGCGAACCAATTTGTGTATGAACATGTATTAAAAGATGGCGCATTGGTAGAAGGTGTAAGCCTTGAGTTTTTAAACTTCATTACCTTTATCGGGATTATTGCGGGTCTTGTTCAATTACTTGAAATGACTTTAGATAAATTCTTCCCAGCACTTTACAACGCATTAGGTATCTTCCTTCCACTTATCGCCGTAAACTGTGCGATCTTTGGTGGTGTATCTTTTGCGGTACAACGTGAATACACTTTTGCAGAATCTGCAGTTTATGGTGTAGGTGCGGGGCTTGGTTGGATGTTAGCAATCGTTGCGCTTGCAGGCTTAACCGAAAAAATGAAATATGCCGATGTACCGGCAGGCTTAAAAGGATTAGGGATTACCTTTATTACTGCAGGCTTGATGGCGCTTGGCTTTATGTCATTCTCTGGAATTCAGTTATAAGGAGGCATAAATGAGCGAATCTTCAATTTTATTATTAGGTGTTGCGGCATTTACGGTTATCCTTTTAGTGCTCGTTGCGATTATTTTATTCGCTAAATCAAAATTAGTGGATTCTGGTGATATTACCATTTCTATTAATGACGATCCTGAAAAAGCGATTACTTTACCCGCTGGTGGTAAATTACTTGGTGCTTTAGCGAGTAAAGGTATTTTCGTTTCTTCTGCTTGTGGTGGCGGTGGCTCTTGTGGCCAATGTATTGTGAAAGTGAAAAGTGGTGGTGGTGAAATTCTCCCAACTGAGCTTTCTCATATTAATAAACGTGAAGCAAAAGAAGGTTATCGTTTAGCTTGCCAAGTGAATGTAAAAGGCAATATGGACGTTGAGCTTCCAGAAGAAATTTTCGGCGTAAAAAAATGGGAATGTACTGTTATTTCTAATGATAACAAAGCAACCTTCATCAAAGAGCTTAAATTAGCGATTCCTGAAGGCGAAGAAGTACCTTTCCGTGCGGGTGGTTATATCCAAATCGAAGCTGATCCACATACGGTTTACTATAAAGATTTTGATATTCCAGAAGAATACCACGAAGATTGGGACAAATACGATTTATGGCGTTATGTGTCTAAAGTGGACGAGCATATTATTCGTGCTTACTCAATGGCTTCATACCCAGAAGAGAAAGGCATCATTATGCTTAACGTGCGTATTGCAACGCCTCCACCACGTCAACCTGATGCACCTCCAGGTCAAATGTCTTCTTACATTTGGTCATTAAAACCAGGTGATAAAGTGACAATTTCAGGTCCATTCGGGGAATTCTTTGCGAAAGAAACCGACAACGAAATGGTCTTCATCGGTGGTGGTGCGGGTATGGCGCCAATGCGTTCTCATATCTTTGACCAATTAAAACGTTTACACTCTAAACGTAAAATGTCATTCTGGTATGGTGCACGTTCTAAACGTGAAATGTTCTATGTGGAAGATTTTGATCAGCTTCAAGCAGAAAATCCGAACTTTACATGGCATGTGGCATTATCTGATCCGTTACCAGAAGATAACTGGACAGGTTACACCGGCTTTATTCACAACGTACTTTATGAAAACTACTTGAAAAATCATGAAGCACCAGAAGATTGTGAATACTATATGTGTGGACCTCCGGTGATGAACGCTGCGGTAATCAAAATGTTGAAAGACCTCGGTGTTGAAGATGAAAACATCTTATTAGATGACTTCGGTGGTTGATTTTAGTTAACCAAAACATCATTAAAACTGACCGCACTTTGTGATGAAGTGCGGTCAATATTTAAGATGGATTACAGGCAAGCTGATGGAAGAGTCGGTTTGCCTGTAATTCATATATTTAGGAAGGAATAGATGAAAAAAGTATTAAGCGGATTGATTGCTGTAGTCCTAGCTTGTTCATTAAGTGCATGTAAGAAAGATCCCGAAATTATTTCACTTAGTGGTAAAACCATGGGAACCACTTACCATATCCGTTATATTGAGGATGATTCTGTTAGCGAAAACGCACAAAAAACACATGAACAAATTGAAGTGGTTTTAAAAGACGTGAATCAGAAAATGTCCACTTACATTAAGGATTCCGAATTAAGTCGCTTTAATCAAAATACACAAGTGAATACACCAATTGAAATATCTGCTGACTTTGCCAAAGTATTACAAGAAGCAATCCGTTTAAATCAGGTTACTGAAGGTTCATTGGATGTGACTGTAGGGCCTGTAGTGAATTTATGGGGATTTGGCCCAGAAAAACGTCCAGAACGTAAACCAACCCCAGAACAACTTGCTGAACGTCAAAGTTGGGTAGGAATTGATAAAATTCACCTTGATATGAGCGGTAAAACCCCAACATTAAGTAAAGCAGTACCGCAGGTTTATATTGATTTGTCATCTATTGCTAAGGGCTTTGGCGTGGATCAAGTGGCAGATGTATTAGAGCAACACCACGTGCAAAATTATATGGTGGAAATTGGCGGGGAAATTCGTGCTAAAGGTAAAAATCCTGAGAATAAAGCCTGGCAAATCGCCATTGAAAAACCTAATAATACGGGGGAAAGAGCAGTTCAAGAAGTGATAGGTTTAAATAATATGGCGATGGCCACTTCAGGCGATTACCGTATTTATTTTGAGGAAAATGGCCAACGTTTTGCTCATGAAATTGACCCGAAAACCGGCTATCCAATTCAGCATCATTTAGCCTCAATTACCGTACTTGGATCAAGCTCAATGACTGCTGATGGCTTATCTACAGGTTTATTTGTACTCGGTGAAAAGAAAGCACTTGAAGTGGCCGAGAAAGAAAATATTCCCGTGTATTTAATTATGAAAACAGAAAAAGGCTTTGAAACGAAAATGTCGTCAGCCTTCCAAAAATTACTCGCAAATAAGGAATAATCATGCAAACGTTATTTTTTACTCTATTAGCTTTTGTGGCAATTATCGTATTGATGTCAGTAGGCTTTATCTTTAAAAAACAAGCTTTAAAAGGAAGCTGTGGAGGCCTTTCCTCACTCGGTATTGCCAAAGCTTGTGACTGTGATAAACCGTGCGATACTTTGCAAGAAAAATTAGATGCTGGCGATGAAAATGCTAAAGCTGAATATGAACAAAAATTTGCGAAGAAAGACAATGATTCGCAATTTTATGAAGTGAAATAATTCACACAAAATCAACCGCACTTTGTGCAATAACCTTAATTTATGGGGCGGAAGTCATTCCGCTATGTTTCAATCATTATCACCAATGTGCTTCGCCTTAACCGAAGTTACGGGAGACTTATGTTAACTTCAAATACTTATAATCAACATTTCGCACCCTTGAGTGCAGAACAACTTGCCGAAAATGCCACTAAAAAGGTTATTTGCGGTATGTCTGGTGGGGTAGACTCCTCCGTTTCTGCGTTTATTCTTCAGCAGCAAGGCTACCAAGTGGAAGGCCTTTTTATGAAAAACTGGGAAGAAGATGACGATACCGATTATTGTACAGCAGCAGCGGATCTTGCTGATGCTCAGGCAGTATGCGACAAACTAGGTATTAAGCTACATAAAATCAATTTTGCGGCGGAATATTGGGATAACGTGTTTGAACATTTCTTAACAGAATACAAAGCCGGTCGTACGCCAAACCCGGATATTTTATGCAATAAAGAAATTAAATTTAAAGCTTTCTTGGAATATGCAGCAGAAGATTTAGGTGCTAATTATATTGCTACCGGCCATTATGTGCGTCGTCGTGGTGCAGATAATCAAGCAGAGCTATTGCGCGGCTTAGATAGCAACAAAGACCAAAGCTATTTCCTTTACACGTTGAGTAAACATCAGGTAGGTCAAAGCCTTTTCCCTGTAGGTGAAATCGAAAAGCCAATCGTGCGTGCTATTGCGGAAGATTTAGGTTTAATTACCGCGAAGAAAAAAGATTCCACAGGGATTTGTTTTATCGGTGAGCGTAAGTTTAAAGATTTCTTAGCACGTTATTTGCCTGCACAACCGGGCGATATCCGTACTGTAGATGGCGAGATTATTGGACGCCATGAAGGCTTGATGTATCACACACTCGGACAGCGTAAAGGGCTGGGGATTGGTGGATTAAAAAATGCTGGTGATGAAGCTTGGTATGTGGTCGATAAAGATGTCGAAAACAATGAATTGATTGTTGCGCAAGGGCATGATCATCCGCGCTTGTTCTCCAAAGGCTTGATTGCTAAACAATTGCACTGGGTCAATCGTGAAGCAGTGCGTGAAGCATTCCGTTGCACGGTGAAAACTCGCTATCGTCAAACGGATATTGCTTGTTTGGTTGAGCCGATTGATGATGACTGTATTCGAGTGATTTTTGATGAACCTCAGGCTGCGGTTACGCCGGGTCAATCTGCCGTGTTTTACCTAGATGAAGTCTGCTTGGGTGGCGGCATTATCGAAGAACGAATTTAATCAATATTGAATAAAGAGCGGTCAGAAATTTAGAGATTTTCTGACCGCACTTTTTCTTTCATGATTTTTCAATTTTAGGCAATTTGAAAAAATATTGATATTTTGATAATATATATTTCGTAATTGGAAACAATCCACTCAAATTCTACTGAGCGTTTCCTTCAAAATCGCACTTCTCCGTGCTATCATTTGCGATGGTTCCATCTCACCATTTAGGGCTTAAGGCCTTATTTTATTTAATCTGATTTTATTTTTATTCACTTAATTTTTAAGGGGGAAGCGTTGTCTTTATCTAAATTTATGGAAAAGCAAACGTCGTTCAATCCTTTAGTGATTGGTGCAACGTTATTTTTTGTGGTGTTGCTTGTCGCGATGATTTTAATCGCACCTGAACAAACACAAACTTTATTAAATGCTGCTAAATCGGGCATTTTTGCCAACTTTAGTTGGTTTTACGTATTAGCATTCTCAGTATTTTTGGGCTTTTTAGTCATTTTATCAGTCAGTAGCCTAGGTAATATCAAATTAGGCAATGATGAAGAAGAGCCTGAATTTGGTTTTCTGTCTTGGTTGGCGATGTTATTTGCTGCCGGTATGGGGGTAGGGTTGATGTTCTTTGGTGTAGCAGAACCATTGACGCATTACTTATCTGATATTACCACAGGCAGCGCAGAGCATAAGCAACAAGAAGCCTTGTTACACACCTTATTCCACTGGGGAATTCATGCCTGGGCGGTGTATGGCACGATTGCGTTGGCATTGGCTTACTTTGGATTCCGTTACAAATTACCTTTGGCATTACGTTCTTGTTTCTATCCGTTATTGAAAGAGCGTATTAATGGCAAGTTAGGCGATCTTATCGACATTATGGCGTTACTTGCCACCTTATTTGGTGTTATCACAACATTAGGTTTTGGTGCATCACAATTGGGTGCAGGCTTACATCAATTAGGCTGGATTAGCGAAAATAGCTTCAGCTTGCAAATTGTTGTGATTGCTGTGGTAATGAGTTTAGCCACATTTTCCGCGATTTCTGGTGTAGGGAAAGGGGTGAAAATTTTAAGTGAGCTGAATTTAACATTAGCTTTCTGTTTGTTAATTTTCGTATTAGTGGCGGGGCCAACACTTTATTTGTTATCAGCGTTCAGCGACAACATCGGAACTTATCTCAGCAACTTAGTACAATTAAGCTTCAAAACCTATGTTTATGAACAAGAACATACTAGCTGGTTTAGCGGTTGGACAATTCTGTATTGGGCATGGTGGTGTTCTTGGGCGCCATTTGTAGGTTTATTTATTGCGCGAATCTCGAAAGGGCGTACCATTCGCGAATTTATTTTCGGTGTGTTGGTGATTCCTAGCATGTTCGGCATCTTGTGGTTTACCGTATTTGGTAATACGGCCATTTGGTTGAATGATGGGGAAGCTGCAGGTACGTTAGGACAAATGATCTCCTCGCCTGAAACGTTGCTCTTTAAATTCTTAGATTATTTACCGCTTTCTGGTGTGACCGGTTTAGTGAGTTTGGTGGTGATTTCTTTATTCTTTATCACCTCGGCAGACTCCGGTATTTATGTATTAAATAACATTGCATCACGCGATAAAAGCCTTGTAGCACCTCGTTGGCAGGCCGTAATGTGGGGTGTATTAATGTCAGTCGTCGCGATTGTTTTAATGCAATCGGGTGGTTTGGCAAACCTGCAGGCAATGACTTTGTTGGTAGCATTACCTTTTGCGATGTTGATGTTGCTGATGTGCTTTAGTTTATGGAAAGGCTTGAGTGCGGATAAAAAATATTTTGATACCAAAGTTAATCCAACCAGTATTTTCTGGACGGGGGATAAGTGGAAAGAACGTTTGGAACAAATGATGAACCAAACGCAAGAAAAAGATATTTTACGTTTCCTTAAACATACGGTTTTACCGGCTATGCGTGAATTACGTCAAGAGTTGATTGGCAAATATGACTTAAGCGTACAAATTAACACGTTATTTGATCAAGATGAACCTGCAGTCGAGTTAGTCATTCAGAAAGATTTGATGCGAGACTTTATGTATGGGGTGAAATCTGTCGGTCGTGAGGTGTCAGAGCAATTAATTAATGACGATAACTTGCCACATATCCAGCATAGTATGACTTATGAACCATACACTTACTTCTTTGATGGTCGAGTGGGTTATGATGTGCAATATATGGATCAAGATGAATTAATTGCCGATATGTTGAAACATTATGAACGTTACTTAAGTTTGCTAGACGATGTGGGTCAAGAATTGATGGCACACGAGCAAACAGAACTGGCTGAATAATAAGACTAAAGTGCGGTTGGAAATCCTCTAAATTTTTAACCGCACTTTTTATCTTAAAACAAATATGAAGATACAAAATACTTTCAAAGCAAATGTTATTTGGGGCAGTTTAGGTTTTAGTTTAGCGATTATTGCAGCCCTTTTATTTGATACGCAGCAAACGATATCTTATCTTGCTGCGGCGAAAGCATTTATTTTCTCTCAATTTAGCTGGTTTTATATTTTACTGAGTGCATTTTTTCTGTTCTTTTTACTTTTCTTGGCGTTAGGACGATACGGCGATATTAAACTCGGGAGTGATGAGGAAGAACCAGAGTTTAAATTAGGCTCTTGGATTGCGTTACTTTTTACCTCTGGAATTGGTATTGGCATTGTTTTTCTTGGTGTTGCTGAACCGCTTTCACATTTTCTTTCACCAATAGGTGAATATGAGAAAGTTAGAACGGCATTATTTTTTAGTATTTTTCATTGGAGCATCAGTGCTTGGGCTATTTATGGATTAATTGCACTTACGATTGCGTACTTCGGATTTCGCTATAAATTACCGTTTTCTTTACGCTCTTGTTTTTATCCCTTACTGAAAGAAAAGATTGATGGAAAAGTGGGGGATGTCATTGATATTCTCGGGATTTGTACCACCTTATTTGGCGTAGTTGCAACCTTAGGTTACAGTGCGATTCGGTTGGCGGCTGCCTTCCATTCAATGCATTTATTGGATAACTCACCGTATTTGGTTCCCCTTATTTTAGTGAGTGTTTTTATCATTGCTATCTTAATTTCACTGCAGGGTATCGCCAACGGGTTCCGTATTCTTAGTGAGCTAAATCTAGGCGTTACCTTTCTCTTTATGTTACTGGTTTTGTTATTCGGTCCGACAATATATTTAATTTCTGCTTTTACGGAAAATATTGGTACCTACTTAAGCGGTTTAATTAGAGTCGGCTTCAAGGCTTATGCCTATGATGTAGAACATTTAGACTGGTTTATGGATTGGACAGTTTTTTACTGGGCATGGTGGTTTTCGTGGGCGCCTGGCTTTGGAATTTTTATCGCACGGATTTCTCGCGGACGAACTTTACGGGAGTTTATTTTCGGCGTATTGATGGTGCCAAGTTTATTCTTTGTTTTATGGTTCACAGTATTTGGAAATGGGGCCATTTGGGTTAATGAACATCTTGCTGAGGGGGCATTAGGTCAAGCTGTAAATAATGTGGGGTCACTCCTTTTTGATTTTCTGAGTTATTTACCCTATTCCGGGTTAACTAAAACGTTAGCTTTATTTATTATCACACTCTTTTTTATCGTCACCATTAACTTTGGTATTTATACGCTTAATAATATTGCGATTGAAGACAAAAGCCAGGTTTCACCTCGTTGGCAATCTATGTTCTGGGGAGGACTATTGTCAGCAGTTACGTTTGTGCTTTATCTTTTTGGCGGTATTGAAATACTTCAATCAACGATGTTGTTTTTTTCTTTACCTTTTGCTCTATTGATGTCTTTGATGGCATGGAGTTTGTTGAAGGGCTTACGATTTGAACGTCAATATTATTCCACAGAGGTTTCAGATTTGTGGACAGGTGCAAACTGGCGTAGCCGTTTAAGACAGTTAGTGATTGAACCTAAGCGAGATGATGCCATTTTACATTTAAAAACAACGGCACTTTTGGCAATGAGAGAGTTGCGCCAGTTACTCATTGGTACCTATGGTTTAAATGTGACCTTACAGCAACATTTTGGTCGTGATAATAATCAACTGGTTCTTTCTATTGAAAATGGATTAGCAGAAGATTTTTTTTACCAAATTACCTTGTTCGAGAAGCCTGAGCCTGCACAAGTTCATCATGCATTAATGGTTTCAACCAATATTCAATTGGAAGGTTATCCTTTGAGTATTACAAATGAAGAGGATTTGATTGTAGACATCTTGCAATGTTATGAGCGATACATGAAAGAACTGGATTTTGTTATTTCATAATTCCTGTCTCATGAGTAAACAGAACTGGCTGAATAATAAGACTAAAGTGCGGTTAAAAATCCTCTAATTTTTTTGACCGCACTTTTAAAATTACCTCTTGAGACAAATGCATAAAAAGAGTATATTCAAGCCCAAATTTTCAATTTAATTCTAACGGAGTTTTTCTATGTTTGGTTTATCCCCAGCACAAATGATTATTTTATTAGTCGTGATTTTATTAGTATTCGGTACCAAAAAATTACGCAATGCGGGATCTGATCTTGGCGCAGCAGTAAAAGGCTTTAAAAAAGCGATGTCTGATGACGAGCCGAAAAAAGATGCTGAGTTTACTCAAATTAAAGACGGTACAACCACTGCTGAAAAAACTGAAACTGTAAAAGATAAAGAACAGGCATAACCGTGTTTGATATTGGTTTTTCCGAACTTGTTTTATTGATGCTTGTGGGCTTAGTTGTGCTAGGCCCTAAGCGTTTACCTGTGGCTATTCGCACGGTAATGGGCTGGGTGAAAACGATCCGTGGATTGGCAGCTAATGTTCAAAATGAATTAAAACAAGAGCTTAAATTGCAAGAGTTGCAAGATAGTATTAAGAAAGCGGAACAACTTAATCTCAAACAGCTTTCCCCAGATTTAAGTAAAACTGTTGAAGAGCTAAAAGAGCAAGCCCAAAAAATGCGTGCAGAGCTAGAAGAAAAAGCGGCTGCAGCAGGTACAACGGTGGAAGAGCAAATTAAAGAAATTAAAAGTGCGGCTGAAAATCCGACTGATTCTGCGGAAAAACTTGAGGTAAGCGCACAAGAAACAGCAGAGAAACCGGTTGAAACAGCATCCACAGAACATGCAGAGAATGAAACCGCTGAGGTTTTGGAATCTGAAAAAAAAGAAGTGGATTTGACCGCACTTGAACCTCATGAACAAGCTGAATTAACTGAGCGTTTATCCGATTACTATTCGCCGGATGATGTGGAGCTACAGCCAGCACCCAAATCTGAAGCGAAGTCCTAGAGAATAATTATGAGCAATATGACGGACGATTCCCAACCGTTAATTACCCATCTTGTTGAACTCAGAAACCGCTTATTACGTTGTGTAATTTGTATTTTAGTGGTTTTTGTGGCGTTGGTTTATTTTTCTAATGATATTTATCATTTTGTCGCTGCACCTTTAACAGCGGTGATGCCAAAAGGTGCAACGATGATTGCAACCAATATCCAAACGCCTTTCTTTACGCCAATTAAATTAACCGCGATTGTTTCGGTGTTTATTTCTGTACCTTATTTGCTTTATCAAATTTGGGCATTTGTTGCACCAGCACTGTATCAACATGAAAAACGTTTAATTTATCCGTTATTATTTTCCAGTACAGTTTTATTCTATTGCGGTGTGGCATTTGCTTATTATATCGTTTTCCCTTTTGTGTTTAGTTTCTTTACGCAAACTGCACCAGAAGGGGTCGCTATCGCAACAGATATCAGCAGCTACCTTGATTTTGCACTCGCATTATTCTTGGCTTTCGGTGTGTGTTTTGAAGTACCCGTTGCCATTATTTTGCTTTGCTGGACAGGTGTCACAACCACGAAAGCATTGGCGGCAAAACGCCCTTATATTATTGTGGGCGCGTTCTTTGTTGGCATGATCTTAACGCCACCAGACGTGTTCTCTCAAACTTTACTTGCTGTACCAATGTGTCTTCTCTTTGAATTAGGCTTGTTAGTTGCACGTTTCTATCAACCGAAAGAGGATGAAGAAGAGGCAGTTGATGAGGAAAGTGCGGTAGAAAATCAGGGTGATTTGAATCACAAAGATTAAGAAAATGGGCGTAGATGGATACGCCCTTTTAACATCATAAAAACAGGAAATATTATTATGACTCAACAAATTTTAGGCGGTTTTCCAACTCGTCGTCTTCGTCGTTTACGTAAACATGATTTTAGTCGCCGTTTAGTGGCAGAAAATACTTTAACCGCGAATGATTTAATTTATCCGGTATTTATCATTGAAGGCGAAAATCATCGTGAACCAGTTCCTTCTATGCCTAAAGTTGAACGTTTAACCATCGACCAGTTATTAATCGAAGCAGGCCTTTTAGTGAAATACGGCGTACCAGTGATCTCATTATTCCCTGTAGTTGAGCAAGATAAAAAATCTTTAATGGCGGATGAGGCATTTAACCCGAACGGTTTGGTACAGCGCGCAGTGAGAGCATTGAAAGCCGCTTATCCAGAATTAGGTGTATTAACCGATGTCGCACTCGATCCTTATACACTACATGGACAAGACGGGATCATTGATGAAGAAGGCTATGTATTAAACGATATTACAACAGATATCCTGATTAAACAGGCTGTTTCACACGCTGAAGCGGGTGCAGATATTGTTGCACCGAGTGATATGATGGATGGACGTATTGGTCGTATTCGTCAGGCATTGGAAGAAAATGGTCATATCAATACGCAAATTATGGCGTATTCTGCAAAATATGCGTCTAATTATTATGGTCCATTCCGTGATGCGGTCGGTTCTGCCGGCAACCTGAAAGGTGGAGACAAGAAAACCTATCAACTAGATCCAGCCAACGGTAATGAAGGCTTGCAAGAAGTGGCTCTTGATTTACAAGAAGGGGCAGATATGGTGATGGTGAAACCAGGTATGCCATATTTAGACATGGTATATCGCGTGAAAGACTATTTTGGTGTGCCAACCTTTGCTTATCAAGTTTCTGGTGAATATGCGATGCATATGGCAGCGATTCAAAATGGTTGGTTGAAAGAAAAAGAATGCATCATGGAATCATTGCTTTGCTTTAAACGTGCTGGTGCGGATGGTATTTTGACGTATTTTGCGAAGCAAGTCGCTGAATGGCTTTACCTAGAAGGTAAAAATAAATAAGCATTTTTTAAGTTGAAGTGCTAATCAGGTGGTAATTTTAGATTTCATCCAATAAAAACGAGAAAATATTAAATGTTTTCTCGTTTTTTATTTTTTTTTCATTTTTTCTATAAAAAAACTATTGCCTAGTTGATTTTTCTATTGTTATATTGATGACACGCCGCAACAAGACGGTGATAAATAAAATAACGTTACACACATCATATTAACTTACTACTAGAAGGAAAATCCTATGTCAGCAGTAGCATCATTAGACGCATTTCTTGAAAAAGTGGCTCAACGTGACGGCCACCAACCTGAATTTTTACAAGCCGTTCGTGAAGTCTTCACGTCAATCTGGTCTTTCTTGGAAGCAAACCCTAAATACCGTTCAGAAGCTTTATTAGAGCGTTTAGTTGAGCCAGAGCGTGCAATCCAATTCCGTGTGGCATGGACTGATGATAAAGGCCAAGTTCAAGTAAACCGTGCTTTCCGCGTGCAATTCAACAGTGCAATTGGTCCCTTTAAAGGGGGGATGCGTTTTCATCCATCTGTTAACTTATCAATCTTAAAATTCTTAGGTTTTGAACAGATCTTTAAAAATGCCTTAACTACATTGCCAATGGGCGGTGCGAAAGGGGGCTCAGATTTTGATCCTAAAGGTAAATCAGATGCTGAAGTGATGCGTTTCTGCCAAGCATTAATGGCTGAATTGTATCGTCATGTAGGTCCGGATACCGATGTGCCGGCGGGAGATATCGGTGTAGGTGGTCGCGAAGTCGGTTATCTTGCAGGCTATATGAAAAAATTATCAAACCAAGCGGCTTGCGTGTTTACTGGTCGTGGTCTTTCATTCGGTGGGAGCTTAATTCGTCCAGAAGCAACGGGGTATGGATTGGTTTATTTTGCCCAAGCAATGCTTGCAGAGAAAGGAGATAGTTTCCAAGGTAAAACGGTTTTAGTTTCCGGTTCGGGTAACGTGGCGCAATATGCGATTGAAAAAGCGATGGCGCTCGGTGCGAAAGTTGTAACCTGTTCTGACTCTGCGGGTTATGTGTATTTACCAGAAGGATTCGATCGTGAAAAATTAGAAGCGTTATTAGAGCTTAAAAATGTAAAACGTGGTCGAGTAGAAGAGTTTGCAAAACAATTTGGTCTTCAATATTTTGCAGGTAAACGCCCTTGGGAAGTGAAAGCAGATATTGCACTTCCTTGCGCAACCCAAAACGAATTAGAGATTTCAGACGCTAAAGCTCTAATTGCAAACGGTGTGAAATTGGTTGCTGAGGGTGCAAACATGCCAACCACTATCGAAGCGACAGAAGCATTCTTAGAAGCGGGTGTATTATTTGGCCCAGGTAAAGCGGCTAATGCAGGTGGTGTTGCGACATCAGGTTTAGAAATGGCGCAAAGTTCACAACGTTTATACTGGACTGCTGAAGAGGTGGACAGACAGCTTCATCGCATCATGTTAGATATTCATGCAAACTGTAAAAAATACGGTTCAGCAGAAGGCCAAGCAAACATTAACTACGTAGTGGGCGCAAACGTAGCAGGCTTTGTAAAAGTAGCTGATGCAATGTTGGCTCAAGGGGTTTATTAATCCAATAAATTAATGAAAAATTGACCGCACTTTGTGATGAAGTGCGGTCAATTTTTATGGTGAATTTCTCAAGTAGAAATAGGCTATTGGCTTGCTTTTTTGCTCAAAAAGTGTAAAATCTTCAGGCTTTTTGTCTATATATACAGAGAAAAAAGTAAGCTATATTCTTAAATCACTTTCGAGTTTGGGAATATTCTTTTAGTAATTAAACATTTAGAGGAAGGTTATGGTAACCATTCGTTTATCTCGTGGCGGAGCTAAAAAACGCCCATTTTATCAAATCGTAGTAGCTGACAGTCGTTCACCACGTGACGGTCGTTTCATTGAGCGTGTAGGTTTCTTCAACCCAATCGCACAGGGTAACGCAGAGCGTCTTCGTGTTGATCTTGAGCGTGTAAACCACTGGGTTGCTCAAGGTGCATCACTTTCAGATCGTGTTGCAACTTTGGTAAAAGAAGCTCAAAAAGCATAATCTCGCTTTTTGATTTAGTTCTTAAACTAAGATAGGTGAAAAATATGGAACAACAACGCATTGAAGTTGTGGGCAAATTAGGCTCAACCTACGGTATCCGTGGGTGGTTACGTATTTATTCATCAACAGAACAAGCTGAAAGCATTTTTGATTATCAACCTTGGTTTTTAAAAATCAAAGGTGAATGGCAGCCAACAGAATTAGAAAATTGGCGCCATCATAATCACGAAATCATCGTTAAATTAAAAGGCGTTGATGATCGTGAAGCTGCACAAATTTTAGCAAATGTTGAAATTGGTGTGGATTTATCTGTTTTCCCTGAACTGGAAGAGGGCGATTATTACTGGCACGATTTAATCGGTTGTTCAGTCGTCAACCTAGAAGGTTATACAATGGGAACCGTAACAGAGATGATGGAAACCGGTTCTAATGATGTGTTAGTGGTTAAAGCTAATACTAAAGATGCTTTTGGAAAACAAGAGCGGTTAATTCCGTTTTTGTATGAACAAGTAGTTAAAAGAGTCGATCTCACCACGAAAACAATTGAAGTGGATTGGGACGCTGGTTTCTAATCTCAAGTATGCACAAACGTAATGTAGTAGGCTTTTTATGTGGATAGGGGTGATTTCATTATTCCCCGAAATGTTTAAAGCGATTACGGAATTTGGGGTTACAGGTAGAGCCGTAAAACATAATCTTCTGCAAGTGGAATGTTGGAATCCAAGAGATTTTACATTCGACAAGCATAAAACCGTGGATGACCGTCCTTATGGTGGTGGCCCGGGAATGCTGATGATGGTGCAACCTTTACGGGATGCGATTCATGCTGCGAGAGCAGCTGCAGGAGAAGGCGCAAAGGTGATTTACCTTTCGCCACAAGGACGTAAACTCGATCAAGGTGGCGTAACCGAACTTGCTCAAAATCAGAAATTGATTTTGGTATGTGGACGTTACGAAGGTATTGATGAGCGATTGATTCAAACTGAAATCGATGAAGAATGGTCAATCGGCGATTACGTTCTGACCGGTGGGGAGTTGCCGGCAATGACATTAATTGATGCTGTTGCGCGTTTTATTCCAGGTGTATTAGGCAAGCAAGCCTCCGCAGAAGAAGATTCTTTCGCAGATGGTTTATTAGATTGTCCGCATTACACCAGACCGGAAGTGTTAGAAGGATTAACTGTACCACCCGTGCTGATGTCGGGACATCACGAAGAAATTCGGAAATGGCGATTAAAGCAATCGCTACAAAGAACGTGGCTCCGACGCCCTGAGCTCTTAGAAGGCCTAGCTCTGACTGACGAACAACGTAAGCTGTTAAAAGAGGCGCAAGCCGAACATAACAGTTAGTTTCAGTTACATCTAGGATCAATAAAGGATCAAACAATGTCTAACATTATCAAACAACTTGAACAAGAACAATTAAAACAAAACGTACCTAGCTTCCGCCCAGGTGATACTTTAGAAGTTAAAGTATGGGTAGTTGAAGGTAGCAAACGTCGTTTGCAAGCATTCGAAGGCGTGGTTATTGCAATTCGTAACCGTGGCTTGCACTCAGCATTTACTTTACGTAAAATTTCTAATGGCGTAGGTGTTGAGCGTGTATTCCAAACTCACTCTCCAGCTGTAGATTCTATCGCTGTTAAACGTAAAGGTGCAGTACGTAAAGCTAAACTTTACTACTTACGTGAACGTTCAGGTAAATCTGCTCGTATTAAAGAGCGTTTGGGCGAATAATTCGCAAAATAAAAAAGGCTTGGTTTTCCAAGCCTTTTTTGTTTTTAAGTGCGGTCAGAATTAAGACCGCTTCATAATTTCAAAAAACTCATCGTTGGTTTTTGCCACCATAAGTTTGTCGATGAGGAATTCCATCGCTTCCACTTCACCCATTGGGTTAAGGATTTTGCGAAGAATCCACATTTTTTGTAATTCATCTGGTGTGGTAAGTAAGTCTTCTTTACGCGTACCAGAACGGTTGAAGTCAATCGCAGGGAATACACGTTTTTCTGCAATTTTGCGAGAAAGATGTAATTCCATGTTACCGGTACCTTTAAATTCTTCAAAGATAACCTCATCCATTTTTGAACCGGTATCTACAAGTGCGGTTGCAATAATGGTTAAACTACCGCCTTCTTCTACGTTACGTGCAGCACCAAAGAAACGTTTTGGACGATGTAAAGCATTTGCATCCACACCACCAGAAAGAATTTTACCAGACGCTGGTGTAACGGTATTGTAAGCACGTGCCAAACGCGTGATAGAGTCGAGTAAAATCACCACGTCTTTTTTGTGCTCAACAGAACGTTTTGCTTTCTCGATAACCATTTCAGCCACTTGAACGTGACGAGCGGCTGGTTCATCAAAGGTTGAAGCAATCACTTCACCTTTTACTGAACGTTGCATTTCCGTTACTTCTTCTGGACGCTCATCGATTAAAAGTACGATAAGTTCACATTCTGGGTAGTTGTGTGTGATGCTTTGTGCAATATTTTGTAGCAACATGGTTTTACCTGCTTTTGGTGGTGCTACGATAAGACCGCGTTGACCTTTACCAATCGGAGAGGCTAAATCCAAAATACGTGCGGTTAAGTCTTCGGTTGAGCCATTACCACGTTCCATTCTTAAACGAGAATTAGCGTGTAATGGGGTTAAGTTTTCGAAAAGAATTTTGCTACGAGAGACTTCTGGTTTGTCATCGTTGACTTGGTCGACTTTTAAAAGTGCAAAATAGCGTTCGCCCTCTTTTGGTGGACGGATTTTGCCTTCGATTTTATCACCAGTTTGAAGATTGAAACGACGAATTTGACTTGGAGAAACGTAGATGTCATCAGGACCAGCAAGGTAGGAACTGTCTGCAGAGCGTAAGAAACCGAAACCATCGGGTAAAATCTCCAACACGCCACCGCCAAAAATATCTTCACCGCTCTTTGCGTGTTGTTTCAAAATAGCAAAAACAATATCTTGTTTACGTAAACGGGCAAGATTTTCCAAACCCATTTGTTCTTCGCCAAGTTTCACAAGATCAGAAACAGGCGTATTTTTAAGTTCTGTAAGATGCATAATTAATAATGTTGGAACGAATAAGAGTTGATAATACTGAAATGTTTGAATGGTGGGCAATGCCCTTAAGAATGGTGCGTAAATTACCACTAAAATTTAATACTGTCTAGTTTTTGTTAGAAAAAACAGGGTAAAATAGCAGATTATAAAGAGATTATTATTGTATGTTGATTAATTATGCGTAATAATTGAATAATTAGTCAATATTGAAATTAAAAGAAGGATAACCTATGGCTCTCTGGGGTGGTCGTTTTACACAAGCGGCAGATAAACGTTTTAAAGATTTTAATGATAGCCTGCGTTTTGATTATCGCTTGGCAGAGCAAGATATTGAAGGCTCCATTGGCTGGTCTAAAGCTTTAGTCAATGTTGGTGTATTAAGTGCTGAAGAGCAACAACAGCTAGAAGTTGCCTTAAATGAATTATTAATCGAAGTGCGGTCAAATCCACAAGCGATTTTGCAAGATGATGCAGAAGATATTCATAGCTGGGTGGAAAGTAAGCTTATCGATAAAGTGGGTAATTTAGGTAAAAAATTGCATACGGGTCGTAGCCGTAATGACCAAGTTGCACTCGATATCAAGATGTGGTGCAAACAGCGTGTAATCGAGTTACAAGAGTCTGTTCGTAATCTTCAACGCCATTTGGTACAAACTGCTGAAAATACGCAAGATGCAGTGATGCCGGGTTATACCCATTTACAACGTGCACAACCAATCACTTTTGCCCATTGGTGTATGGCTTATGTGGAAATGTTTGAACGTGACTATTCGCGTCTTGCCGATGCTTATAAACGCATGAATAGCTGTCCATTAGGTAGTGGCGCACTTGCAGGAACAGCCTATGCGGTCGATCGTGAACAATTAGCTGCAGATCTTGGGTTTGCTTTTGCTACGCGTAATAGCTTGGATAGTGTGTCTGATCGTGACCATATTGTGGAATTACTCTCAACAGCTTCTTTAAGTATGGCGCACCTTTCTCGTTTCGCAGAAGATATGATCATTTTTAACAGTGGTGAAGCGAATTTTGTGGAATTGTCAGATCGTGTAACTTCAGGTTCCTCTTTAATGCCACAAAAGAAAAATCCAGATGCTTGTGAATTGATTCGTGGTAAAGCGGGCCGTGTCATGGGTGCATTAACCGGTATGTTGATGACCTTAAAAGGTTTACCGTTAGCGTATAATAAAGATATGCAAGAAGACAAAGAAGGGATCTTTGATGCATTGGATACTTGGCAAGATTGTGTAGATATGGCGACTTTTGTATTAGATGAGTTAAAAGTGAATACCGATCGTACTCGTGAAGCCGCTTTAAAAGGTTACTCAAATGCAACAGAGCTAGCAGATTATCTCGTGGCAAAAGGAGTGCCATTCCGTGATTCTCACCATATTGTCGGTGAAACTGTGGTTTATGCCATTGAAAAAGGTAAAGCCTTGGAAGACTTAACCATTCCTGAATTCCGTCAATTCAGCGATGTAGTGGGGGATGATGTATATGACATTCTTTCACTACAATCTTGTTTAGATAAACGTTGTGCGAAAGGTGGGGTTTCACCACTTCGTGTCGCAGAAGCGATTGCAGAAGCAAAAGCGAGATTAGCTTAATTAACGCAAATAAAAAGAGCGGTCAAAAAACACAACATTTTTTGATCGCTCTTTCGTTTTTATGGTGTAGGTGGATCCATTAATTCAAGAATTTTATCTGTAGGCTCTTTTATATCGAAACTCGATTCCATTAATAATGAAAAAGTCTCGTCATTTCGTTTGCAAGCAGCATGAGAAATTAGCTTACCTTTCTCATCACGCAAATCGATAGTAACTTGATTGATGCCCGTCTTATCTGCTGCGTTCTCTTTTATTATCGTCCACAACTGATTATTTTCTGTTGGTGGAAGAAAAAGCGTCGCTTCTGTCGCATAAGATTGAAAGTATGCCTTATCGATTGTTTGAGAAACCACATTCGCATTATTTTTCATGTAAGTAAATGTTTTTAGATTATTTAGCGCGACCCAAAGTTTTTCCCCTTTGGTGCTTTCACATTTTACAACATCAATGACGCTATCACCGAGCTTCATGGCATTTTCATTTGCGAGCGAACATGTTGGAACTGCAGCCAAAAATACCCACAGATATTTTTTCATTAAATTAATCTCTGAAGTTATTAAATTGGAATGGTTGGCCTAATTCAGCGCCTTTCACTAATTGAATAACGGCTTGTAAATCATCACGAGATTTGCCGGTTACGCGTACTTGTTCACCTTGAATTTGAGTTTGAACTTTGATTTTTGAATCTTTCACTAATTTAGTGATTTTCTTCGCCATCTCCGTTTCAATCCCTTGTTTTAATTTGATTTCTTTGGTGTAAAGTTTACCGTGATGTTCACTTTCTGTTGGAATATCCAATGAGTTATGCTCAATGCCACGTTTTACAAACGCACCAATTAAGATTTCAATTAATTGTTCTAATTGGAAATCTGATTCGGTCGTCACTTTCACGGTTTCGCTTTTTTCATTTAATTCAATGACCGCTTCCACCCCACGGAAATCATAACGTGTACTTAATACGCGGTTTGCATTTTCAACCGCATTACGCACTTCGTGCATAGTAATTTCAGATACGATGTCAAAAGATGGCATAAATTTTCTCCCAAAATCAATTAAATTCGATCATTTGCACTTAAAAGACATAAAAGTGCGGTTAAGTCAGCAAAGTTTACCACAATTTGTGCTTGTTGTTGCACCTTCGGTTTCGCATGAAATGCCACACCTAATCCTGCGACCTTCATCATCGCCAAATCATTGGCTCCATCTCCAATAGCAAGGGTATTTTTGCGAGGAATACCGTATTCTTCAGCGAGTTTTTGCAAGGTATTCGCTTTGTATTGCGCATCTACCACACTACCTTTTACATTGCCGGTAAGCGTGCCATCAATAATTTCAAATTGATTAGACGCCGCAAAATCGAGGTTTAATAAACTTTTTAAGTAATCGGCGAAATAGGTAAAACCACCAGAAGCAATGGCTGTTTTCCAACCATGTTGTTGTAATGTCTTAATGGTTTCAATTAAGCCTGGCATTAAAGGCAATTTTTCACGTACTTGTTGCAAAATGCTTTCTGGCGCGCCTTTAAGCGTACCCACACGGCGACGCAAACTTTGTTCAAAATCGAGCTCGCCACGCATGGCGCTTTCAGTAATGGCAGAAACTAATTCACCCGTGCCAGCCAGTTTAGCGATCTCATCGATACATTCAATTTGAATGGCGGTAGAATCCATATCCATCACCAATAAACCTTTTTCTGATAATTTTGCATCAAAATCCAGTTTAGCGATGTCTAATTGCAGGTCATGAGCGTGGGCAATAAAATCAGTTAGCCATTCGCCTTTTAAAAGGACAACGGTATTTTTTTCAACGTTCCATGCATCAAAACACAGGAAAGATTGACCGCACTTTTGTTGGAATTCGAGTAATTTGGCTAAATTCAGCGTTGTTCCGTATAAAATAAACGCATGAGTTTCATCGGGATGAGGCAAATCAGACGAAAGTGCGGTAGGAAATTGGGGATATTTTTGGGTAATGCTTGCAAGGTTTTGAATTTGCATAGAAAATCCTGTAAATTGTGAATATTCATCTATTCTAGCCGATCTTGGCGAAAAAATGGAAAAACAACGTGCAATTAATTAAAGAAAAACTTCAAAAATCACTGATGTTTGGACTCATCGTTCTGCTTTGCATTGGTGCTATGGCGGTGATTTTATTTGGTGTGAAACAATTTAAGATTGGTTCACAGCTTTCAAGTGTGAATCAAGTAGCGAATTTATCGCATACTTTGGTTCGTCAGCAAGCCAATTTATTTTCAGTTTTATTAACCAATAATGCGAAATCCGATCAGCTCGTCGAAAATTTAGATAATTTAGTCAAAGAAAACTTTGTGCTCGATGCAACCATTTATGATTATAACGGCAAAGAATTGGCACAAAGTACCAATACCGGCAATCTTCGTGAGCAACTTGGTCTTGAGCATAAAAATGAAGGTGAGTTTTCAACACAACAAATTGTTGAACCGATTTACTCGGCTTCCAATAATGCGGTTCGTGGCTTTTTGCGCGTGACCTTTGACGCCCAATATGCTCAAACAACACAGAACAAAATCAATCAAGTCTTTCACCGCTTATATGGTGAAATTGTCGTGGTCTTTTTATTAGGTGCTTTATTTGCCAGTTCCATTCATTATTTTTTAAGTCATTATCGTCGAACATATCGAAAACCAGTGGAAACTAAAACGGTGGTCAATTTACAAGGTAAATCGAGTAGTCAACGTTTCCATCAACGTCGTCGAAGAATTTGATCAAGTTAAATAAAATTGCAAATATTGGTTAAGCCAATCAGTAAATAGGGTAGAATACTGAGAATTATTTAGATAGGAGAAAAACATGGCAACTCGTAGACAACTCGCCAACGCAATTCGTGCGCTATCAATGGATGCAGTACAAAAAGCGAAATCAGGCCACCCAGGTGCACCGATGGGAATGGCGGATATCGCTGAAGTATTATGGCGCGATTTCTTAAAACATAACCCAAACAATCCTAAATGGGCCGATCGCGACCGTTTTGTACTTTCTAATGGCCACGGTTCAATGTTGATCTATAGCTTATTACATTTAACAGGCTATGATCTTTCTATCGAAGATTTAAAACAATTCCGTCAATTACATTCTAAAACCCCAGGCCACCCAGAATATGGTTATGCACCAGGTGTTGAAACCACAACTGGTCCTTTAGGCCAAGGTATCACTAATGCCGTGGGTATGGCGATTGCAGAGAAAACATTAGCAGGTCAATTTAACCGTGAAGGCCATGAAATCGTAGACCACCACACTTATGTGTTCTTAGGCGATGGCTGTTTAATGGAAGGGATTTCTCATGAAGCTTGCTCTTTAGCCGGAACATTAGGCCTAGGTAAATTAATCGCATTCTACGATGACAACAACATTTCGATTGATGGTCATGTTGATGGTTGGTTCAGTGATGATACTGCAGCACGTTTTGAAGCTTATGGCTGGCAAGTAATCCGTAATGTGGATGGTCACGATGCAGAACAAATTCGTGCCGCAACCATTCTTGCTCAAGCAGAAAAAGAAAAACCAACATTAATTATTTGTAAAACCATTATCGGTTTTGGTTCACCAAATAAATCAGGTTCTCATGATTGTCACGGTGCACCATTAGGTGATGAAGAAATCGCATTAACTCGTAAAGCACTAGGCTGGGAATATGGTCCATTTGAAATTCCAGCTGAGTACTATGCTGAATGGTCTGCGAAAGAAAAAGGCGCTGCAGCAGAAAAATCTTGGGAAGAAAAATTTGCGGCTTATGCAAAAGCATACCCTGAACTTGCAGCAGAATTTACACGTCGTGTAAACGGTGAATTACCAGCAAATTGGGCGGCAGAATCTAAAGCGTTCATTGAAAAATTACAAGCTAACCCTGCAAGCATTGCGAGCCGTAAAGCATCACAAAATGCAATCGAAGCTTATGCACATGTATTACCTGAATTCTTAGGTGGCTCTGCAGACTTAGCAAGCTCTAACTTAACGTTATGGAGCGGTTCTAAACCAATTCGTGCACACGAAAACGTAGGCGGTAACTATATCAACTATGGTGTACGTGAGTTCGGTATGTCAGCGATTATGAATGGTATTGCTTTACACGGCGGGTTCATTCCTTATGGCGCAACCTTCTTAATGTTCTACGAATATGCACATAATGCGGTGCGTATGGCGGCATTAATGAAACAACGCACTTTATTCGTTTATACTCATGACTCGATCGGTTTAGGCGAAGATGGTCCAACTCACCAACCAGTGGAGCAAACCACATCATTACGCTTAATTCCAAATCTTGAAACATGGCGTCCATGTGACCAAGTAGAGTCAGCTATTGCATGGCAGCAAGCGGTTGAGCGTCAAGATGGCCCAAGTGCGTTGATCTTTACCCGTCAAAACTTAGCCCAAATGGACCGCACTTCTGCACAATTAGATGCAGTTAAACGTGGTGCTTATGTGTTAAAAGACTGTGAGGGTACACCTGAGTTAATCTTCATTGCAACAGGTTCTGAAGTGGAATTAGCGGTGAAAGCGGCTGAAGCATTAAGTGCAGAAGGTAAAAAAGTACGTGTCGTTTCTATGCCAAGCACTAACCGTTTCGATAAACAAGATGCAGCGTACCGTGAAAGTGTGTTACCTGCGGCCGTAACCAAACGTGTTGCAATCGAAGCAGGTATTGCAGACTTCTGGTATAAATACGTCGGCTTTGAGGGTCGCGTGGTAGGTATGAATAGCTTCGGCGAATCAGCACCAGCAGATCAATTATTCAAACTCTTTGGTTTCACCGTGGATAACGTGGTGGCAAAAGCAAAAGAGATTTTATAATCCCTAGAGTTGAAGGCAGATGTTTATCTGCCTTTTTTATTTAATAAGCAAGGGGAGTATAATATGGAACGTTCTAAGATTAGACGTAAGGATAGGGCGATCACTGATTATCATCGTATGTTAGAAATTATGAAGCAGTGTGATATTTGCCGTTTAGGATTACAAGATGATGAAAGTGTTTATATTGTTCCATTAAATTTTGGTTTTAAGGCAGATAATGAAGAACTTACTCTTTATTTCCATGGATTTGTTAAAGGGAAAAAAATTGAACTGATTAAAAAGAATAAATTAGCTGGTTTTGAAATGGACCGTAAACATGAAATTGTAAAAGCAGAAATTGCCTGTGATTATTCTTTTTTATATCAGAGCATTATTGGAAAAGGGAATTTATTCATTATTGAAGATAAAGATGAGAAGATTGATGCTTTACAATATTTAATGGAACACTATACACAGAAAAATGATTGGCAGTTTAGTGAGAATGAGTTAAACAAAATAGTGGTTATTAAGATGAATGTTACTCAATGGTCATGTAAAGAGCACTAATTTTATTGCTGAGAGAAGTGCGGTCAAAAAATAAGAAAATTTTTGACCGCACTTTGTTTTTATCTGCTTTCACCTTGTTATCTAAGCCTTTTTTCGTCAATCCATTGAGTTAGCCTTTCAAGTTTGCTAAAATTCGCGACACTTTTTGCGATAAAAAATAAAACGTAAAAAGTGAGTTCGGAAGAAGGTAGCTGGAGAGTAGGGAATTGCCCCTACGCCGACGAGGTAAAATCTTTCAGGCGCAATCGCAAGATTGCAGGGACTGTTACTGGACGAACCCTTGGAGAGATCCATTGCATTTTATCGATGTAAATGGACGCCGAAGGCGCAAAAGAGCGGTCGATTTTTCGATTGTTTTCCAAACGCTCAGGCAAAAGGACAGGGGCAAAAGACAATCCGTATTATCAATATATTTCTATCGGGATTCTTCTTGTCTCCTTGTCGAGTTTATTTGTATTTTAAACGACGAGGAATCATCAATGTCATTACAGACAATTTTATCGGCTATTAGTAGCTTTATATGGGGACCGCCCCTACTTATTCTTTTGTCCGGAACAGGACTTTATCTTACCTTTCGTTTAGGCTTCTTACAAATTCGTTATTTACCTCGTGCCTTGGGTTATTTATTTGCTCGTGGTGCGAATAAAGGCAAAGGGGACGTGTCTTCTTTTGCTGCACTTTGTACAGCATTAGCGGCAACCATTGGTACAGGGAATATCGTTGGTGTAGCGACCGCAGTACAAGCGGGTGGACCTGGCGCGATTTTTTGGATGTGGCTAGTTGCATTATTAGGCATGGCAACCAAATATGCCGAATGTTTGCTTGCAGTGAAATATCGTGTGCGCGATAAATACGGTTTTATGGCTGGGGGACCAATGTATTACATCGAACGTGGTCTTGGTATCAAATGGTTAGCGAAATTATTTGCGTTATTTGGGGTGTTGGTGGCCTTTTTCGGTATTGGTACTTTCCCTCAAGTCAATGCCATTACGCATGCAATGCAAGACACCTTTAACGTGCCTGTTGTGATTACTGCAACAGTGGTGACGGTATTGGTCGCTATGATTATTCTTGGTGGGGTAAGACGTATTGCGCGAGCATCTGCAGTCATTGTGCCTTTTATGGCGCTGGGTTATGTGACGACCTCAATTATCATCTTAATTGTTAATTACGACAAATTGCCAGCAGCAATTGCATTAATTATTCAGAGTGCGTTTAATCCACAGGCTGCTTTAGGTGGCGCAGTTGGCTTTACCGTGATGAAAGCCATTCAATCGGGTGTGGCGCGCGGTATTTTCTCAAATGAATCAGGTTTAGGAAGTGCGCCTATTGCAGCCGCTGCGGCACAAACGAAAGAGCCCGTTCGCCAAGGTTTAATTTCGATGACGGGGACATTTTTAGATACTATCATCGTATGTACGATGACAGGCTTAGTGCTTGTGATTACAGGAGCATGGAGTAACCCAGAGCTTTCAGGTGCAAGTGTGACTAACTATGCTTTTGCACAGGGATTAGGTACATCATTTGGTGCAACGATTGTAACAGTTGGCCTATTATTTTTTGCTTTCACCACAATTTTAGGGTGGTGCTACTATGGTGAACGCTGTTTCCTTTACTTAGTTGGTATCCGTGGTATTAAAGTGTATCGCTTTGTGTTTATTGTTCTGGTTGGGGCAGGCTCATTCCTTACCTTAGATTTAATTTGGATCTTGGCGGATATCGTGAATGGTTTAATGGCTTTCCCGAATTTAGTTGCATTAATTGGTTTACGCAAAGAGATTATTTCAGAAACCAAAGATTACTTCGAACGTTTAAAAGCGACGCAACATGATCAAGATGAATTAGCCTAATTTAGGCTCGTAAAAAGAAAAGGGAAGTAGAACGCTTCCCTTTGTTGTTTACAGCTTTACATCATAACAAGTTTACACGGAAATGAAATCACATTTTTTCAGAAATTAGATCCCGATCATATTTTTGAACATTTGTTTTTTTATTTACCTAAAAGCACTTGAAAAAGTGGTTCAAGGTCGATATGTTGTTATTAAAGATGAACGGAACCGAAGGGTTCATTTAAGCAAAAGAGGTAAATGCTATGACACTCAATATCACAAGTAAACAAATGGAAATCACCCCTGCAATTCGTGAACATGTGGAGGGAAGACTTGCAAAATTAGAGAAATGGCACACTCAACTGATTAGCCCGCATTTTGTTTTAAGTAAAGTACCAAACGGCTTTTCAGTAGAGGCTTCAATTGGAACTCCATTAGGTAATCTGTTAGCCACTGCAACGGCTGATGATATGTATAAAGCGATCAATGAAGTCGAAGAAAAATTAGAACGTCAATTAAATAAACTTCAACATAAAGGCGAATCCCGCCGAGCAGATGAGCGTTTGAAAGATTCTTTTTAAAAATAGAGAATAATGAGTAAATAAAAGGGCGAACATAATGTTCGTCCTTTTTTAGATATCTTGAATCACTAATTGTAACGCATGACGTTGGAATTGTTTTGCTTTACGGTGTTTTAAGCGTCTTAAACGCAAGTTGCGTGAGGCAGAGATATCTCTTGATGCTTTTTTCTTTAAAAAAGTTTTTCTTTTTAACATCTTTTTCTCCTTGTTTTCTTTGAGTTCAATAAAACGTTGCTTTTTCTGACCGCACTTACTCTGTTGCAGTCGCTTGGTTTTCTTGAACGCGATGATAATTGACAATACTATTCATGTAACGGCGAATATTTTCGACATATTGGTAGGCTTCATAGCCGCGAGCGTAGCCATATTTTAAGTTTGAATAATGGCGCTTTTCCGATAATAGTTGAAGATTATTTTTCACATCTAACCAGTTATCAGGATTGCCGCCTAATTTTTTTGTTAAGCGACGTGCATCTAAAATATGCCCTAATCCCATGTTATATGCTGCTAAAGAATACCAAATTCGATCTTCTTCTGGAATACTGTCTGGCATTTGGTCGAGTAGCCAATGCAAATACTCCGATCCCGCTTTTATACTTTGTTCGGCATCAGTGCGATTATTAATATTCATCCGCACAGCCGTATCTTTGGTAAGCATCATCATCCCGCGTACACCTGTTGGAGAGGTAGCATAAGGGTCCCAATGCGATTCTTGATAGGCTACAGCAGCTAATAATCGCCAGTCTAAATTCCCTTTGTATTTTTCAAAGAGCGGTTGATATTGAGGAAGGATTTTTTCAACCGCCTCTAAATAAGCCTGAGTATCTACATAGTCAAAGGCGGTAATATGGCGGAAATATTTTTCCTCAATACGATCAATTAATCCCGTTTCAATGGCGTTATTCATAAAATCCAACAAGCCTGCTTGTAGCTCATTATAGGATTTATTAGAAAGATACCAATGCACAGTCATTTCATCTGTTAGGTCAAATGCAATTGCTAAGTTAGGGCGAATTTGTTGTGCTGCTGCCACATCAATACTATTTGCAATTGTATAAGGAATTTTGCCTTCCGCTACTTGAATTAATAATTCCTCTTGGGTTAACTGCTTGTTATTCTGCCATTTAAGTGCAGGAAGTTTTTTCTGTGCAAGGGATAATAATTTTTCTAAGTCTTCCCCCGCAGAAATAATAATTTCTTGCTGGACTTGCGCTAAATCTTTCGGGCGATTTTCACCTTTTTTATATACAAGCTGCCAAGAGGCAGAGGTGTAAGATGGTCCTAACTGAAATTTTTCTGCTCGTTGAGGCTGGAACAAAAGATTCGCAGCAGCGATATCAATATTATTGTTCTCCAATTCATTAAAAAGTTGATCGTTATTTTCTAAGGTTTTAATTTGTAAGCGAACCCCTAAATAATCAGCAAAGTTTTTTGCTAATTCGTATTCCAAGCCTGATTCGCCTTCATTCCCAATAAAATAGTAAATGGGATTATTAATGGTGCCGACAATCAGGCTGCCACGATTTTTGATCGTGGTGTAAGGGTTTTGCTCCGATTGCATAATTTTTTGCCAAGGGAAGACCATATCAATTGCCCAAAGTAATAATGCAAAAGCAGCAATAATACGTAAAAATAGACCTTTCAATAGATAAACCTTATAAATTGAGATAAGAGACGATTGTAACGAGAATTAAGACAATAAAAAAGCCCCTTTTACTTCAAGGGGCTGTTAAATAAGGATTAACGTTGGCGATCTCGGCGACCACGTTCGTTAAAAGTGCGGTCGTTTTTATCGTTAAATTTACGCTGACGACGCTCACCATTACGTTCACCACGGAAACGATCTTGGCCTCGGTCTCCACGTTCATTACGGCGACCTTTTCCACCAAAGTCATTGCCACCACGTCTATTGTCTGACTGTGCTGCGCCCATAAAGCTCATTTGCATTTGTTTATTTAAAACGCGAGTTTTTCCGAATTGTTGGAGCAATTCTTTTGGCATACCTTGTGGTAATTCAACAGTAGAGTAGTCATCATAAAGTTTGATATGGCCAATGTAACGGCTGTTAATATCACCTTCATTTGCGATAGCGCCTACGATATGACGCACTTCTACACCATCAGCACGACCTACTTCGATACGATATAAATCCATCGGTTGTGGGTTACCATAGCCTTTACGCTCACCACGACGTTCAGCTGAACGTGGGTTTTCACGACGATCACCGCGATCATTATGGTCACGACGGCGTTTATCCATTGGTGGATCAGGTGGAAGGATGAGTTTTTGTTTACCTTGAAGCAACATCAACATGGCTGCAGCAATATCTTCTTGATCCTGATCTGCGGTGAATAAATCTTCCAATAAGCTGCGATACATTTCCAGATTGTGATGTTCCAATTGCTTGGTAATCTTGTCTTGGAATTTTTTACGACGACAGGCTTGTAACACTTCATGATTTGGCAATTCAACTTCATTGATTGGTTTTTTCATCAGGTGTTCGATATTACGAAGTAAACGGCGTTCACGTGGTTCAACGAATAATAATGCACGACCAGAACGACCAGCACGACCGGTACGGCCGATACGGTGAACATAAGACTCTGCATCAAGTGGGATGTCATAGTTCACCACAAGGCTGATTCGTTCAATATCGATACCGCGCGCAGCCACATCGGTTGCAACGACGATATCAAGACTACCATTACGTAAGCGATCTAAGGTTTGCTCGCGTAATTGCTGAGTCATATCACCGTTTAATGCCGCAGCACGGAAACCGTGTTTTTCTAATAATTCGGTTACATCAAGTGTGCCCGTTTTAGTACGGGTAAAAATGATTGCCGCATCAAACTCTTCCACTTCTAAGAAACGTAATAATGCCTCATTTTTACGTAAACCTTGAACATACCAACAGTTTTGCTCAATATCCGGCGCATTATCGTTATTTACTTTGATTTTCACTTCTTGTGGATTGTTCATGAAGCGTTTTGTGATACGACGAATTGGCTCAGGCATGGTGGCTGAGAAAAGGGCCGTTTGGTGCTCTTCCGGTAATTCAGCCATAACGGTTTCTACATCATCAATAAAGCCCATGCGAAGCATCTCATCGGCTTCATCAAGTACGATAGCTCTTAACTCAGAAAGATTTAATGTGTTACGACGGATATGATCCAAAATACGACCCGGTGTACCTACAACAACTTGTGCACCTTGTTTTAATGCACGTAATTGAATGTCATAGCGTTGACCACCATAAAGGGTCACGATGTTGATGCCTTTTGCATATTTCATGAAGTGTTCACAAGCATCAGCAACTTGAATGGCAAGTTCACGCGTTGGTGCCATCACCAATAATTGTGGATGTTTTGCGGCAGGATCAATTTTTGCCAAAATAGGTAAAGAGAATGCGGCAGTTTTACCACTACCGGTTTGTGCCATACCCAGTACATCTCTGCCTTCTAAAAGAGCAGGAATACAAGCTTGTTGGATTGGCGAAGGTGTTTCAAAACCAAGGTCAGAAACGGCTTTTAGAATGAATTCAGGCAAGCCTAAATCATTAAAAGTGATTTTGTCTGTCATTAAAATGCTCGAATATAAGTAAGGAAAGCTCAATTTCGCTTTCAGGTTTATTTGTTACACAAGAAAGAGGCGAGTCTAAAAAACAGCAGTTTTTGTGACCGCACTTTTTTCTTCTTTTTCGTCGTCAGTTTGAGCCGGTTTCAATTTCATCAGCTCTAACACGGCAAAACGATACTCAACAAAGTTATATACCTGATTCGCAATAGCGAGTTTGAATAAAGCCGCAGCTTCATCAATTTGCCCCAAATTGAGTTTTTGTTTTGCTAGATAAAAGTAGGTTTCGGTTAATATTTCTGCATATTGTTGCGAGTTTTCTGCAAATTTAGTTGCCCGCTCTTGCAAGTCACTCACGGAAATATTACCTAAATAGTATTGAACGATATTTGTTCCCCAGAAGTCCTTAGATAGCCCTTTAGCTCGTTCAACAAGGTTGGCATGGGCTTCTTGTGGTTTTAATTTTTGTTCGTTCAAATAGAGCCAGAGTACGCGATAGGGATCTTTGGTATCGGCTTCATAAAACTTCATAAAATCGTCTTCAGCAAGATTATAGCGTTCGACGTAATAAAAATTTAAACCACGATTAAGGTGGGTGTAGTCATAACTTGGGTCCAATTCAAACACCGCATTAAAGGTTTCTAATGCACTGTCGTAATCTTCTTCAAGCAGTAAGTAAAGCCCTAAGTAATTGTAAACGGAAGCCATCTTTGGCTGTAACGCGAGGGCTTGTGTAAAGTCATAACGTGCGAGGCCCCATAAACCGAGGGAATCATATAAAACGCCGCGTTCAAAGTGAAGCGTCGCCCGTTCTTCATTACTCATTTTTCCAACTAATAAAACCTGCCCGATTCGGGTAATCATCACTTCTTGTTCGAAGTGCGTATTCGGCGTTTGATCCGCAAGTACGACTTTATTTGGTGCGACAAACACGTTTCCCGATTGCACACAACCGGAAATAAATAAAGTCAGACTTAGGCTAGATAATGAAACTAGAAAACGGAATAACCGAAAATATTGCATTGTTTTATAAGTTAGTTTGATAATCAAAACGGGTGTGTAAGGTTTTTTACACACCCTGTGAGATTATTCTTGTTCTACAGAAGTCTCTTCTGCTGGTACAGATTCTGCTTCAGTTTCTTGTTTTGGTGCAAGATCTTTCATGGTTAAGCGGATACGACCTTGACGATCGATTTCAACCACTTTAACCGTTACTTCTTGACCAACTTGAAGATAATCACTCACTTTCTCTACACGCTCTTCGGCGATTTGAGAAATATGAACTAAACCTTCTTTATTTCCAACGATAGCGACGAATGCACCGAAGTCAGCAAGACGAGTCACTTTACCTTTGTAAATTGCACCCGCTTCAACTTCAGCAACGATTTCTTCAATACGTGCCATCACATTTTTTGCTGCACTGCTATCTACTGCGGCGATTTTCACTGTACCATCATCATCGATATCGATAGACGTACCGGTTTCTTCAGTTAATGCACGGATAGTTGCACCACCTTTACCGATAACATCTTTGATTTTCTTCGGATCAATTTTCATGGTGTGAATACGCGGCGCGTAGTCAGAAATATCTGCACGTGGTGCAGGGATTGCTTGTTCCATTACGCCAAGAATGTGCATACGTGCACCTTTTGCTTGGTTTAATGCAATTTGCATAATTTCAGGGGTGATACCTTCAATTTTGATGTCCATTTGAAGTGCAGTGACACCTTCACGTGTACCAGCCACTTTAAAGTCCATGTCACCTAAGTGGTCTTCATCACCTAAGATATCTGAAAGCACCACGAATTTCTCTTCTTCTTTCACTAAGCCCATTGCGATACCCGCAACAGCAGCTTTGATTGGAACACCCGCATCCATTAATGCTAAAGACGCACCACATACAGATGCCATAGAAGAAGAACCGTTAGATTCAGTGATTTCAGACACAACACGCACTACATACGGGAATTCTGCAAGGCTTGGCATAACCGCTGCTACACCACGTTTTGCTAAACGACCGTGACCGATTTCACGACGTTTTGGCGAGCCGATCATACCGGTTTCACCTACAGAGTATGGAGGGAAGTTGTAGTGGAATAAGAAGTGATCTTGACGTTCACCTGTTAATTCATCGATGATTTGAGCATCACGTTCAGTACCTAACGTTGCAACGGCTAATGCTTGCGTTTCACCACGGGTGAAAATTGCAGAACCGTGAGTACGTGGTAATACACCTGTGCAAATATCTAATGCACGAACGGTATCAACGGTACGGCCATCAATACGTGGTTCACCTGCAATGATACGGCCACGAACGATTTGGCTTTCAAGTGCGGTGAAAATATCTACGATTTTACCTTCGCTGATTTCTTCATCTTCAGCTGTGATTTGTGCAATCACATCCGCTTTAATCGCATCGATTTGTTCGTAACGTGCTTGTTTTTCAGTAATGCGGTATGCATCGCCTAAACGTGCTTCTGCAATCGCTTTTACTTTGTTGATTAAATCTGTGTTTGGTTGTGGTGCAACCCAATCCCAACGTGGTTTACCCGCTTCTTTTGCAAATTCTTTGATTGCTTCAATCACAACTTGTTGTTGTTGATGACCGAATACTACCGCCGCTAACATTTGTTCTTCAGTTAAAATGTCAGCTTCAGATTCAACCATTAATACGGCTTTGTCAGTACCTGCAACCACTAAGTCCAAACGGCTTTGCTTTTGTTCAGCCATAGTTGGGTTTAATACGAATTGGTTGTCGATAAAACCAACACGCGCTGCACCGATAGGACCGTTGAAAGGTACACCTGATAAGGTTAATGCTGCAGAAGCACCGATCATTGCCACTAAGTCAGGGCTGATTTGTGGGTTTACAGAAACTACAGTTGCCACAACTTGGATTTCGTTAAAGAAACCTTCTGGGAATAATGGACGAATTGGACGATCGATTAAACGTGCAATTAAAGTCTCGCCTTCAGATGGACGACCTTCACGTTTGAAGAAACCACCAGGGATTTTACCCGCCGCATAAGTACGCTCTTGGTAGTTTACGGTTAATGGGAAGAAGTCTTGACCTTCTTTCACATCTTTTTTAGCAACAACAGTCACGAATACCGTGGTATCGTCCATGCTTGCCATGACCGCAGCAGTTGCTTGACGTGCAATTGCGCCGGTTTCTAGGGTTACGGTGTGTTGACCGTATTTAAATTGTTTAACAATTGGATTCACAATGTTTTCCTTCAAAATAATATTTAAAACAAAGCTTTATTTTCCAGATTGCGACTAGCAAAAGAAATCTTTCGAAAAAATGACCGCACTTTGGGCGTTTAAAAATTTCTTTTGATAGCCGCACGCTAATGCAGAAAATAAAGCTCGCTTATTATACAGAGTTTTAAATTTATTGGTAACTTTATTTAATATAAGCAACTTGTTATCATATTCTCATACAAATACATACGTAAGGAGACACTATGATTATCAGTGCATTAAATAACCCAAATTTCAAAGTGGGTTTACCAAAAGTTATCGCAGACATTTGCGATCATCTCAATACCTTAGATCTTGAAGCATTAGAAAATGGCCGTCATGATTTAAGTGAGCAAGTTTATATGAATGTCATGGAATTTGATACGGTTGAAGCGGATAGCAAACAAGCTGAACTTCACCACAAATATCTAGATATTCAATTACTTATTCGTGGTGAAGAAAATGTTGAAGTAAGCGCGACTTATCCAAACCTCAGCTTATACGATGAATATCGTGATGCCGATGATTACCAACTCACCCCGCAAATTGAAAATAAAAGCACTGTGACACTTTTACCAAAAATGTTCGCTGTCTTTTTCCCTTATGAGCCACATAAACCAGGTTGCACCGTAAACGGCAAATCAAGTTTTGTGAAAAAACTGGTGGTGAAAGTACCGGTAGAATTGATTTAATTATTTCGATTCATTAAAGCAAAAGTGCGGTTAAAACTATTCCGTTTTTAACCGTATTTTTTGGCTTTACATTTTGATAAGGAAAATTAAATGGCGATTATTGATGAGTTTATTAAAAAAACTGGAGAGTTTTATGAGGAACTTAAAGTACAAGATAGACATCGATACCGTTCTTGGGAACATTGTTATGCTCAGTTTTATGAAACCAGACAAAATCCTGAAAAAGCTAATGTTGATAATTTAAGTTTACATCTGGCGTTCTATTTAGCCAGTTGGGGGATGTATAGAGGTTCATCTTTTTTATTACAGTATGATTACACTATCCATACTTCTGTAGTAAAAGAAATATTGAAACCTGAATATAACAAATTATTTGGGATAGAGTGTAAAGAGTTAAATAGTGAGCAGACTGTTTTATTACTAAAAAAACTAAATAGTGAAATTGGCGGTATTTATAAGCAGTTTCGTTCAAATGCAGGGAAAGAAGACATAAAACAAGATATTTCAACAACTTTAGTTACTAAGGTTTTATTGGGGGCACTAGGTTGTGTGCCGGCTTATGATCGTTTCTTTGTTGATGCCGTAAAAAAGAATGAAGTGACGACAGGGAACTACAATATAGCATCTTTACAGAAACTAATTAAATTTTATGAAAAGCATCAAGAAAGACTGGAAGAATTAAGAAGTAAATTTTTAATTGAATATCAATTTAACGAGGATAAGAAAACTCTACTTTATCCACAAATGAAAGTACTTGATATGGGTTTTTGGAAAATTGGTTTTGATTTGTCGAAATAGGCAAAATAGGTTTCCAAATTTAATAGCAAAAGTGCGGTCAGAAATTTATGTATTTTTTTGACCGCACTTTTTTATTATTTAATCACCGTAATTGACCATTTGGCATCATCAATTTGCTCAAAGTTTGTGACTTCATAGCCTTCTTCTGCCGCCCAAGCAGGAATGGCCTCGGTGGCTTGTGTGCAGTCGAATTCAATTTCTAGGCCATCGCCTTTATTTAACTTAGCCATGGCTTCCTTAGCTTCAACGAGAGGAAATGGGCAAACAAGGCCGAGTGTTGGTAATTTAACGATCATATAAGCTCCTATGCTTTTGATAATTTTAAACGTTGTGGACGAATAATGGTGAAGTAGGCGGCTACCCAAGTGCCGAGAATCATCAATGGCAATGATACCCAACCTTGCCAAGAGAAAAAGGCTGTTTCGACTAAGCCATTACCGATAGAACAGCCACCCGCAAGCGTTGCGCCAATACCCATAAGAATACCGCCGAGTCCGCTGCGTAGAATCGTGGTGGCATCTGGTACACGGACACGAAATTCATTGCTTGCTTTTGCGCCGATGAATGACCCAATAAAAATCCCTAAAACTAAGAATACGCCCCAGTTAATAAATTTACCGTCGCCAGTAACAAGGAATTGCATAATATTAGCTGATGGGCCAGTGATCCCAAGTCCAAACTCACGACCAGTAGCGACACTGAGTGGCCAAGCGGCAAGTGCGATTAATCCGATTAACACGGCTGAGAAAAATGGGTGCCAGCGTTTCTCAAATAATAAGTGAGCAAGCCCCGTTTTCTTCGGTTTTAATGCCGCGACTTTTACGCTTGGTTTGTTGAGATGTTTGTATACATAAAAGGCTGTCACTAAAGTTAATAATGCGACTAACCACCAAGGTGAAATGCCGAATGTATCGTAAATGTTGCGTTGTTCGATATTGATGCTACGTAAAGCTTTATTGAATTCGCCTAACGGGCCGGTGCGCATGATGGCACTTAATAGCATATAAGTGAATAACGCGACCCAACTGCCGACTAAGCCTTCTGCAGCGCGGTACCATGTACCTGTCGCACAACCGCCAGCAAGAACAATGCCGATACCAAACACAAAGGCACCGATAATCACGGCTAAAAAGGCAAAGTTTTCAGCCGGATCAACATTTAATACACCGATTTCTTTTAAAAGAAAGAAACCAATAGATTGCACGGTAATCGCTAATAGAAGGGCTACAAACATTTTGTTATTTTTGGTGACATACATATCGCGAAATGCGCCAGTAATACAAAAGCGCCCACGCTGCATCACAAATCCGAGTAAAATTCCGCAAAGTAATCCGGTTAAAAGCATAAATATTCCTTTCTTTTAGAACTAAGTAGGGCAATATTTTCTAAAAAAAGAAGAAGATAACGCCAATAACTTTTAGCTAGAAAATATGTTTTTTTGATATAAAAAAGTGCGGTCAGAAATTTATATATTTTTCTGACCGCACTTTATCGTAAGTTACCACGCTATTAAGGACAGGGTTTACTCACCATAATTTCAATTACTTGGCGATCGATATGGTGCATACTTTTAGAAGCGATTGAGCATAGATTATCGATAGTGCGATCGAGATCATGTTCAACGATGCCTTCATTACCTGTCACATGGGTTTCATCCATTGCCATAAGCACCGATTTATAGCCAGATGCTACGCTGGTGGACACTTTCATTGCACAGCTATTGGATGCACCATCACAGATGATTCCGCTGATATCACCGATCATACTGCAAATCCCCATGCTCACGGTTTTAAATTTGCCCGTAAGCAAATAGGCAATGCCTGCACAGCTCCCCATAGAGGCAGTTGTCACCGCACAAAGGGCAGAAAGTTTGGGTAATTTACTGTGGATATAAATGGCCATTAAGTGTGATAAGAAGAGGGCACGGAGACGTTTTTCTCCACTCACGTTTAAATAATCGGCGACCACAACCACGGGCATAGTCGCAGCAATACCTTGGTTGCCAGAGCCTGAATTACTCATTGCTGGTAATGTAGCTCCCCCCATACGCGCATCGGAGGCTGCAGTGGTTTCGATCATGATTTTGCTGAGCAAATCGTCTGACATTAAGCCACTACCAACTTGTTTGCGTAACGTTCTGCCAATGTGTAAGCCGTAATTTTCACGTAATCCTTCGTTAGACAGCGCTCGGTTTAGAGCGGCAGCTTGTCCGATAAAGCGGATTTTATCGAGCTCAACTTCACAAGAAAATTCAAAGATTTCACGTGCGCTCACCTGCTTGAAAATATCATAAGGGTCGCAATCAGCGCATTCATCTTGTTCTTTCTCAAAAACAACTTCGCCATTTTTTTCAATTAAAATGATATTGGTGTGTTGATCTTGAATCGCTACTTTCACTCGGTCATTATCCGCAAACAACACAGCTTCCGAATATAAAATATGCTCGGTTTGATGAATATCCACATTAACGAGTTTTTTATCAAGCATCGCCTTGGCTTGGGAAACTTGCTCTGGTGTGATGTGTTTTAATACTTCCAACTCACCCTCAGGATCACCGCCTAAAGCACCAATCGCCGCGGCAATAGGTAAGCCCACCATGCCCGTTCCAGGTACCGCAACGCCTAATCCATTTTTCATTAAGTTTGGTGACACCTTGGCTTCAATACGCTCCGGTGTTTTGCCTAAATATTTGGCTGCAGTTGCTGCTGCAAGCGCTAAAGAGATAGGCTCAGTACAGCCAAGTGCGGGAACCACATCACGTTCCACAAGATGAAGTAATGGTTTTTCGATTTCATTGAGTCTTTCTTGATTCATAAAATTCTTTTTAATATGTTAAATGCTGTCTTCTTTCTCTATGACTAATATACGCGCTTCACCTTGTGGATGAGCAACATGTTCGGTACCGATACCCGCATAAAAAATATCACCCGTATGAAGCAATACGGCTTTCTCTTGACCTTCTTCTTTGTAGCGCATTTCCACCTTACCATCCATGACAGCAAAGACTTCTTCACCGTCATTGATATGCCATTTGTAAGGTTTATCTGTCCAGTGAAGACGCACGGAAATGCTATTCATATTGGTAATATCAAGGGCTCCCCAAGCGCGTTCAGCCGTAAATAGGTGACTTCTAATAACTTTATTCATGACTAAATTTGTTAGTGAGCCTCATCCCAGTTAGTGCCTTGCCCCACATCTACAATCAATGGCACCACTAAATCAGCCGCACTTTCCATTTGTGTTTTGATGAGCTCGCTATAAAACGCGACTTTTTCTGACCGCACTTCAAACACCAATTCATCGTGCACCTGCATAATCATCGCAATATCGGGATCGTTTTGTAGTTTTTGATCCAATTGAATCATGGCGCGTTTAATAATGTCTGCGGCAGTGCCTTGCATTGGCGCATTGATCGCGACACGTTCGGCTGCTTTACGGCGCATACCATTAGAAGAGTTAATATCTGGTAGATATAAACGACGGCCGAATAGGGTTTCCACATAGCCTTGGGCTTTGGCTTTTTCGCGAATATCGTGCATAAAAGTTTGTACGCCCGGATAGCGTTTGAAATATAAATCCATATAGCTTTGGGCATCGGCACGGCCAATACCAAGTTGGCGCGATAAGCCAAAGGCAGACATACCATAAATTAAACCGAAGTTAATTGCCTTAGCATTGCGGCGTTGCTCGGAAGTTACTTCATCCAGTGCTACCCCAAAGATTTCTGCCGCAGTAGAGCGGTGAATATCTTTGCCTTGGGTAAAAGCATTAATTAAGCCCTGATCCTGTGATAGGTGCGCCATAATGCGCAGCTCGATTTGCGAATAGTCAGCTGCCACAACAGTAAAGCCTTTGCGCGCAATAAATGCCTGGCGAATACGACGACCTTCTTCATTACGAATCGGAATATTTTGTAAATTCGGATCACTTGATGAAAGACGACCGGTGGCTGTCACCGCTTGATGATAGGATGTATGCACTCGACCCGTTTGCGGATTCACCATTTGTGGCAATTTGTCGGTGTAGGTGGATTTTAGTTTGCTGAGACCACGATGTTCTACCAACACTTTCGGCAATTCATGACTAAATGCGAGTTCTTCCAACACTTCCTCGTTGGTGGATGGCGCCCCTTTTGGTGTTTTTTGAATAACCGGCAAACCTAATTTATCAAATAAAATTTCCTGTAATTGTTTGGTTGAGGCCAAATTAAATGGCTGCCCCGCCAAGACATAGGCCTGCTCTTCTAATTCACTTAAACGGTTAGCGATTTCGTTAGATTGTAGGAATAGCGCATCGCTATCAATTAAAACACCACGACGTTCCATACGGGAAAGTACGCCTAACAACGGCAATTCCATTTCTTTAAAGAGTTTTTCCAGAGTGGGTTCTTTGGAGAGTTTTTCCCATAGCACTTGTTGCAGCTTCATCGTTACATCGGCATCTTCCGCCGCGTACTCGGCGGCTTGTTCCAATGGAATTTGGTTAAAAGTCAGCTGATTTTTACCTTTGCCTGCAATCTCTTCAAAACTAATGGTTTGATGCCCTAAATAACGTTTCGCCAGATCGTCCATATTATGACGGCCTGTACTGTTGAGCACATAGGACTCCAACATAGTATCGAAAGCCACACCTTGCACATCGATGCCATTACGGGCGAAGATGGTGAGATCGTATTTGAAGTTTTGCCCGACTTTTTGAATAGCAGGATTTTCCAAAATCGGTTTTAACAGAGCAAGTGCGGTTGTTTTTTCGAGCGTTTTTGGTGCGCCTAAATAATCTAATTGTAGCGGTAAATAAGCCGCTTCACCATTTTCTAACGCAAAGGAAATGCCGACTAAGTTGGCTGCCATATAATCTAAATTATCGGTTTCTGTATCTAGCGCAAAAAGTTTAGCTTGCTTGAGTTTTTCCACCCAACGATTTAAATCCGCTTCGGTGAGCAAGGTTTCATAACGGCTACGATCAATTTGAATTGCCGGTAATGTTTCATCGCTATTGTCTTGAGCGAGCGAAGGCGTAGCTTGATAATGATTAATTTTAGTCGGTTGTTCGTTATTATTAGTAATGGAATCAGCACCATTCATCACTTCATTGAGCCAACGTTTAAATTCATAACGGCCGAAATATTCAGTGAGTTGATCGTTATTGCTTGCACCAAGAGTGAGTTGTTCTGGGGTGATATCGAGATCCACATCAGTTTTGATGGTGGCAAGACGATAGGATAAATCTGCCATTTCTTTTTCCGCCAATAATTTATCTCCTAATTTTTTTGCACCACGAATTGGCAATTCGGCCACTTTGTCTAAGTTGGCATAAATTTCTGCCATGCTGCCGATACCCTGTAAGAGGCCGAGAGCCGTTTTTTCACCCACACCCGCTACACCAGGAATATTATCGGCACTATCGCCCATTAGCGCTAAGTAATCAATGATGAGTTCAGGTGGAATACCGTATTTTTCAATCACGGCCTCGCGATCTAATAAGGTATTATTCATGGTGTTGATCAACATAATGTTGTCATCCACCAGTTGTGCCATATCCTTATCTCCGGTACTGATCAAAACTTTTTGATTCGCTTTGGAAGCAGCTAGCGCTAAGGTCCCGATGACATCGTCGGCTTCCACACCTTCAATGACTAACAGCGGAATGCCAAGGGCGCGGATAATATCGTGCAATGGCTGAATTTGTTTGCGTAGATCATCCGGCATCGGTGGACGATGGGATTTATATTGTTCAAACATTTCATCACGGAACGTTTTGCCCTTTGCATCAAAGACTACCGCAATATGGCTCGGTTGCACTTGCGAAATCAGGCTTTTAAGCATATTTAACACACCGTACATGGCACCGGTTGGTTCGCCGGCTGAATTGGTGAGTGGCGGAAATGCATGAAAAGCACGATATAAATAAGATGAACCGTCCACTAGGACTAATGGATTAGGAGCGATAGTTGGCATAAATATTCCGTTCAAAAATAATGAAAAGTGTCGCATTATAGCGTAAATTGCGAAATGGGGCGAACGGATAAAGTACGGTCAATTAAACGTAAAAATTATGACGAAGGCATTTGGCTGTGGCATAATAGGAGCACTTGAGCATTCAACATAAGGGAATAACATGTCATTAAAACTGGTTGAAGTTGTTGTATTAGGGCAAGTGCTGCGCTTGAATGTCCCTGCTGAACAAGAAGAGATTTTGCGTCAAGCGGCGCGTAATTTAGATCTTCAAGTGTCTGAAATGAAAGAGCGTACAGGTTTATTACAATTAGACCGTGTACTTTCGATTGTTGCCTTGAATTTAAGTTTTGAATTAACCCAAGAAAAGAATAAAAATGCCCAGATTGAAAACGTGTTATGTACGCGAATTCAGCAGTTAGATCATTCTTTAGAGAATGCATTAGGTGGGCGTACCATCGTCGATTAAATAAAAAAGAACCGCATGTTGAAAGTGCGGTTCTTTTTTTATGTGTTTTTTAATCTGGCGTGTAATAGAGTTTACCAATTTCAATTTTTTGTCGCCCTGTTTCTTCACGCCATTTATTGCTGTCTCGTAAAGAATAAACACAGCCACAATATTCCTGTTGATAAAAACGTTCACGTTTACTGATTTCGATCATGCGTTGCGATCCACCTGCTTTACGCCAGTTGTAATCCCAATAAATCACATCATCATATTTTTCAGCCGCACGGTGACCACAACCATTAATTTGATCCATATCTTTCCAGCGAGAAATACCAAGGCAGCTGGTAAATACAGGGAAACCATGTTCATGAGCATATTCAGCTGCTTTTTCAAAACGCATATCAAAACACATGGTGCAGCGAATGCCACGTTCAGGTTCCCATTCCATACCTTTTGCGCGATCAAACCATTGTTGGCGATCGTAGTCTGCATCAATAAACGGAATTCCGAATTTTTGGGCAAAGCGGATGTTTTCTTCTTTACGAATTAAATATTCTTTCAATGGATGAATATTCGGGTTGTAAAAATAAATCGTAAACTCAATACCTGAGGCTAAAATGGCTTCCATTACTTCACCTGAGCAAGGCGCACAGCAGGAGTGGAGAAGTAACTTATTATGTCCTTCAGGTAATTCGAGTTTTTCACGAATAAAAGGCGCATTGGGATCCTTACGCACTTTTTGTTTACGTGGTCTTTGAAATTTAGCTTGAGAATCGACCGCACTTTGCGGTTGAATTTGTTCTTCAGTCATATTAATAAGTTCGAACTACCGATAAATAAGCCAGTGAAATTAAGGCTTTTTTGTATTGGCTTTCAGGTAATAATGCAATGGCATCAACCGCTTTTTGAGCTTCTTGTTTCGCGCGATCCATTGCGTAATCGAGAGATTTATGTTCCGCCATAATCGAAAGTACTTCATCAATAGCATCACGTTTTCCGCCTTGTTCAATGGCTTCGCGAATAAGCGCGGCTTGTTGTGGATTGCCGTGACGCATTGCGTGTAATAAAGGAAGAGTTGGTTTACCTTCGGCGAGGTCATCCCCCACATTTTTACCTAATGCCGCAGCATTCGCACTGTAATCTAGCACGTCATCTACTAATTGGAATGCGGTACCGAGATAGCGACCATATTCTTGAAATGCCGTTTCAATTGATTTTTCAGCACCCGCAACAATCGCCACAGATTGTGCCGCCACTTCAAATAAACGAGCTGTTTTACTATAAATCACACGCATATAGCTTTCTTCTGTGGTATCCGGATCATTCACGTTCATCAATTGTTGAACTTCACCTTCCGCCAACACGTTGGTGGCATCTGCCATAATACGAAGAATATCTAGCGATTGTAACTGCGCCACTAATTGGAATGCTCGAGTATAAATGAAGTCACCCACTAATACGCTAGCGGCATTACCAAAGGCAGAGTTTGCCGTTGCTCGACCTCGACGCATATCCGATTCATCCACCACATCATCATGTAATAAAGAAGCGGTGTGAATAAATTCTACAAAGGTAGCACAAGTCGCCACTTTATCGCTTTCATAGCCTAATGCACGTGCCGCTAAAACCGCAATAAGTGGTCGAATACGTTTTCCACCACCTTGTACAATATAAAAACCAAGTTGATTAACCATCGGCACATCTGAGTTAATTTGTGCTAAAATGGCTTGGTTGACTTTCTGCATATCCGCATCAGTTAATGCTTGGATTGCATGCATATCCATTAAATCTTGTTTGTTCATCTTCATTTGGTTCGATGGTTGTGTATATAAAAGAAAAGTGCGGTGAATTCTACCCGATTTTTCAGGGTTTTTGAAATTAAGCTCGAGGAAAAGCGCTTTTTTTTATTTTATTGCAAATAAGTGCTTGCGATCGAGTTGTTTTTTCCGTAGAATTTGCGACCTATTTATATGAATTTTGAAGTGCGGACCGAAAATAGTAACGGAGAAGCACAATTTATAGCGGAGTATTTATGTACGCAGTTTTCCAAAGTGGCGGTAAACAACACCGTGTGAGCGAAGGTCAAGTAGTTCGTTTAGAAAAACTTGAACTTGCAACTGGCGCAACAGTTGAGTTCGACTCAGTGTTGATGGTCGTTAATGGTGAAGATGTTAAAATTGGTGCACCAGTAGTAGCTGGCGCGAAAGTAGTGGCTGAAGTTGTGGCACAAGGTCGTGGCGATAAAGTTAAAATCGTTAAGTTCCGTCGTCGTAAACACAGCCGTAAACAACAAGGTCATCGTCAGTGGTTCACAGAAGTGAAAATCACTGGGATTCAAGCATAATTTCAGAGGAGATCAAGTAGATGGCAACTAAAAAAGCTGGTGGTTCAACTCGTAACGGTCGTGATTCTGAAGCTAAACGCCTTGGTGTTAAACGTTTCGGTGGCGAATCTGTATTAGCAGGTAGCATCATTGTACGTCAACGTGGTACTAAATTCCACGCAGGTAACAACGTAGGTATGGGCCGTGACCACACCTTATTTGCTACCGCTGACGGTAAAGTAAAATTTGAAGTGAAAGGCGAGAAAAGCCGTAAATACGTAAGTATTGTAACTGAATAATTTTACATCTGATTTGATAAACGCCCCGCATTATCTGTGGGGCGTTTTCTTTGTTTTCTTACCTGTGATTTACAATCATTAATCAAATCTGTTATCTTGGCACTGTCATTCATTCTCTTCAATATTTCTTAGAATGAAATTTACCTGAATTCCTAACTGTGCTTTAGCCAAATAAAGGAAGACATCATGAAACAACAACCTCTTTTAGGATTTCTATTTGCTTTAATTACAGCGATGGCATGGGGATCTTTACCTATTGCGTTAAAACAGGTTTTATCCGTGATGACGCCACAAACGATCGTGTGGTATCGATTTATTGTGGCATTTCTAGCACTCTTTATTTTGCTTTCCTATAAAAAAAAATTGCCACAATTTTTCAAAGGTGGTCGATTCATTTGGCTTGTGCTCATTGGTGTTGCAGGATTAGCGGGTAATTTCTTTTTATTTAATAGCTCACTTAATTTTATCGATCCTTCTTCAGCTCAAATTTTTATTCATTTTTCTTCTTTTGGTATGTTAATTTGCGGTATTTTTGTCTTTAAAGAAAAGCTCGGATTACACCAAAAGATTGGTTTAGGTCTGTTATTGGCTGGGTTGGCGCTTTTCTTCAATGATAAGCTTGATGTGTTTAAAGGAGAGAGTGGTTATTTAACAGGTGTCTTACTCAGCCTGACTGCTTCATTAGTTTGGGTGGCTTATGGTATGGCACAAAAGCTTATGCTCCGTCGTTTTAGTTCGCAACAAATTTTATTAATGATGTATTTCGGCTGTCTTTTAGTCTTTACACCTGTAGCTGAATTTTCACAAGTGAGTAACCTCACCCCGTTTGCATTCGGTTGTTTTGTTTATTGTTGTTTGAATACGTTATTTGGTTATGGGGCTTATGCTGAGGCGCTTAATCGTTGGGAAGTTTCTAAAGTAAGCGTTGTGATTACCTTAGTACCACTATTTACTATTTTCTTTGCTCATCTTGCGCATTATGCGAGCCCTGAGAATTTTGCCGCGCCAGAATTAAATATGATTAGCTATATTGGGGCGTTTGTTGTAGTATGCGGAGCAATTTTGTCGGCAATCGGACATAAGTTATTACCGCAATCAAAGTAAAGTGCGGTTAAATATTGGAGAGTTTTTATGAAATTTATTGATGAAGCCCTGATTCGAGTGGAAGCAGGGGATGGTGGAAACGGTTGTGTAAGTTTCCGCCGTGAAAAATTTATCCCTAAAGGCGGCCCAGATGGTGGCGATGGTGGCGATGGCGGTGATGTTTATTTGGTTGCAGACGAAAACTTAAATACTTTGATCGATTATCGCTTTACAAAACGTTTTGCCGCAGAGCGTGGTGAGAACGGACACAGTTCAGATTGTACCGGTCGTCGCGGTAAAGACATTACGTTACGTGTGCCGGTGGGAACGCGTGCAATTGATAATGACACCAAAGAAGTGCTTGGTGATTTAACAAAGCATGGTGCCAAAATGTTAGTGGCGAAAGGTGGTTATCATGGTTTAGGTAATACGCGTTTTAAATCTTCAGTGAACCGTGCACCTCGCCAAAAAACCATGGGGACACCAGGGGAAAAACGCGATTTATTATTAGAATTAATGCTTCTTGCGGATGTCGGGATGTTAGGTTTACCGAATGCAGGTAAATCTACCTTTATTCGTGCCGTTTCAGCCGCAAAACCAAAAGTCGCTGATTATCCATTTACTACTTTAGTGCCAAGTTTAGGCGTAGTGAAAGTGGATGAGAGCCATAGCTTTGTGGTGGCAGATATTCCAGGATTGATTGAAGGCGCATCGGATGGTGCGGGTTTAGGGATTCGTTTCTTAAAACACTTAGAACGTTGTCGTGTGTTAATTCATTTAGTGGATATTAACCCAATTGATGAATCCGATCCTGCTGATAACATTGCGATCATTGAGTCAGAATTATTCCAATATAGCGAAAAATTGGCAGATAAACCGCGTTGGTTAGTCTTCAATAAAATTGATACGATGACTGAAGAAGAGGCGCATGAACGAGCTCAAGAGATTACCGAACGTCTTGGTTGGGAAGAAGGGTATCACTTTATTTCTGCTGCAACCGGTAAGAATGTACCGCCACTTTGTCGTGATATTATGGATTTCATTGAAGCGAATCCACGTGATGCGGAAGTAGAAGAAAATAAACCGGAAGAAGTGAAATTCAAATGGGAAGACTACCATCAAGAACAGCTCGCTGAACATCAATTTGATGATGAAGATGACGAATGGGATGATTGGGACGAAGAAGATGAAGAAGGCGTTGAGTTTATTTATAAACCTTAATGTCTAAATGAAAAAAGAGCGGAAATTTGACCGCTCTTTTTTTATTGGGGTTAACCTTTCTTTTTCCCACCTTGACGCGCTTTAAAGCGAGGGTTGGTTTTCGAAATGACATAAACGACACCGTGGCGACGAACAATTTTGCAGCCAGGACGGTTTTTTGCACTTTTGAGTGAAGATAATACTTTCATTGAATATTCCTATTTTGATTTAAATGCGCCAAATTTACCGTAACGGCTTGCAAATTCACTTGCACGACCTTCGTTACCAATTTGACGGGTTTTACCAGTATAAAACGGGTGGGAAGCAGATGAAGTATCACACATAAATACAGGGTATTCATTACCATCTTCCCATTTCATGGTGTTGTTAGTTTTAGCACAAGAACGGATCAGAAAGCCTTGTTTCGCGTTGGAATCATAAAATAAAACGGTACGATAATTTTCAGGGTGAATGCCTTTTTTCATTAGAGCTCCTTATATAACGAAAAGAATTAGGCGAAGATACTAATTTAAAGGAGAATGATTATCAATATAATTTTATTCATAACCATGAGAATTTTTTTCATATTGAGAAAAAGAAAAATGCCTTTCGGTTGAAAGGCATTTTGTCTGTTTGGAGGGGGAGTTATCCACGGTGCGCGTTTTTCATAATACGCTCTTTCGCCACTTTCCATTCACGCTCTTTAATATCATCACGTTTATCATGTTGTTTTTTACCTTTCGCAAGACCGATTTTGATCTTCGCCCAAGGGCCTTTCCAATAAAGAGAAAGGGCAACAATAGTAAAACCATCACGGCTTGATTTACCGAAAAGATTATCTAGTTCACGTTTATTCAATAAAAGCTTACGTGTACGCGTTGGATCGCAAACCACGTGAGTAGAGGCCAAGCTTAATGGTTGAATGGTCGCACCAAATAAATAGGCTTCACCGTTTTTAAAAATGATGTAGCTATCGCTGATATTGGCTTTACCTGCGCGCATTGATTTCACTTCCCAACCTTGTAATTCAAGGCCGGCTTCAATTTCATCTTCAATAAAATATTCGTGTCGAGCTCGTTTGTTTAAGGCAATGGTGTTGGAGCCGACTTTGACTTTCTTTTTGGTCATTGGTATCCGTTGTTCATTAATCGTAAATTGGCGTTGATTTTACCGAATCTCGCCCTGGATAGCAAAAAAACAAAAGGCTGATTTGACTCAGCCTTTTGTTACTTAATGAGAGATTATTCTTCTAATTCACCACAGAAACGATAACCTTCACCATGCACGGTAGCAATGATTTCAGGTGTATTAGGATGATCTTCAAAATGTTTCCGAATGCGGCGAATTGTTACATCCACAGTACGATCTTGTGGCTTTAATTCACGCCCTGTCATTTTTAGCAATAATTCTTCGCGAGTTTGCAATTTTCCTGGGTTTTCACAGAAATGCAACATGGCACGAAATTCACTACGCGGTAGCTTAAACTCAGTGCCTTCAGGTGTAATTAAATTATGACTATTTAAATCCAGTGTCCAACCATTAAAACGATAGTTCTCACGTTGTAAATGGGCCTCTTTGCCATTTAATGTCATGGTACGATGCAATAAATTTCTTGCACGAATGGTGAGTTCTCTTGGGTTAAATGGCTTAGTGAGATAATCATCGGCCCCAATTTCTAAACCTAAAATTTTATCAACTTCATTATCTCGCCCTGTGAGGAAAATCAGAGGAATAGGTGTTTTTTCACGTAATTCACGGCCCAGTAATAAACCATTTTTACCGGGTAAGTTGATATCTAATACGATGAGATTAACCGTTTCTGAGCTTAACTGACGATACATTTCGGCACCATCTTGTGCTTGTAATACCTCATAGCCCTCAGCTTCAAAAATTCCTTTTAACGTATTACGGGTTACCGCTTCATCTTCCACGATGAGAATTTTTGGGGTAGCCATTCGTTGCTCCTTGTTATTCTTTGTTATGGGCATATTCTATAATTGTAACATTGCTGTAACAACAGAAAAGTGCGGTCATTGTTTAAATTACATTTAATTTTATGATCTAAGTCATAAATTATTAACATTCTTTTGAACTATGCTAGAATTTTAGTAGGAACAATAGTTGGGACTTTATGATGAAGCGAATTCTTCTTTTTTTATTTTTTATTTTTACCGCACTTTCCACTCAAGCCGGTCTTTTTGATAAGAAACCGGCTTTCTTACCTGTGGATGACGCTTTTCAATTTTCAGCTGCGAAAAGCGAGAATCAAGAAAATGTGATCGTCAATTGGTCGATAGCAGAAGGATATTATCTCTATCAAGAGAAAATTTCCGTGAAGCTCAACCAAGCGGAAACCTCATCCTTTGATGTACCGACATTTTCTATTTCCCCTGAAGATTATAACGATCCTTATTTTGGCTTGATGAAGATTTTCAAAAAGCCCGTGCAAGCTATTTTTAAAGCAAGTCAGCCGCCATTAAAGGCAGAAGATGTGGTTGAAATTGCTTATCAAGGTTGTACATCGGGCTTTTGTTATCCGCCTGAAGTGAAAGAAATCAAAGTGGCGGATTTGCCGATTGCACAGATCGCTAATACTGAAAAAACATCGGAAAAATCGACCACTCTTTCCGCACAACCTAAAGCAGAGCAAGATCGTTTAGCGGAAAGTTTATTTAATAGCAAATATGCCGTATTTGGCTTTTTCTTATTGGGCTTAGGTTTGGCCTTTACCCCTTGTGTGTTGCCAATGCTGCCGTTACTTTCAGCGATTGTGATTGGTCAAAATCAACGCCCTAATATGTGGCGCGCTTTCGCATTAAGTTTTGTGTATGTGCAGGGGATGGCGCTGACTTATACCTTGCTAGGCTTGATTGTGGCTGCAATTGGTTTGCCATTCCAAGTGGCGTTGCAACATCCTTATGTGATGATTGGCTTATCAATCATCTTTGTCTTGTTGGCGCTGTCGATGTTCGGTGTATTCACTTTACAGCTTCCAAGCTCCTTACAAACAAAACTGTCTTTACTTAGCCAACAACAAAAAGCTGGTGCCTTTGGTGGCGTGTTCTTAATGGGGATGATTGCGGGGCTTGTGGCTTCGCCTTGTACGTCAGCACCGCTTTCTGGCGCCTTGCTTTACGTGGCGCAGAGTGGCGATTTATTTACTGGTGCGATCACGCTTTATTTGCTTGCATTAGGCATGGGTGTACCGCTGATTTTAATCACTTTATTTGGGAATAAAATCCTGCCTAAATCAGGCATGTGGATGGAAACGGTCAAAAAGCTCTTTGGCTTTGTGATGCTCGCGTTACCAGTATTCTTAATTTCTCGTATTTTGCCGGATGAATGGACACCAAGATTATGGGCGATGCTGGGTACCGCATTTTTCATTTGGTTTGCTTTCCAAATGCCAAAAAATGATACAGGTTGGGTATTCCGAATTCTCTTTTTAGTGGCAGCTATGATTAGTGTGAAACCGCTTCAAACTTGGGTGTGGGGCGAAAGCCAAGCACTAAGTGCGGTCGAAAATAAAGCGGTTTCTCATGTTGAATTTAAGAAAGTGAAAAGCGAAGCTGAATTGCAACAAGCTCTGGCGGAAAATAACAAACCGCTTGTGATGCTCGATCTTTATGCGGATTGGTGTGTGGCTTGTAAAGAGTTTGAAAAAGAAACATTTAGTGATCCAAGTGTACAAAAAGCCTTTGGTGACATGCTGCTCCTTCAGGTTGATATGACAAAAAACTCCGAAGAAAACCGCGCTTTAATGGCAAAATATAAAGTGTTAGGTTTACCGACTATTTTGTTCTTTAACCGAGATGGAAAAGAAATTGAGGGGAGTCGTGTTAACGGATTCATGCCGCCAGTTGAGTTTTTACAATGGATTGAGAAAATCAGTAAAGCGTAAAATTATTTCCTAATCGTAAAAAGTCCTTTTCGATTTGAGGTATTGTTTGGCTTTAAGTTAATCATTAATATACGCCTCGTTCTCAAATCACTTTTTATTAGGAAAACTTTATGAAAAACTTAGAAAAATACTCTCCGTATGTTTTAGCTTTATTACGTATCGTCGCGGCGTATATGTTTATCTTACACGGCACAGCGAAATTCTGGGAATTCCCCATTTCGATGACTGGCGGTAACGGCGCAGTGGGTGATCCACTGATGATTGTCGGTGGGGTAATTGAGATTGTCGGTTCAATCCTATTAATTTTAGGTTTATTTGTTCGCCCTGCGGCATTTATCCTTTCAGGTCAAATGGCTTATGCGTATTTCTTTATGCATGCAGCAGGTCAAGGGAATTTATTCTTCCCAATCGCGAACGGTGGTGAACTTGCTTTACTTTACTCTCTCGTGTTCTTCTATTTTGTGTTTGCGGGTGCTGGTGCATTTTCTCTAGACAACCGAAAACGTTAATCAATTATCTTATTAATTTGTTGCCCGCATTTCGCGGGCTTTTTTATTTTTGAAATTGTTTAAATAAATCACCGCACTTTTAAGTGCGCTTACCAGAAAAATTTTTTCTATATAAACGCAAACGTTTGCGCTATAATTCCACCCGCTTATTTTTAACCATTTAATGAAAGGAAAATGTAATGACAGATCGTCCAATTCGTCAGGCTTTACTGAGTGTTTCTGATAAAACCGGTATCGTAGAATTTGCTCAAGGCTTAATACAGCGTGGTGTAAAACTACTTTCCACAGGCGGTACCGCAAAATTATTGGAACAACATGGTTTACCAGTGACAGAAGTGTCTGATTATACGGAATTCCCAGAAATGATGGACGGTCGCGTGAAAACCTTACATCCCAAAGTACATGGCGGTATTCTTGGTCGTCGTGGTACAGATGACGCTATCATGCAGCAACATGGCATTGAAGGCATTGATATGGTCGTTGTGAATTTATATCCATTTGCCGCAACAGTAGCGAAGCCAAATTGTACGTTAGAAGATGCGGTAGAAAATATCGATATCGGCGGACCAACCATGGTGCGTTCTGCAGCTAAAAACCACAAAGATGTAGCGATCGTGGTGAATAATCATGATTTCAACGCTATTCTTGCGGAAATGGATAAACACCAAAACAGCCTAACGCTTGAAACTCGTTTTGACCTTGCGATTAAAGCATTTGAACATACCGCTCAATATGATTCTATGATTGCCAACTATTTTGGACAAATGGTGAAACCGTATCATGTGGCAGAGGAAGAAGACGCAAATGCGAAGTGCGGTCAATTCCCGCGTACTTTAAACCTTAACTTCGTGCGCAAACAAACCATGCGTTACGGCGAAAACTCCCATCAAAATGCAGCCTTCTATGTTGATTTAAATGTGAAAGAAGCAAGCGTGGCTACTGCTCATCAATTACAAGGTAAAGCCTTGTCTTACAATAATATTGCAGACACCGATGCGGCACTTGAATGCGTGAAAGAATTTGATGAGCCGGCTTGCGTGATCGTTAAACATGCAAATCCATGCGGTGTGGCTTTAGGTAAAGATATTTTAGAAGCTTATAACCGTGCTTACCAAACCGATCCAACGTCTGCATTTGGCGGCATTATTGCGTTCAACCGTGAATTAGACGAAAAAACCGCGAATGAAATTGTGGAGCGTCAATTCGTTGAAGTGATTATTGCACCGAAAGTTTCTGCTGAAGCACAAGAAGTGGTGAAACGTAAGAAAAATGTTCGTTTGCTTGAATGTGGTGAATGGACTTCTCGTTCCGAGCGTTTAGATTTCAAACGTGTAAACGGCGGTTTATTAGTACAAGATGCGGATTTAGGCATGGTTGGCGTGGATGACTTAAAAGTGGTAAGTAAACGTCAGCCAACTGAACAAGAACTAAAAGACTTACTGTTCTGCTGGAAAGTAGCAAAATTTGTGAAATCTAATGCCATTGTTTATGCTAAAGATAATCAAACTATCGGCATCGGTGCTGGCCAAATGAGCCGCGTATATTCTGCGAAGATTGCGGGCATTAAGGCTCAGGATGAAGGTTTAACCGTAGCCGGTTGTGTAATGGCATCTGATGCGTTTTTCCCATTCCGTGACGGTATTGATGCAGCGGCGAAAGTGGGAATTCAATGTGTTATCCATCCAGGTGGTTCAATGCGCGATCAAGAAGTCATCGATGCAGCGGATGAACATAATATGGTGATGGTATTAACTGGAATGCGTCATTTTAGACATTAATTTATCTAACTATCCCCCTCTTTAGCAAAGAGGGGAAGGGGAGATTTGGCAGAATTGATCTCAAGCTCATACTAAATTCAATATCGTTTAAATCTCCCCCTAGCCCCCTCTTTACAAAAGAGGGGGAATTACAGGAAAAAATAGCCGCACTTTTTTAAATTAGGCATACGCAAGGACTATAACATGAACATCCTCATCATAGGAAATGGCGGTCGTGAACACGCCTTAGCATGGAAAGCAGCACAATCTCCATTAGCAGATAAAGTTTTTGTCGCACCGGGCAACGCAGGTACCGCATTGGAACACAAAGTGGAAAACGTGAATATTTCTGCGACAGATATCCCTGCCTTAGTGAAATTTGCTCAAGATAAACAAATTGGATTAACCATTGTTGGCCCTGAAGCTCCATTAGTGATTGGTGTGGTTGATGCATTTCGTGAGGCGGGATTAAAAATTTTTGGCCCAACTCAAGCGGCTGCACAATTGGAAGGTTCAAAAGCATTTACCAAAGATTTCCTCGCGCGTCATAAAATCCCAACGGCAGAATATCAAAACTTCACCGAAGTAGAACCTGCATTGGCGTACTTGCGTGAGAAAGGTGCGCCAATTGTTGTAAAAGCAGATGGTCTGGCGGCGGGTAAAGGGGTAATTGTTGCAATGACATTGCAAGAAGCGGAAGAGGCTGTACGTGATATGCTTTCAGGCAATGCCTTTGGTGAAGCGGGTAGCCGAGTGGTGATTGAAGAGTTTCTAGATGGTGAAGAAGCCAGCTTTATCGTCATGGTGGACGGTAAAAACGTCGAGCCTATGGCAACCAGTCAAGATCATAAACGCGTGGGCGAAAATGATACAGGTTTAAATACTGGTGGCATGGGGGCGTATTCGCCTGCACTAGTGGTGACACCTGAAATTCATGAGCGTATTATGCGTGAAGTGATTTATCCAACGGTTAATGGTATGGCGGCAGAAGGCAATGTTTACACCGGTTTCTTGTATGCGGGATTAATGATCATGCCAAATGCTCAGCCGAAAGTAATTGAATTTAACTGCCGTTTTGGCGATCCAGAAACACAGCCAATTATGCTACGCCTTGAATCAGATCTCGTTGAGCTTTGCCTTAAAGCTTGCGAGGGAAAATTGGATGAAGTGAAATCCCAATGGAATCCAAAAGCGTCCTTAGGTATTGTGTTAGCCGCGGAAGGCTATCCAGGCGATTATCGTAAAGGCGATGTGATTAGCGGTTTACCACAAAGTGCGGTCGAAAATGAGAAAGTTTTCTTAGCGGGTGTAGCAGAAAAAGAAGGCAAATTAGTTACGAATGGCGGTCGCGTACTTTGTGCTACTGCGTTAGGCGAAAGCGTATTTGAAGCACAACAAAAAGCCTTAAAGCTTGCTGAGCAAATTCAATGGACAGGACGTTTTTATCGTCGAGATATTGGTCATCGTGCCGTCGCTCGTGAACAATAAAAATTAACTACTTTAATGGTAAGGGCTCGAATGGATTATAAAAATAAGGAATTATGTCGTCTTCGTACCATAAGTTTTTTTCTGACGTTACATAAAGATAAAACGCAATGGGAAGACGCCCTTTATTCGGTAAAACGTGATGTAGATTTGTTATTGCCAGCTGTGCAGAAAGCAGGTTATACCTTGCAATCGATTCGGGTCATTACCAATCCTTTTGGGGAATATTTGGATTTAACCAATTTGCAAACAGCAAAAGCAGATTTGCAGTATTTAACAGAGTTACTGAATAAGTTTAATGAAAGTGGCATTCGTCTTCGATTTGCGATAGGTGCGGCGAGAAATAAAGAGGAAATTTCGTTATTGCCAGAGTTAATCGCAGCTTATGGCGACTTGTGTAATGCTTGTGTTAATGTGCCATTAGATGAAAATGGCGTGTTAGATAATGAACTTATCGAACAATCTGTTTATGCCGTACAACGAATTGCAAATATTACACCACGTGGCGAAGGTAATTTTAACTTTACGGTGAATTTTAACTGCAAGCCATTTATTCCTTATTTCCCCGCCGGTTATCATCTAAGTCATTTGCCAAACAGTTTTGTTATTGGTTTAGAAACACCAGATTTATTAGTCGAAGTATTAAAATCTGTACCAAAGTCTTCTCATAATCAATTTTATGCAGATTGCTATCAAGCTATGTCGCAGGCTCTGCAATATCATGTAGATGAAATACTAGATATGTTAAGTGCGGTCAAATTGTCGGGCGAATTTGAATTTGCAGGCATTGATAGTTCTGCGGCACCATCTAAAAATTGTGCATCCATGACAAAAGTTTATGAATTAATGGGATTGCCATATTTTGGTGCGGCTGGTTCAGTAGAAGTTTCTGCCTTATTGACAAAAGTTTTTAAATCAATCCAACACGTGCCATTGGTTGGGTTTTCTGGATTGATGTTGGCGGTGACAGAAGATTTAGGTTTAGCCGAAGGTACACAAAAACAAGATTTTGATATCCGAGCTTTACTGACTTATAGTGCAGTATGTGGTATCGGTTTAGACACAGTCCCAGTGGCGGGAGATGTCAAGGCAGAAAGCATTGCCGCTATTATGCGCGATACTGGAACAATGGCATTCCGCTTAAATAAACCACTAACTGTGCGTTTATTCCCGATTCCGAATAAGGTTGCAGGTGAAATATCAGAATTTGAGAGTGATGATTTATGTAACTGCCGCCTTTTGCGTATTCCAGATTAAATAAAAATTTCCCTACTTTGTTGTGATGAATGTTATCCCTACTGACAATAAAAGGAGTATCTTATGAGAAAGTTAATATTGGGTAGTTTTGTAGCAGTATTATTAACAGGTTGTGCTGGGGCTTCAAATGTTTCACAAAGCTCAACGTTAGATGGCGAATGGATTTGTCATACTATCCCGACGAAAGATAGACAAACTTATGATCGTTTAGATCATTTTGTTTTGAAATCTGATGGAACCGGGCTATTGCTAGGCATTTCTAGCATTGAATTAGATAGAGAGAGCACAATTCGTTATTTAACCAAAGGCAAGGTGAAATGGCAGGCTCAAAATAATGTCTTGAGTTTTGATTTTATCGATCGTGCTATGGTGCCGGCTCATAGTAAAAATGTGGCTAAAGTCATCAAGCAAAATAAAGCTTTACAAAAACAAGAAAAAGAACAGTTGGCTGCATTTTATAGTAAATCTGGTAATCATACGGATATGTCAATTGAGCTGAAACAAAATGGCAATCAACTTATTCTCGGTAAGGATTTTGAAACTTGCCGACGAGTGACAGAAAATGACAAGGACATTCAGTTATTGAATAAATGGTTTGTCAAGAAATAGAGTCGATAAAGAAAAACAAATACGATTTCAACCGCACTTTATTTTTTAAAGTGCGGGAATCTAATTAATAAAAGGAGAATTATGATGAGAAAATTAGTATTAAGTAGTTTTATCGCAGTATTGTTATCGGGATGTGCAACGGCACATCAACAAACGGAACAGGAAAAAGCCTTAGTCGGCGATTGGATTTGCCATGTAAAACCTGCTGCGAAATCCCCTTTACCGGTTGAGCATTTTGATTATGTCACCTATCACGCAGATCAAACTGTGCTTCTACGCGGCATTTCACAGATTGATACAAAAGAAGGCTGGATGCGTTATTTATTGCAAGCTAAAGCCAAATGGCAGGCGAATGATGGCAAGTTAAGTTATGACTTTACGGATCGTCTATTTAAAACAGCGCATTCACCACAAGTCGCGAAAATTATTGAACAATCTCCAGAATTTAAAGAATATGATAAGGAATTTGTTTCACCTTGTAATAACTGCGGTAATCATTTGGATATGAAGATTAAAATGAAAAGCCCAACAAGGATGACAAATTTTAATACCTATACGAAAGAAACCAGCCAATGCCGTAAACTGGAAGCTGGCGAGAAAACAAAAGAAGTTAAACTAATTGAGAAGTTAGTGAAAGAAAAAGGCTCGATTTAGATAAATGAATGTTTTTCATTGTAATAATGAAAAATATGATCGAAATTTTTGATTAAGTTTTTACTTGGAAACAGGTAAACTATACACAAATAATTCAAACAACGAGGAAAACACAATGTTTAAAAAAAGTATGAACATCGCTGATTACGATCCGGTTCTATGGCAAGCCATTCAGGGCGAAAATCGTCGTCAAGAAGAGCATATCGAGCTTATCGCATCTGAAAACTATGCAAGCCCACGCGTAATGGAAGCGCAAGGTTCACAGTTTACTAACAAGTATGCTGAAGGCTACCCAGGTAAACGTTACTACGGCGGTTGTGAGTACGCAGACATTGTGGAGCAGTTGGCGATTGATCGTGCTAAAGAGTTGTTTGGTGCGGATTATGTGAACGTACAACCACACTCGGGTTCACAAGCGAATGCAGCAGTATATGGCGCATTAATCAATGCAGGCGATACTATTTTAGGGATGGACTTAGCACACGGTGGTCATTTAACCCATGGGGCGAAAGTGAGCTTCTCCGGTAAAATCTATAATTCTGTACTTTATGGTATCACTGCTGATGGTTTAATTGACTATGAAGATGTGCGTCAAAAAGCATTAGAACACAAGCCAAAAATGATTGTGGCGGGTTTCTCTGCCTATTCTCAAGTTGTAGATTGGAAAAAAATGCGCGAAATCGCCGATGAAGTGGGTGCGTATTTATTTGTGGATATGGCGCACGTTGCAGGTTTAATCGCAGCAGGTTTATATCCAAACCCATTACCATACGCACATGTTGTCACAACGACTACCCATAAAACCTTAGGTGGTCCACGTGGTGGTTTAATCCTTTCTTCTTGCGGTGATGAAGAGCTTTATAAACGCTTACAATCTTCTGTTTTCCCTGCAAACCAAGGTGGTCCATTAGTTCACATTATTGCGGCAAAGGCAGTATGTTTCAAAGAAGCGTTAGAACCAGCTTATAAAGAATATCAAGCAAATGTAATTAAAAATGCGAAAGCAATGGTGGAAGTGTTTAAACAACGCGGTTATGACGTGGTTTCAAATGGTACAGAAAACCATTTATTCTTAGTGAGCTTCATCAAACAAGGCTTAACCGGTAAAGCGGCTGATGCTGCGTTAGGTAAAGCGAATATCACGGTGAATAAAAACTCTGTACCAAATGATCCACAAAAACCATTTGTGACCTCTGGTATTCGTGTTGGTACACCAGCGGTGACTCGTCGTGGCTTTAACGAACAAGACTGTCGTGAGTTAGCCGGCTGGATGTGTGATGTATTAGATGCATTAGGCAAAGAAAACGAAGAACAAGTGATTGCAGCAACCAAAGAAAAAGTATTGGCAATCTGCAAACGTCTTCCAGTTTACGCATAATGCTGATTCAGCTTTTATTTGTAATGTTAGCGGCGGTGAATATCGCCGCTTATTTTTTAATGTGGAAAGACAAAGTCCGCGCGGTTCGTCATGGCTGGCGAATTTCTGAAAATACTTTCTTTCTATTAAGTCTTCTTGGTGGGTTTATTGGTGTTTATTGCGGGATGAAACGCTTTCGTCATAAAACCAAACACTTCAGTTTTAAATTTGTTGTTATTCTCAGTGCCTTTATTTGGTTGATCTTAATGCCTTATTGGTATTTCTTTCTTGAATAATGTTGAGTACAGAATGACTTTCAGTAAGAAAAAAGCCTAGAGAATATCTCTAGGCTTTTTAGTATGCGATTAGACTACTTAAAAATGAGGCGTCGATTTCGACTTTTCTTCACTTGTGAAAGTGTAATTAATCCCAACACAATGACATAGACAGCGAAAATAAATACCAACCATTGCACCATCGTGATGCCGAAAAGTGACCATTGGCTTTCGTTGCAGCTGCCTGTTGGATTGAAGACCGCAGGTAGCCATTTATGGAATGGCAACGTTTCTGGAAAGTTTGGTATAAATTCACATTGTTTCCATGGCGCAGGGTTCATTTGTAAATCAAGGTGACGAATGGAAATCATTAATCCTTTGATTGCACTAAATAAACCCACAATAAGAGCAAGAATGCGGACAATAAGCGAACTAGGGGCTAAGGCGCCGATAAAACCAGCAATAAATAACCCTACCATAGCTAAACGTTCGTAAACACAAAGTACGCAAGGTTGTAAACCCATGCCGTATTGAAAGTAAAGTGCGGTGGATTCTAGGGCAAATGCGGAAAATGCCAAAAAGATCCACGCTGAACGTTTAAGGGATAATTGCTTAAAAAAGTCGAGCATTCTTTCTCCTTATGCTTCATTAAATTGGAAGAATTAAGCCAAGGTTTGCAAGCCAAATCGTCATTCCTGGTAGGATAAATTCGATTGCAAGGAAACCAACTAGCGTTAATACGATAGTGTAAGGCAATGCCATGTAGACCATTCTACCATAAGAAAGTTTAATTAACGGTGCAAGCGATGATGTTAATAAGAACAAGAACGCGGCTTGACCGTTTGGTGTCGCGACAGAAGGTAAGTTTGTACCTGTATTGATTGCTACCGCAAGTAATTCAAATTGGTGCGGTGCAATTGCGCCTGTCGCAAGGGCATGTTTCGCTTCATTGATATAAACTGTTGCTACGAATACGTTATCAGAAATCGCAGAAAGTAAACCATTGAAACCGTAGAATAATGCTAACTGTGTTTTCTCTTCAGAACTTAATACAAAGTGAATAATTGGCGCAAAGAGTTTTTGATCGATAATCACCGCAACGACAGAGAAAAATACGACTAATAATGCAGTGAAAGGTAAACTTTCTTGGAATGCTTTACCAATAGCGTGTTCATCAGTTACACCAGTAAAGGTTGTTGCAAGGATAATCACACTTAAACCAATCATTCCTACAGCCGCTAAATGGAAGGCTAAACCTAAGATCAACCAAACCGCGATAACCGCTTGGACAGAAAGACGAATCTTATCTTGTTTAGACATTTTTTGTGCGTTTTCACGATCTAAATCCGCTAAGACTTGCCATACTTCTTCCGGTAGTTTTTCACCATAACCGAATAATTTAAATTTTTCGACTAAAATACAAGTGAGTAATCCGCAGATAAATACAGGGACTGTTACAGGAGCCATGCGGAAGAAAAATTCAATGAAATTCCATTTAGCTTGTTCTGCAATGATTAAGTTTTGTGGCTCACCCACCATGGTCATTACACCACCGAGTGCAGTACCCACACCGGCATGCATCATTAAGCTACGTAAGAAAGAGCGGAATTTTTCGAGAGTTTCGTGATTTTTAATTTTGTTATCATCGGAAATATCAACCGCATCTTGTAGTGTTTTACCTGATGCGACTTTGTGATAAACCCCATAGAAACCCATGGCAACACTGATGATGACCGCTACAACAGTCAGTGCATCTAAGAAAGCTGAAAGAAATGCTGCACTAAAACAGAATGCTAAAGAGAGGACGATTTTAGAACGGATACGCACTAATAATTTGGTGAAGACATAAAGCAAAAGTTGCTTCATAAAATAAATACCAGCGACCATGAAGATTAAAAGTAAAACCACTTCAAAGTTTGCCACGATCTCCGCTTTAACGTGTTCGGCATTCGTCATGCCAATGGCAATGGCTTCAAATGCTAATAAACCACCTGGTTGAAGAGGGTAGCATTTTAATGCCATGGCTAGCGTGAAAATAAACTCGGCAACGAGTAGCCAACCTGCAAGAAATGGACTAACAAAAAAGAATAAAATCGGGTTAATTACCAGGAAGGCAATAATAGTTAATTTATACCAATCTGGACTTGCGCCCAGAAAGTTTTTCATAAATGCTTGTGTGTAAGTCATATCGAACTCCGTTTTTTTATAGTCTTAACATTGTAATATATACAGCTTTAAAGGATAATAGACCAGTTAAAGATTTATTGAATAAATCACATTTTTTTGATCTTTTTAAGCTTTTTATATTTATTTTATATTTATGCAAACAGATAATACCCTTTTACGGGCACAAAGCCCAGCCGCACTTGCCGAAGAATATATTGTTAGAAGTATTTGGGATAATGTATTTCCCGCAGGCACCAATCTTCCTTCTGAGCGTGATTTAGCTGATAAAATCGGCGTCACACGTACTACATTACGCGAAGTATTGCAGCGTTTGGCTCGTGATGGTTGGCTTACCATTCAACACGGCAAGCCGACAAAAGTCAATGATATTTGGGATACAGCCGGCCCAAGCATTATTGAAACCTTAATTACTTTAGATCGTCAAAGTGCGCCATTAATCATTGAAAATATGTTGTCATTGCGTAGCCGCATGTCAGAATCTTATATTTATGAGGCAGTAAAAAATTCACCTAAAGCTTCAGCAGCCTTGTTCAAAGGGATGGATGCTTTAGAGAATACCGCTGAAAGCTACATGGAATTTGACTATACTTTATTCCGTCAATTTACGGTTATGGCAAATAAACCTTTTTATCGTTTAATTTTCAATAGCTTGCGTGGGTTTTATCATAAAATTGGTTTGCTATTCTTTAGTGATGAAAAACATCGCCAAGTGACACATGATTTTTATGTAGAATTGCGTGATATTTGTGAAAGAGGTCAATCCGATTTAGTGGTGGAATGTATTCGTAAACATAAGCAAGTGACTTCCGCCTACTGGCGAGCCATTTTAGAAAGCTTGCCAAAAGATTTAGCAACAGAATAATATTAAAAGTGCGGTTGAAAATGACCGCACTTTTTCCTTATATCAAAGACTCAATATTATGCGTATTCCAAGAATTTATCACCCAGAATCCCTTAAAAATCAATCTACTTGCCAACTTTCAGAGGATGCGGCTAATCACGTAGGACGTGTACTTCGTATGACTGAAGGTGAGCAAATTGAATTATTTGATGGAAGTAATCATATTTATCCAGCAAAAATTATTGAAGCGAGCAAAAAAGCCGTTAAAGTGGAAATTCTTGGTTGTGAATTAAGTGATAAAGAGTCGAATTTACCGATTCATTTAGGGCAGGTTATTTCACGTGGCGATCGAATGGAATTTACCATTCAAAAGTCCGTGGAATTGGGCGTGAACGTGATTACACCATTGTGGTCGGAACGCTGTGGGGTGAAGTTGGATGGTGAACGCATGGATAAGAAAATCCAACAATGGCAAAAAATTGCCATTGCGGCTTGTGAACAATGTGGTCGTAACGTTGTGCCAGAAATTCGTCCGTTAATGAAATTACAAGATTGGTGTGCTGAAAATGACGGCGCGTTGAAATTGAATTTACATCCAAGAGCCCAATATTCTATTAAAACCTTGCCTTCCATTCCAAAAGAAGGGGTTCGTTTGCTTATTGGTTCAGAAGGCGGTTTATCACCTCAAGAAATCGCTCAAACTGAACAACAAGGATTTACTGAAATTTTATTAGGAAAGCGTGTGTTACGCACAGAAACCGCTTCGTTAGCGGCTATTAGTGCGTTACAAATTTGTTTTGGAGATTTGGGATAATGATGGATTTACAAGGGCAATTTTTAATTGCGATGCCACAGTTGGAGGATTATTTCCAAAATACTGTGGTGTATATGTGCGAGCATAATGAGCAAGGCTCAATGGGCTTGGTGATTAATCAACCCACCGATTTAAGCATTGCTGAACTGTATTCAAAAATGAATTTTATGATGAAAAATGACCGCACTTTTAGCAATGAACTTGTGCTTGCAGGTGGGCCGGTACATTCTGAGCGTGGTTTTATTTTACATAAGAAAGCCGAGAAAGAATTTGAGCATAGTTATAAAATTACCGATGAGATGTTTCTTACCACTTCGGCAGATATTGTGGAAACCTTTGGTTCAGAGGATGCGCCCGAAAAATATCTTGTTGCTCTCGGTTGTGCAAGTTGGACAGCAGGACAGTTAGAACAAGAGATTGCAGATAATGCGTGGTTAGTGGCACCTGCGTCAGACACCATTTTATTTGAAACCATTTATGAAGATCGTTATCCTGCAGCGAATCAATTATTGGGGATTAATCCTCATAATTTCGTCTTTTCACAGGTAGGGCATAGTTAATGGGCATCACGGCAATCGCGTTTGATTTTGGTACAAAAAGCATTGGTTGTGCAGTCGGGCAAAGTATCACAGGAACAGCTCAAGCTTTGCCTGCATTTAAAGCGCAAGATGGCATTCCCAATTGGGATGCCATTGAAAAATGTTTAAAGGATTGGAAACCCGATGTTATTGTGGTGGGATTGCCCTTAAATATGGATGGCACTGAGCAAGATTTAACACTTCGTGCGAAAAAATTTGCCAACCGCTTAAATGGTCGTTTCGGTATCAAAGTAGAACTGCAAGATGAGCGCTTAACGACGGTTTCTGCTCGAGATGAAATTTTTCAGCGTGGTGGTTATCGTGCTCTTAATAAAGGTAAAGTAGATGGGATTTCTGCTTGCTTGATTTTAGAAAGTTGGTTTGAAAACTATTCAGAATAAGCCAAAAATAAACCGCACTTTAAGGTGCGGTTTGTTGTATTGATGAGTTTATTTTTTTATCCAAATCAGACTCGCCATTCGGCCTGTTTTGCCATCTCGACGATAGGAAAAGAAGCTCTCTTTTTCAGTAAAGGTACAATGCTCCCCACCGTAAATTTGGGTAATACCTAATTTATTGAGGCGTTGTGTGGCGATTTGATAAAGATTGCCGAGGTATTTTCCGGATTCATTCGGATCGGGTCGAAAAGCCATTTCTGCAATCGGGTCAAAAGCCATAAATTGCTTAATTACTTCTTTACCAACTTGGAATGCATTAGGGCCGATAGCAGGCCCAAACCACGCAATAATCTCTTCGGGGGCAGATTGGAAACATTTCACGGTTTCTTCTAATACACCATCACAGAGTCCACGCCAGCCCGCATGGGCTGCTGCCACTTCAGTCCCTTGCTTATTGGTGAATAAAACTGGCAAGCAATCAGCCGTCATCACCAAACATACATGGTTCGGTTGATTAGTGTAAACCGCATCAGCCTCTAAATCATTGCCCTCATAAGGTACCGTAATTACACGAGTGCTGTGCGTTTGAGTTAAAAACAACGGGAAATGTGGCAGATTAAATTTTTCGACCAGTAAAGTGCGGTTAGTTTTGACCGCACTTTTATCATCTTCGACATGATCACCCAAATTGAAACTATCGAAAGGCGGCAGGCTTACGCCACCTTCTCTTGTGGTTGTAACAGCTTGGATATGTGGTGGAACATTCCAGTTTGGAACAATGGTTTTCATCTTAATAATCCAACTCGTCTTTGTGTTCGAGGTAATCCGCTTTTAAGGCATGCAGTAGTTCGACAAAGTCATCCGGCAATGGCGCATACCATTCCATCATTTCTCCCGTAATTGGGTGAGCTAAACGCAACATAACCGCATGTAAGGCTTGGCGTTTAAAATTGCGTAGCACTTCAGTAAAGGCTTCGCTTGCATTTTTAGGTGGGCGAGGGCGGCCTCCGTAAGTTTGATCACCCAATAGTGGATGCGCAATATGTGCCATGTGTACACGAATTTGGTGAGTACGACCCGTTTCTAAACGTAAGCGTAAACGGGTGTAATTACGGAAGTTTTCCATAATGCGATAGTGCGTCACAGCCGGTTTGCCCATTGGGTGAACCGCCATCAATGTGCGTTTGGTGGCGTGACGAGCCATTGGCTGATCTACAGTGCCACCTTTAGTCATAATGCCACTGGCGACAGCTTCGTATTCACGAGTGATCTTACGTTTTTGTAAATCACGCACAAGTTTTGTTTGTGCGGGAATCGTTTTAGCGACAACCATGAGACCCGTCGTGTCTTTATCTAAACGATGCACAATCCCTGCGCGCGGTACTTCAGCAATAGGTGGATAGTGATAGAGTAGCGCGTTAAGTACCGTGCCATTTGGATTGCCCGCACCGGGGTGAACCACAAGATCTTTAGGTTTGTTAATCACGATAATATCGTCATCTTCATAAACGATATTGAGCGGAATGTTTTGTGGCTCAAAACGGTTTTCATCTTCCACTTCTACCGAAATTTCAATTTGCTCTCCGCCATACACTTTTGCACGTGGAATATCGACAATTTCACCGTTCATTTTTACCTGTTTTGCTTCAATCCAGGTTTTTAAACGCGAACGGGAATATTCTGGGAACAACTCTGCGAGGGTTTGGTCTAAACGCAGTCCCATTTGTTCGGGCTGAACTTCAGCCGTTAAGGTCATTTGTGGCATAAAAAATCCATCTAAAAATTTAAAAAGTTGGCTTATTGTGTAATGTTCTATACAATATTCGTTAATTGTAACTTATTTATTGATTTTCGTAAAAATTAAGGAAAAAAGAATGCGTAAAATAAAATCTCTCGTGCTTATTGCACTTACCTCATTCGCTATTGCAGCTTGTAGCAGTGGTAATAAAGAAGTGGAGCAAGCTTCTGTTGATGAGCTTTATGCAAAAGGTGCGGCTGCATTACAAGAAGGAAGCTATTCTGACTCGATTCGTTATTTAAAAGCAGCGACAGAGCGTTTCCCTGGTAGTACTTACCAAGAACAAGCAATGCTTGATTTAATTTATGCAAACTATAAAACACAAGATTACACAGCAACGTTGGTTACTGTAGATAACTTCTTACAGCAATTCCCACAAAGTCCAAACCGTGACTATGCAGTGTATATGGCGGGTTTAACAAACTTAGCAACGGCCGATAACATGATTCAAGATTTCTTTGGTATCGATCGTGCAACGCGTGAAACCACTTCAATGAAAACGGCGTTTTCAAACTTCCAAAGCTTAGTGCGTGCGTTCCCAAATAGCCCATATTCACAAGATGCTGTAGCGCGTATGGCGTACATTAAAGACTCATTAGCACGTCATGAATTAGAAATTGCGAAATTCTATGCAAAACGTGATGCGTGGGTGGCGGTATCAAACCGTGTAGTAGGTATGTTGCAACAATATCCGGATGCAAAAGCAACTTACGAAGGTTTATTCTTAATGAAAGAAGCATACGAGAAAATGGGTTTACAACAATTAGCGAATCAAACTCAACAAGTTATCGATGCGAATAAAGATAAACAATTTGCGGAAGTGAAAAAACCGGAAGAATCTGATTTAACTCAACCGGTTAAAAAATAATTCTCGCCCCTTGTGGGACGAGCTTGAATAAGCAAAATTATTCAAATAAAGGCTAGTCAAACTAATCAAATTGAGCTAGTATAAATTTAAAAGATTTCCTGGGGTGTTCGTGGATGGGTTATGTCCCTGAGCCGATACTTAGAACTTTATAAATCGGTTTCCCGCCATTGGTGTGTAGGCTTGACCTTTGACTTTGTCATTGGACTAAAGAAACCTAAAAATGGCCTTACCGGTTTCCTTGGACCGTCGGGTTCAAGGACTACTACTCGTAGCGGCACTCTGGGACCTTCCTTTAAAATCCATTCTTTCTAATCGAATGAAATCAACACAGCAAACGCTTCGCAATCAACTTCGTCAACAAATTCGTAAAACACGAGCAAATTTGACCGCACTTCAGCAACAACAGGCGGAAGATTCCATCACTCAACAAGCTCTTGCATTCATTGAAGAACGAAATGCGCAGCATATTGCCTTGTATGTTTCCTTTGATGGAGAAATCTCCACAGATAAACTTATTAAAACTCTTTGGGCACAAGATAAGCACGTTTATTTGCCCGTATTACACCCTTTCAATCCTAACCATCTTTTGTTTTTACGTTATTTGCCAGATACACCGATGCTGAAAAATAAATTTGGCATTTGGGAGCCAAAACTCAATGTGCAAAACGTATTGCCTTTGGATGAATTAGATATTCTTTTTACGCCACTCGTCGCGTTTGATAAACAGGGGAATCGCTTAGGCATGGGCGGTGGTTTTTATGACCGCACTTTACAACATTGGCAGAAATCTCCTTTTATCCCCGTGGGATTAGCCCATCAATGTCAGCAAGTCGAACAGCTTCCAACAGAAGCGTGGGACGTGCCACTTCATCAAATCTTAGTTGCTTAAACCTATCAAGACGTAAAGTTTGATAGAAAAAATTAAAAATAGTCTATTTTTTCTCTTGAAATCCCAAAAAAGGCTCTTATTTAATTACTCATAAAGGGGATGACCCCAAGTATTTTATGCAGGAGAAGATAAGATATGAATATTGAAAAATTTACCACTAAATTCCAACAAGCACTTAGTGAAGCACAGTCATTAGCGCTTGGTAAAGATAATCAGTTTATTGAACCAGTGCATTTATTGGCCGCACTTTTAAATCAACAAGACGGTTCAATTGCACCGATTTTGACAGCAAGTGGCGTGAATGTCGCGTTATTACGTAATGAATTAAACGCAGAATTGAATAAATTGCCACAAGTGTCAGGTAATGGCGGAGATGTGCAAATTTCCCGTCAATTACTTAACTTATTGAATTTATGTGACAAATTAGCACAACAAAAACAAGATAAATTTATTTCCAGTGAATTGTTCTTATTAGCAGCGCTTGAAGAGCGTGGCGCATTAAATGACATTTTGAAAAAATGTGGTGCGAAAAAAGAACAAATTTTACAAGCGATTCAACATATTCGCGGAGGACAAAGCGTGAACGATCAAAATGCAGAAGAAAGTAGACAAGCTCTTGAAAAATATACAATTGATTTAACAGCTCGTGCTGAAAGTGGCAAACTCGACCCGGTGATTGGCCGTGATGAAGAGATTCGTCGAGCGATTCAAGTATTACAACGTCGAACCAAAAACAACCCAGTATTAATCGGTGAGCCTGGTGTAGGTAAAACCGCTATTGTGGAAGGTTTGGCACAACGTATTGTTAATGGTGAAGTGCCTGAAGGTTTAAAAAATAAACGTGTACTTTCTTTAGATATGGGCGCCTTAATTGCCGGTGCGAAATACCGCGGTGAATTTGAAGAGCGTTTAAAAGCTGTTTTAAATGAACTTGCAAAAGAAGAAGGTCGCGTGATCCTCTTTATTGATGAAATCCATACCATGGTTGGTGCAGGTAAAACTGACGGTGCGATGGATGCAGGTAACTTATTAAAACCAAGTTTAGCGCGCGGTGAATTACACTGTGTGGGTGCGACCACTCTAGACGAATATCGTCAATATATCGAGAAAGATGCGGCGCTTGAACGTCGTTTCCAAAAAGTCTTTGTAGATGAACCAAGTGTAGAAGATACCATTGCGATCTTACGTGGTTTGAAAGAGCGTTATGAGATCCATCACCATGTAGATATTACTGACCCAGCAATCGTAGCAGCAGCAACACTTTCGCATCGTTATATTTCCGATCGTCAATTGCCGGATAAAGCCATTGACTTAATCGATGAGGCGGCTTCTAGTATCCGTATGGAAATTGATTCTAAACCAGAGCCACTCGATCGTCTTGAACGCCGTATTATCCAATTAAAATTGGAACAACAGGCATTACAAAAAGAAGAAGACGAAGCAAGCCGTAAACGTTTAGACATGTTAGAAAAAGAACTTTCTGACAAAGAACGTGAATATGCGGAACTTGAAGAAGTATGGAAGTCAGAAAAAGCAGCACTTTCAGGTTCTCAACACATCAAACAAGCGTTAGATGCGGCGAAAACTGAAATGGAGCAAGCGCGTCGTGCAGGCGATTTAAGCAAAATGTCTGAGCTTCAATACGGTCGCATTCCAGAATTGGAAAAACAACTTGCTGCTGCTGAAACTAGTGAAGGCAAAGAAATGAGCCTATTACGCTATCGTGTGACAGATGAAGAAATTGCGGAAGTACTTTCTAAAGCAACCGGCATTCCAGTTTCTAAAATGATGGAAGGTGAGAAAGAAAAACTCTTACGTATGGAAGAAGAATTGCACAAACGTGTGATCGGTCAAGAAGAAGCAGTCGATGCCGTTGCAAACGCGATTCGTCGTAGCCGTGCAGGGCTTTCAGATCCTAACCGCCCAATTGGTTCGTTCTTATTCTTAGGACCAACAGGTGTAGGTAAAACCGAGCTTTGCAAAACCTTGGCGAAATTCCTCTTTGACAGTGAAGATGCGATGGTTCGTATTGATATGTCAGAGTTTATGGAAAAACACAGCGTATCTCGTTTAGTGGGTGCGCCTCCAGGCTATGTCGGCTATGAAGAGGGTGGTTACTTAACTGAAGCGGTACGCCGTCGTCCATATTCGGTGATTTTATTGGATGAAGTGGAAAAAGCACATGCGGACGTATTTAATATCTTATTACAAGTATTGGATGATGGTCGTTTAACTGATGGTCAAGGTCGTACAGTGGACTTCCGTAACACGGTTGTGATTATGACCTCTAACTTGGGTTCTGATTTAATCCAAGGTAGCAAAGACGAAAGCTATAGCGAAATGAAAGCTTTAGTGATGTCTGTGGTCGGCCAACATTTCCGTCCGGAATTCATCAACCGTATTGATGAAACTGTGGTATTCCATCCACTTGATAAAGAAAATATCCGTGCAATTGCAAGTATTCAATTAGAACGCTTAGCAAAACGTATGGAAACTCGTGGTTACGAATTAGTGTTTACTGAAGCGTTATTAGATTTCATTGGTGAAGTCGGTTACGACCCAATTTATGGGGCGCGTCCATTAAAACGTGCAATTCAACAAGAGATCGAAAACAGCTTGGCACAACAAGTTCTATCTGGTCAATTATTACCAGGAAAAGTTGTCACAATCGATTATGTCGATGGCAAAGTTCAAGCCAGACAATAATTTGTAAAATAAAAAGCCATTTAGTGAAAGCTAAATGGCTTTTTTATGCTTTGGTAAAAGAGAAAATAGGGTAGAATGATCCTGTTATATTGCATATAAAAATGAGGAAAGAAAATGACCGCACTTTTAAAAATTGGTTTAGTTTCAATCTCTGATCGCGCATCAAGTGGTGTGTATCAAGATCAAGGGATTCCCGAATTACAACAATGGTTAGAGCAAGCGTTGGTGGATCCTTTTGAAGTAGAAACGCGATTAATTCCAGATGAGCAGCCATTAATCGAACAAACCTTGAAAGAATTAGTGGATGAACACCATTGCCATTTAGTGCTCACAACGGGCGGTACAGGTCCGGCAAAACGTGATGTAACACCTGATGCCACGTTAGCGGTAGCCGATCGTGAAATGCCAGGATTTGGCGAGCAAATGCGTCAAGTGAGTTTACATTTTGTGCCAACAGCGATTTTATCTCGTCAAGTTGGTGTGATTCGTAAAAACAGTCTCATCTTGAATTTACCGGGTCAGCCAAAAGCCATCAAAGAAACCTTAGAAGGCGTGAAAGATGAGCAAGGTAAAGTCTTAGTGAAAGGGATTTTTAGTGCGGTGCCTTACTGTTTGCAATTAATTGATGGTATTTATATTGATACGAAACCAGAAGTGATAGCGAGTTTCCGTCCGAAATCGGCTCGTCGTGAAAATTTGGAGAAATAAGATGAAAAAAATCGAAGCCATTATTAAGCCATTTAAATTAGACGATGTGCGTGAAAATTTATCTGATATCGGTATCAGTGGCATGACAGTAACTGAAGTTCGTGGTTTTGGTCGTCAAAAAGGACATACTGAGCTTTATCGTGGTGCGGAATATATGGTGGATTTTCTACCTAAAGTGAAAATGGAAATTGTCGTGCCGGATGATTTACTTGAACAGTGCCTTGAAACCATTGTTGAAACTTGCCAAACAGGGAAAATCGGTGATGGGAAGATCTTTGTTTATGATGTAGAACGTGTAATCCGTGTTCGTACAGGCGAAGAAAATGAGGAAGCCATTTAGTGGAAAAAAACGTAAATTTTAATCGCACTGTAGTCGCTATGGCGGCTTTAGTGATTGTGTTTGCGGGAATTAAACTGGCGGCGGAGATTGTCGTGCCTTTTTTATTGGCATTATTTATCGCTATTATTTGTTCGCCAGTGATTAAAGCGATGACACAACGTAAAGTGCCACATGGTATTGCGATTGCCTTGTTGTTTATTTTGATTTTAATTGTATTCTTTTTCCTGGCGGGATTAATTAACAGTAGTGTGCAGGAATTCACACGCTCGATTCCTCAATATAAAGTGTTGCTTTCAGAGCGTATAAATGACGCCATGGCATTAGCCCAAAAACTGAAATTGCCGATTGTGATTTCTCGCGAAGCCATTATGGAGCATTTTGATCCAAGTGTGATCATGAATTTTGTGAGCCGTTTGTTATTAAACTTTTCTGGTGTGGTGACGAATGTTTTTGTGTTGATTTTAGCAGTGATTTTTATGCTGCTTGAAGCACCAACCATGAAACATAAACTTGCTTTAGTTTTAAGTGACAATGAGCATGATGTTATCGCGGAAGAACATCATATCGATCGTATTTTAGACGGGGTGATTAGTTATCTTGGTGTGAAAACGGTGATTAGTTTGCTTACCGGCGTCTCGACGTGGATTTTGTTGGATGTAATGGATGTCCAATATGCGATTTTATGGGCAACCTTAAGCTTCCTATTAAATTACATTCCAAATATTGGTTCGATTATTGCCGCAGTGCCTATTATTGTTCAAGCGTTATTACTGAATGGATTTGGTGTAGGTATGGGCGTGACAGCTGGTATTATTGCATCCAATATTGTGATTGGTAATATTATTGAACCGAAAATGATGGGGAAAACCTTAGGACTTTCTACCTTGGTCGTATTCTTTTCGTTGCTTTTCTGGGGATGGTTGCTCGGTACAGTCGGTATGTTACTTTCAGTGCCGCTAACAATGGCGTTTAAAATTACCTTAGAAAGCTCTGAATCAACGAAGAAATATGCGGCTTTATTAGGTGATGTAAACGACTAAAGTGCGGTCATAAAATGTCATAATTTTAGCAATAAAAAAGCCACCGTTATGGTGGCTTTCTTTTTATCTGATGTTTAATAGATTAAGGTAAATCATCTACTTCTTTATCCACTTTTGGTGGAATCATATGTTCACGGCGTAGGCCGATATCATAAGCAATCGCAATCGCGATAAAGATTGATGAATAAGTACCAAAACCGATACCAATTAATAACGCTAATGAGAAGTTATGAATTGATGGACCACCAAAGAAGAACAAGGCAATCACAACAAGAAGCGTTGTGAGAGATGTCATGATGGTTCTCGATAAAGTTTGCGTTAAGGAAATATCAATAATATCGATGGTTTCTACACGGCGAATTTTACGGAAGTTTTCACGAACACGGTCGAATACCACGATACTATCGTTGATAGAATAACCTACAACGGAAAGAATCGCCGCCACGAAGGTTAAATCCATTTCGACTTGTAATGCAGAGAATACACCGAGTGTAATCACCACGTCATGCGCAAGTGAGGCAATACCACCAAAACCTAAACGCCATTCAAAACGTGAGCCCACGTAAATTAACATCATTGCTAGGGTTGCAAGGGTCGCATAAACCGCACCTTGAGCCAGTTCTTCACCGACGTTTGGACCGACGAATTCGATACTGTTAATATGAATATTAGGGTCAATTGTTTGGAGCATGCTTTTAACGTGATCACCAATAGCAGAATCGTTATTGTCAGCCGGTAAGCGAATCATCACGTCTTGTACAGAACCCGTTGTTTGTACAATCGGGCTTGCAATCCCATTTTGATTTAATGTGCCACGGATTTTTTCTAAATCAGCCGGTTGTGAGAAGTGAGTATCAAATACCACACCACCGGTAAAATCCAAGCCCCAGTTGAAGCCTTTTGTCACAATGAAGAAGAGGGAAATCGCCATTAAAATTGCGGAAAATGCATACCCTACAAATCTCACTTTCATAAATTCAGTGAGAGGGAATGGCAATTTAATCCCATTCACTTCACGGATAAAATGTCCGTTTTTATCTTTTGCAAATAATCTCATCTTATCCTACCTAAATTGATAATTTTTCAAGACGTTTACCGCCGTATAGGAAGTTCACGATAGCACGTGTTCCAGTAATCGCTGTAAACATTGAAATTGCTACGCCTAATGCAAGGGTTACCGCAAAGCCTTGAATTGGACCGGTACCCACAGCATAAAGAATGATTGCCGTTAAAATTGTGGTTAAGTTCGCATCGAAGATAGAGGTGAATGCACCGTTATAACCTTCGTTAATGGCTTGCTGGATTGGACGACCATTACGAATTTCTTCTTTGATACGCTCAAAAATAAGTACGTTGGCATCCACCGACATCCCCAGGGTTAATACGATACCCGCAATCCCCGGCATGGTGAGTGTTGCACCAGGTAGGATAGACATCAAACCGACTAATAAAACGATATTAATCACCAAGGCGAAGCTTGCGATAATACCGAAGATTTTATAGTAAATCAGCATGAAGACTATGACGGCAATTAAGCCCCAGAAGCTTGCATCAATACCTTGTTCTACGTTTTGTGCACCAAGAGAAGGACCGATTGTTCGTTCTTCAACAATTTGCACTGGCGCAATTAATGCACCTGATTTTAATAACATAGAAAGGTTTTGTGCTTCGGCCGAGCTGCTTACACCAGTAATTTGGAAGTTAGAACTGAAGCGACCTTGAATGGTAGCAACGTTAATCACTTCTTCACTTTTCTCTAAAATGGTTTTGCCATTTTCGTCTTTTTTACCGTTGTCTTTGTATTCTACATACAAGGTTGCCATTGGTTTTTTGTAGTATTTCTTGGTGGTTTGCGACATGATTTCGCCGCCTTCACTGTCCAAGGTTACACTTACTTGTGGTGTGCTGGTGTTTTGGTCTAAACCAGAACTTGAGTTGATGATGTGCTCACCACCTAATACCGCACGTTTGTAAAGTGCAACAGGTCTACCTTGACGGTCATATTTGATTTCTGTGTCAGAAGGTAACATACCACGAGCAGCCGATTCAGGATTTACTAATGAATTCACAATACGGAATTCAAGTGTTGCAGTTGCCCCTAAGATTTCTTTTGCACGCGCCGTATCTTGAACACCCGGCAATTCGATTACGATACGTTCTGCGCCTTGACGTTGGATAACCGCTTCAGCTACGCCTAATTCAGCAACACGTTTACGTAAAATCGTTAAGTTTTGCTCGATGGCTAAGTTACGTGATTCTGTTAATGCCGCTTCTGAAAGGGCAAGGTTTAAGGTGTTGTCACCAATGTCAGACACGTCTAATGTTGGGTGTAACTGACGAATAATACGCGCTGCTTTTGACATTTGGTCTGCGTTTTCTAATGTGACCGTTGTACCAAATTTGTCGCCATTTTTAATCGCCGTAAACTGAATTTTTTCTTTACGTAATTCGTTGCGTAATGTGTCTTGTAACTGTTCTTGACGTTTAGCCAATGCAGAATTCATATCCACTTCCATCAAGAAACGTACCCCACCACGTAAGTCCAAACCCCATTTCATTGGATTTGCACCAATGCTGCTTAACCAAGCTGGTGTTGCCGGTGCAAGGTTTAATGCGGTGGTGTAGTTAGTGCCAAGTTTTTCTGCAATTTTATCTTTGGCAAGAAGTTGGTCATCTGTGTTGGTGAAACGGGCAAGAATGGAGCCATTTTCAAGAACGATAGATTTGGTTGGAAGGTTATTTTCTTTCAGTACATTTTGTACTTCAGTTAATGCGGTGGTGTCTGCTTGTTGTCCACGAGTACCGGAAATTTGCACCGCTGGATCTTCACCATAGATATTTGGAAGAGAGTATAAAGCACCAATGGCGACCACAAGGATCACCATTAGATTCTTCCATAATGGGTAACGATTTAACATAGTTTTCCCTTTAGGAATTTAAATTAGAGAGATTTTACAGAACCTTTCGGTAATACTGAAACGATGTAGTTACGGTTAATCGTGATTTCAGTGGTATCGTTTAACGCGATAACAATTTCAGCACCTTCGGTAACTTTGGTGATTCGACCAATCACACCACCAGCAGTTAATACTTCAGTGCCTTTCGCTAATTCAGACATTAATTTTTTGTGTTCTTTGTTACGTTTCGCTTGTGGGCGGTAAATCATAAAATAAAAAATTAAACCGAAGATCACGAAAATAAATAACGTGGACATTGGGCTTTGTGCTTCCATTGTGTTTTCCTTATAAAATGAAAAGTTAAAAGTGTGCGTAAAATACCATAAAACGGCATTCAGTAAAAGCCGATGAAGGCAATAACACCTAGAATTTTTGGATTAATTGATTTTTTTCAAGCAAACTTCGAAGATTTGCTCGGAAAGCCAATGTTGATCCACTAATTCACATTGATTTTCTTCACAAAAAACAACAAAATTTTCTACTGCACTTTGACGATTTAATTGCAAAACTAATTCATCATTTGGCGCTAAATTTGCCAACGCCTTCTTCGCGGTTAAAAGCGGAATCGGGCAGGAAAGTGCGGTCAAATTTAATTGATATTTCATGATTTAAGCTTGGCGACGAGCAAACATAATTTTGCCCATAGCCGTGAGTTGTTCTGCTGATAAATATTGCTTACCAAGCTCAAATAGCGGCTCTTCAAGGGCTATATGTCTATCATAGTTCGCCACAAACAGCGTAATCAGTCTTTCATCTACATCAGTGCGTTTCTCTGCAATCAATTCTTCTAGCTGCTCCGAAAGCTTTGCCCAATTTTCATGCAAGGTAACGTGTTGTCGTTCTAATTCATCCACCGACTCTTTCGCTTGAGGCGCTTTTTCTATTAAAGCGGGGAAAAAATCTTTTTCTTCATCATCATGATGAAGTGGTGCAGCGTGATTAAAATACTGCAATATGGTTTTCACATCATTTAATACGGCTTGATTCACGCCATTTTTTTCTAAATAACCAGGAAGAATTGTGAGCTGCTTGCAAAAGCGTTTCACTTTGCTATGACAAGCATAAAGCATATCAATCGGCTCATTCCAAGTAGCAAATTGTTGAGGTTCGAGGATTTGCATAAGGTTTCCTTTGTTAAAAAGTGCGGTCAAAAAACATTTCATTTTTCTACCGCACTTTCATCAATTATGATTTATCCGCTAATTGTAATGGTGGAACAGGTTTGCCCATGCGAGCATAGAATTTCACCACAAAATCATCAAAACGATCGTCTTCGATAGCTTGACGAATTTCCGCCATTAAACGTTGATAATAGCGTAAATTGTGAATGGTATTTAAGCGTGCACCTAAAATTTCACCGCATTTATCTAAATGATATAAATAGGCTTTTGTGTAGTTTTTACAGGTGTAGCAATCACATTCAGGATCCAATGGGCTGGTATCATCGCGGTATTTTGCATTACGGATTTTAACAATGCCGTCAGTCACGAATAAATGACCGTTACGTGCGTTACGGGTTGGCATTACGCAGTCGAACATATCAATGCCACGACGTACACCTTCCACTAAATCTTCTGGTTTACCCACGCCCATTAAATAACGCGGTTTGTCAGCCGGGATTTGTGGACAAATGTATTCTAAAATGCGGTGCATGTCTTCTTTTGGTTCGCCTACCGCTAAACCGCCCACTGCATAACCGTCAAAGCCAATATTGACTAAGCCTTCTAATGATACTTTGCGTAATTCTTCAAATACGCCGCCTTGAATAATACCGAATAGCGCATTTTTATTGCCTAATTCATTAAAGCGATCGCGGCTGCGTTTTGCCCAACGAAGCGACATTTCCATGGATTTTTTCGCATAATCGAAAGTCGCTGGATAAGGGGTACATTCATCGAAAATCATCACGATGTCAGAACCTAAATCATATTGAATTTCCATGGATTTTTCAGGTGAAAGGAAAATGCGCTCACCGTTAATTGGGTTTTGAAATTTCACGCCTTCTTCGGTGATTTTACGTAATTTACCTAAACTAAATACTTGGAAACCACCACTGTCAGTCAAAATCGGGCGATGCCATTGCATAAAGTCATGTAAATCACCGTGTTTACGCATCACCTCCTGTCCAGGACGAAGCCATAGATGGAACGTGTTACCCAATAAAATTTCTGCACCTGTCGCACGCACTTCTTCTGGTGTCATGCCTTTTACGGTGCCATAAGTGCCTACTGGCATAAATGCAGGGGTTTCTACGCTGAACGTGCCTTGTGGACGTTCAAACACCAAGCGACCACGACGTGCATTGCCACTGGTTTTATCTAATTCATATTTCATTTTTTTTCCTCAACGAATAAACAGTTCGTAGGTTGTTGTTCAATAAAAAAGCCTGTTAGTACAGGCTTCTTGATAGGTATTTTATGAGTTGGTTGAAAATAAGTCAAACCACTTATTCTAACCCTTTCACATTGGGATTTTTAGTAATGAACATCGCATCGCCATAACTGAAAAAACGATAGTGATTTTTGACCGCACTTTTATAGGCGTTCATGGTGTGGCTAAAGCCTGCGAAAGCAGACACCAACATAATCAATGTGCTTTCTGGTAAGTGGAAGTTGGTAATCAACGCATCCACCACACGGAATGATTTGCCTGGGTAAATAAAAATGGATGTATCAGAAAAATAGGGTTCAATTAAATCTGGGTTGCCATTTTCTTCTGCAGATAGAGCAGCGGTTTCAACAGAACGCACTGATGTTGTGCCTACCGCAATGACACGTTTGCCCGCTTTTTTCGTTTCAATAATGGCATTGCAGACTTCTTGAGAAAGCTCCACATATTCTGCATGCATAATGTGATCTTCGATATTTTCAACACGTACGGGTTGGAATGTACCTGCGCCCACATGCAAAGTCACAAATTCAAAATTGACACCTTTTTCGTGTAATTTTTGTAATAGCTCATCATCAAAATGCAGGCCAGCCGTTGGCGCCGCCACTGCACCAGGCACTTTGTTATACACGGTTTGATAGCATTCTTGATCCGCTTCTTCATCAGGGCGATCAATATAAGGTGGCAAAGGCATATGACCGATTTCTTGCAACACATCAAGCACATTGCGACTTTTATCCGCTAATTCCACTTCAAAAAGCGTATCTTGACGACCAATCATAATTGCTTTTACGCCCTTATTTTCACCGAGTTTATCTTCACCTAAAAATAATTCAGCACCTTCTTTCGGAGCTTTTGATGAACGAATATGCGCCAAAAAATGATGTTCACTTAATACGCGTTCAACCAACACTTCAATTTTCCCGCCACTGGCTTTACGACCAAACATACGAGCAGGGATCACACGCGTATTGTTAAAAATCAACAAATCCCCTTCGTCGATTAAATCCAATACATCGGTAAAAGTGCGGTGAGAAATTTCTCCGCTTTCGCCATTGAGTTGTAACAAGCGGCAAGAAGAGCGATCTTCTTTAGGGTAACGAGCAATCAGCTCATCAGGTAAGTCAAAATGAAAGTCAGAAACACGCATAATTATAAATAATGAAAGCTAAAAATGGGGCATAGTCTAGAGCGAATAAGGGGGAAATACAAGGGGGAGAGATAGAGTAGGGCGGTAAATATTATACTATTCAAATTTATTAAGTTTTATTCCGCCGCATCGCCCTCAATACCGTGTACTAGGTCGAGCTCCGACGCCCCTTTCAACTGCCGCAGCGAAATATTCAACGAATCGACCGCACTTTGAATCGCCGCATTCTAGCCATAATTGCGAATCTGCCGCTGAAGCACCCGCTTACTCGCCTGAATCTTCGCTGCAATGATATTGCGCGCAATCGGCACAGGATTTTGCTCCGACACCCGATACTGCGCCCGACGCAAAACCCCAGCAAAACGGCGATGCCAGCATATTCCCGAAACAGAAAATATGCCCGATAGACACCGGCAACTGTGTGACCTTCTTTCGCTCCTATTCCACCACCAGCATCTCCCGTTCCTTATGCAGATAACTGCCTTGGGTGGTGATGTAGAGCGTATTTTGCAATTTACGCATGGGGGAAACTCCTTGGGTTTTGACCGCACTTTTGGGGTATTTAACAGGGTTGCTCCACCTGAAAAATGGTAAGTCGGATTCTCGAATCCGACACTTTCAAAATTACCGCAATAATTTCAAATCATATAAATATCAAAAGGTTGTCGGATACAAGTATCCGACCTACATAGACTGAAACATAAGGTCGTCTGAAAGTTTGAAGCAATGGCTTGAACAGCAGAAAACCGCGTGCGTACCGCACACGCCTTACATTTTGATTTTAAAGGTGTAGATGTAGGCTGCGGTTTACTTACTTCACCTTAGTTACTCAACCTTTTTATATAAAACTGCGTTTCTATTCTCAAGTTTAATATTTAAATATCCATTATCAAAATTAGCAGTACCAATAAGGACAATTTTATACACTGAATCTTTATCAAAACATTCATTTATTGAACCACGATACAGGCTAGTCCTATACTTCCATACTCCATCTTTATTTTTTGTTTTTATAACCCATCTAAAATAAGTGTTTCCTGTTTTTGATTGTTTTTCTTCAGATGAAATCTGAACATCCCCATAGAAAAGATAAAGCTTACCTGAAATATCTGAGTCAATCCATCCAGAAAGCCTTTGTTTTCTTATCGTCTTTTTTATAACCTTTTTACTTTGAGTATTCTCTTCCTCATCAAAAAGAAAAGAATTGTTTTCGATAGTCAGATTAGATTGTAATTCTGCTATATCATTTTTACTAGGCATTAATTGACGCATCATGCTATTTAAACGATTTTTTACTTGCTCAGAAGTTAATTTTTCAAGATACTTCAGGATAGTAGTTTTCCTTGCATAAGAATAATTATATGAGCAACTATTTGAGTGAAGAGATGATGGAATACTTCTTAGATGAGGTGTTTTACCATGAACAAACGATAAGGCAGCAATATAACATTCTGGACAAAAAATATGGTTTAAATAGGGATTGATATTGCCATTTTTATCATCATAAGCTATCAAAACATCAACTTTTTTAATTGAATTACTTGTTCTATCAAAAAAATCTTCAAATTTTTTTGGTTTTGACATTTTAACTCCTCAATAACTAAACTGTCTCACAAATGTAGTTTAGCGCATCTAAATAAATTTAAAAATTAACAAATCTTCGTCCATAATTTGTGGGTTACTAGTTTTAGCTTCAGACGAAATCTCTATAGAAATAAGATAAAATCAATATGTTAACAGATGTTTTTTATAGTAAATTAAATTCAAACTAGTACATCTCTGCCAATACCATTATATGCCATTTGTATATAACAAGCATTGATGCTTTGTCCTCATTTGAATTCAATCCGCCATATTCTCCTATTTCACAAACATCCCCTATACTCCTATCCAGCTCCCCAACAACTCCGGCTGGCAAATCTCCACCATCGAGCAGGTTTTGCAGCGTTTGCCGTAGTCGGGCGGGGGGCGCTGTTTAGGAGTTCGCGCATGGCGGCAATGGTGGCGAGTGTTGGGGGCGTAGGTCGTCTGAAAATACGATGGGAACACGGTGGCGGGTTTGCATATACCACAGTGCGCCCTCAGAGACGGTTTTGGCGGCAAGGTTGGTGGAGATAAAGCCGTGTATTTTATGATTATCTAGATCATGCGCAAATACTGGAGGAGAGAAAATTAACACTGACAGAATTAATGTTTTTTTCATAGAAATTTTTTTAAGTTAGTAAAAGTTCTAATAAATCATATTTCAATAAATTTTATTTTACTCATAAAAAAACGCCCTTTCGGACGTTTTTATTAATTATCTGCCACAATCACATTGTGGAATTGGCATAGGGCGGTGTTTAGCTCTAATAATTGCGCCGGTACGCGGGTCTTCACGCGTCCAACGGAAAATTAGAGGGCAAACACGACCACACTTAGAACAAGTTGTCATAGCCATTAGGCTTACCTCTTATTTTTCAGGTTACCATCACTTTACCTATAGACAATGCTATGCAACTTGTTTTAGAATACTTCACCGTTTTCGAAGGTGTTCTTCTTTTGCATGTATTGTGTACAGCGGATGGAGAACTATACATAGTAATTAATACGCCAATATTACTTACTATCCTAAAACCCAGTCTTTGTGATTGGGTTTTTACATATAGAAATCGAAAGAAAGCTGATCTACGTAGTACCCCATCTCTATTAAAATCCGCTCGGCAAAGGTGTCCGCCTGCCATTCTGCATCTTCTATTCTCGTAGGTCTTTCTTTAGCGTTATGTAACACTGCATTGTGACCTAAGAATAAATGCCCAAGTTCATGCAACATTACAAATAAAGCATCTCTTTCCCCACGACACGCCATCGTGTAAATCCTTTCAGGAATCCTTATTGTCCTAGTTGGTGGGTAGAAATGCCCACGAGTAAGATCATTAGTGTATTTTGCCCACTCTTTATCCGACATAGGATCAATAATGATTCCGTATTCACTCAATTGCTCAAATAAACGGTCGCAATGCTTTCTGTTGCGTTTATTGAAACCCAATATGCTACTCACATTTAACGCAATGTGAGAAATTTCTACTTCTTGCATAGGTGCAACTCTATTACCTCGCATTTCGTACATCCAGTTTACTCCTGTGGTTTATTAATATCTTCTAGCAAAGAAGCAAATTTTTTCAATTGCTCAGGAGTAAATGGAGAGCTTGCAAAACCAGCCACTAACATTTGCTGTTGCAATGAGAGTCCTTTAACAGGAACCATTTCATTTGCAACATTAGCCAACTCCTGAAGGTTACTTATCTCAACACCTTTTTTCTTAAAAAAGGTTTGGATTTTCGTTACCCAACTATCTGAGATTTTTTTGCGCCCTGTTTCCATACCGCTTAAATATGCAGCTGTTGTACCTAACGCATTAGCCATGCTTAGTAAGGTTTCATTAATTTCAATTCTAGCCTTACGAACGGCTTTCCCAAATTCTGTAAGTGCCATAGTATTCCCCTCCTGTTCTTAGTTGATAGTAAAATGTTAACCTAATAAAAAATTAAATCAACCTAAAATGAAAAATATTTTTTACCTTTTTGGTAAAATTCTAGGCGGGCAAAAACGCCCTTTCGGGCGTTTTCTCATTTTTAGCGGTTATTTTTCCCCAAACATATCAAACTGCTGTCGGGCAATTTCTTCTTTTGTGACGCGCTTCACAATTTGGTAAATCTCCTGCATGGATACGCTATATTTCCGCGGCAGTTCGCGGTGGTTTGTGCCGTTGAATTCATTGAAAATCTTGCGGTCACGTACGCTTAACAACAAAATCAGGTTTTTCGGGATATAAATAACTTCAGCTCCCCACATTTGCGCAATATGCCCGGCGACTTCCATGCCGATTTGTTTTGTCAAAATCTTTGCGAAATTCGGCGGCGTTGTTTTCTAGGTTTAAATAAAAGGCTTCGGTATCAAGATAATCGGCATCCACCAAGCAGGAATAGAGCATTCGTGTGAAAAAGGCATAGGAGAAAAAAGGATGATGCGTGTCGGCTCTGAGTGGCGGTGCGGACAGGTTTTGAGGGAGCTTGATTTCTTGTCGCCACAGGTTATCAAGGGCAGGAATATCTTCGCCAAATTGTAAAGCTAGACGCTGTTTCAAAGTACTGCGGTTATTGCCCTAACCACATCCATTAGCCAACCCCGTATGGTTCCCCACAATGCAAAATGCCATCAGTTTGCCGATCGCATTTCCCCAACGCTCGACAGCAATTTTTGCACCAGCGGTAGCATGATCGACTGATGAGCCACCATGCAATCGATGGTTAAAGGCTTCTGAATATTTCCCTAAGTCATGAAGCTGTCCCGTCAGGTAGGCAATTTCCTGCGCACCAAATACCTGAGCAAACTCCGCCGCCATTTCACCAACATTGACCGAATGGCTTTGCAAAGTTTGCCAATGTTCGTAAGGCAAGAGATTACCGAGTTTATTTTGCGCGGAATGAGCGTAGTAGGAAAGTTTTGCAAACATAATATAATCCCTTATATTTATGATTACTTTAATTACTTCGCTTAATTTACTTCTAATCTCATTTTAATGTCAAGAATGATTCTTTATATATTTTTTCATAAATAATATGAGGTTAATTGATTTTAAAATGGAGTGTTTTATATGATTTGGAGGGGCTTTTTTTAGGATATAAAAAAGCCCTTTCAAAAAGGTGAAAGGGCAAAATATTTGGAGTCATACTATGAGTTGTTGAATTAACAAATCAGGTATGGGATGTATTATAGTACATTCTTTAACAAATGCAACAATTTTTTAACAAATTAATTGTGTGGATTGCGTGTGTTGGTGTTGACCAAGTTACGCATTAACAAAGCATAATCAAGTTGGACGTCTTGTGGTACATCTAAAAAGACAAAGTGACCATCGCCGAGTGCGGCTTCCACATTTTCGTTTTTGCGATTGAGCATTTTTTCAATCTTAAAGACGATGTTGCCTTGTGGCGTCATCATTTCCACTTCATCACCAAGCAAGAATTTATTTTTCACCGCTACTTCAGCCATGCCTTGTTCATTACGTTTACCGGTAAATTCACCGACAAATTGTTGGCGTTCAGAGATAGAGTAGCCATATTCGTAATTTTGGTATTCATCGTGAGTATGGCGACGTAAGAAACCTTCGGTATAGCCACGATGAGCAAGGGATTCCAACGTATCCATTAAGCTTTCATCAAATGGTTTGCCCGCAGCCGCATCATCAATGGCTTTGCGGTAAACTTGTGCGGTTCTTGCACAGTAATAGAATGATTTAGTACGGCCTTCGATTTTTAGAGAATGCACACCAAGTGCGGTCAATTTTTCCACGTGTTGTACTGCACGCAGATCTTTTGAGTTCATAAAGTAGGTGCCGTGCTCATCTTCAAAAGCGGTCATTTGCTCATCTGGCTTTTGTGATTCGGTATAAAGGAAAACTTTATCCGTTACCGCACCTTCGCCTAAAGTTGGCGCGACATTCTTCACTTCGATTTGTTGAGCAGGGTCGATTTTTGGCACGATGTTGCCCACTTCATCCGTAGTGCCTTCTTCCATTTTGTATTCCCAACGGCAAGCATTCGTGCAAGTACCTTGGTTTGGGTCGCGTTTGTTGATATAGCCAGAAAGTAAGCAACGACCGGAATACGCCATGCACAACGCACCATGTACGAAAATTTCGAGTTCGATATCGGGCACGTGTTGGCGAATTTCAGCGATCTCTTCAATGGACAATTCGCGCGATAAAATCACACGAGTTAACCCCATTTGTTTCCAGAATTTTACCGTTGCCCAGTTTACCGCATTCGCTTGTACAGAAAGATGAATATCAATATCCGGGAAGTTTTCGCGCACCAACATGATTAAGCCTGGGTCAGACATAATTAAGGCATCAGGACCCATGTCGATCACTGGTTGTAAATCTTTAATAAAGGTTTTGAGTTTGGAGTTGTGCGGTGCAATGTTTACGACCACATAGAATTTTTTGCCAAGCGCATGGGCTTCATCGATCCCGATTTTTAAATTGGCGTGATTAAATTCATTGTTACGTACACGTAAGCTGTAACGTGGTTGGCCTGCATAAACGGCATCCGCGCCATACGCGAAGGCGTAGCGCATGTTTTTAAGGGAGCCCGCTGGGGAGAGTAATTCAGGTTTAAATGGGGTTGTCATAATATTCTCTTGTCTGATTTCAGGTCAGTAGCTTGCTTTTGGCAAGCCGTATTAAAGGCCTGTATTTTAGGCGGATTTAGGGATTTGTAAAGTAAAAGTGCGGTTGGTTTTTCGATTGTTTTTTGAGGCGAGAAATAAAAAAGGCGAACTATTTGTTCGCCTTATCAAGATTGTATTTAATTAAATCGCCCAGCCGCCAGCATAGAATGCGACAAGCACAACAGCGATGATAATTGTGCCGATGTTGAGTTTTTTCACATCGCCACTCACGATACGACCAATCACTAATGCCGCAAAGCCAAGCATGATACCGGTTACGATGTTTGCGGTTAGCACGATGAATACCGCACAAACTAAGCCGCTCATTGCGCCCACGAAATCATCGAAGTCTAATTTGCTCACATTGCTTAGCATTAATAAGCCCACATACATTAACGCCGGTGCAGTTGCATAACCTGGCACTAAGAAGGCAAGTGGTTGGAAAAATAACATTAATAAGAATAATACGCCGACCACGATAGCGGTGATACCCGTTTTACCGCCTGCGGCTGTCCCTGCTGCTGATTCAATATAAACAGCGGCTGGCGCAGTACCGAATAAACCTGAGAATAAGCTACTTACAGAGTCAGAGGTTAAGGCTTTGCCACCGTTGATGATTTGTCCGTCTTTATCTAATAAGTCCGCTTGACCTGCAACGGCACGAATAGTACCTGTTGCATCAAATACAGCAGTCATCACTAAAGCAAAGACAATGGGTAAAATGGCTGGTTGTAATGCACCTTGTAAATCTAATTGTAAGAAAAGTGAGTTTTCACCAAAGGTTGGCATTTTGAAGATTTGGCCATTGAATGTTACGTTTGGATCGAAGATTAAACCTACGATAGTAATTGCGATGATGACCCATAAAATCCCGCCTTTCACTTTCATTTTTTCTAAGCCGATAATAAATGCAAGGCCAATTAAAGACATCATTACTGGGAACGAGGTGAAATCACCTAATTTAACTGGTAAACCCGCTTGGTTGCCGACCACTAAGCCTACGCCGTTTGCGGCGATTAAAAGTAAGAATAAGCCGATCCCGATCCCTGCACCATGCGCGATGCTTGATGGCAGGTTACGTAAGATCCAAGAGCGAATACCTGTCGCAGAGATTAAGGTGAATACCAAACCCATAAGGAATACAGCACCTAATGCCACAGGAATAGAAACATGTTGACCAATGACTAAGCTAAATGCGGTGAAGGCAGTTAATGAAATGGCACAACCGATCGCCATTGGCGCATTTGCCCAAAAGCCGATTAAAATCGAACCAAGCCCCGCGACTAAACAGGTTGCGATAAACACTGATTCAGCTGGAAAGCCTGCATCACCAAGCATTTTGGGCACAACAATCACAGAATACACCATGGCTAAGAAGGTGGTTAAACCCGCAATGATTTCTTGACGAACTGTTGAACCGCGTTTACTGAGTTCAAAAGTTTTTTCTAAACTTGACATAAAGTCCCCTAGGTTAATAATCAAAAAAAGACGTGCTATTTTATAGCAAATTATTTTAAAGTAAACGTTTGCGCAACCGTTTTTTTTGTCAGGCTGCGGGAAAGTGCGGTCAGTTTTGAGGATGTTTTTCGCATATTTTTTTATCGGCTAAAAACTGCTATACTCTGAAAGTTTTTAACGTAATCAAAAAAAGGAAAAACAATGGCTGATTTTAATCAAATTTTAACGCCAGGCGATGTAGATGCTGGCATTATCAATGTGGTAAATGAAATTCCAGAAGGGAGCTGCCACAAAATCGAATGGAACCGTAAAGTTGCAGCGTTCCAATTAGACCGTGTTGAGCCAGCGATCTTCGCAAAACCAACTAACTATGGTTTCATTCCACAAACTTTAGACGAAGATGGTGATGAGTTAGATGTTTTATTATTAACTCGCCAACCACTTGCGACAGGTGTATTCCTTGAAGCAAAAGTTATCGGTGTGATGAAATTCGTTGATGATGGCGAAGTGGACGATAAAATCGTTTGTGTGCCAGCAGATGATCGCGATACCGGCAATGCATACAACAGCCTTGCAGATGTACCAGCGCAATTAATCAAACAAATTGAATTCCACTTCAACAACTACAAAGCATTGAAAAAACCAGGTTCAACAAAAGTGACTCACTGGGGCGATGTAGAAGAAGCGAAAGAAGTGATTCGTGAATCAATCAAACGTTGGAATGAGCGTTAATTTTTCATTTTAATGAATTGAAAAGGCATCAGATTGATGCCTTTTGTTTTTATAGATGAATATAAAGTATTATTAAAATGAGCTGCATACACTCCTAGAATCAGAATGTTTTTAATCGTACTTGTAATGAGTATCAAAGAGGAAGTAAGTAATGAAAAGGTTAATACTAGATATTCTATTTTCTATTTTTATTGGAGTCTCTTTTTCATTATTATCGTTAATAGTTGGTAGATTGCTTTATAATATTGATAATTCAATATCTATTTTTGAGCTAGAGTTGATTGATTTTGGTATAAAGAACCTCTCATTTTTAATAAAAATGACATTATTTGTATCAAGTGGTTACTTTATTTTTTTTTATGGTAGAAGGAGTTTCAAGTAACAAGATAATGTGTGTAAATAATTAATTGTTTACGCTAGATCTTAAACTTTTAAACAAAAACACCAGAGAACTTAACCGCACTTTTTGCATTATTTATTGGTATAAAGTGCGGTCAATTTTGACTTGCACCCAAAAAAGTTGGACTAAGCCCCTAACTTAGATCGTTTCAGGAATCTGCGGCAAATTCACGGCTTCCACCGAGCCTAATGCTTTGGCTTTTTGATAAAATGCTAACTTGTATTCTAGCAAGTTTAAATAGCGTTTTAATTCAGCAATTTGACACTTCACATTTTCCGTTTGGCTTTCAAATAGTGCTAGGCGTTCGTCAATAGTATCGTCGCCAATGGTGGTGCATTCAGCGAAGCGTTTGATGTCTTTTAGGCTCATCCCTGTATTTTTCAAGCATTGTAATAAACTCAACCATTGTAAGTCGTTATCTGTAAAACGGCGATTGCCGTGTTCATCGCGCCCAACGTTAGGCAATAAGCCCTCTTTGTCGTAAAAGCGTAAGGTGTGGGCGGAGATACCGATTTTTTCGGCAGCTTTAGCGGTGGTGTAAGTCATTTTCCTTCCTTTCAAATAAAAAGTTACAAAAAACGCTTGCCTTAGAGTGAGCTCTAAAGTGTAAACTGTCGCTATCTTGCTTAGGCAAGGCCACTTTGTCAATGAATTAAGAGGAAAAACAATGGAAATTAAACAAATCAACTCAACCATCAAATCTCGTGCAGCGGTCGCATTCGCGCCAAATCAACCCTTACAAATTGTGGAAATTGACGTAGAAATGCCTCGCAAAGGCGAAGTGTTAATCCGCAATACTCACACGGGCGTGTGCCATACTGATGCATTTACGTTATCAGGAAGCGATCCTGAAGGCGTATTCCCAGTGGTACTTGGACACGAAGGTGCGGGTGTAGTTGTTGCTGTAGGTGAAGGGGTGTTAAGCGTAAAACCAGGTGATCACGTCATTCCGCTTTACACCGCAGAATGTGGAGAATGTGAGTTTTGTCGTTCAGGTAAAACCAACTTATGCGTCTCAGTGCGTGATACACAAGGTAAAGGTTTAATGCCGGACGGCACGACGCGTTTTTCTTATCAAGGTCAGCCGATCTATCACTATATGGGCTGTTCAACCTTCAGTGAATACTCAGTTGTTGCAGAAGTGTCACTGGCGAAAATCAACCCAGAAGCGAACCACGAACAAGTATGTTTACTCGGCTGTGGCGTTACCACAGGTATTGGTGCGGTACATAACACAGCAAAAGTTCAAGAAGGCGACTCTGTTGCCGTGTTTGGCTTGGGGGCGATTGGTTTAGCTGTGGTGCAAGGTGCACGTCAAGCTAAAGCGGGTCGTATTATTGCTATTGATACCAATCCTGCAAAATTCGAGTTGGCAAAACAGTTTGGTGCAACGGATTGTTTAAATCCGAACGATTACGATAAACCGATCAAAGATGTGTTGTTAGACATCAATAAATGGGGCATTGACCATACCTTTGAATGTATCGGCAACGTAAACGTAATGCGTCAAGCATTAGAAAGTGCACACCGTGGTTGGGGACAATCCATTATCATCGGCGTAGCGGGTGCAGGCCAAGAAATTTCAACGCGTCCGTTCCAGTTGGTCACAGGTCGTGTTTGGAAAGGTACCGCATTTGGTGGCGTGAAAGGTCGCTCTGAACTGCCAAAAATGGTGGAAGATTCAATGAAAGGTGACATCCAGTTAGAACCGTTTGTGACTCACACAATGACACTGGATCAAATCAATGAAGCCTTTGAGTTAATGCACGAAGGTAAATCGATCCGCACGGTTATTCATTACTAAGGTACGCTATGCAACTGATTGAACAACATCAAATTTTTGGCGGTTTGCAGCAAGTTTGGGCACATGATGCCCAAACGCTTCAATGCGAAATGAAATTTGCCGCCTATTTGCCAAATAATCCGGAAAATCGACCGCTTGGTGTGATTTATTGGCTTTCAGGCTTAACTTGTACTGAACAAAATTTCATCACTAAATCAGGCTTCCAGCGTTATGCAGCAGAACATCAAGTGATTGTGGTTGCGCCTGATACCAGCCCTCGTGGAGAGCAAGTGCCGAACGATGCAGCTTACGATTTAGGACAAGGTGCGGGCTTTTATCTTAATGCGACCGAGCAGCCTTGGGCGACGAATTATCAAATGTATGATTATATTTTGAATGAATTGCCAGGTCTGATTGAAGCAAATTTCCCTACCAACGGCAAACGTTCCATTATGGGGCATTCAATGGGCGGACACGGTGCATTGGTATTGGCACTACGAAACCAAGAACGTTATCAAAGTGTTTCTGCCTTTTCGCCTATTTTATCGCCAAGCCTCGTGCCTTGGGGAGAAAAAGCCTTTACTGCTTATTTAGGGGAAGATCGTGAAAAATGGCAGAAATATGATGCCAGCTCGCTCATTCAACAAGGCTATAAAGTGCAAGGTATGCGTATTGATCAGGGCTTAGAAGATGAGTTTTTACCAACACAATTACGCACCGAAGATTTTATCGAAACCTGTCGTGCGGCAAATCAACCAGTCGATGTGCGTTTCCACAAAGGCTACGATCATAGCTATTACTTTATAGCCAGTTTTATTGGTGAGCATATTGCGTATCATGCGGAATTTTTGAAGTAACCAAAAAAAGTGCGGTCAAAACTGACCGCACTTTTGCCTTATTGAATATTGTTAAAATGAGAAACGTAGTTCTGCATTCACATTATTCGCTTTGGTATCGTGGTTGTAAGCACCTTGATAGCCAACTTTTACTCCGAATGCCGGAGTAAATTGCGCTTGTAATGCCACACCTGTCGTGACGACATTTTTCAATTCTTTACCATAAAGATTCGCTACGCCTTGGTTATTGAGCACCAAGCTGCCTTCAGCGGCTTTATCTTTATGGAAACGATGATAAGCCACATCACCTAATAGATTTAATTGAACGCCACCAATTGCAAATGGAATGGATGGACGTAAACCTACAGAGGTGACGATTAAATCACGATTGTTGTCTTTTAACTGCACTTCGCCTTTTGTCACACCTTTATTTTTGATGTGCATATAGCTTACGCCGGCATAAGGTTCAATCGCAAAATGTTCGCCTTTTAAGCCTGTGTAGGCAAGTTCAGCAAAGACATTTTGTGTTTGGCTATGGCTTTTCACGCCTTGTGCAAATTCAGCACGTTGTTCATGTTTCCCCCAGCTTTGAATAAAGCCAATTTTCGGTGTTAATACGTTGAAACGATGTTCTGCCGTTAAACCTAAATGCACGGCACGATCTTTCGAAGTGCGGTCAATTTTGTGGCTATTTTGTGTTGAACCAACAAATACACCTAAATGTTTATTTGTATCAATGGTCGCATCAATACCCACAAGTTGATTGTACGCATGGCTGCTTAAGCTATCTGTGCTGAAGTGGGTGAAGGTGCCACTTGTCCAAATTTGTGTGCCTGCATCAAGCTGAGCTCTGACCGCACTTGGTTGGGCAAGTTGCTGACGAAGCAATAAGCCATTTAACACATTGTGTTGTTGAGCCGCGAGATCCTCATCATAGCTTAAACGAGCAAAAGCTTGGCGAGCATTCTCTTCAGTTCCCAAAACAAGGTTTTGGTAAGCAGGGCTGTTTGTTGCTGCATCTAAGGTGTTGGCGATAGTCGCTTCATTTTCAGTGGTTGCTGCAGATGCAAGGGCTTTTTTCTGAACGGTAACTTTCAACGTATTCGCATTACTTTCATTTTTAACCGTAAGGAAATCATAAGTGCGAGGTGTTTCAACTACCGCATTTTCAGCGCCGACAAATGAGCCAGAACCTTGTACTGAAACCACTTTTTGTGGATCTTGTTGTAATTGAGGCAGAATTTCTTCGTCAAATTTATTTGGTACTAAAATAGAGCCATCTGCAAAAGTTGCATTGACGTTAGCAATACCATTATTCAGTAAGAAACGACCACCTTTTTCCACTGTTGCAGTGACCGTTTTCGCGGTGCTGGTTAAGGTTTCGGTGACAAATCCATTCTCACTTGGTTTAGTGACTTCCGCTTTCGGTAACATTTCCAATGTTGCACCTTGTTTTACGATGACTTGTTGTGCAGAACCAAGGGATTGATTTAACCCTGAAAGCTGACCTTCATTCACGGTAATTTCACCAGTGAAGCTGTTATTACCGGTGAGGGTTAAGGTGCCAGAACCATTTTTAGTTAAGGCACCAACATAACCTTGTGCGGCACGTTCATTACGAGCCACTTCACGCGCTAAACCTACTTGATATTCTGCTTTTTCTTCTGCTGTTGCGCCCGCACGATTTTGCATTAACGCTTGTAATTCTGCTTTGCGAGTTGTCCAAGTTGCGGCTTCAGCTTGATCTTCAACTTGACGTGCTTTGATGGCTTTATCGCTAATGTCATTTGACCAAACATCATTTTGATTGAGGTTGATTTTCATGTTTCCTAAGAATTGACCTGGGCCAAACATGGCTTTGCCAAGATCTAAAATCCCCCAACCCCAAACGTTACTCGGTACACCTTGTCCAGTTTCCCAACGTTCTAATGGTTTACCTTCAAGCCCTTTACGAAGTGTGGTTTGTCTCGCAGTAGTGAGCATAACATCGCGCGCTTGATCGGTTGTCATATATGGATAGCGAGAAAAGATGACACCTAATGCACCACTTACATGTGGGGCAGCCATTGAAGTACCACCGGCTGATTTGTAAATAGGGTCACCATAAGTATTGTTGTCTTGTAATTGAATGTAGGAGGAATAGATGTTGGCGGATGGCGCCGCAATCGTCCACCATTTTGAATGGCCGGCTAGGTTAAATTCTTGAATATCTGCGCCTGCTTTTTCATCACTCACATCGTCATTTGAATCATTAGGATAGCCTTCACCACCGACTTGCCCCGTGACGTTTACCCAGTATTTTTCTGCATCAGGTCTGAAATATGGCAACATGGCACGCGTAAAAGATTCAGCCATCATACTACGGTTACCCGCCGTGAAGACTTGAATCACTTGTTTATTTTTTGCCACTTCATAAGCTGCATCAACAAAGTTTTTCTCACCACTGGTGACAAATTGATAATAAGCTTTTTCAGCTTCGCCTAAGTTACTTAAATAAATATGTGCAGCGGGATTCGATATTGGCTCTGGTGCTTTTGGTACATCGTAGTACTGCACGCCATATTCAGGCACATCACGCCAATCATATTTGGGTTTGTAGCCTTGTGCGCCAGCAAAGGATGAATTAACACGACGGTTTGAACCCCAACTGTTATTAATTACTTTGGCACCAGCATCCGCTAGGGCAGAGTAGCCTTGTAAGAAGAAATCATAGTCTTGGTTTGGACCATAGGTCATGTTGTCGTTACCACCAGTATTGGCAGAATAGAGGTTAGCGCCGAAAGCCACACCGTGCATTTCATTGCCGTCACGGCTTGCCGCCATTGTACCGCCAACGTGCGTACCGTGTGCATCATTGGTATATTTATGCCATGTGCCGTCAATATTGAAGGCTTCACCTTTCGTGAATACGCCGTTATCTGTTTTATCAAAATTGCGTTTGCCGTTTTTTACGGGTTCGTTTTTATTAATTGGGCCATTGCCCACAGAGGCATCGGGATAACGCATGCCATCTTTACTATAGGTCCCTTCTGTTTTTACAACGTGGATTCGACCATCTTGAAATTCAGGATGGTTTAATAGCACGCCCGAATCCATCACGCCAATTTTCACACCAGAACCATTAAAGCCAAGGGCATAAGCCGTGGAGGCATTCATTGAGGTCAAGCCCCAGTCTTTGAGGTATTCGGCGCTTTCCCAGCTTTTGGTATTACCAGCTTGCCCTTGTTCAGAATAAGCGGCTGCATTAGCAGCATACCAACCAACAAGTAGTGCGAGTGCGGTTTTTTGAAGTGTTTGAGGTTTCATGTTGTCTTCCTTTATCTTTTTGATTTTCGCAGGCTATTATTCGCTTCATCGTGAGGCGCTTCAATGACCCAAATCAAATTCCTACAGAAAAATGTTTATTCTGTGACAACGATCACACCAAAGTGCGGTCAAAAGAGGGGATAAATTTATGTATCGTCGAAATCAATGTTATAATTCGCGAACAAAATGATTAAGGAGTAACCTATGGCGATTTTAGTAACAGGTGGGGCCGGCTATATCGGTTCACACACCGTAGTGGAATTATTAAATGCAAATAAAGAAGTGGTGGTATTGGATAATTTATGCAATTCCTCCCCAAAATCTTTAGAACGAGTCAAAGAAATTACCGGTAAAGACGTGAAATTTTATGAAGGCGATATTTTAGATCGAGCTTTATTACAAAAAATCTTTGCTGAAAACAGCATTCAATCGGTCATCCATTTTGCGGGTTTAAAAGCTGTGGGTGAAAGTGTTCAAAAGCCAGCTGAATACTATATGAATAACGTATCAGGCACGATTGTTTTGATTCAAGAAATGAAAAAAGCAGGCGTGTGGAACTTTGTATTTAGTTCATCTGCAACGGTTTATGGTGATCCAGAAATTATTCCAATTACGGAAGATTGTAAAGTGGGTGGCACAACCAACCCTTACGGTACATCTAAATACATGGTGGAACAAATTCTGACTGATGTTGCGAAAGCTGAACCGCAATTTAGTATGACGATCTTACGTTATTTCAACCCAGTGGGCGCTCACGCAAGTGGCTTGATTGGTGAAGATCCAAATGGCATTCCAAATAATCTATTGCCTTACATCAGCCAAGTTGCCATTGGTAAATTACCACAACTTTCGGTGTTTGGTAGCGATTATGATACTCATGATGGCACAGGTGTACGTGATTATATCCATGTGGTGGATTTAGCGATTGGTCACTTAAAAGCATTAAATCGCCATGAAAATGACGCAGGTTTACACATTTATAACTTAGGTACAGGTACGGGTTATTCTGTGCTTGATATGGTGAAAGCGTTTGAACAAGCAAACAATATCGAAATTCCGTATCGTCTTGTGGCACGTCGTCCTGGTGATATTGCAACATGCTATTCAGATCCAAGTCTTGCAGCAAAAGAGTTAAATTGGACAGCTGAACGTGGTCTTGAGCAAATGATGAAAGATACTTGGAATTGGCAAAAAAATAATCCGAAAGGATACAGAGATTAATCTCACTCTTGTTGGGCGGAGTATCATTCCGCCCTTAATATTTCAATCAGATAAAACACGCTCAAAAATAACCGCACTTTATGTCAGAACAATCCCTTTCTAGTCAAATATTTACCCGAAAAATGCTGATCTGTGTCTTTACTGGATTTAGTTCGGGTTTACCACTTTTCGTGTTATCGCAAATGTTGCCGGTATGGCTGACAGATAAAGGGCTTTCCGTTGAATTAATCGGTGCATTGACAGGGGTGATGGTGCCATATGGTTTGAAGTTTTTATGGGCACCGTTATTAGATCGCTATTTTCCAAATTTTTTAGGGCGTCGTCGTAGTTGGTTATTGATTTCTCAAGTGATTTTGCTGATTTCCCTTTATGCGATTAGTCAGTTTGATCCTGTGGCACAGTTGGGAACAGTGGCTAAACTTGCGACATTTATTGCCTTTGTATCTGCGACACAAGATATTGTGCTTGATGCTTATCGCCGTGAAATTTTGACCGATAATGAATTAGGATTGGGAAACACCATCCATATCAATGCTTATCGTGTTGCAGGTTTAATTCCTGGGGGGCTGTCGCTTTATTTAGCGACGATTCATCCATGGGAAACCGTCTTTTTACGGACCGCACTTTGTATGCTAGCGGGCATATTTATGACGCTCTTTTTAGCGAAAGAACCAAACATTGCACAGGTCGATCGTGATCAACCTTTCTATATGGTATTTTGGATACCCTTGAAAGAGTTCTTCCAACGTAAAGGCGTCGCGCAAGCCATCGGTTTTTTACTCTTTTTGTTCTTGTATAAATTTGGTGATTCGTTTGCTACTACGTTACAAACTAAATTCGTCTATGACATGGGCTTTGAAAAAGAGCATATTGCGTTGGTGGTAAAAAGTACCTCTCTTTGGGCAAGTATCTCAGCCGGTCTCGTCGGTGGCGTGATTATGTTACGCCTAGGCATTAACCGCGCATTATGGGTATTTGGTTTTATCCAATTGATTACTATTGGTGGATTTATTTGGTTGGCTGCATTTGGACATTTTGACCATATCGGCGCTGCAGAACTTTGGAAATTAGGTTTCGTGATTGCGGGTGAATATATCGGTGTCGGTCTCGGTACTGCTGCCTTTGTCGCCTTTATGGCTCGCGAAACGAATCCGCTTTATACAGCCACTCAATTAGCCTTATTTACCAGCCTTTCCGCTTTACCAAGTAAAGGACTTGGTATGTTATCTGGTTACTTGGTTAAAGCAGTGGGCTACTATCATTTTTTCTGGATTTGTTTATTCCTTGCTATCCCAGGAATGATTTGTTTATTCTGGGTGGCTCCATGGAATGAAAAAGGAAATGAAAAAGCTTAAAATAAAATAAAGTGCGGTCAAAATTTACAGCAAAATCATTTGACCAAACAAGGCTTTAACGGTATTTTAAACGGGTCTATTATTTATTGGAGATTTGTATGAAAATTATTCTTTTAGGTGCACCTGGTGCAGGAAAAGGCACACAAGCACAATTTATTATGAACAAGTTTGGTATCCCACAAATTTCAACAGGGGATATGTTCCGTGCAGCGATTAAAGCAGGTACAGAATTAGGCAAACAAGCAAAAGCATTAATGGATGAAGGGAAATTAGTACCGGATGAATTAACAGTGGCGTTAGTAAAAGATCGTATTTCTCAACCAGATTGTGCAAGTGGTTTCTTATTAGATGGTTTCCCACGTACGATTCCACAAGCGGATGCGTTAAAAGAGTCAGGTGTGAAAATTGACTACGTTTTAGAGTTTGATGTACCAGATGAAGTGATCGTTGAACGTATGAGTGGTCGTCGTGTACACCAAGCATCTGGCCGTTCTTACCACGTCATTTATAACCCACCAAAAGTGGAAGGTAAAGACGATGTAACGGGTGAAGATTTAATTATCCGTGCGGATGATAAACCAGAAACGGTGTTAGATCGTTTAGCGGTTTACCACAAACAAACCAGCCCATTAATTGATTATTACCAAGCTGAAGCGAAAGCGGGTAATACGCAATATTTCCGTTTAGATGGTACTCAAAAAGTGGAAGAAGTAAGCCAAGAGTTAGATAAAATCTTAGGCTAAAATAGACTGGAAACTGACCGCACTTTGAAGATAAAAGTGCGGTTAATTTTTCAAAAGGATTTTGAGATCGTAAATTGAGATCGTATTTGGGGACATTATGAGCAAGAAAAGAACAATAGCATTGACGATTTCGGCTATCGCAGTGGCACTTGGGATCGGCGCACAATTTTACACCAATCATAAAATCGATCTGGTGTTAAAAAATTTCCCTTATTCTTTGGATAACCAAGCAACATTGAATGTGACGCAAACCGCGAAAAACTTTTTTATTCGTGAGTTGATCTTTAGTGTAAAAGATAGTGATGCGAAAACCACAAATGTGATTTCAACTAAGCTCACGGCGCTGCCTTTCTTCATTACAGCGGAGTCTCAGTTATCTGATCAATTAGTTCGTCAATTAAATAAAACATTAAATATCACGATTGATAAAAACACGATTAATAGTAAATTTTCGCCGGTAGGGGATTATTTACAGTCTGATATTTTGACGGAATTCCGTGATTTTGCGAATAAGTCCCAAAACCTTTCTATCGGTCTTAATTTCTTAAAAAATAAAGAAGTTGAGCTGAAAACAACCTTAAGTGGCTTTAATTACGATAAAGACACTAAACTGGAACAAATTGAAGGTGAAGCTCATCTAGTACCTGTCGGCGCAAATCAATACGATCTATCAAGTATTGACTTAACCGCGAAAAATGCCGAAGTGGCGTTGTTAAATGGCGAAAACACCCATGTTTATATGAAAAATGCGACGTACCACTTTGACGTGAAATCAGGTGAGGCAGATAAGCGTGATCTGAGTACGAAATTCAGTAGTGATATTTTACGTATTGCCAATAAAAGCCGTACGACAGAAGAAAGCCAAGCAACAGCTGGTGGTTTGAATTTATTGATTAAACAAAATGGCGTGCCAAGTGCAGTCAATTTTCATCATGAATTTAAAAAATTAAGTGATGGCTCACTAGACATTAAAGATGGCGTCAATTTGTTAACGAAAATTTTTACACAAAACGATCGTTTTGATGGTTCATTATCCGTGCTTTCTGTCAATGTGCCTAAAAATAATCAACCTTACTTTAACTTACAAAATGCCGGTCTTGAACTTAAGTTGGCGAATACGGATTTAACCAAGGCTAATGTAGATTTTAAACTGAATGTTGATAGTGTGAAGCAAACCCCTGCCGATGAAGAGCGTAAATGGGAAGCTAAAGGCGGTAAAGTTAATATTCAGTTAGATGATTACAACGTGGCAAACGAATTGGCGTTTGTACCGTTTTTATTAGATGCTTTTGCTGAGAAAGAGGCACCATCAAAAGACAATAAAGACTTCTTGAATGCCAAAGATAAATGGGTGAAAGAATTTAGTGGCAAAACCAATATTGAGGCAGCCTTAAAATCATTTAATATGGCCGATTTAGTGCTTGATGAGGTATCAGCCAGTGATAAGACGGAAACACTAGACAATGATCAATATAATGAACATATCACATTGTCTGCGAATAAAGCCAGTTATCCAAGTGCAGGATTCCAATTTGAAAAATTAGCGGTTGATGCACCATTTAAAATTAATCACAGCAAAGCGCATTTATCAGCAAGATTTTGCTCAGCACCATTTTATGGGGCTTTATGCAGCACGCATTTAACGTCAGCAACATTTGATAAATACATAAAAAACTCCTGGAAAGAGCTTGATTTAATCGTTGATAATGCAACGTTGAATTTAAATCTTAATACTTATCCGGAGACCAATGCTTATCCAGTTAAATTGGAAGTGAGTGGTATTGTGCCTCAAGTGCCCGAAGATGATTCATCAGACATGATTCCAGATAATATTGAAGGCACATTTAATCTGACATTAAGTAAAATGTTGTTTGATGATCAAAATGAAAAAGCCTTAGCCATTAAGGAAAATTCATACTTTTGGCAATATTTAAGTAGCTTTGTGAAACATGATGGAAAACTTCACCGAGAATTTGTGGAAGAAGGTGATAATTACGTTTCTAGAGTGGAAAAAACGGAAAATGGCTACTTAATTAATGGTCGCACCCTTGAAGATCTTCGTCAAGAAAGCATGATGGAGACTGATGAGGGCGAAGAAGATAAGCCAGCAGCAACTGACTAGTTGAAAGGATAATATAAGAAATGACCGCACTTGAGATTCAAAGTGCGGTCATTTTTTTATCTGTTTTTGATTACTTCACTAATCCACCACTTGCTTGTAAATCAGCATGGTAGGAAGAACGAACAAATGGGCCACAGGCTGCGTGTTCAAAGCCCATTGCGTTGGCTTTATCACGGAACTCATCAAATTCGGCTGGTGGCACATAGCGCGCAACCGGTAAGTGATGGCGACTAGGTTGAAGATATTGACCCAGTGTAAGCATGGTTACGCCGTTTGCACGTAAGTCTTCCATAACTTGAAGAATTTCTTCATTAGTTTCACCTAATCCAACCATTAAACCTGATTTAGTTGGGATGTTTGGGAACATTTCTTTGAAATCATGAAGCAATTTTAAAGACCACTGATAATCAGCGCCAGGACGAATTTCTTTATACAAACGTGGCACATTTTCCAAGTTGTGGTTGAACACATCCGGTGGATTGTCTTTTAATTTTTCTAAGGCTTGAGTAATACGTCCTCGGAAATCAGGAACCAAAATCTCAATTTTGATGCCAGGGTTTAATGCACGCACTTCTTTTACACATTCAGCAAAATGACCTGCACCACGATCAGGTAAATCATCACGGTCTACAGAGGTAATCACCACATATTTCAACTTCATATCTTGGATAGTTTCAGCTAATTTACGTGGTTCATCTGGATCGGGTGGTAATGGTTTACCATGTGCAACATCACAGAAAGGGCAACGACGAGTACAAATCGCTCCTAAAATCATAAAGGTTGCTGTACCATGGTTAAAGCACTCGTGTAAATTTGGACAAGACGCTTCTTCGCAGACAGAATGTAGCCCATGACGACGCATCCCGTTTTTGATAGTCTCGATCTTTAATGAGCTAGATGGCAATTTGATTTTCATCCATTCCGGCTTTTTCAATAATTCTTGATTAGGATCGATGTTTTTAACAGGGATAATTGATGTTTTGGCTGCATCACGGTATTTCACACCGCGTTCCATTTTAAAAGGCGTTGACATTGTTCTTTCCTAAAGAAAAATGCCTGATTCAGGCATTTTTAAATGAGTTATAAAAGTGAATGTTATAAATTTGTAACATTATAGCCCAAAAGTTCGGCAAAGTGTTTAATTAATTTTGGGGAAACCTTGTCAAGTGTTGCCTCTTCTTTACCGATAAAATCAGCAAGCTGACACATTTCAAGCCCTGCATAGCCGCAAGGATTAATGTAGTGGAAAGGATTGAGATCCATATTGATATTAAACGCAAGCCCATGGAAAGAGCAGCCTTTTCGAATGCGTAAACCTAATGAACAGATTTTTTTGCCATCAATATACACACCAGGTGCATCTGGTTTGGGATAACCTTCAATACCATAGTCTGCAAGGGTTTTTACAACAGATTGTTCAAGTGCGGTCACTAATTGGCGAACATTTAAATGTTCATGACGTTTAATATCAATGAGCACATACATGACCTGCTGACCAGGACCATGATAGGTAATTTGACCACCACGATCCGATTGAACAACAGGAATATCACTTCGTTGTAATAAGTGTTCTGGTTTGCCAGCTTGGCCTTGTGTAAAAACAGGATGATGCTCAACTAACCAAATTTCATCGGTGATTTCTGCATTTCGATTATCCGTGAATTCCTGCATTTTGTGCCAGATCTCTTGATAATCTTGTAATCCTAATTGACGGACAATTAAATCTGTTTTGTTCATCTTAGATAACCATTTTGACACCTTCAACTTTAGCAAGCTCTTTGTAAAGGGTTTCTACTTGCTCAAAGTTTTGTGCCACGATATCAATTGAAACAGAATTATAGGTTCCTTTGCTGCTGGGTTTTTCCTTTGGAATATAATCACCCGGTAAATATTTTTGTATCACTGCTACGATGTCTTGCGCTAAACCTTCACGGTTAACACCTGCGACTTTAAATGTCATTGCAGCGGGGAATTCCATTACTTCTTTTAGGTTTTCATAATCGTTTTCGGTTGCCATGTTGTTTCCTTAATTTAAGAATAAGGTGCGTGAATCAGCTAAATTCATACACCTTACGAATTTATTGATGTGATATAAATGGGGAAGTGCGGTTAATTTTCAAGGTGTTTAGTCAAATAATCCTTTAACCGTTAACACTAACCAGTCCCAACCTTTACCTAAGAAGCCGCCTTCTTGTACATCTTCTAATGCTTGAAGATTTACGGTAGCGACATCTTTGCCGTCTAATTGATAAACGATTTTACCTACCACTTGGCCTTTTGCTAAAGGTGCTTGTAAGTATTTGTTATCTAATTCATAACGTGCTTTTAAGTCAGTTTGTTTACCTTTTGGCACAGTGATAAAGCCATCTTCTAAGACACCAAGTTTAACGTCACCTTTATCACCGTAGTAAACAGATTGTTTTGAAATTTCTTCACCTGCTTTTTGAGTTTTTAAGGTTTCAAAGTTAGCAAAACCCCATTGTAAGAGTTTTTTACTTTCTACTTCACGACCTTTATAGGTTGGTACACCCATTACAACAGAAATTAAACGCATATTGTTTGGACTTGTTGCTGATGCGACAAGGTTATAACCTGCTTGGCTTGTGTGACCGGTTTTCATACCATCCACGTTAATGGTTTTATCCCATAATAAGCCATTACGGTTAGGTTGTTTGATTTTGTTGAAAGTAAAGTCTTTTTCTGCGTAGATTTTATATTCTTCCGGTAAATCACGAATAATATGCGCACCAATAATCGCCATATCACGTGCAGTCGAATATTGGTTTGGATCATCTAAACCATGTGGTGTGGTGAAGTTAGTATTTTTTAAGCCAAATTGTTGAACGTATTTATTCATGGTATCAACGAAGTTAGCCACGGTACCCGAAATATGTTCAGCTACAGCAACACAGGCATCATTACCAGAAACAATGATAATCCCTTTGTTTAAATCACCCACAGACACTTGTTGATTTAAATTTAAGAACATTTTTGATGAATCAGGGAAATTTCTACCCCAAGCGCTTTCGCTAATTGTCACCATATCTTCATTATGGATTTTACCTTGTTTTAATGCAGCACCAACCACATAGCTAGTCATCATTTTTGTTAATGAGGCAGGGTATTGGCGTTGGTCTGGGTTAAGTGATGCAAGTACCGCACCAGAATTGTAATCCATTAAAACATAAGTTTGCGCATTCACTTCCGGTACAGCGATACCGTATTGAATATCTTCAGCGGCAGCAAATGTTGACGCTGCTATTAATCCCGAGAAGAGTACAATTTTTTTCAATTTTGCAGATTGTTTTAACATAGCATTTCCTTTAATAGCTTATTGGTTTTTATAAGTATAAACGATTACGGGTTGCCCATTGATCGTTTTTTGTAATTTTGTTTTTAATTGATTAATATCCGCTTGATCCGCTAATGGGCCAAAATGGATTTCATAGTTTTGCCCATTTTGGTTAATTTCCGTTTTGATGTCATCTAACGCGAGTTTTGTGATGATGCTTTCTGCTTGGCTTTTTGACGACAGCGCGAGTAGTTTTAGCTTGAAAACAGTTTTTGCATCGTTTGTGCTGTCTAAGTTTTGATTTTTTTTTTCGCTATTTTTATTGACGACTAAACGCTCACTGGCTTCTTGCGTTTTAGCATGCTTGGCAAGCGTTTTTGCTCCCGCACCTGAAATTTGACCTTTGTGATCCACATGTAAAGCTTCAATTCTTACTTGCCCTGTACCACGAGCAATAAGGCCTAATTCTTTTGCGGCAGAATGAGATAAGTCAATGATACGTTTCTCACTAAACGGACCACGATCATTAATTCGCACAATCACCTTGCGATTGTTATGTAAGTTTGTAACAACCGCATAAGAATTCAAAGGTAAGGTTTTATGTGCGGCAGTGAAAAGTGCCGAATCATAGCGTTCACCATTAGCTGTTTTACGACCATTAAATTTATGGTGGTAATAACTTGCTGTCCCTTCTTTTGAATAGGACTTTGCCTCATCACCTTGTGTGGTATATGTTTTACCATTCACTTCATAGCTTTGTGGCGCTTGAACGGTCGTAGTAATCGACAGCGAATCCCCTTGAATACCATACATTTTTTGCGTATTGGCAAAAGCAGAAAAACTTGAGCTGCTTATCAAGGTGAAAAGTGCGGTCGTTTTTAAGATATTTTTTAATGTCATACTTATTACTTTCAAGATTATCGGTGCTCTTCATAAGAAAGCCAAAAGGGAAATTAGTTCCCTTTCATAAAGCGAGGTTTGTGAGTATGAATGGACATCACTAAACCAAAGCTTGCCATGATGGCGACATATGAGGTACCGCCGTAGCTAAAGAGTGGTAAAGGCACCCCTACAACAGGCAAAATGCCACTCACCATACCAATATTCACGAAGACATAAACGAAGAATATCAGTGTGGTTGCACCAGCAAGAATACGCCCGAAAGAGGTTTCTGCATTTACCGCAATTATTAAGCCACGGATAATAATAAACAAATAAATTGCCATCAGAATAAGAAAACCGACCATTCCATGTTCTTCACTCATCACGGCAAAAATAAAATCAGTGTGTGGTTCAGGCAAAAATTCTAATTGGGATTGTGTCCCTTGCATCCATCCTTTGCCAGATATACCGCCTGAACCGATAGCAATTTTGGATTGTAAAATATGGTAACCCGCCCCAAGTGGATCTTTCTCGGGGTCAAGTAAGGTTAATACACGCATGCGTTGGTAGTCATGCATTAAATACATCCACATGATAGGAATAAATGCCGCTAAGCCAACTACTGCAGCAAGAATAAGCCACCAACTCATCCCTGCTAAGAATACCACGAATAAGCCTGATGCACTAACCAGAATTGATGTACCTAAGTCTGGTTGAATAGCCACAAGTAAAGTTGGCACAATAATCATGGCGATAGCAATAAAGGTTTCGCTCATTTTCGGTGGTAATGGACGGTTACCTAAATATACCGCGACCATTAATGGTACCGCGAGTTTGACAATTTCAGAAGGCTGAAAGCGAATAAATCCAAGATCTAACCAACGTTGTGCCCCTTTACTGGTTGTACCGATAGCATCAACCAAAATCAGCATGATAAAACCCACCAAATATAAGTAAGGGGCGAGTCGCTGATAAAATTTAGGAGGAAGTTGCGCCATAATCATCATCACAGCAAAACCTAATATGACCTGAATAATACGATTTTGGAACATGACTTCACTGGCGCCTGATGCACTATAAAGCACAAGCACGCCATAAGCCGTAATAGCGGCTAATCCAATAAATAATAAAAAATCAATATGTAAGCGTTGCCATAATCGCAAGCATAAAGGCACTTTTTCTTCCATTATTCATTCTCACTTGGTTGAGATTCTAGTGCTGGCGCATCTAAATCAGTTTGGTCCGTCTTTTTCTCTTTTTCAGCATTTTCTTGACGTTCAATTTGTGGCAAGCGTTTATTCAAGTAGAAATCCATAATTTGCCGTGCAATTGGTGCCGCATTACTTGAACCACCGCCCGCATTTTCTAAAATAATGGTGACAACTAATTTCGGATCTTCATAAGGCGCATAAGCCGTGAACCAAGCATGGTCATGTAATTCTTTTTTCAATCCCGCTGCATTATATTTTTGGTTTTCTTTTAAGCTGAACACTTGTGCTGTACCGGATTTCCCTGCTACATGGTAATTCGTGCCGATAAAGGCTTTTCGTCCAGTCCCTGCACCTGAATTCACCACATTGAACATGCCGCGCTTAGCCGCATCCCAATAAGCTTGTTTCGGATCGGTAATATCTTCATATAAAAGTGGGTCTTGATACGGCTCAATGGTGGCACCTTCAACGGATTTCATTAAATGTGGCGTATGAATTTTACCGTTATTGACCACAATAGAGGTTGCTTTTGCCACTTGTAATGGTGTTGCTGTCCAATAACCTTGACCAATCCCTACAGAGATTGTATCGCCTTGCACCCACGGTTTTTTATAACGTTTTTGTTTCCATTCTTTACTCGGCATATTGGCCGTGGCTTCTTCTTGAATTTCAATACCTGTCGGCATACCAAACCCAAAACGTTTCATCCACATGGAGAAACGATCAATACCTAAATTAAAGGCGGTTTGATAGAAGAAGGTATCCGATGATTCAGTAATGGCCTTGTTTAAATCCGTATAACCATGCCCTGTTTTTTTCCAATCTCGGAAACGTTTTGTTGAGTTTGGCAATGTCCAGTAGCCTGGGTCAAAAATCGTGGTATTAGGCGTAATCACCCCTTCAGTTAATGCCGCAACAGCAACGAATGGTTTTACCGTAGAGGCCGGTGGATAGACCCCTTGTGTCGCACGACTATAAAGCGGTCGAGTAGGGTCTTCGAGTAAACGTTTGTAATCACTAGAAGAAATGCCATCGACGAATAAATTATTGTCATAACTTGGTGTTGAAACCATCGCTAATACACTGTTATCTTTCGGATCAAGCACAACGACAGCGCCTTTTTGACCTGAAAGAAGCGACATAATATAGCGCTGAAGGGTAAAATCGATAGTCAGATGAATACTTTTACCCGCAGTGGCTGGTTGTTCACGTAGTTTACGAATAACTTTACCACGGTTATTAATTTCAACCTCTTCGAAACCGGTTGTACCATGGAGTTGTTCTTCGTAATAACGTTCAATACCCAGTTTCCCCATGTCCGTAGAACCGGAATAGTTAGCAAATTTTTCTTCTTTTTTTAGGCGCTCAACATCTCGGTCATTAATGCGTCCAACATAACCCAATATATGTGTCATGGCTTCGCCATATAGGTAATTTCGTTTGAAATAAGGACGTACATCAAGGCTTGGATATTTATATTGATTTACCGCAAAACGGGCAATTTGTTCTTCCGTTAGGCTAGGCTTGAGTAAAATCGGTGTATAGCGAGTACCACGACGACGCTCTTTTTTGAAATGTTCAATGTCTTCATCAGTGAGTCCCACAACATAGCGCAATTCTTCAAAAGTGCGGTCTAAATTTTCCGTTTTTTCCGGCACGATATATAAACCGAAAAAAGTGAGGTTTTCTGCCAGTAATTCGCCGTAACGGTCGTAAATTAATCCGCGAGTAGGAGGAAGTGGAAGCAATTTGATACGGTTACCATTAGAGCGAGTTTGGTACATGTCGTAATTCACCACTTGGAGATGGTAAATATTGGCAAATAGCACACCACTTAGGGCTAAAATACCGATGAATGCTACCAATGTTCGACGCGCAAACAAGTTCCGTTCCGCTTTTTTATCACGGATCGGTTCATTGGTTGGTGCAGAAAAGAATTTTTTTAAATTCATCGGTAATGTAATACGTTATTCTCTGTGATAAGGGTGGTTTGTCGTCAGTGACCACGCGCGGTATAAACTTTCTGCCACCACAACTCGCACTAACGGATGGGGAAGTGTGAGTGGTGAAAGTGACCAACTTTGTTCTGCTGCCGCTTTGCATTCAGGGGATAAGCCTTCGGGCCCGCCAATAAGCAAGCACACATCACGACCATCATTTTTCCAACCCTCTAATTGCTCAGCAAGTTGTGGTGTTGTCCAAGGTTTGCCAGGGATATCTAATGTGACTACTTTGCCTTTTCCGCAAGCTGAGAGCATCGCTTTGCCTTCCTGTTCTAAAATACGTTTAATATCTGCATTTTTTCCACGCTTGCCTGCAGGGATTTCAATGAGTTCAAAAGGCATGTCTTTAGGAAAACGACGTTGGTATTCTTCAAATCCGGTGGTAACCCAAGCCGGCATTTTGGTGCCCACTGCAATTAATGTGATTTTCATCCTTTTCCCTTTTAAAACACCATCAAAATTGACCGCACTTTATGCCCAAAGTTTTTCTAATTGATACATTTCACGTGCATCGTGCTGCATAATGTGAACGATGGTTTGACCGAGATCAACCACGATCCAATCTGCGGTATTGCGACCTTCTTCACCAAAGGTTTCATAACCGGCTTTTTTACATTCTGCGATAAGGTTATCGGCCATAGCTGCGACTTGGCGGCTCGATGTACCGGTACAAATAATCATATTTTCAGTAATCGATGATTTGCCTTTTACATCAAAATGCACAATTTCGGTGCCTTTTAAATCATCGAGTTTGTCAATTACAAATTCAACTAATGACATTTCTTTTCCTATCTAAATAAAGCGATGAATTCTATCATTGAATGAGGGAAAGGGGTAGGCTTGGGGCAGATTTTATTTGAATTGTTTTATGGCTGTCGTAGTGCTTAGCATGAATATTGGGGCAGTTATTCTGCCCCAAGTTTGAAAGGGTATTAAACCCATAAAAGAATGGCTAATAATTGCGGTGAAATGATCCGTAAGAACATGGTGAGCGGATAGACTGTCGCATAGGAGAGTGCAGCGGCACCGCTTCCTTCTTTCAGTTCATTGGCGAAAGCAAGTGCTGGTGGATCCGTCATCGACCCCGCTAACAGGCCACAAAGAGAAAGATAATTTAATTTTACATATAAACGTGCAATGATACCTACAATCATTAATGGTACAAGAGTGATGAAAATACCGTAGCCCATCCATTCAAGACCGGAACCATTGGTGAGTGTGTCCACAAAGCTACCGCCAGATTTTAAACCGACTACAGCAAGGAAGAGCACAATACCAATTTCGCGCAATGCCAAGTTCGCACTCGGTGGCATAAACCAGTAGAGTTTTCCGATAGAGCCAATTCGAGCCAAGATCAATGCGACGACTAACGGTCCGCCTGCTAGCCCTAATTTTAATGCCACAGGGAAACCTGGAATATAGAAAGGAATGGAGCCGAGTAATACCCCTAAGCCAATCCCAATAAACACTGGCAACATTTGTACTTGTAGCAGTTTTTGTTTCGCATTCCCGATCACTGAAATGGCTTGGTTGAGAATGTCAGTTTTTCCAACCATGTGTAATACGTCACCAAATTGAAGGGTAGTATGGGCAGTTGGTACCAATTCCACACCTGCACGGTTTAAACGCGAAATGACTACACCATATTTTTGATGAATACCAAGATGACGAATTTGTTTTCCGAGTACTTTTTCATTGGTGACGACCACGCGCTCAGAACGAATTTCGCCACTCAAGCTTGCTACCGGGATATCAACTTCTTCCCCAATGATAAGGTGCATTTTTTTCAAGCCTTCAGGATTGCCGACCAAATGTAAAATATCCCCAATTTGAACATCGGTATCTGCTTTCGGCACAATAACAAGCTCACCCCGTTTCAAACGAGAGCAGACGACATCTTCATCATCAAAACCTGGAATTTCAATCAAATGGATACCATTGAGATTAGTATTGGTGACTTTCAGAGACATGCTTTTGAGTGCTTCTTTGTCATGACCACTTTCTTTTTCAAAATTTGCTGCTTCCTCATCCACTTTAATTTTAAAGAAAAGACGAATAAGCCACATAGAAAGTAAAATGCCACAAATTCCAAAAGGATAAGCCATTGCATAGGCCATCCCCATGTTAGACGTCGTTTGCGACATGCCTAATTCAGAAAGAATTTGCTGACCCGCACCGAGAGATGGGGTATTGGTGACCGCACCGGAGTAAATACCAAGCGCGACATCAAGAGGAATATCCGCAAGCTTATAAATGAGAATTGTCACCACTGCACCAAGTGCAACGATTAAAATGCCTAATCCATTTAAGGTTAAGCCTGATTTTCGTAAGGAAGCAAAAAAGCCCGGGCCCACTTGAATACCAATCGTATAAACAAACAGAATTAAGCCGAACTCTTGCACGAAATGTAATGTATGGCTATCTAATTTAATGCCATATTGGGTGGTAAAATGGGCAACTAAAATCCCACCAAATAGCACGCCCCCAATACCCAGACCTACACCTTTAATTTTAAAATGCCCGATCCATAGGCCAATCACGGCGACGAGGGCAAGCAAACTAATGGTAATCGCAGTTTCACTCATACCGACCTCTAATTTATTAAAAATTTAACTATTTTGGATTATATCAATTAGATTTCTTACCTGCTTGTGACAAAGTCAAAAAATGTTATCTCCATCACATTTTTTCTTGCTTAAAAATAAACACCGCCTAAAATGACCGCACTTTTTTGATTTTATAGGTTGATTATGGATTACGCTCAAGAGGCCATTAATTCGCTTTTATGGATAGCAAAAACATTAGCGATGACGGCTGTCGTGTTTAGCTTTGGTATTTTCTTATTAGTCCGTTTTACCCACTGGGGGAAACAATTTTGGCAATTTGCGGGCGGGTATCTTTCACCACGTCGAAGTATTAAACCTTTGCTATTTTTCTTGTTAATTGTGGCGATGACATTAGTTAGTGTGCGTATTAGCTTGGTCCATTCTGAGTGGTATAACAATATGTACACATCCTTGCAGGAATTTAATGAACCTGTGTTTTGGGACCAAATGGTGCTGTTTTGTGTGATTGCGACAAGCTCAGTCATCGCCGCATTGCTGAGCTATTATTTAGAGCAACGTTTTTCTATTGATTGGATCGAATGGTTGAATGGTCAGCTAGTCGATAAATGGATGAATAATCGTGCGTACTATAAAACGCAGTATGTTTCTGCCAATTTAGACAACCCCGATCAACGTATTCAACAAGATGTGCAATCCTATGTGCGAACTACGCTCTCTTTAAGTACTGGGGTGATTGATGCCGTCACCTCTATGATTTCTTATACGATCTTATTGTGGGGATTAGCGGGACCAATGATTGTATTTGGTACTGAAATTCCACGCATGATGGTGTTCTTAGTATTTGCTTATGTGATTATCACTACCGCGATTGCATTCCGTTTAGGGCGTCCGTTAATTATGTTGAATTTTGTCAACGAACGCTTAAACGCTAACTATCGTTATTCTTTAATTCGCATCAAAGAATATGCGGAAAGTGTGGCATTTTATGCGGGTGAGAAAGTTGAGAGTAGCCAACTTTATAAACAATTTGGCGCAGTGATCAATAACATGTGGGATATTGTTTATCGAACCTTAAAATTCTCTGGTTTTAACCTAGTAGTAAGCCAAGTTTCTGTTGTGTTCCCTTTGTTAATTCAAGTGGGGCGTTATTTCGAGAAGCAAATTAAACTCGGCGATCTGATGCAAACGCTACAAGTATTTGGTAAGTTGCATTCAAATCTTTCCTTCTTCCGTAATTCTTACGATGGTTTTGCCGGATACAAAGCCACATTAGATCGTTTAACGGGCTTTAGTTATGCGATTGATATGGCAAATCGTCAATCTACTTCCCATTTACACGAACATGAAACTGACGTGATCTTTAAGAATTTAACCATCAGTAATCCATTTGGAAAAACCTTAATTGAGAATTTAAATTTGACGTTGCCACAAGGTTCAACTCTATTAATTCAAGGTCATTCAGGCGTGGGTAAAACTACGTTGTTGAGAACAGTGGCAGGGCTTTGGGCTTATTCAGAAGGGGATGTGTATTGTCCTACTCATCAGCTTTTCTTATCGCAAAAACCTTATTTACCGCAAGGTAGTTTGTTTACGGCACTGGCTTATCCGAATGAAGAAAAGTCCTTTAATCGTGATGAGATGATTGAGGTATTAAAACAAGTGTCTTTAGGGCATTTACAAGATCGTTTAGATCAAGAACAAGATTGGACACGTATTCTCTCGCTTGGTGAGCAACAACGTTTGGCTTTTGCTCGTTTGCTGTTACACAAACCGAAAGTAGCCTTTCTGGACGAAGCTACGGCGAGTATGGATGAAGGTTTAGAAGATTCAATGTATCGTCTGTTAAAAGAACGCTTACCTCATACAACCGTTATCAGCGTGGGGCATCGTTCAACTTTGCAGGCTTTTCATCAGCAACAATTGATGATTTTAGGTAATGGTGAGTGGCAATTCACTGACCGAAATCAGATATAAAATACCACTAAAATTGACCGCACTTACCTTGTTAGAAAAAATCGCGAGGTAAGTGTAGAGGATCAAGGCAAAAAATCCTGTTATCAAGCTCGATTTTTTGGTACATTTAGCACAATTTTTTTCTATGCTCAGAAATGAGTAATTTTTCACCAAACTAATGACGGAATTCTTATGTTATTCAAAAAAATTCGTGGTTTATTTTCAAACGATCTTTCTATCGATCTAGGTACAGCAAATACATTAATTTACGTGAAAGGCCAAGGTATCGTACTTGATGAGCCATCAGTAGTGGCAATTCGTCAAGATCGTATGGGCGCATACAAAAGCATTGCGGCAGTAGGTAAAGAAGCAAAACAAATGCTTGGTCGTACACCAAAAAGCATTGTCGCAATTCGTCCGATGAAAGATGGTGTCATCGCTGATTTCTCTGTGACTGAAAAAATGTTGCAATACTTTATTAAACAAGTACATAGCGGTAACTTCATGCGTCCAAGCCCGCGCGTACTCGTTTGTGTACCGGCTGGTGCAACTCAAGTTGAACGTCGCGCAATTAAAGAATCAGCATTAGGTGCAGGTGCACGTGAAGTGTATTTAATTGAAGAGCCAATGGCGGCAGCAATCGGTGCAAACTTGCCGGTTTCGACAGCGATCGGTTCAATGGTCATTGATATCGGTGGTGGTACCACTGAAGTGGCAGTGATTTCTTTAAACGGTATCGTGTATTCATCTTCTGTACGTATTGGTGGTGACCGTTTTGATGAAGCAATCATTTCTTATGTTCGTCGTACTTTTGGTTCTGTGATTGGTGAACCAACTGCAGAGCGTATCAAGCACGAAATTGGTTCAGCTTACATTCAAGAAGGCGATGAAATTTTAGAAATGGAAGTGCACGGTCATAACCTTGCTGAAGGTGCGCCTCGCTCATTCAAATTAACCTCTCGTGATGTACAAGAAGCTCTTCAACAACCATTAAATGGTATTGTTGCAGCAGTACGCACAGCACTTGAAGAATGCCAACCAGAACACGCAGCAGATATTTTTGAACGCGGTATGGTGTTAACGGGTGGTGGTGCCTTATTACGCAACATTGATGTATTGTTATCAAAAGAATGTGGCGTACCGGCAATCATCGCAGAAGAACCATTAACTTGCGTAGCTCGTGGTGGCGGTGAAGCAATCGAAATGATTGATATGCACGGCGGCGATATTTTTAGCGACGAAATTTAATCTCTAAAAGTGCGGTCAGAAAAATCGGCGTTTTTAATTCGTCTGATTTTTTGACCGCACTTTTCCTTTTAACCCTAGGACAGTGAATGAAACCCATTTTTGGTAAAGCACCACCATTAGGTATCCGACTCGCATTAGCAATGATTGCTTCGATGACACTCATTTTAGTTGATGGACAAACTTCATCAATGACGAAGGCTCGTAGTGTGATGGAAACTGCCGTTGGAGGCTTGTATTACCTTGCGAATGGGCCAAGAACAGTTCTAGATGGTGTATCAAGCAACTTGGTTGATACCAATAAGTTACTCATTGAAAATAAAGTATTGCGTGAGCAATTGCGTGAGAAAAATGCTGATCTTTTATTATTGGATCAACTCAAAGTAGAAAACCAACGTCTTCGTTTACTGCTTAATTCGCCTTTACGGACCGATGAATACAAAAAAATTGCTGAAGTGCTTACTGCTGAAACTGATGTTTATCGTCAGCAAGTGGTGATTAATCAAGGGGAACGTGATGGTGCGTATGTTGGTCAGCCTGTGATTGATGAAAAAGGAATGATTGGTCAGATTATATCTGTCGGTGAGAACACCAGCCGAGTCTTGCTTTTAACGGATGTAACCCATTCTATCCCAGTGCAAGTTTTACGTAATGATGTACGCGTGATCGCGAGTGGTACAGGACACTCTGATGAACTTACCTTAGATAATGTGCCTCGTTCCGTGGATATTGAAAAAGGCGATTTATTGGTGACTTCCGGTTTAGGCGGTCGCTTTGTAGAAGGCTATCCGGTGGCAGTCGTACAAAGTGTGTCTCGCGATGGTTCTAATTATTTTGCAACAGTGAAAGCGAAACCTTTAGCTGAATTAGATCGTTTACGTTATTTACTTTTACTCTGGCCGAGCAATCTTGATATGTCGAAAGTGAAATCCATGTCACCAGAAGAAGTGCGTCGTTTAGTACAGCAACGTTTAGAAAGCCAAGCCCATGAAGCGACACATTCTGTGAGTAAAACCAAGATTACGGATGACCAAGCGGATAGCACTCAACCGCATACAGGAAAAGAAATCGTGGATCCTGAAATTCCAACCACAATGCCTCAACAAGAGGAACCGGTTTCTCCAGATCAACAAGAACATAGGGATGAAGACTAATGCAAGGGCGTTTTATTTTTCAATGGGCGACCATTTTATGCTTCTTTGTTGTAGCATTAGTGATGGAGTTAGCACCATGGCCAGCAGGCTTTCAAGCCTTTAAACCTTCTTGGTTGATTTTAGTCTTGCTTTACTGGACTCTTGCTTTACCTGATAGAGTAAGCATTGGTTGGGCGTTTTTACTCGGGGTTTTATGGGATATTGTGCTAGGCTCTATTCTAGGCGTGCATGGATTAGTGCTTTCTGTCGCCTTCTATTTTGTTTCCAAATATTACTTAATGTTGCGCAATCTTTCCCTTTGGTTTCAAAGTTTATTGGTCCTTCTTTTCGTTTTTGCCATTCGAGTGGCTATTTTCTTGGTTGAATTCTCTTTACATGGGGCATTTTTTAACTGGCAGGAAATCTTTGGTGCCATTGCATCAGGCGTATTATGGCCGTGGGTATTCTTATTGATGCGCACTGCACGCCGACGAGTCGGATTGCATTAATCATAAAAAAAGCTGATGAAGATATTCATCAGCTTTTCTTTTTAGTTTTTACGACGATAGTTTGTTTTTCTTGTCGTAGTATTTCTCGTTTGAGGCGTAGGATTGCGTTTTAAACGATAAGGTTTTGGAATATCAGTAATCAATGAATTCGGGTCATATTGACTGACGGGAATAGAATGCCCAATGTATTCTTCAATTGCCGGTAAATTCATCGCATATTCTTCACAAGCAAAGCTGATAGATACACCACTTTCACCCGCTCGACCAGTACGGCCAATACGGTGAACGTAATCTTCTCGATCATCAGGTAAATCAAAGTTAAAGACGTGTGTCACATCTGGAATATGTAACCCACGTGCGGCAACATCGGTTGCGACGAGAATATCGAGTTCCCCATCGGTAAATTGTTTGAGCAATGAAAGACGTTTTTTCTGTGCTACATCACCCGTGAGCAATCCCACTCGATGACCATCTGCGGCTAAATAGCCCCAAATTTCTTCACATTTATGTTTAGTATTCGCAAAAACAATGCAACGCTCTGGCCATTCCTCTTCCATTAACGTGAGCAAGAGAGGAATTTTGTCTTCATTTGACGGATAGAACAGTTCCTCTTTAATTCGATGCCCCGTTTTTTGTTCTGGTTCAATTTCAATGTATTCTGGGGAATTCATATCTTCAAAGGCAAGTTCTCGTACTTTGTAAGAGAGCGTTGCAGAAAAGAGCATGGTGAGTCGTTCTTGCGGAGAAGGACATTTACGTAATAAATAACGAATATCACGAATGAAACCTAAATCAAACATACGATCCGCTTCGTCCAATACTACGACTTGGATATCATCTAAACGGATAATCCCTTGTTTCACGTAGTCAATTACACGACCAGTGGTACCAATTAAAATATCCACACCGGCTTCAATCGCTTTAAGTTGTTTATCATAGCCATCACCACCATAAGCCAGTGCGGTTCGTAATCCACTTGTTTTTGCTAATAATTCTGCATCATGATTAATTTGTACAGCCAGTTCACGGGTTGGAGCAAGAATTAATGCGCGAGGTTGATTGGTAGCAAAATCAGGTTGATGCGTTAATAAATGATGAAATGTTGCCGTTAAAAATGCCATTGTTTTACCAGTGCCGGTTTGCGCTTGGCCAGCAACATCTTTTCCTTGTAAGGTAATAGGTAACGATAACGCTTGAATAGGGGTGCAATATTCAAATCCCTTGTCTTGTAGGGCTTTTTGTACGATAGGATGTAATGGAAGATCAGCAAACCGCTGCTGACTTAAATAATTTTCTTGCATAATAAATAACAGGTTCTCAGAAATAAATGGGGCTAAGGATACCACGAAGTCGGAAAAATATCCTTAAAAATAAAATGCTTATTAATAGGTTTAAGCTTGGGATTGAGAAGATTGGGTTCGTTCCCATTTTCTTGCAATATAGCTACAAGTTGGGTGTAATGTCAGCTTTTTAGCCTGGATAAAATGAATTAAGGCTTGATAGAGTTTGTCTGCCACACCTTGTCCTCGAAGAGACTCATCAACAAACGTGTGATTAGCATTAATGGTATCGGGTGTTTCATAAAAATAGGTGAGTTTCGCGATTTTCTTTCCTTGCTCATCGAGTAAGAAAAACTCACCCTGTTTACCATTATCTTGATGCTGAAGACTCATTTGATACTCCATTCATCACTGAGATTGGGATCCATGGCAAAATCAGCAGTATCACTTGGAATGGCTTTTTCTTCTGCAGCCCATTCACCTAAATCAATGAGTTGGCAACGTTTGCTGCAAAAAGGGCGAAATTGACTTTCCTGTGTCCAAGGCACTGGCTTTTGACATGTTGGGCAGGGGACTTCAAAAATTTCATCAGACATTTTTCTTTCTCGATTCACTTAAATAAAATTGGTGCAATTTTAGCACTTTTTGTTTTAAGTGCGGTAAGTTTTCTGGCAATTTTGCATCATTTGAAATGATATCATCCGCCCATTTTAATCTTTCTTCTCGGCTGACTTGTGCATTCATAATAGCTTGAATTTGCTGAATATTATTATGATCTCTCGATGATGCACGAGCGAGTTGAGTTTCAGGTTTAACATCAATAACAAGTACGCGATCGCAAAGCGTGGTGAGCTTGTTTTCAATAAGCAGTGGAACGACAAACAAGGTATAAGGAGCGGTCTGAGCATTTAATTGCGCTAACATTCTTTCGCGAATAGCAGGATGTAATAAATGATTGAGCCAGTTTTTTTCATTTTCGTCTGCAAATACTTTTTTTCGTAGCTCAGCTCGATTTAATTCACCTTCTTCAGTCAGAATCGATTTTCCAAAGTGCTCAGCAATTTGAGCAAGCAGCGGCGAGCCTTTTTCGACCACTTCTCTTGCCACAATATCAGCATCAACAATGGGTACACCAAGGTCAACAAAGAGATTTGCAATCGTGCTTTTTCCACTACCGATACCACCAGTAAGGCCTACAATATAAGTCATGATATTCCTTGCTACTTGATTTAAGAGGAGGATGTTTTACATCCACTTCTTAAACATAATATTTTTCAATGTTGCCAATATATTACATTTATAGGGTTATTGCACTGGTGATGATTAAAGATAAGCAAAGAAAGGGCGCGAAAGGTAAAACAGGTTTACGAGAAATCCAATAACCTATGATGCCTAATAGACAGGCAATGAATAAGAAAAGTGGTAAGTGCGCGATGGTGAGATAAGTGCCGATTCCCAAAGCAAGCCAATAATCGCCACGGCCTAAAGCTTCCTTCTTATAAAACCATTTAGACAAATGATAGATGATATAAAAAACACCGAAAAAACTAACCGCACTTTCTAAACTTTGAGAAAGCGTCAGAATTGAAAGTTTTTGATGTGCGCCGAATAAACCCAGGAAAAATAAAAACAGGCAAGGTGTAGGTGAAATCAGTTGATAGTGCCAGTCTAGCCAACTGATAACAAAGATGAGACTAAGCGTAATCGCGAGCCATAAAGTAAATAATTCATCCTGAAGAAAATAATAGAGTGCAGCAAAACAGAGTCCAAACCCTAAAAAATAAAGGAAAATATGACCACACTTTTGAGATTGAATGGCTGCTTTTTCGCTATGGAAAATGGGTCTGTTTTCAGGATAAAGTTCGATATAGTTCTGATAAATTTCTTGTTGGAGATTAGGGATAAAATGATCAATATAAAGCCAAGCAAAGATGCCAGCGAAACCTCCCAATAAGAAAAAGGCGAATGTCATCATTGGATTACCGAACCCATATTAAAAATTGGCAGATACATCCCCATCATTATGATACCAATTAAACTACCAATAATGAGCATCATTAATGGCTCTAAAAGTTGGGAAAGTAAATCAATTTGATGATTAAGCTTTTCTTGATAGTTGTCAGCAATATGTCGCAACATCAATGCAAGTTTTCCACTTTTCTCTCCAATCTGTAGCATTTGCTGCGCTTCCATTGGAAAAAGATGGCTACTGACACTTTCTGAAAATGGATAGCCTTGAGAAACCCACTGTAAAATTGACCGCACTTCTTGTTGTAGCAGAATATCGCCTTTTAAGGTACGTTGTGTTTGCCAAGTTTGCTGTTTGGGAAGAAAACTATTTAACGCAGGCGTTAATGCCACTCCTGATTGAAGCATTAATTGCAGGTTATGGCTAAAACTGATTAAACGAGAAAGGCAAATGATATTGCCCCAAATTGGCATGCGACCAATCAGTGTATTCTTTTTTTGGTTCAGCCAAAGAGAATGTTTTAATGCCATCTTCAGCATAAAAAGAGCGAAAATGCAGACAATCATCAATGAAATAAAATGATGTTGTAGGAATTGAGACATGGCTAATAACACAGCTGTTAATGTAGGCAATTCAGCGGAATTTTCGCCATACATTTCAGCAAATTGTGGTACAACGAAAAGCAGTAAAATTAACGTAAGTGAAAGCGAAATACCTAATACCATGACAGGATAAAGCATAATTTTTTGTAATTTGCGTTGAAGCGCTAATGATTGCGTTCGACGTTCTGCGATTTTAGTGCATACTTCTGCCAGTTTTCCTGTCATTTCTCCCACCTGAATGAGCTGAATTTCTTGAAAATTTAAATACTTTCCTTGTATTTCTAAACTTTGTGAAAACGGAAGACCACTTTCAATTAACTCAATTAAGGCACCAAGCCACTGATGCAATCCCAATTGTGTGCAGTTATCTTGCAAAATATGCAATGCATTTTTTAATGGAATGGCAGAGCTGAGCAGAGTAGCCAATTGATTCAATAAAGCACTGATTTCTGCATTTTTCGGTTTTTGATTAAGTTGCCAATCTTGTTGCAAGCGAATTCTACTAAAACCTTTTGCAATTAACAGAAATTGCGCAGCTTGTTTAGATTGTGCAACAAGACTACCTTTTTGCCATTGTTGCCGCTGATCATAGGCTTGAAAATAAAAGAGTTTTTGCTTTGCCATAGTGTTACCTATTTTTTACCTAACACGCGTTGAATTTCGGCGAGATCGGTGACGTGATCTTTTACTTTTTCTAACGCGCTTTGATAAAGTGAATCGAAATCAGTTTGGTAGCGATTGTTTTCGCATTGTAAAAATTGATACACACCAATACGACCTCGATATCCCTGATGGCAATCGCAAGAATCACTAAAATGTTGGCCGCACTTTAAGCAACGTTTACGCACCAATCTCTGTGCGATAACTAATAAGAGACTATTTTCAATTTCGTGAGATTGAATACCTAGTTGTTGCAAGCGTGAAATCGCTGAGATGGCATCGTTGGTATGTAAGGTAGAAAGCACTAAATGGCCGGTTTGAGCGGCTCTTAATGCCATCAATGCACTTTCTTCATCTCGAATTTCACCAAGCATAATAATGTCGGGATCTTGTCGTAAAAATGTACGAAGTAATCGGCTAAAATCCAAACCGATTTGCGGATTTACTTGAGTTTGAATGATGCCTTCTAATTCAATTTCAACGGGATCTTCTGCCGTCATAATGTGTTTATCTGGTGTGTTGAGCCATTGAAGTGCAGTATAAAGCGAGATACTTTTTCCACTTCCTGTTGGGCCTGTCACCAGGATTAAACCTTGCGGTTGGCTGAGCGCATGTTGAAATTGACTTTGTTGGTTTTGTGTCATACCCAACTCAGCAAAACTTAGTTGGACAGGTTTATTTTGTTGTAATCGTAATACTGCTTTTTCTCCCCAATGCGTAGGCAAGGTAGAAAGGCGGAAATCTAAAATATCGGAAAATGTAGTTTTGAATTGAAAGCGGCCATCTTGTGGTAGCCGAGTTTCACTGATATCCAGTTTGGCTAAGAGTTTAAGGCGAGAAATTACACGATTGGCGAGCGCTTTACTAATAATCGGTTGCGGTTGGAGCACACCATCAATACGTAAACGAATTAAGAGCCCATTTGGCTGAGTTTCTAAATGAATATCGGAGGCATTTTTTTGCAGGGCTGTTTCAAAAATACTGTTTAATAATTGAATAACGGGTTCATCTTCATTAGCTAAATTAGCCGTGCTTTCGTCTTCTGAATGATGATAAAACGTGGTTTGCTCTTCGATTTGATTGGCTTTAGGTGCAAGGGATTGTAAAAGTTGTTTGAGTTGAGTCGTTTCAAATAAAATCGGTTCAACCAATTTTCCACTTAAAAAAGCAAAGGTTTCACAAGCCGCAAGATTATTCAGCGAATCCACCGCAAGCCATAAATGGTGTTCGTCTTCTTTAAGAGAGAGCGCAAAGTAACGCAGCAGCAATGATTGTTGCTGTTGGTTTTGTTGCCAATATTGTGGCGAGATATGATAAATCTCGCCATTTTTTGCGATTGCTTGATAAGCCATGTTTCGCTATTTAGCAGAAGAACAGAAGCCTGCAGGGAATAAATCAGCATTACTTGGGCAAGCAGTTGTCCAGGTAACACCTGATGAGGTTGAGCCTGTCGCCGTTAAAGAATAACTGATCCCATCCAATGCACCATTTCCAGTCACCGTAATCACACCTGATTTCGTGGTGATGGATTTGACATAGCCTTTTGCGGTAGTGATATCTGCTGCAATGCCATTTGAGCCACCTGAACAGTTTGTTGGGGCATTGGTGCTATAGATACATAGTTCCACATCAGATTTATAAGGTGCAGAAGCTTGTAACAATTCGGAGATAGCTGCTTTTTTGGTATAATTTTGATAAGACGGAATGGCGATCGTCGCGAGAATAGCAATAATCGCAATCACGATCATCAATTCAATTAACGTAAAACCTTTATGTAAAGGTTTAGAAAAAGTGAGTTTCATTAAATTAAATTTCCTTTTGGTTGAATAAAAAAATGCCAGGATTGGCTGCAACATTGTGTAAAAGGGAAAAATGAAAGTGAAACTGACCGCACTTCTTTTGCGATCTCGATCGCAAAAATAAAATTTAATCGCAGAAAAACAGATGAATAAGATAAAAAATGGCTGGTTAAGCCAGGCAAGAAAAGTGATTTCACCACATTTTGATGAACGTCCTGATGTAGAGGATATTTCATTACTCGTCATTCATTACATCAGTTTGCCGCCAGAACAATTTGGTGGTGGATATGTAGATGATTTTTTCCAAGGTAAACTCGATCCAACCATCCATCCCTATTTTGAGGAAATTTATCAATTTCGCGTGTCTGCCCATTGTTTAATTGAACGGGATGGCAAGGTGACACAGTATGTTAGTTTCAATGATAGAGCATGGCATGCGGGGCTTTCTTGCTTTGAAGGACGCGATAAATGCAATGATTTTGCGATTGGGATTGAGCTAGAGGGCAGTAATGAACAACCTTTTACAGCGGAGCAATACCAAGTGCTTGCTGCATTAACACGAGATATTATGCAAGCTTATCCGAAAATAACGCTCGATCGTATCGTTGGGCATTGCGATATTTCACCTGGTCGTAAGATCGATCCAGGTCAATATTTTGAATGGGAACGCTATTTAGCGTTAGTCAAAAAAGGTTTGGATGAAAAATAACCACTAAAATTTTTACTTGAATGTGAATAAGATGATTTCTGTGAATAAGCGTTATCTTTATGAAATTAAAGATAAAATTTTTCCTCAAAGCTCTATGGTAAAATGCTAAGAAGAGTTATGCAACAGTCACCATTTGCTCAATCACAATTTTATCCACAGAAATATTGAATAACTCACAGCTGTTATTTCTTCACCAAGCCAGGAATGTTTAAACTAAAAAATGGCTGAATTTTTGACCGCACTTTGATGAGAAAAAGTGCGGTCATTTTTTTTGGAAAATTTTTGATTAAAGGTTATTCAAAAATGAAAAAAATGAAGTGTGAAAAGCGGTTTTTAATTTTTATACACAGTTAAATTTAGACTATCCAAGCGTTACCCACAGAGTTATCCACAATAGGGTAAATATGCCCATTCGGTTGATAAAAAAGCGAATTTATGAAACAATCTGCAAATTATTTTTGTACAAAATTTAAGGTGAACGATAGTGATCGATTTTGATGGCTACCGTCCAAATGTAGGCATTGTCATTTGTAATCGCAAAGGGCAGGTGCTTTGGGCTAAACGATACGGGCAGAATTCGTGGCAATTCCCGCAAGGGGGAATTAACGATAATGAAAGTGCCGAACAAGCCATGTATCGTGAATTATATGAAGAGGTTGGCTTGCAACCCAAAGATGTGAAGGTGCTTTACGCGTCTAAACATTGGTTGCGTTATAAGCTGCCGAAAAGATTGTTGCGTTATGACAGCAAACCCGTGTGTATTGGGCAAAAACAACGTTGGTTTTTGTTGCAATTAGTGGGGGATGAAAAAAATATTAATATGAACACAACAAAATCACCAGAATTTGATGGTTGGCGTTGGGTAAGTTTTTGGTATCCCGTACGTCAGGTTGTGTCCTTTAAGAAAGATGTTTATCGCAAAGCGATGAAAGAGTTTGCCCAAGTGATGTTTGGAAACGAAAAAACATTGCTTGAAAATTCGCAAGAGCATGAGACAAATAAACCTTATCATGCGCCACGTAAAAATGGTTCTTCTAAATATCAAAAACGTTCGTTTTATAAATCAAGGGGGCAATAATGCTCACTTTTATTCTACTTTGTTTACTTGTCGGGTCTGTTGTTGGTTTTCTTGCCGGATTATTTGGCATTGGTGGTGGGTTAATTATCGTCCCTACCTTGGTTTATTTATTGCCGATGGTAGGCGTACCTGAACCCTTGCTGATGTCCACCGCATTAGGGACTTCATTTGCAACCATTGTGATTACTGGATTTTCTTCTGCACAGCGTCATCATAAACTAGGTAATATAGTCTGGAGTGCCGTGAAAGTATTGGCACCGATGGTGATGATCTCGGTCTTTATCTCTGGTTTGTTTATTGGCAAACTTGATCGTGATGTATCAGCCAAAATCTTTGCCTGTTTAGTCGTATATTTAGCGGCAAAAATGGTGATTTCTATTAAGAAAAACACAGGGAAAACCAAACCTTTAACAACACAAGCATCTGTTATCGGTGGTATTTTAATTGGGATGGCATCAAGTGCAGCAGGCGTTGGCGGTGGTGGTTTTATCGTGCCATTTTTAAATTCCCGCGGGATTGATATGAAAAAATCTATCGGTTCTTCCGCATTCTGTGGCGCGCTTCTTGGTTTATCTGGCATGTTTAGTTTTATGGTGAGTGGTTGGGGTAATCCTTCCATGCCAGATTATTCCCTAGGTTATGTTTATTTGCCTGCCGTGCTTGGTATTACGGGCACTTCATTCTTCACTTCTAAACTAGGGGCAACCGCAACCTCCAAGCTCCCTGTCCCAACCTTGAAAAAAGGCTTTGCCTTACTATTAGTTGCGATTGCAGTTGATATGTTTATGAAATAAGGAATGTTATGAATTCAGAATTTTTGATGCTTCCGCATTTTGATCCGACTATTTTTACTTTTGGTAATAGCAATATAGGGCTGCGTTGGTATGGTTTAATGTATTTATTAGGCTTTATCTTTGCTCGTTGGCTAGCGGTTCGTCGTGCCAATCAACCAAATAGTGGTTGGACAGTCGATCAAGTGGATACGTTACTTTTTAATGGCTTTATGGGCGTGTTCTTAGGTGGTCGCATTGGGGATGTTTTCTTCTATAATTTCGATCATTTTGTGCAAGATCCGCTGTATTTATTTCGTGTTTGGGAAGGGGGAATGTCATTCCATGGTGGATTAATTGGGGTGATTATCTCAATGATTTGGACCTCTTATTCTCAAAAAAGAAGCTTTTGGCAAACGGCAGATTTTGTGGCGCCCTTGATTCCATTTGGCTTAGGGATGGGACGAATTGGTAACTTCATCAATTTAGAACTTTGGGGACGAGAAACTGAAGTCCCTTGGGCTATGATTTTCCCAAATGATCCATTGTTGCTGCCTCGCCATCCTTCACAGCTTTATGAAGCATTCTTAGAAGGTTTCGTGTTGTTTATTATTCTGAATGTCTTTATTAAAAAGCCTCGTCCTGTGGGTTCGGTGGCTGGATTATTCCTTGTTGGTTACGGGATTTTCCGTTTTATTGTTGAATATGTTCGTGAGCCCGAAGTAGAGTCTTTCTTAGGCATCATGACACGTGGACAAGCGCTTTGTTTGCCGATGATTATTGGCGGTGGGTTAATTATGGCATGGGCATACAATCGCTCGAAAAGTGCGGTTCATTAGTAAGGAGTTTTTTATGAAACAATATTTAGATCTTTGCCGACGTATTGTAAATGAGGGTGAGTGGATTGCTAATGAGCGTACTGGTAAGCGTTGCCTTACAGTGATTAATGCGGATTTAGAATATGATGTTGCTAATAATCAATTCCCCTTAATTACCACGCGAAAAAGCTATTGGAAAGCGGCAATTGCGGAGTTTTTAGGTTATATTCGTGGTTATGATAATGCGGCAGATTTCCGTAAACTTGGCACCAAAACATGGGATGCCAATGCCAATGAAAATGCCGCTTGGCTTGCCAATCCACATCGTAAAGGCACCGATGATATGGGCCGCGTCTATGGTGTACAAGGTAGAGCATGGCGTAAACCGAATGGCGAAACCATCGATCAACTTCGTAAAATTGTGAATAATTTAAGTCGAGGTATTGATGATCGTGGCGAAATCCTGACTTTCTTCAATCCAGGCGAATTTGATTTGGGTTGTTTGCGTCCTTGTATGCACACTCACACATTTTCCTTAGTGGGCGATACATTGCACTTAACCAGTTATCAGCGTTCTTGTGATGTGCCACTTGGCTTAAACTTCAATCAAATTCAAGTTTTTACTTTCCTTGCATTAATGGCGCAAATTACTGGTAATAAACCGGGTAAGGCATATCATAAAATTGTAAATGCGCATATTTATGAAGACCAACTAGAGTTAATGCGTGATGTGCAATTAAAACGTGAACCATTCCCGTCACCACAATTAGAAATTAATCCTGATATTAAAACCCTTGAAGATCTTGAAACTTGGGTAACAATGGATGATTTCAAGGTGGTGGGCTATCAATCTCACGAACCAATCAAATATCCTTTCTCTGTTTAGGCGTTTAACGTGCGGTCAGATTTAGACGAGAAATTTATGCAACACGCTCTGATGCTTGCCGATCGTGCAGAAGCACTCGGTGAGATTCCTGTCGGGGCGGTGTTGGTGGATGATGAAGGAAATATTCTCGGTGAAGGCTGGAATTTATCTATCATTGAAAATGATCCAACCGCTCACGCTGAAATTGTCGCATTGCGTAACGCAGCGCAAAATATTCAAAATTATCGCCTGCTCAATACCACACTCTATGTCACCCTTGAGCCTTGTACTATGTGTGCGGGTGCGATTTTACATAGCCGCATTAAACGTTTAGTCTTCGGTGCGTCAGATTATAAAACGGGGGCAGTAGGTTCTCGCTTTCATTTCTTTGATGATTATAAAATGAATCACACATTAGAAATTACCTCTGGCGTGCTCGCAGAAAAGTGCGGTCAGAAATTGAGTGATTTTTTTAAAAAAAGACGAGAGCAGAAAAAGGAAGAAAAGCGGGAAAAGAATCTCCCGCTTGATGTTGAGTCGCAATCTTAAACTTGCCAATCAATTTCAGTTAAACCATGTTGTTTTAAATATTCGTTAGTTTTAGAAAAATGATGACATCCTAAAAAACCACGATGTGCAGAAAGGGGAGAAGGATGTGGGGCAGTTAAAACATAATGACGATTGCGATCAATAAATTGCCCTTTTTTCTGTGCATGACTTCCCCAAAGTAAAAATACGACTTTTTCACGGTGTTCATTAAGTGCTGCAATTACTTGGTCTGTAAAAACTTCCCAACCAAATTTAGCGTGTGAATGTGCCATGCCGCGCTCTACAGTTAGTACGGTGTTAAGCAGTAGTACACCTTGCTCCGCCCATTTCACCAAGTAGCCATGATTTGGCATTTGAAAACCAGGAATATCATTAGTCAATTCTTTATACATATTCAGCAGAGAGGGCGGAATGGCCACTTCGGGTTTTACCGAAAAAGCTAAACCGTGCGCTTGATTTGGGCCATGATAGGGATCCTGTCCTAAAATAACGACTTTCACCTCATCAAATGCCGTATATTTAAAGGCATTAAACACTTCGTCTTGCGGAGGGTAAATAGTTTTCCCCGCGAGTCTCTCTTGATGAACTTGTTGTAGAATGTGTTTAAAGTAAGGTTTTTCTTTCTCTTGACCGATAACATCTGTCCAGGTTTTCATTCTGTATTTCCTTATTGGATAAGCTTGAGCACATTATAAATGAAATTGCTTAGAAAGGCTTCATTCGAGTTATGTTAACAGTTTGTTAAAAGTTAGAGTGTGTTGAGGCCTTGCTGTGGCTGAAACTTTAATCTAGATCAATTTTCAAAAATTAGTCAGAAAAAAGAACCTGTTTTAGGTCAAAATTAATTGAATTCTTCAAATAGTTTGATAAAATTTGCACAGTTTAATAAATATACAACCGCCAAATTAGGAGGCACTTTATGATCAAAGGTATTCAAATTACTCAAGCAGCAAATGACAATCTTTTAAACTCATTCTGGTTATTAGACAGCGAAAAAAATGAAGCTCGTTGTTTATGTGCAAAAGCTGAATTCGCAGAAGACCAAGTAGTAGCAGTGAGCGAATTAGGCCAAATCGAATACCGTGAATTACCGGTAAACGTAGCACCAACTGTTAAAGTTGAAGGTGGTCAACACTTAAACGTAAACGTATTACGTCGTGAAACTTTAGAAGATGCAGTAAACAACCCGGATAAATACCCTCAATTAACTATCCGTGTTTCTGGTTACGCAGTACGCTTCAACTCTTTAACACCAGAACAACAACGCGACGTTATTACTCGTACTTTCACTGAAAGTCTATAATTTCAGTTTGAATGGAAAAAGAAACCCCGAAGTAATTCGGGGTTTTGTTTTATCTAAAAGGTTTGAAAATTTGACCGCACTTTTCCCTTTCATCCCTAGCGATTTCCGCGCTTTTCAGGTACAATCCGCCAGTTAAATTTAATGATTTTTGAGAAAACTAATCTATTTATGAAGAATATTCGCAACTTTTCTATTATTGCCCATATTGACCACGGTAAATCGACCCTTTCTGACCGATTAATTCAGACCTGTGGGGGGCTTTCGGATCGTGAAATGGAAGCGCAGGTGTTGGATTCCATGGATCTTGAGCGTGAGCGCGGCATTACCATTAAAGCCCAAAGTGTAACCTTAAATTATCAGGCCAAAAACGGTGAAACTTACCAATTAAACTTTATCGATACACCAGGGCACGTGGACTTCTCTTATGAAGTATCGCGCTCTCTTGCAGCTTGTGAAGGGGCATTATTAGTTGTGGATGCAGGACAAGGCGTAGAAGCACAAACCTTGGCAAACTGCTACACCGCCATTGAAATGGATTTAGAAGTCGTGCCGATTTTAAATAAAATCGACTTGCCAGCAGCGGATCCTGAACGTGTTGCAGAGGAAATTGAAGACATCGTGGGTATTGATGCGATGGAAGCGGTACGTTGTTCGGCGAAAACCGGTGTAGGTATTGAAGATGTATTAGAAGAAATTGTTGCGAAAATTCCTGCACCAGAAGGTGATCCTGATGCACCGTTACAAGCGTTGATTATTGACTCTTGGTTCGATAATTATTTAGGCGTGGTGTCATTAGTTCGTATTAAGAATGGTGTGTTGCGTAAAGGTGACAAAATCAAAGTAATGTCCACTGGGCAAGCTTACAACGTCGATCGTCTAGGTATTTTCACGCCAAAACAAGTGGATACAACAGTATTAAATACCGGCGAAGTAGGTTGGGTTGTTTGTGCGATTAAAGATATTTTAGGGGCCCCAGTAGGGGATACCTTAACCCATCAACACAATCCGGCAAGTCATGTATTGCCAGGCTTTAAGAAAGTAAAACCGCAGGTTTATGCTGGTTTATTCCCTGTTAGCTCTGACGATTATGAAGCTTTCCGTGATGCGTTGGGTAAATTAAGCCTAAATGATGCATCACTTTTCTATGAGCCAGAAAACTCGACGGCTTTAGGTTTTGGTTTCCGTTGTGGTTTCTTGGGGCTTTTACACATGGAGATCATTCAAGAGCGTTTAGAGCGTGAATACGATCTTGATTTGATTACCACGGCACCAACTGTAATTTATGAAGTCGAAATGACCAATGGTGAAGTAGTTTATGTGGACAGTCCATCAAAACTGCCACCGTTAAATAATATTGCGGAAATTCGCGAGCCCATTGCGGAATGTAATATGTTGGTACCACAGGAATTCCTAGGTAACGTGATTACCCTTTGTGTGGAAAAACGTGGCGTACAAACCAATATGGTGTATCACGGTAACCAAATTGCATTAACTTATGAAATCCCAATGGGCGAAGTAGTATTAGATTTCTTCGATCGCTTGAAATCAACTTCTCGCGGTTATGCCTCTTTGGATTATGGTTTCAAACGTTTCCAAGCGGCAGACATGGTGCGCGTGGATATAATGATCAACGGTGATCGTGTTGATGCGTTAGCGTTAATTGTTCACAAAGATAATGCGCCTTATCGTGGTCGTGAGTTAGTTGAAAAAATGCGCGAGCTTATTCCACGTCAACAATTTGATATCGCGATCCAAGCAGCGATTGGTAACCACATTATTGCTCGTTCAACGGTAAAACAATTGCGTAAAAACGTATTAGCAAAATGTTATGGTGGTGACGTGAGTCGTAAGAAAAAACTCTTACAGAAACAGAAAGAAGGTAAAAAACGAATGAAGTCTTTAGGTAACGTGGAAGTACCGCAAGAAGCATTTTTAGCGATCTTACACGTTGGTAAGGATAAATAGGAAAGAGCTATGTCGAATGTATTTTTTATTCTGTTGTTAGTCGTGGGCTTTGCCGGTTGGAAAGCGTTAGATTATTTCCAACTGCCTAACACATTCAGTATTTTGTTGCTGATTTTGACCGCACTTTCCGGCATTTTATGGTGCTATCACCGCTTTGCCGTGATACCGAGACGCCGTCGTCAAATCGCACGCGCAGAACAACGTTCAGGCAAAGCATTAACGGACGAAGAAAAAGCGAAAATTGAGCCGATTTCAGAAGGTTCAGAATTTATTTCTTCGCTTTTCCCTGTGTTATCCGTGGTATTCCTTGTGCGTTCATTTATTTTTGAACCATTCCAAATTCCATCAGGATCAATGGAAGCGACGTTACGCGTAGGGGATTTCCTCGTCGTGAACAAATATACTTATGGTATTAAAGACCCCATTTTCCAAAATACGATTATTGAAGGTAATAAACCAGAACGTGGTGATGTGATCGTGTTTAAAGCGCCGGAACAAGCGTTACTTCGTACAAGTTTAGGGGCAACTCGAGCGGCTTATGCTGAAAATCTTGCGTTAACATCTAAAGACAATATGTCTGGTGTAGATTACATTAAACGTATTGTAGGGAAAGGTGGTGACCGCATTATCCTTGATGTTGAAAAAAGTGCTTTAACACTGGTTTATGGCAAAGATGGTAAACCTTGCGAAATAGATTGCCAAACTAAAGCGTTTGAATATAAACAAGAACCCACAAATCCAGCATTCCCAACGCAACTGGAATATTTGGAAATCGGTGATGTGACACATAGTATTTTAGTGGAGCCAATGCGCCGTTATTCGGGGATTGAATTCTATCCACAAGAAGGCTTACCTACTGCAGAATGGATTGTGCCAGAAGGGCAATATTTTGTGATGGGCGATAACCGTGATCATAGTGATGACAGTCGATTTTGGGGATTTGTACCAGAAAAAAATATCGTGGGTAAAGCCACTTATATTTGGATGAGTTTAGAAAAAGAACCAAATGAGTGGCCTACAGGCTTCCGTTTTGACCGTTTCTTTACAAAAATTAATTAATATGAATCATTTAGATCGACTAGAACGAAAAATTGGTTATCAATTTTCCGATCTAAAAAATTTAAAATTGGCACTGACACACCGCAGTGCCTCCACTCAACATAATGAACGTCTCGAATTTCTAGGTGATTCGATTCTCAATTACGTCATCGCGGATGCGCTTTATCATCAATTCCCTCGTTGTAATGAAGGTGAACTTAGCCGAATGCGTGCCACATTAGTTCGTGAGCCAACCCTGGCGATAATTGCCCGCAATTTTGAGCTTGGGGATTATATGTCCTTAGGTTCTGGCGAGTTGAAAAGTGGGGGCTTTCGTCGTGAATCGATTTTGGCGGATTGTGTTGAAGCAGTAATTGGCGCAATGGCATTAGATTCAAGCTTTGATAAAGCAGCAGATATTGTGCGTAGCTGGTATAAAACGTTACTCGCTGAAATTAAACCGGGTGATAACCAAAAAGATGCCAAAACGCGCTTGCAAGAGTATTTACAAGGTAAGCATTTTGCCTTACCAACCTATGAAGTAATCAAAATTGAAGGCGAAGCCCATTGCCAAACCTTCACCGTAGAATGTACAGTAAAAAATGTACCCAATATTGACCGCACTTTTATTGCGAAAGGTTCTAGCCGCCGTAAAGCAGAACAAGCGGCCGCAGAACAAATCTTAAAAACATTGGAAATTAAATGACCGAATTAAATCAAGAACAAGAGACCTATTGTGGCTTTATCGCTATCGTAGGTCGCCCAAATGTAGGGAAATCTACCCTGTTAAATAAAATTTTGGGGCAAAAAATCTCGATTACATCTCGCAAGGCGCAAACTACGCGTCACCGTATTGTGGGAATTAAAACGGAAGGTGTCTACCAAGAAATTTACGTCGATACACCGGGGCTTCATATCGAAGAAAAACGCGCGATTAACCGTTTAATGAACCGTGCAGCAAGCTCGGCAATCGGGGATGTAGATCTCATTATTTTCGTCGTGGATGGTACACATTGGAATGCCGATGATGAAATGGTGTTAAACAAATTACGTAATGCGAAAGCACCTGTCGTACTCGCCATCAACAAAGTTGATAATATTAAGAATAAAGATGATTTATTGCCATTTATTACAGATTTAGGCAGCAAGTTTAACTTTGCTCACATTGTGCCGATTTCTGCACAACGTGGTAATAACGTCCATCAATTAGAGAAAATTGTTCGTCAATCATTACGTAAAGGCGTTCATCACTTCCCTGAAGATTATGTAACGGATCGTTCACAGCGTTTTATGGCGTCAGAAATTATTCGTGAAAAATTAATGCGTTTCACAGGGGAAGAGCTACCTTATTCGGTAACGGTTGAAATTGAACAATTTAAAGTAAATGAGCGTGGTACTTATGAAATCAATGGCTTAATTTTAGTTGAACGCGAAGGCCAAAAGAAAATGGTGATCGGTGCTCAAGGACAAAAAATTAAAACCATTGGTATGGAAGCGCGCGCTGACATGGAACGCTTATTTGATAATAAAGTACACCTTGAACTTTGGGTAAAAGTGAAGTCCGGTTGGGCGGACGATGAACGCGCCTTAAGAAGTCTAGGTTATATGGATGAATAAAAACTTGAGTAATACTCTATACTATTCTATTATTAGCAAAATTTTTATGTTTACTAATAAAAACAAGGAGATGGTAGATGAGTATCTATGCCTTAAAACCCAAATTTCAAAATTTACTTCGGCCTTTAGTTAGGCAATTAGCAGCAAAAGGCGTAACAGCAAATCAAGTTACGCTGATTGCCTGCTTACTTTCTATTTTATTAGGTGTGGTTCTCGCACTATTTCCGACATTTTCCTCTCTTTTCTTTCTTATTCCTATTTGGTTGTTTTTACGTATGGCGTTGAATGCCATTGATGGCATGCTCGCACGTGAATTTAATCAAAAAAGTCGATTAGGCGGCTATCTTAATGAGATCACTGATGTCGTTTCAGATGCGGCACTTTATCTTCCTTTTGCTTTTGTCGCGCCTTTTGATGGTATTCAAATCTCAAGTATTATTTGGCTTGCGGCGTTGAGTGAGTTATGTGGCATCTTGGGACAGGTTCAAGGCAAAACGCGTCGTTATGATGGCCCAATGGGTAAAAGTGATCGTGCATTCGTATTTGGTGTACTCGGTTTACTTTATGCTGTTAATGGTAGCTTGCATTCGTTTTTCTGGTGGGTAGCCAATATTGTGATTATCTTGCTTATTGTGACTTGTATTAAGCGAGTAAAAAATGGTTTAGCCGAAGTGACGGAATAATAGGAGCAAATATGTTTGCGAGATTAATAGATTTTTTATTGTGTCGTTTTGCTTCTTTTATTACAGGCGTTCGACCACAAGCCGCAATTGCGGAACAATCTTCAGAAGGGCATCGTGTCTATTTTGCCAATCATAATAGTCATGGGGATTTTATCTTACTTTGGATTTCATTGCCTTATGAAGTAAGAAAACAAACTCGCCCTGTTGCAGGCAAAGATTATTGGACGAAAGGCGCAATTCGTCGCTTTTTAGCCTATAAAGTATTTAATATGTTACTGATTGAACGTAATAGCCAAGATCCAAAAGCTGCCATACGACAAATGAGTGAAGCATTAGTCAATGACTCCCTGATTATTTTTCCTGAAGGAACTCGTAAGGTGGATGATGATTTACCACTTCAGCCGTTTAAAAGTGGGTTGTTTTATTTAGCAAAAGAAAATTCTGATTGTGAGTTTGTACCCGTTTGGATTAGTAATATGAATAATGTTTTACCAAAAGGCTTTATTTTACCGATACCATTGTTATGTGATCTTTATGTGGGCGAGCCATTAAAGATTGGGACAGATGAAACTAAAGAGGTGTTTCTGACACGTGCTCAATCGGCATTATTAAGTTTAAACGTCAGTGAAAAAGGCAAATCTTAGGAGCAAATGATGACAGAAATATGGCAACTCTTCGGTGGTTTATTTATCGCTTTAATTTTTGCTTCCTCAGTGGGATATATTTTAAAACGCAGATCGGGTGTGGATACACCGAATAGCGTTATTGATAACCTGAATGCACGCATCAATGCTTGGTGGGTGATGATTGGGATTATCTTTATTGCGAGTTTATTGGGCTTTTATGGCGTAATTGGGCTCTTTTTGATTATTTCATTTATGGGATTGCGTGAGTTTCTTTCTCTATTGAATATTCGTCGAGGCGATCATCTTGCGCTAGCCGCTTGTTTTTATGTGATCTTGCCATTGCAATATTTTTTAGTCGCCATTGATTGGTTTAGCATGTTCACCATTTTCATTCCCGTATATGGCTTCTTATTTTTACCTATTCTGTCGGCATTACTCGGCGATCCGGCGCATTTCTTAGATCGTTCAACGAAAATTCAGTGGGCATTGATGATTAGTGTATTCTGTATTTCACATATCCCCGCTTTATTGACCCTTGATATCTCTGGTTATGAAGGAAAAAATCTTTTATTAATGATCTTCTTAATCTTGGTAGTACAGTCTAGCGATGTGTTACAATACGTTTGGGGTAAACTTTTCGGTAAACGCAAAATTGCGCCAACCTTATCGCCATCTAAAACGGTAGAAGGGTTTGTTGGTGGGGTATTAAGCGCAAGTTTATTAGGGATGTTGCTTCATTGGATGACACCATTTAATGCATGGCAAGCCTTTTTAATGAGTCTGTTAATTTGCTTAATGGGATTCTTAGGGGGACTTGTGATGTCAGCAATGAAACGCAGTATGGGCGTGAAAGACTGGGGGAATATGATCAGTGGCCATGGCGGGATTTTAGACCGAATGGATTCACTGTGTTTCTCCGCACCTATTTTCTTCCATGTCGTGCGCTATTTCTGGGCATAGTTATAAATCATGAAATAAAAAAAGAGCGGTTAATTAACCGCTCTTTTTTATTATTGACGATAAGTCTCTAAGAATCGTGCCAATTTGCCAATTGCCTCTTCTAATTGGCCGGTATAAGGAAGTGTTACCACTCGGAAGTGATCCGGTGAATGCCAATTAAAGCCTTTACCATGCACGAGAAGTACTTTCTCTTTACGTAATAAATCGAGCACAAATTTTTCATCACTATGAATGTTGAATTTTTGGATATCGAGTTTCGGGAACATATACATCGCTCCCATTGGTTTTACGCAGCTAATACCCGGGATTTGAGTCAGTAACTCATAGGCTTTATTGCGTTGTTCCAGCAAACGACCGCCCGGTTGAACAAATTCATTAATACTTTGATAGCCACCTAATGCGGTTTGAATGGCGTGTTGCATTGGTACGTTTGCACATAAACGCATAGACGCCAACATATCCAAGCCTTCAATATAGCCTTTAGCATGTTGTTTCGGCCCATTTAAAATCATCCAACCTTGACGGAAACCCGCAACACGATACGCTTTTGATAAACCATTGAATGTAATGGTTAATACATCTGGTGCAAGAGCAGCAATATGATGGTGGATAGCACCGTCGTAGAGAATCTTGTCATAAATTTCATCAGCAAAAATAATCAGATTATTTTCACGTGCAACTTGGATAATTTCTTCGAGTAACTCTTTGCTATAAACCGCACCTGTCGGGTTGTTCGGGTTGATTACTACGATAGCTTTGGTTTTGGCATTGACTTTCGCGCGAATATCATCAATAGCAGGGAACCAACCCGCTTCTTCATCACATAAATAATGTACTGCTTTTCCGCCCGCTAACGTCACAGCCGCGGTCCATAATGGATAGTCAGGCATTGGGACCAATACTTCATCACCATCATTGAGAAGTGCTTGCATGGACATGGTAATCAATTCAGATACACCATTTCCGATGTACACATCGTTTACTGTCGCATCATGAATACCTTTCGATTGATAGTATTGCACGATAGCCTTACGTGCCGAATATAACCCTTTGGAATCGCAATAACCTTGTGCAGAGGGTAGGTTGCGGATAACATCAACTAAAATTTCATCAGGTGCTTCAAAACCAAATGGGGCAGGGTTGCCGATATTCAGTTTTAAAATTTTATTGCCTTCTTCTTCTAGGCGTAAAGCTTCTTTGTGAACCGGTCCACGAATATCGTAGCAAACGTGTTCTAATTTGTCTGATTTCGGAAAAGATCTCATTAATAACATCCTATGATAATTAGATTTTCATTCAAAAATTACGTCTAATTTACGCTTAAATTCTTATCTTGAAAAGATTTAATAAAAAAATTTTTTGAATGTATTAAAGTGCGGTAGAATATGGGCTAATTTTTTGTGTGTTTTATTATTTTTCATGGGCCCTTTAGAACAAGCTAAATCTGAGCTAATTCGCCAGTTTGAAACCTTGGTGACAACTGATCAGCAATCCGCTATTGCACGTCTTCAGACGAAGATGAAATTGGGTGTTGATCTTTTGGCATGGATGAAGGGGCAACTTGTTTATCCACAATTTTATTTACGTTTTCGTGATGAAGATAAAACCGTCGCAGCGGTGGGGAAAGTGCGGTCATTTTCAGATGTGAATTTGGCACAGCAATTTATCCAAGAACACGATTTCCCTTTAGTCGGTGGTTTACAGTTTCAAGGTGAAAGCCAGTTTATTTTGCCTCAAGTTTTAATTGAACAACAACATGGCGAGACTGAGATTTCAGTTTTTGTTGAAACAAATGAGCTTAATCTGGCAAAAGCGGTATTGAATTCATTCGAAAAAACGACCGCACTTTTACCACTTAATCAATTAACCATCGAAAGCATGGTGCCAAAAGCAAACCAAGAAACGTGGTGCGATTGGGTCAATCAAGCACTCAGTCGAATTCGACAAGGGGAATTAACCAAGCTTGTTTTGGCGAATGAAACCGTGTTTGGTCTTCAGGGTGAGTTAAACGGAAAAGATTTTCTTGCAGCAAGCCAAGCAAAAAATAGTGGTTGTTACCATTTTTTATGGGCAGATAATGCTGAACACTGTTTTGTAGGTTCGACGCCTGAACGCTTATTCGCACGAGATGATCGTCAGTTATTTACGGAGGCGCTTGCGGGCACAGCACCTGTTAGTGATAATCCAAGTGAAAATGATGAACGTGCGAATTGGTTATTAAATGATGAAAAAAACCTCAATGAAAACTGGTTGGTGGTTGAAGATATTTCACAAAATATCAGTCACTTAGTGGAACAAATTACCGTTGATGATGTCGCATTAAAGTCATTACGCAAAGTGCAGCATTTGATTCGAAAAATGCAAGCAAAATTGACCGCACTTTGTACGGATGCCGATTTACTGAAGGCGATTCATCCAACGGCAGCAGTATCAGGTTTACCACAGCAACAAGCGAAGAAAGCTTTGGCTGAAATAGAAACTTTTGATCGTCGTTGGTATGCTGGAACATTAGGTGTGATGAGTCAACATCTCTCAGAATTTTGTGTCACCATTCGTTCGGCTTTTATTGAAGAAAACCAAGTACGTGTATTTGCTGGCGCGGGGATTGTGGAAGGCTCACAACCCGTAGAAGAGTGGTTAGAAATTGAACGTAAAGCGGCAGGGCTGATTTCCCTGTTTGCAGAGAATAACGGAGAATAAGAAGAATGTCTGTAAGCGTATTTAATCGTTGTTGGTCAAAGGTGATCTTAGAAACCTTGGTTCGCCAAGGCGTGAGTCACTTTTGTATTGCGCCAGGTTCACGCTCAACACCTTTAACGCTAGAAGCTGTGCGTTTACAAAATGCTTCTCGTGCAACGTGCCATAGTCACTTTGATGAACGTGGTTTAGGCTTTTTTGCGTTGGGGATTGCAAAATCTACTCAAGCGCCTGTTGCCGTGATTGTCACCTCGGGTACTGCAGCAGCAAATTTATATCCTGCGATTATTGAAGCTCGTCAAACAGGCGTGAATTTAATTATTCTTACCGCTGATCGCCCACCTGAATTATGGGAGTGTGGGGCGAATCAAGCTATCGTGCAACAAAATATGTTTGCCGATTACCCAGTGGCAAGTGTCAATCTACCGAAACCTCAGGCAGATTATGCGGCAAAATGGTTAATTTCTACGTTAGAACAAGCTTGCTATAAACAAAAACAACAACCAGGCGTGGTGCATATCAATGTGCCTTTTGCAGAGCCACTTTATAATGCGCAAGAACAAGAAATTGACAGTCATCCTTGGTTAATGCCAATTCAACGTTGGTTAAGCCAGCCTAAAAATTGGGTCGATCATCAACCATTACAGCAAGAAGTGTTAATGCACGAGAATTGGGATACTTGGCGTACAAAACGTGGTGTGATTGTGGCAGGACAATTGACACCTGAACAAGCGATGGGCATTAACTCATGGGCAAATACCATGGGCTGGATTTTGCTTACGGATATTCAATCAGGTGTAGAACCTCTCATGCCTTATGCAGATATTTGGCTAGCAAACCAAACGGTGAAGCAAAAATTACTTCAAGCTGATATCGTGATTCAATTTGGTTCTCGTTTTATCAGTAAACGGATTAACCAATTCTTAGCGGAATTCCAAGGCGAATTTTGGGTGGTGGAGCAAAGTCAAAATGCAGTTGATCCAAACCACCATACGCAAACTCGCTTTAACGCCAAAGCTCATCATTGGTTGCGTGCACACCCGCCATTGCGTCAAAAGCCTTGGTTGCTCGAACCTCTGGCACTTTCAAAATTCTGTGCAACCTTTATCGAACAACAAGTCGGTGGCAATCTTAATGAAGCCTCATTAGCACATCATATTGAGCGTGTTTTACCTTACAACGGTATTTTGTTCTTAGGAAACAGTCTTTTTGTGCGTTTGGTTGATGCGTTAACCAAATTACCTGAAGGGTATCCGATTTATACCAACCGTGGTGCAAGTGGAATTGATGGCTTATTAGCCACGGCTGCAGGTATCGGTATCGGTGCCGATCAACCTGTGGTGGCCATGATTGGCGATACGTCTGCGCTTTATGATTTGAACTCTTTAGCCTTATTTAAGAATGTCACTCAACCAACTATTATTTTTGTGATCAACAATAATGGTGGCGCGATCTTTGATATGTTGCCAGTTGATGAAGAGGTAAAAGAACAATTCTATCGTTTGCCACATAATGGCGATTTCTCTCAAGTCGCCGCAATGTTTGGTTTAAAATATGCTTTACCTTACACCTGGGCAGATTTAAGCTCAGTGTTAAAACAAGCTTATACTCGCCGCCGTGCGACATTAATTGAAATCAAAACAAATCCAAGTGATGGCAGCGCAACCTATAAGCGCTTGATTGAGCAAATCAGCCACGCGGTTATTGGTGAATAATTTCTTTCCCCTCTTATATAGAGGGGATTTCTTTATATGGCATTATTATGATGAATCTTGTTTTTCTTCATGGCTTATTAGGTACGAAATCAGATTGGCAAAAAGTCATCGAAAATCTACCGCACTTTCGTTGTTTCTCTCTTGATTTACCGTTTCATGGCGAGAATAAAGCTGTTGCCGTTGAAGATTTTGAGCAAACCGCTCAGTGCCTTGAAGAACAAATTCAACATCTCATAAAAAATGAGCCTTATATCTTAATCGGTTATTCACTTGGTGGACGAATCGCACAATATTATGCACTGCAAGCTAGAGTGAAGATAGGGCATTTAAAGGCAGTCATTTTAGAAGGGGCGAATTTAGGTTTGCAATCTGAACAAGAAAAACAAAGCCGCCTAGTTAATGATAACATGTGGGCTGAGCGTTTTTTCCATGAAAAGCCTGAAACCGTGCTCGAGGATTGGTATCAACAACCTGTTTTTTCTCATTTAAATGAACAGCAACGTAAGGCATTAATTGAAAAGCGAAAAGCCAATAGTGGGGCAAATATTGGTCATATGTTATTAGCCACTAGTCTTGCTAAACAGCCTGATTTTCGCGAGAAAGTGCGGTCAAGTTTGCTGCCATTTTTTTATTTTTGTGGTGAACGAGATCAGAAGTTTCGCCAGATGGCAGAGGATAATCAACTCAATTTAACGCTTATTCCTGACGCAGGCCATAATGCACATCTAGAAAACCCGACATATTTTGCTGAAAAAATCGAAAATATCGTATTAAAAATTGCTCAACCTTAAGGGAAATGCTAGGATTTAGCCCTTTCATTTTATTTGAACTCTTAAGGAAGCAAAATGTCCTCACAACTTCGCAATGATCCACTTAAGGTTGCTTTAGCATCTATGGTGGGTACCGCAATTGAATTCTTCGATTATTATATCTATGCCGCTGCGGCAGTATTAGTTTTTAACACGCAATTCTTCCATAGTGGCGATCCGCTTTCAGATGATTTGCTTTCTCTTTCAACACTAGCCTTAGCGTTCTTTGCTCGTCCAATTGGCTCAGCTTTATTTGGGCACTTTGGTGATAAGATTGGTCGTAAGAAAACCTTGGTCGCCTCTTTGGTTTTAATGGGCGGATCTACTGTCGTTATCGGTTTATTGCCGACTTATTCTCAAATTGGTATTTGGGCACCGATTTTGTTATGTATTTGCCGAGTCGGTCAGGGTATTGGTCTTGGTGGTGAATGGGGCGGAGCTGCTTTAGTGGCAACAGAAAATGCACCAGAAGGAAAACGTGCTTGGTATGGTACATTCCCTCAATTAGGTGCACCAATTGGTTTATTTGTTGCTAATGCGACCTTCTTCTTAGTGAGCTATTTCTGGGGGCAACAAGCCCTTGTTGAGTGGGCATGGCGTATCCCGTTTGTTTCTTCTTTAGCCTTAGTTTTAGTTGGGTTGTATGTTCGTTTAACTTTACATGAGAGCCATGTTTTCGTTGAAGCGGAAGTAAAAGGGAAAAAATTAAAAGCACCGGTGAGTGTGGTTTTCACTAAACACTTTAAACCAATGGTGATTGCTACATTTATCATGGTGGCAACCTATTCCTTGTTCTATATTATGACCGCCTTTGCTCAAGCGTATTCTCGTACACCGGCAACCCTTTCAGAAGCGGGCTATCCTATGGGGTTAGGCATTCCTGCCAATACCTTCACGGGATTACTTTTAATGAGTGCGATCGTTTTTGCGATTTTTATTAGTATTTCAGGTCTTTATGCAGATAAAATCGGTCGTCGTAAATGGTTGATTTGGACAACGGTCAGCATTTTAATTTTTGCATTATGTATGCCATTATTCCTTGGAAATGGTACACCGGCTTCTGTATTTGCTTTCTTAGTAATTGGGATGGCATTAATGGGCATGACATTTGGCCCAATGGCGGCGTTATTACCTGAATTATTCCCAACGGAAGTACGTTATTCTGGCGCTTCTTTAGCCTACAATATTGCATCCATTATCGGGGCAACCATTGCGGCAATGATTTCATTAAAAATCAATGCACTTTATGGCTTAATGGGTGTAGGGATTTATTTAGCCATTAATGCATTCTTAACCTTGTTAGCATTATTAGCCTCAAAAGAAACGAAAAACGTCGATTTAACACAAATCTAGTGACAAATTGATAATGAAAAAGCTGATGTGAATAACATCAGCTTTTTTATTTATTGAAAGGAAGTAATAAAAAAGAGCGTATTGCTACGCTCTCAGATTATAAAAGTGCGGTTAAAAACAGCGTATTTTTATGAAAAGAATTAATCTTCACCCCATACTTCTTTGGCAATTTCTTCAACATAACGGACTTTTGCCCATTGCTGTGCTTCCGTCATGATATTTCCTTCTTCAGTTGACGCAAAACCACATTGTGGGCTTAAGCAAAGCTGTTCAAGTGGAACATATTTAGTTGCTTCTTCAATGCGAGCTTTAATAGCCGCTTTATCTTCTAATTCAGGGAATTTTGAACTGATTAAGCCTAATACAATACGACCTTTGTGTGGATTATTAGCAAAGTGTTTTAATGGTTCAAACCCACCAGAACGCTCATCATCATATTCAAGGAAATAGCCATCGTATTGGGTTTGACCGAATAACGCATCCGCAATAGGATCGTATGCGCCAGTTAATAAATAGGTTGAACGGAAATTGCCACGACAAACATGCGTTGTGATAACCATATCTGCTGGTTTAGCCGCTAATACAACTTGAATATTTTCAAGCGCCTGTGCTTTATCTGCTTCAAATTCTGGTTTTAAGTGATTGTTACAGAGTGAACCCCAATACACGTCATCAAATTGTAAATAACGACAGCCCGCATCATAGAAGGCTTTAATTGCATCTTTATACGCTTGTTGAACATCTTTGGCAAATTCTGCACGTGTCGCATAAACGCCTGTATCCCATTGGATTGGATACATTAATTGATTAGGACTAGGGATGGTATATTTTACGATGCCACGATCCCCAACAATGTCTTTTAATTTTTTGAAATGTTGGATAAATGGATGGTTTGGATTCCAAGATACTTTACCGCAGCAGCGAGTATTGTAAGGTTTGGTTTCCACGCCATTAAATTTATAACCGTGTTCAGGGTGATAACCTTCGATGCCATTTAGGTTTTCTAAGAAATCAATATGCCAAAATGCACGGCGATATTCCCCATCTGTGATCACTTGAATACCGGCATTTAACTGTGCTTGTACTAATTTAGCAATTTCTTGATCTTCAACTTCCGTTAATTGTTCACGAGAAAGTTCGCCTGCTGCAAATTTTGCACGGGCTTCTTTTAAAGGTTGAGAACGTAAATATGAGCCCACAGTATCAGCGTGGAAGGGAAGTGTTTTTGATGTCATGTTTATATCCTTCTTTTTTATTTTCGTATGATGATTTTAACGTAAGGATATTTCATGATCAAAGTAATGATTTTTTCATTCATGATGAAAATAATTAATGCAGAGAAAGATTAGCTTTCAGCAATCCCTATTGCACAAACAGCAGCCGAACTCCATGCCCATTGGAAATTGTAGCCGCCTAACCAACCGACAACATCCAGCACCTCACCGATAAAATAGAGACCTTTAATCTTTGTCGCCTCCATGGTTTTAGATGAGATCTCATGAGTATCGACCCCTCCCATTGTGACTTCAGCCGTGCGGTAGCCCTCAGTGCCATTAGGAATAAATTGCCAGTTGTGGATTAAATTCTCTAAATTTTCTAACCGCACTTTACTTAAGTTCGCAATCACTTCATCTTGAATCAAGCCTTGTTCTAACCAAAGCTCGACTAATTTTTTCGGTAATAAGCGACTTAATACGGTTTTAAGCTGCAATTTCGGCGAAGATTGACGCATCTCATCTAGGTGATGACGAATATCGTTATAAGGTAATAAATCTAAATGAATGCTTTCACCTGGTTGCCAATAATTGGATATTTGTAAAATAGCTGGGCCAGATAAACCGCGATGGGTGAATAACATTTGATGAGTAAAGGTTTTGTGCTGATTCGTCGCCGCCACATCTAATGAAATACCGGATAGTGCCGCGTAGAATTTTTCACTTTCTCGCCATGTGAACGGTACAAGGCTTGCACGCGGAGGAATTACATTTAATCCAAACTGTTCTGCAATTTGATAGCCAAAAGGCGAAGCACCTAAACCTGGCATAGATAGCCCGCCCGTGGCAATAATCAAATTCTGGCATTGCCATTCAACTGCATTTACCTTTAATTTGAACCGCACTTTAGGGTTGTTTTCAACCGCTTCAACATCACTCACTTCGCTGCGTAGTTGAATGTGAACACCGTATTTGTCACATTCGGTTCCTAGCATCTTCACAATATCCTCTGCACCGTTATCACAAAATAACTGACCTAATTCTTTTTCGTGGTAAGGGATGCCGTACTCAGCGACTAAAGCAATGAAGTCCCATTGTGTATAACGTTTTAAGGCGGATTTGACGAAGTGTTTGTTTTGGCTGATATAACGGCCAGATGTGATTTCCATATTGGTGAAATTACAGAATCCACCGCCAGACATTAAAATTTTTCGACCAATTTTTTTACCGTTATCAAAAATGGTGACTTGTTTGCCCAGTTTGCCTAACTGGGCGGCACAAAATAAGCCAGCAGCACCGGCTCCAATAATAATATTTTCTGAATAGCGACTCATAATTTATTGTGATACTTGCCCTTTTTCAAAATAGTCTATCATTTTGATTCGTTGGATGACAGTACGGCGATCCACGGCAGCATTACCCGAATCTAATAATTGCTGCCAATAAGCTTTGGCTTTTTCAGTTTCATGATTTTTAAAGGCTTCGGTCGCCAATAATGTCATTACTGATATTTCATGTTTATCTTGTTTTAACGCCTCATCCATTATTTGCTGGATTTGTGGTGTGATGTTTTGACCGGCTTGATAATAAAGTGCGGTCGCTTTTAGGCCTAAAATAGCGGGAGTTGTGCCTGAAATTTTTTCTGTATTGCTATAGGCGATGAGCGCATGATCAAATTCATCATTTTGCATGTAGGCATCACCTAGCTGAGTCCAAAGCTCAGGGTTATTTACATCTTCTCGAATTTTATTTTGAATTTTGAGCACCATATCTTCTTTTTGATGCACCATTGATGTATCTGTTTTTTTATTGGCAAGCTCAAGCATCTCTTTTTCGCCTTGTTGAACACGTTCAAAACGATCAAGGGAGAAGTAATAACTTAAGGGAAGAATTAATAAAATAGCAAAGACCCAAATGGCGGATTTGGTTTCAAATTTGACCGCACTTTTTTCTTCTTTAGGAGCACTATGAGGTTGATTTTCGAGTTGTTTTGGCTCGCCTTCTGATTTTTTAGTAGAAAATAAAATTAATGCAAAAGCCCCAATTAATAACAAAATAGGCAATAGCCAGAGTAGTGCTGTATTCCATTGGAAAGGTGGCTTATAGTTCACGAAATTACCAAAACGAGCTGTCATTGTGTCGATAATTTGCTGATTCGTTTTTCCTTCATCCACCATTTTATAGACTTCAATACGTAAGTCATAAGCAATTGGTGAATTGGACTCAACTAAGTTTTGATTCTGACATTGTGGGCAACGTAAGGATTTTGCCAGTTCAACAGCACGAGTACGATCGGCTTGGTTTTTAAACGCATAGGTATCCACCATTTCTGCGTGAGCAAAAAGGGCAAACGTCAGTAAAAGTGCGGTCAGAAATCGGGTTAATTTTTTCATTTTACTTTTTAGTTAATTCATCAAGTTTTGGTTTGATCTCAGTGAGCCATGTTTCTCGATCCATATAGCCTGAATGACGATAACGGATCATGCCGTGCTCATCGACGACATAGGTTTCTGGTGCGCCATCTACGCCTAATTGCATCGCAAATTCACCACGGCTATCGTCAATAGTGAGTATAAATGGATTGCCCATGCGTTCGAGCATTGCGATACCGTTTTGTGGTTTGTCACGATAGTCGATGCCCACAATTGGCACTTCTTTTGAAATTTCCATCAAAAGAGGGTGTTCCTGTTGGCAATAGCCACACCAACTTCCCCACACATTAAGTAGAAAAGGCTTTTTCGGGAAATCTCTTGGGCTGACGATTTGACTCGGTTCAAGCAAATTCGCTTGATAGAATTCCGGCACAGGCTTATCAATGAGTGCTGAGGCAATTTGTTTTGGATCTTTGTGTAAGCCAACAAAAAGCAGTAAGCAAATACTCAATAACAAAATCAGCGGTAAAAACAAAATAAACTTTTTATTCATCACGTTTTCTCTTCAAATTGATGACTGAACATAATGCGCCAAGTGCCATTAAAATGCCCCCGAGCCATAACCAGCGAATAAGTGGTTTGTAATGCAAGCGGAATGTGAATTCACCTTTGCCTAAGTTATCGCCCATAACAATGTATAAATCGCCCCAAAAGCCAGCATCTAACCCTACTTCACTCATGGTCATAGTTCGAACATCATAATAACGGCGTTCCGGTACAATTTCAGCGTACGGTTTGCCTTGTTTTGACACGCTAACGAAAGCGACTTCGGCGGTAAAGTTTGGCCCAATTTCATTGGAAAAACGATCGTAGTGGAATTCAAATTGACCTAATTGTTGGCTTTGTTGTGGTGCAAGTCTAACACCTAACTCACTGCCAAAGTAACTACTCATTACGGCACCCATTGTGGCAATCGCCACGCCGCAGTGTGCAAGAATCATTCCAAAATAGGCAAGTCTTACTTTTGTCCAATTTTGCCATAAGGTGACGAATAATACCCAAATAGCGAGGGTGAGTAATACATAAGCAAAGAAATGGAAACGTAACGCACTATCATTTTGCAACGCGTTCCAAATCATGCCATAAGCAATTACTGCAGCGGGAACAAGTAATAACAGACGTTTGAAAAAGCGTTTTTTGTCTGATTTAAACCAGTTTAAGCAAAGTGTCCCCGCCATGGCAAAAAGTACTAACGTGAGCAAGGGCAAGAAAATACTATTAAAGTAAGGGGCCCCCACAGAAATACTTCCCCAATTCATGGCTTGGAATAGCATTGGATAGAAAGTGCCTAAGAAGGTACTGACGGTTGCGACGGTCAATACGATGTTTAAACCTAAAATAGCCCCAGTTTTAGAAATGAGTGGAAATTTGACCGCACTTTCATTGGTATTTGTGCGTAGGGCAAATAAACTGAGTGAGCCGACAGTCAATAAGAAGAAAATAAGTAATAGTACATAACCACGGGAGCTATCTAAAGAAAAAGCATGAACAGAGGTTAATGCACCTGAACGGACAATAAATGTGCCTAATACACTAAATGCAAAAGCGAGTAGGGAAAAGAGTGTTGTCCAGTAGCTAAACATGCCTTGTCTTTCAGTCACCATTAAGCTGTGTAAAAGTGCAAGTCCTAATAACCATGGCATAAGTGAGGCGTTTTCTACAGGGTCCCAGAACCACCAGCCACCCCAGCCTAATTCGTAATATGCCCACCAGGCACCGAGAACGATCCCTAACGTTAAGAATAACCAAGAAACGAGAACCCAAGCTCGCATCGCACGCGCAATTACTTGTGCAGAACGATTAAAGATCAAGGCAGAAATTGACATGGCAAAGTTGACAGCAAAGCCCACATAACCCACATATAACAGTGGTGGATGGAAAATTAAGCCAATATCTTGCAGCATTGGATTGAGATCTCGCCCTTCTGCAGGGGCAGGAAAAGCACGTCCAAATGGATTGGAGTAGAACAAAATAAAAATAGCAAACCCAAGACAAATTAAACCGAGTAAAGAAAGGGTTTGTGCAGAAAAAGTGCGGTCATTTTTGCGAGAGAAAAAGGCAAAAGCCACTAACCAAAGACTTAATGTGAAAAGCCAAAATAAAATGGAGCCTTCGTGTCCGCCCCATGTGGCTGCGACTTTAAAAAATGTCGGTAGTTGAGAATTGGAGTGCGCAGCCACGTATTCCAAAGTGAAGTCATCCGTTGCAAAAGAGTAGGCAAGAATACCGATTGAAACGCTCGTAAAAATACCGAAGCAATAACTTAATCCCCAAGCCGTGTTGGTGAGAGAGGGTTTATTTCGCCAAATACCAATTTGCGGCACGATAGAAAGTAAGAGCGCTGCGGTAGTAGCGAAGAGTAGTGATAGAAATCCGAATTCGGGGAGCATAGTATTCTTCAGTATTAATAGTTGTATTTGACAAAATAAGGTTAATTTTAAGCATGAAAAACATACGCAAAATTAACCGCACTTTAGTCTTTTAAATAAACAAAAGGCGTATTGTATACGCCTTTTGATTAAATAAGAAGTTTATCCTTACGCAACGGTAAGTTGTCCTGCATACAAGATGAAGTAACGTAAGCAGAGAACCCCGATTAAGTCGAAGATTGACACAAGGATAATAAAGTTCTTGTTGTATTTTAAGTTGTCTTTTACGGCAAGATTGGCAAATAGTGGAATTAAGATACCAATTAAGAATACCCCAATCCAGAACACTGCACCCCAGAAGCCGGAAAGTGCATTGTGTAATGCAACCACTTTCTGACCACCACCGAAGTGTAGACCAACAAAGAAACAGATTAATAAACCAAGTTCAGTCACCATAATTGGCACTTCAAATTTATGAATGAAGTGTGATTCATGGCTATCACCTTTTAATTTACCTGCAATGAGGATAAATAAGAAGGTTGCTGCGATACCTGAAGAGGTACCAGAAGCCAGGAATAACGCTGGTAGAACAGGGTTATTCAACATTGGGTAACTGATCAATGCTGAAAGTAAGAAACCAGTATAAGCCCCTAGCACAGCGGCTAAGATGAAGAGAATAACTTCTACAGGACCAGTTAAACGTTCTAATACATTGATAATTTTACCGACGAAGCCAAGTTTTGGCATAAAACGTTGAATGAACGCCATGATATCTTCTTTGAAGATAACCGCACACCAACATACCAAGAACAGCATATAAACTTGGAATAACATTACCCCCATAGACATTACAGAGTTGAATTGATAGTTAAACATCAATTTCCAGAATGTCCAAGGACGTGCCAAGTGGAAAATTAACAGGGTTAAACCAATTAATGTTGGCACAGAACCTAAAACGGCGGCCGCTCGGATAATCCAGTTTTTGCTAGGATTTTCTAATTTGTGACTACGTTTATAAGCAATCGCTAATTGTACCGCACCGGAAGAAATACCAAGTAAGAACAAATAGATAGCGATTGTTGAATCCCACACCAAATTAGGTGTGTGAAACGGAACAGGATAATCTAATGTCATCTTCTTGGCTCCCCGTGTTGGAATGGAATATGGTAAAGATTTGGTTGAGTACCTAATTCCACTTTAGTGCGATAAACCGGATTTTCTTTCACTTTGCGGGAAACTGCACTGCTTGGATCATTCATATCGCCAAAGGTTAATGCTTTGGTTGGACAAGCTTCTACACAAGCAGGTTGTTTGCCAGCTGCTAGGTTTGTATCGCGACAGAAGTTACATTTATCCGCAGTACGGTGTACTGGGTGAATGAAACGTACGCGGTAAGGACAAACTGCAACACAGTATTGGCAACCTACACAAAGATCTTTATGCACATCGACGATACCTGTTTCAGGATCAATAAATGATGCACCGGTTGGACAAACAGCCACACAAGGGGCGTTTGTACAATGTTGGCAAGATTGACGGAAAAACTCGTATTCTTGATTTGGGAATTCGCCATAAGGTTCGCTACGGAGAATTTCCAAACGTGAAACGCCTTCAGGAACGTGGTTTGTTTCACGACAAGCATCCATACAAGCGGTACAGCCGATACAAGCTGTTTCGTCGTGTACCATTGCATAGCGTTTCGGTTTATCCGCCTTTTCCTCTTTCGCTAAAGAGGTAACTGATGTCCCCGTCATAAGGATTAGTGCCCCCATGCCGGAAACAAAGTTTCGGCGTGAACAAGCTGTCATTATTTATCCTTTTGTTCGGTTGATTGCGTTTGTGATTGTGCGTCTTTTGCCGCTTTGCGTTTTTGTTGTTCGCCGTGGCAATCTACACAAAGTTTCACACGATTTTTCGGTTGAATACCTTTCATCGCATCATCTTTCGGGTGTAATGTGTGGCAGCTTGCACAAGGCAATTTCATTGCGTGAACATCGTGCGCCCAAAGTTTTTCACGAAGTTTTGCAGGTTGGTGACAAGCAAAACAAACTTGGTTTTGTTCTTGTGCGCTATACATTGGTTTTTTATCACCAAAGATATCGCCATCAAAACGCATCACATCTTTTGCACCACGACGGTGATCTTCCGAAATATTACCGTGACAGTTTACACAGTTAATCGGTTTACCTGTGTTAGGGCTTTTTTGATTTAAGTGTGCGCCGTGGAATTTACCAAAGTGTAATTCACCACCAGATTGATCTAAAGTTTGGTTTTTATCGACTTTGTCAAATTTGTGACATTTTGCACAATATTGGTTTGGATCACGTTGGTTATCCAATTGTGGCTCATAAGTGAGTTGAGAGGCAGGTGTTTTTGCCATCTCTTCCGCACTTGCAGCCATTGGCATTGCCGCAAGCATTGCAAGCAATGCAAGGGATTTTGCCGATTTGCTGATTAAAGAAGTTAAATTCATTCTGATTACCTCAAATATATGGTTAAAAATGACCGCACTTCGACACTTTAGTTACAAAGTGCGGTTCTTTTTTTATTGTTTTGTTGCGGTATCTTCAGCTAATTTGCCATTGGCTTTCGCTTCTTTTACCCATTGAGGTACAACAGTTTCTAAGAATTCTTTTTTCGCTTGACGTTCTTTTTCGATATCGATACCCATTACTTTCCATGCTTTATCAGCTGTAGAAATATCTGGTACTTCAACCGGAGTTTTCACGCCGTGTTTAGTTAAGATTGCTGCAAGTTTAGCGCGTGCATCCGCTGCTTTGTCTATGCCAGAACCTAATACGCGAAGCATTACATCAGGTGCGTGCATGTGACCACCGTGGCTTGCTGCTGCGTAGTCCCAACGCCATTGAGCGTGACGGATATCCATTAAAGCAGGTTCCATTTCTTCTTTAGTTGCACCTGCATCCCATGCCGCTTTCGCTTCAAAGTGAGCACGAACAACTTGATCTTCTAAACGACCCATTACATCTTTCACTTCTTTTTTACGTGAAGCAACGATGTCTTTAAGTTTTTCTTTGCTTTGATCGTGACAGTTTGCACAAGTGGTATCAAATGCATCGAATGGGTTTTGGATTTGGTGGTCGGTGTAAACTTTACCGTCTTTACCTTGTACTTTAGGCATGTGACAGTCGATACAAGTTACGCCGTTTTTACCGTGCATACCTAAAGACCAAATTTCAAAGTCAGGGTGTTGCGCTTTTAACATTGGTGCTTTAGAAAGAGAGTGAGTCCAGTCACTGAAGCCGATATCATCGTAGTATTTTTCGATGTCATCAACAGTTTGACCGTTGTTCCACGGGTAGGTTACTTGTTTTAAGTCGCCCGCGAAGTAGTATTCAACGTGACAGTTTGCACAGATTTCAGCACGTTTTTCAGTACGAGCAGCTGTGTTAAAGCTTAAGTTAGCTTGTTCTTTACCTTCAGCTTTTGCTTTTGCTTGAAGTGCATTATTTAAGTGATCTAATGCACGAAGAACGTGTGGACGAGCAATACGTAATGCAGGTTTGCCTTCAGCAAAGTCTTTAGAGGTCGTATCGTGACAGTCAGCACAACCGATCGAGTTGACAATTTCTGGTCCACCTTTAGCCCATTTGGCACCAAAGTAACCATCTTCACCCCATTCTGCAATTAAACGAGGAACGTCTGGACCTTTACAAGTCCAACATGCCATTGGTTGTGGGCCATCATTTGCATTTTTGGGCGCACCAGTACGTAAAATATTACGTACATCTTCTACTGCATAAACGTGACCACGAGGTGCGTTATATTCTTTTGCAAAAGAATAGCCGCCCCATAACACGATTAAACGAGGATCTTGTTCGTCGGCGTAGATAATTTTGTCACCTTTTTCAGTCGCTTTCCACGAATTGAATTGGCTAGGATATTTCTCAGCAAATTTTTCATTCACTGCTTCGATTTTTAAATTAGGGTTTGGTGCTTCCACAGGTTGGTCAACAGGCTTATATACCATTTCAGCCATCGCTGAGTTGTATACACCTAAAGCTGCGAAAGAAGTCGCCAGAATAAGGCTTTTTCTCAATGCGTTCACGATAATCACTCCATTAGGAAAGAATAAAAAAACAATTTTAAATGCGAACAATTCCTATTAAGCTTTTGAATTCACTCATAAAAATAGCTCAACGCAAGCATAAGATACCAAAAAGCAGTAGTTTTCCTAAGGTTTTTTTTCAAAAGTTTGAGGTTGATCAAACTTTAAAATCAAAATACTCATAAAGGGGTATGACGGGATTAGAAAAGTGGTAGGTGAGTTGCATATTAAGAGAAAAAAGTGCGGTCAACTTTTACATTATTTTTGACCTATATAAAAACGATTCCATGCTCATTATTACTGATTTTGGCCTAATTTTAATGAGCATTCTTTTTACGCAAACGATACCTTGTATAGAAAATGTAAATTTCTTGTGAAAAATAGTATAAAAAGCGATCATTTTCTTGATCTTATAGATGAGTCAGCTATACTCCCAGAACCTTATTTTTACCCAGCTTGTTCTATTGTTTGTTGGGATGTGATGAATACCTAAATCTATTTAACTTGGGAGAACTTTTTTATGAACAAAGTATTTAAGATTATTTGGAACAAAACGACACAATCTTTCGTCGTGACATCAGAATTAGCGAAAGGAGCCGTAAAAGCTTCTTCAAACTCCGAACAACGTGTAACAAGCGAAACACGTTTATCTTCTCTTTTTAAACTTTCTGCATTTGTACTTTCTTTATCTGCAGTGATGATGCCGGCGCAAGCGAAAGTGATTGTGGGGGATGGAAGCAATGCGCCTACAAATGTACATCCTTTTAGTATTGCGGTTGGGAACAGTGCCACATCAGCAAGCGGTGGAAGTACTACCGCTATTGGTTATGGCGTAAATGGTCGTTATGGCAATAGTGTGCTGATTGGTGATGGCACAGGAATTTATGGTGGAACAACGGGTACTCGTAATATTCTCATCGGTCAAAATGCTCAAGTTGGCGATAGCACTTCTGTTGTACGAGTAAACCAGTCTATTGCTATTGGAGCTGGCATTAGAGCTAATAATACGGCTATATATGGTGGTTCTATTACTGAAGGTGCATGGGCTCGAGGCGATCAATCAATTGCGATTGGCGGTAATGTTATTTCTTATGGTAATGCATCGGTTGCAATTGGTGGCGATGATACTGATTTAGCTGCAGGTACACAAACAACCTATATAGATACTAATGGCAAAGATAAAACAGGCACTGTTCAAAAAGCGTTTAGTGATTTAACAGGGGAAAATCTTCAAAATCCCCGTTGGATGAATACGATTGCTGGTGAGGCTGCTGTATCATTAGGAACAAAAACAAGATCTGGGGATCTTTCATTAGCATTAGGTTCATTAGCTGCCGCTCAAAAAACGAATGCTGTCGCTGTTGGTACAGGAGCTAATGCAACTTTTGCAAACTCTGTTGCAATTGGTGGTGGTTCTGCAACGGATAAAGCAGGGGTTGCCTATACTAGCCGTACTATTTTAGGGACAACTTATACTTGGGCTGGTGGCGCGAATACTATCGCAGGGGACGTTGTTTCCATTGGTAAAAAAGGCTATGAACGTCAACTCATCAACTTATCACCAGGTGATATTTCTGCAAACTCGACTGATGCAATCAATGGTTCTCAGCTTTATGCTGCGATGGCAGAAATTGAAAAAATTCGTTATTTCTCGGTTAATTCGACTGTTGAGGGAAATAAAAATAATAATGGTGCAACGGCAGTTAATTCTATTGCAATTGGCCCAGATGCGAAATCAAGTGCAGTTAATGGCGTTTCATTAGGTAATAATGCAACCAGTAATTTTTCAAATTCTACAGCGATTGGTTTTGCGACCCATGCTAATGGTGGTAATGCTACTGCAGTGGGTACAAATGCTAAAGCCGTTACTAACTCGACAGCACTAGGTTCTAATACAGATGCTAAAGAGTTAGGCGTGGCCATTGGCCATACTGCCTCTTCTGCTTATGCAGGCGTTGCTACGGGGGCAAATGCAAATGTTAGTGGCATTTATGGTATCGCAATAGGTAATAATGCTAATGCTTCAGAACAAGCATCTATTGCTATCGGTAAGGGCGCAGCTGGCTCGGCAGCTGATGGTGTAGCGATTGGTTCATCAGCTAATGCAACAGTACAAAATTCAGTTGCGTTAGGTAAAGATAGTGTGGCAGCTGGTAATGTTTTTGGTGGGACCGCACATGAAGCTGCTTTCAAAAATGATAATGGTGTGAGTGAAAATAAACAGTTTAAAGCAGGTCTAGCTAATAATTCGCTTGGTGCTGTTTCAGTTGGTAAAGAAGGTTTTGAACGTCAAATTCAAAATGTTGGTGCGGGCCGTGTTACTGCAGACTCTACTGATGCAATTAACGGTTCACAGCTTTATACCGTATTAACTTATAGTGGCTTTAACGTACAACAAAATGGTACTTCTAAATCACGTATCAATAACAATGGTTTTGTGAACTTTAAAGATGGTAATTTAACCACAGTAAATGTAACTGATGCTGAAAATGGCACTATTGTGAAATTTGATGTGAATACAACAAATATCACGACTAATACGACAACTGGTAATGCAACAGCTACAAATCCTAATAATATTGCTACGGCAGGTGATGTCACTGACGCCATTAATAATGTTCGTAACATGCCAATTACTTTCACGGGTAATACCGGAAGTGCGGTCAAAAAATTAGGTGAATCTTTAGGCATTGTAGGTGATGGTACCGATATTACAAGTACAGCTGATGCAAACAATGTGACATTTACGTTAAATAAATCAACTGCTGTTACAGCAGGGGACAATAAGGCTGTAACCAGTGGTGCAGTTGATACCGCCATTAAAGCTATCAACTTGACTACAGCAGGTAATACAGGGGCTGGTTCGGTTAATCTAGCAGCACAATCTTTAAATATCACAGGTTCAAATGGTTTAACGACAGTCGCAACTGGCAATGGTATTGAAGTTAAAATTGATGATGCAACTCGTCAGAAAATTGATAGAGAAGTTTCGGCCTCTGTTTCAAATGGTTCAGCTGCAGTTTCTGTTACAGCTAACGGCACGACTAAAAATGCTGATGGCGTAGACGTAACAGATTATGCTGTCGATCTTTCTCAAACAACAAAAGATGATATTCAAAAAGGTGTTGATGCGAATACTACCGTTAACACTAAAGGTTTAACGTTTACAGGTGATACTAAAGAGTCTGATGTTAAGAAATTAGGTGATAAAGTCGCAATTACTGGTGATGATAATATTACCACTGAAGCGAATCCTAATGGTGTTCAAGTTAAGTTAAACAAAGATCTTAAAGTTGATAGCGTCAAGGCAGGTGATACAACCATTAATAACGATGGTTTAACTGTTAACGGTGGACCAAGTGTAACCAAATCAGGTATTAATGCAGGTGACAAAAAAATCACAGGTGTTGCAGCAGGTACCGATGACACTGATGCAGTGAATGTTTCGCAATTGAAAGAAGTGAAAGAGATTGCTAACAAAGGTTGGAATCTATCAGTAAATACCGGTGAAAATAAATCTAATATCGCACCAGATGCGACAGTCGATTTAAGAAGTGCCAATGACAACATTCAAATCACTAAAGATGGCAATAATGTAACATTTAAGTTAAATGACACGATTAATGTGACTAATGTTAATGCTACAGGTAATGTAACAGCAGGTGATACAACCATTAATAACGATGGTTTGACGATTACTGGTGGCCCAAGTGTGACTAAATCAGGTATTGATGCTGCAGGTAACAAAATTAGCAACGTGGCAGATGGTAATGTAGCACCGGATAGCAAAGAAGCTGTGAACGGTAGTCAATTATATTCATTAGGCGATACAATCAATAAGAAAATTGATGGTATGGGCTTCAATTTAACAACGAATGGCACTGAGACACCGGCTCTTTCTAACGCAGATAAACGTATTACGAGCAATGAAACATTTGCAATTAATCAAGGTAAAAATATTAAGGTTACCCAAATTGCAAATGGTTATGAAATTGCTACATCAGATAATATGACACTAGGTGAGAAATCAGAGGATGGGAAACCAGGTACTGATGGCTCGTTAGATGTTAAAGGTAAAGATGGTTCAGCTGTTTCAATTAACGGAAAAGATGGCTCAATCGGTCTAGCGGGTAAAGATGGTGCAAATCCACTTACAATTAAGACCGCAGAGGGCCCTGCTGGTGTAGATGGTGATGATACAACTAAGAAACCTCGTTTAGATGTAAACGGTGAAAGTGTTGCAACTTTAAATGATGGCTTGAAGTTTACAGGTAATAATGAAAGTACGGTAAACAAACATAAACTGAATACCTTAGTGAAAATTAAAGGTGAAGGTGTAGCTGAAGCAGACTCAACAAACTTTAAATCAGCAGCAGGTAATATCAATGTTAAAGCAGATGGCACTGATACATTAGAAGTTCAGTTAGCTAAAGACTTAAAAGGGTTAAATAGTGCTGAATTTAAAGATGCATCAGGTGATGTGACAAAAATCACTCCAGCAGGTGTTGCAGTTAATAAAGCGGATAATTTGAATGCAGATGGTTCAGTTAAAGATCCAAATAAAACTGTATCAATCTCTAATACTGGCGTGAATGCAGGTGGAAACAAAGTCACTAATGTTGCAGATGGTGATGTGAATGCAGATAGCAAAGATGCAATAAACGGTAGCCAACTTTATAAGGCTGTCGCGACGACTAATTTAACACCTAATACAACAGGAAAAATTGATAAACCTGTAGACGGCTCTAAATTGGTGAATGCAACCACTGTTGCAAATGCAATCAATAATTCTGGTTGGAATGTCACTGTGAATAAAGATGGTGGTGAAGCTGAAGGTGAAACTGTTCAAAAGGTAAGCCCAGGTAATACCGTGACTTATATCGCAGGACAAAATATCAAAATTAAGCAAGATGGTAAAGATGGTATGAATTTTACCATTTCAACCACAAAAGACTTGAAAGCTGAAAATGTTACTGCAACAACGGTTAACACTACTACCATCAATCTTGGCGAAGGTGATAATTCAACGCCAATTACAGTAGTAAGTGGTAAAGATGCAGCTCCGAATCTTGATGGTAAAACACCAAATCGTATGAACTTTGGTGGCGAAACTATCGCAACATTAAGTGATGGCTTAAAATTTGGTGCAAATGTAGGTGATGTTTACGGTGCGAAATTAAATAGCCAAATCAATGTGAAAGGCGCAGATAGCAACACAAACTGGAGTGAGTTTGATGGTGGCGATAATGTGATGACAAACATTGATAAGAGCGGTAATGTGCGTGTAGGTATCAAGAAAAACCTTAAAGTGGAAAGCGTAACTGCAAATAAATTCACTGCGGGTGATACTGTGATTGATAGCAATGGCGTCACCATTAAAAACGGTCCAAGTATGACTAAAAATGGTATTGATGCAGGTAATAAACAAATTACCAATGTTGCACCAGGACGCATTGCAGCAGATAGTACCGATGCGGTGAACGGTAGCCAATTACACGAAGTAAAAGCTGACATGAATAACAAAATCAACCACTTAAATGGTCAAGTGAACAAGTTAGGTAAACGTGTCAATGCGGGTACTGCAAGCGCGTTAGCGGCGTCTCAATTGCCACAAGCTTACATTCCAGGTAAGAGCATGGTATCTGTGGCAGCGGGTAATTACCAAGGTCAAAATGCAGTGGCATTAGGTATGTCACGTATTTCAGATAACGGTAAAATTATTATTCGTTTAGCCGGTACTAGCGATACTCAAGGTAAAGTGGGTGTAGCAGTAGGTGCAGGTTACCACTGGTAATTTATCGTTAATAAACAAAAGGCATGGGAAACCATGCCTTTTTTGTTACCAAAAGCGCGGTCGATTTTCATCCTGTTTTTCGTATAATAGAAAGAACTTAATTCGGAGAAGAATATGATTATCGGACCTTATATCAATGCATTGGCGATTATTAGTGGAGCAGTAATTGGCTCGATGCTAGGTGGACGAATCCCAGAACGTTTACGTACTAATTTAACCTTGATCTTTGGCCTGTGTTCTATGGGCATGGGCATTGTGATGGTAGCGAAAACAACAAATATGCCGGCAATGATTTTATCGGTGTTATTAGGCACGATAATTGGCGAGTTGCTTTTATTAGAACATGGGATTAATAAGCTTGCCTCATCAGCGAAAGGCCTTGTTGAAAAGATGTTCCCTGATACACCAAGTAGCATGCATAACCAAGAAGAGTTCTTATCTAAATTTGTTGCGATTGTGGTTTTGTTTTCATTTAGTGGAACGGGTATTTTCGGAGCGATGAATGAGGGGATGACGGGGAATTTTGATATCCTCATTGTGAAATCCTTTCTAGATTTTTTCACCGCGATGATCTTTGCTACATCCCTTGGCATTTCTGTAGCGAGTATTTTTGTGCCACAAACATTAGTTCAAGTGATTTTAGCTTATTCTGCGGTGTTTATTATTCCTTTCGTGACACCTGAAATGCGAGGTGATTTTGCTGCGGTAGGCGGTATGCTAATGATAGCGGCGGGCTTTCGCATTTGTAATATCCAAATGTTCCATGTGGCGAATATGCTGCCGGCTCTTTTCCTCGCCATGCCGATTTCTCATTTCTGGAGCACCTTTTTCTAAAAAAATAGGCGTGCATAACGCCTATTTCTTTTTCTGACAATGGGGGCAATAAAAGCTATTGCGTTGCCCAATAATCATACTTTCAATCTTAGTGCCACATTTTGGACAAGGTTTGTCTTTGTTTCCGTAAACTAACAATTCTTGCGCAAAATACCCGGGGCGACCATCAGGTTGTAAGAAATCTTTTAATGTTGTACCACCTTGTGTAATGGCTTTAGCTAAGACATCTTTAATTTTTTCAACGAGTAAGACACATTGTTTCCGTGTGAGATTTTCGGCTAATTTCATTGGGTGTAAACCACATAAAAAGAGCGTTTCATTGGCATAAATATTTCCTACACCCACGACGACAGCATTATCCATTAAAAAGGTTTTAAGTGCGGTCGATTTTTTGCGTGATTTTTTAAAAAGGTATTCGGCATTAAATTCATCTGAAAGTGGTTCAGGGCCAAGTTTTAGGAAAAGATGAAAGTCGTCTAAGCTTTCAGTCCATAGCCATGCACCAAAGCGTCTAGGGTCGTTATAACGCAGTAATTTGCCATTATTCATCACAATATCAAGGTGATCGTGTTTATCAATAGGACTGCCATGAGGCACAATTCGAACGGAGCCAGACATCCCTAAATGGCCAATGATGTAACCTTTTTCTGTGTGAATAATTAGATATTTCGCACGACGAGAGGTATCCAAAATTTTGACATTTTTGAGCGTGGTTAATTCTGGAGAAACAACCCAGCGTAATTGTGGTTGGCGCACTACAATTTTTTCAATGGTAAAACCTTTCAAATAGGGGCTGACACCACGCAGGGCTGTTTCGACTTCAGGAAGTTCAGGCATAGATAATCTCTCAGTAATGAATTTATGGTATAAAAAAACCCGAACAATGTCGGGCTTTTTTTAAATCAGCAAAATTATTTGATTTTTGCTTCTTTATAGATAACGTGTTTACGCACTACTGGATCAAATTTTTTGATTTCCATTTTTTCAGGCATATTACGTTTGTTTTTATCAGTTGTGTAGAAGTGACCAGTCTCTGCTGTAGAAACTAAACGGATTTTCTCACGAGCGCCTTTAGCTGCCATGTTTTAGCTCCTTAGATTTTTTCGCCACGAGCACGGATTTCAGCTAACACTGCATCAATGCCTTTTTTATCGATAATACGCATACCTTTCGCAGTTAAACGTAAGGTTACGAAACGGTTTTCACTTTCAACCCAGAAACGGTGAGTGTGAAGGTTTGGAAGAAAACGACGACGTGTCGCATTCAACGCGTGTGAGCGGTTGTTACCCACAGCTGGACGCTTGCCTGTTACTTGACAAACTCTAGACATAATAATCTCCAATAATTTAAATATAAGCTCGAGCTTATGGTTCGGATAATGAAGCTTAAAACTAAGCTTGCTTCCTCGTCAGGTCGCAGTATCCGACCCACTTACTATATTAAAGGTCGCAAATTATACTGACTTTATTTTCATTTCTCAAGTCCAAAAGCGATTTTTCCGTCTTTAAATGGAAATGAACGATAAAAAAATCATCAAATTCCCTAAAACTATAGCAGATTATGTTCTGCAAAAGAATAACAAGTCCCTTTGCCGACAATAAAATGATCCAAAATACGAATATCCATTAACTCAGCTGCTTCAATAATTTTTTGTGTAATCAGTTTGTCGGAATAACTAGGTTCAGCGATACCCGAAGGATGATTATGAGCCAGAATTAAGGCGGCAGCATTGCAGTAAAGGCTTTCTTTAATGATTTCACGTGGATAAACATTCGTCACATTAATTGTGCCTAAAAATAACCGCTCTTTTTTAATCAAACGATGTTGATTATCTAAAAATAACACCATAAAAATTTCACGTTCTTCGTGATGAAGCTCTGCTTGAAGATAAAGTTTTACCGTGGATGTGTCGCTAAATACATGTTCTATCAGTAATTCTTGTTTGAGATAGCGTTTGGTCATTTCTGTGGTGGCTTGTAGTTGGATAAACTGCGTAATGCCTAATCCTTTTACTTTGCAAAAGGCTTCTTTATCAGCACTTAATAAGGCTCGAAGGGATCCAAAATGTTGCAGCACGCTATGTGATAATTCCATGACAGGGCAACCTTTAATCCCAGTGCGTAAGAAAATAGCAAGTAATTCGTGATCTTCTAAGGCTTCAACGCCATATTTCAACAATTTTTCGCGAGGCATTAAAGGAGAGTTTGTTTGCATATTAATATGATGAAAAGAAAAAAGTGCGGTCAATTTTCATGATGTTTTTAAGCATTGCGAATTGTCTGTTTTATTTTTGGAACGGCGATCACAAAAATAAAATTTTTTATTAACGAAATTTGAAGTAAAATAGGCAACCTTAAGTTGTTAAGTACTAACACACAAAAACATATCCATTCTATTAAGTCGTAGCGGAGTAGCAAATGAGCTTGAGCGGAAAGCGTATTGTTGTCGGGATTACAGGGGGCATAGCCGCCTATAAAACCATTGAGTTTATTCGTTTATTACGCAAATCTAACGCAGAAGTTCGAGTAGCTTTAACGCCTGCCGCCGCTGAATTTGTCACGCCTTTAACGTTACAAGCCATTTCAGGCAATGCGGTTTCTCAATCTTTACTCGATCCTCAAGCCGAATTAGCTATGGGGCATATTGAGCTCGCAAAATGGGCTGATGCGATTGTGATTGCACCAGCCAGCGCCGATTTTATTGCACGTTTAACCGTTGGAATGGCAAATGATTTACTAAGTACGATTTGTCTTGCGACAAGTGCGCCTATTTTGCTCGCACCGGCTATGAATCAGCAAATGTACCGCCAGGCGATTACACAACAAAATTTGACCGCCCTTTCTGCTCGAGGCATTCATTTTGTTGGACCAAATAGTGGCTTTCAGGCTTGTGGTGATGTGGGCGCAGGGAGAATGTCTGAACCCGCTGAAATTTTTGAGTCGCTTCAATCACTTTTTGCCGTTCAACAAGATTTAGCTGATTTAAGCGTTACCATTACAGCAGGCCCGACGCGTGAAGCTATTGATCCTGTTCGTTATATTTCTAATCACAGCTCAGGCAAAATGGGCTTTGCGATTGCCGAGGCCTTTGCTAAGCGTGGGGCTAATGTTACTTTAATTGCGGGGCCTGTTAATTTGGCTACACCGAAGAATGTTCATCGTATTGATGTGACAACTGCCCATGAAATGTGGCAAGCTTCCCTTGAAAGTGCGGTCAAAAATCGTATCTTTATTGGCTGTGCCGCAGTAGCAGATTATCGAGTTGCGGAAGTTGCGGATCAAAAAATTAAGAAAACCAATGATAACGATGAGCTTTCTCTTAAATTGGTGAAAAATCCAGACATTATCGCAACTGTGGCAAGTTTAGAAAAAGATCGTCCATTTGTGGTGGGCTTTGCCGCTGAAACGCAAAATGTCGCTGAGTATGCGAAGAGCAAACTTCAACGCAAAAATTTAGATATGATTTGTGCTAATGATGTATCGGGTGGGCAAGTATTCGGACAAGATCAAAATGCCTTGCAGATTTTTTGGAAAACAGGCGAAAAAGCATTGCCGTTAGCAGATAAAAATAAATTGGCAGAAGTGTTAGTCACAGAAATTGTTGAGCATTATCACAAGTAAAATAGGCTCAAAATTCGTTAGATTTTGTGACCGCACTTTTGTATTTAAGATTTCTTTTAAAGGATAATAAGCATGAAGAAAATTGATGTAAAAATTTTAGATAGCCGTATTGGCAACGAATTTCCTTTACCAACCTATGCAACTGAAGGTTCAGCAGGTTTAGATTTACGTGCATTGCTTGAAGAGGGGATTGAGATTCAGCCAGGCGAAACTAAACTTATCCCAACAGGCCTTTCAATTTATATTGCCGATCCGAACCTTGCTGCAGTGATTCTGCCTCGTTCGGGTTTAGGTCATAAACACGGTATTGTATTAGGTAACTTGGTCGGCTTAATTGATTCAGATTATCAAGGTCCACTCATGGTGTCTGTATGGAATCGTGGTAGTGAACCGTTCAAAATTGAAGTTGGCGATCGTATTGCACAATTAGTGTTTGTGCCAGTAGTACAAGCGGAATTCAATATTGTCAGCGAATTTACCGAAACTGAACGTGGAGAGGGCGGTTTTGGTCATTCAGGTAAAAAATAAACTATGGTAGAACAATTATCTCTCGTTGAAGTTGATGAGATTGCGGCGGAAATCAAACCGCCAAAAATCGAAAAACGCACGGTAAAAGAACGTCGTCAACAAGTGTTGACGGTACTTACGCATATGCTACATTCTGAACGTGGAATGGAGCGTATGACAACAGCGCGTTTAGCGGAAGAAGTGGGGGTGTCAGAGGCGGCACTTTATCGTTACTTCCCAAGTAAAACCAAAATGTTTGAAGCGTTGATCGATAATATTGAAGCAAATTTATTTAGCCGTATTACCACATCGATTCGTAATGAAACTAATACGATGAATCGAGTGCGTGACATTATGCAGATGATCCTCGACTTTGCGCGTAAAAATCCTGGTTTGACACGTATTTTAACCGGACATGCCTTGATGTTTGAAGAGCCACTTTTACAGGCTCGTGTTGCCCAATTCTTCGATCGCCTTGAAATGCAATTTGTGAATATTTTACAAATGCGAAAATTACGCGAAGGGCGCGGTTTTAATGTCGATGAACGTATTATTGCGGGGCATTTAGTGACGCTTTGTGAAGGACAATTTATGCGTTATGTTCGTACAAACTTCCGTTTAGGTGCCAATCAAAGTTTTGAACAGCAATGGCGTTTTCTTGAACCGCTTTTTGCTTAATTGACTTTAGTTGATAAATATATGATTATTCCGTGGCAAGAATTGCCAACCGAAACATTAGAAAATATTGTGGAAAGTGTGGTACTTAGAGAAGGTACCGATTATGGTTCTCACGAATTTTCTTTAGAACAAAAAAAACAACACCTACTAAACAAGATTCACAATGGAAGTGCAGTGATTGTTTGGTCAGAATTACATGAATCCATTGATATAAAAGATAAAATGGAATTTCTAAAATAAATCAATAGGAGCTTATATGTCAGAAAATGTAGAATTATTAGAAGAACAAAAGCCGCAAGACGATGATCAGCAGCGTGATCCTGCTCTGGATTGGTTCCTAACACACTGCCATTTACATAAATATCCAGCAAAATCGACCTTAATCCACGCAGGGGAAGATGCCAATATTTTATATTTCTTAATTAAAGGAACGGTGATGGTTTCATCGAAAGATGATGAAGGCAAAGAGATGATTTTATCTTATTTAGGTGCCGGACAATTTTTTGGTGAAGCGGGTTTATTTGACGAAGGTTCGAAACGTTCTGCTTGGGTAAAAACGAAAACTCCTTGTGAAATTGCGGAAATTTCCTATAAAAAATATCGTCAGCTGATTCAAATTAATCCTGAGATTTTAATGTTCCTTACTGCTCAGTTATCAAAACGCTTGCAAAATACATCTCGACAAGTAACGAACTTGGCCTTTTTAGATGTAGCTGGACGTATTGCTCAGGCGCTTATGCACTTGGCAAAACAACCTGAAGCGATGACGCATCCTGATGGTATGCAGATTAAAATTACACGTCAGGAAATCGGTCAAATGGTAGGGTGCTCGCGTGAAACCGTAGGGCGAATCATTAAGATGCTGGAAGATCAAAATTTAATTCATGCGCACGGCAAAACCATTGTGGTTTATGGCACAAGATAGAAAAAATAACCGTCTCTAATCAGACGGTTATTTTGTTTTTGTTACATTGATGTGATAGTTGAAATGTCTTTGTTAATTTTTATACGAAAAGCAAAAAAATACTTCTTTTAGTGCAATATCTTAATTGACAAAATTGCGGAAGACTTCTATCATAACACTGCCTTCCAACGTGGTTTGTTTGGAAGTCAGGATTGGTCTCCTGAATATAATAAGTGGCTTTTAAAAGATACTTAATCTTTTAATTTTATATCGCAGACTGGAACCCCAGAGATGCTTTAAATCTATGGTGGGCTAGGTAGAAATCCCGCAGGGATGCGATGCAGTAAGCCACTTGCTGTTAAGACCAATTCTGCTTAGTTCCACCACCCTTTCAAAACAATCTTCATTTTCAAACATTCATTTAACTCACTCCAGACAAGAAATTCTCAGCTAAAGTGCGGTCATTTTTTACTTTATTTTTGGCAAAAAAATACCGACCCATTTCTGAGTCGGTATTTCATTTTGTGTATTTTATTTTACTTTTTGTTTCATGGCTTCTGCCACAAGTTCAGCTTCAGGTCCAAGAACCACTTGTAAGCCATCGTTACCAATTTTCACGATACCTTTTGCACCAAGAGACTTGAGCTGTTCTTCATTGATTTTGTGTTGATCCACTAAGCTTAAACGTAAGCGAGTGATACAAGCATCAATATTTTTGAAGTTATCTGCACCACCTAAAGCATCAATAAATTTGACCGCTCTTTCTTCTCGAGATTGGCTCGCTGATGGTTGTGCTGCAGTCGTTTCTTCCGTTTCTTCTGTGCGACCTAATGTTTTTAAGTTGAACGCTTTAATTGCAAAACGGAATACGGCATAGTAAATCACGAAGAATACTAAGCCTTGTACGATTAGCATATACCATTCAACGGCTAATGGGTTGCGTGATGAAAGCACCATATCCACAAGACCTGCACTGAAACCGAAGCCTGCGATCCAATGCATTGTCGCCGCGATAAAGACGGAAATACCGGTTAATACCGCGTGGATGAAGTAAAGCACTGGTGCAACAAACATGAAAGAGAATTCTAATGGCTCGGTGATACCAGTAAAGAATGAGGCAAACGCACCAGCAAGCATGATTGATGCCACTTTAGTTCTTTGACTTGGTTTAGCGCTGAGATAAATCGCTAGTGCCGCACCCGGTAAACCGAACATCATGACAGGGAAGAAACCGGCTTGATACATACCGGTTACACCAACCGTTGCAGTGCCTTCAGCAAGTGATTTTGCACCACCTAAGAAGTTTGGAATGTCATTGATACCTGCGACGTCAAACCAGAATACAGAGTTCAATGCATGGTGTAAGCCAACAGGAATGAGTAAACGGTTGAAGAAACCGTAAAGACCCGCACCAACAGCGCCTAAGTCTTTAATGCTTTCACCGAATGACACTAAACCACCGAAAATATATGGCCAGATGTAAAGCAATACGAAGCTGATGAACATCATGACAAAAGAAACGACGATTGGCACAAGGCGTTTTCCGCTAAAGAAGGAGAGTGCTTTTGGCAATTCCACTTGATAGAAACGATTATAAAGTTCAGCTGAAATCACCCCGATCAAAATCCCAATAAATTGGTTATTGATTTTCCCGAAGGCGGCAGGCACTTCACTTACGTCGATATGTTGTAGCTGAGCAACGCTGCCAGGTGAAAGTAGAGTGGTTACCACATAGTAACCCACTAAACCTGAAAGTGCAGCGGAACCATGTTTGTCCTTAGATAAACCGAAAGCAACGCCAACGGCAAAAAGCAGGCCCATGTTATCGATGATAGCACCGCCTGATTTAATTAAAAATGCAGCAAGTTGACTGTTAGCTCCCCAGCCATCTGGGTCAAGCCAATAACCAATACCCATCAGTACAGCCGCTGCTGGTAAGACAGCAACAGGTACCATTAAGGCTTGCCCAATTTTTTGCGCATAACCTAACACATTCATTTTTTTCTCCTATTTATAAGTAATGAAGTATTACTTCATATTCTAAAGTAAAAAAAAATATTTTGTATAAATGTGATAACTTTATCTCAAAATTGAGAAGCCGATCACAAATTTTGAAATTGTACTTCAAAAAATATTTTTTTATGGTGCAAGTTTTACTGCGTTTTACTATAATGACCAGAAAGCCAAAATGGAAACCAAGTGTTACTGTCTAATGTAGGAGTTTATATGTCGAAATTATCACATAATGAAGTCTTAGATAAAATCAAATTTGGTCTTATTGCTTCTTGTCAGCCTGTCGATGACGGCCCGATGGATAAACCAGAAATCGTGGCAGCCATGGCACAGGCTTCTGTTGCTGGTGGCGCCGCCGGATTGCGTATCGAGGGCATAGAAAATCTTAAAGCAACACGCCCTACTGTGAATGTACCGATTATTGGTATTGTGAAACGTGATTTACCTGACAGCCCTGTACGAATTACCCCATTTTTGCATGATATTGAAGATTTAGCGAAAGCTGGTGCAGATATTATCGCCGTGGATGGGACAAATCGTCCTAGACCGGTAGATATTGAAAGTGCGGTCAAAAAAATCCACGAATTAGGCTGTTTAGCCATGGCAGATTGTTCGAATTTAGAAGAAGGTTTGTATTGTCAAAAACTCGGTTTTGATATCGTGGGTAGTACGATGTCTGGCTACACAGGTGGTGCTGTACCTGAAGAGCCTGATTATCAATTAGTCAAAGATTTGAAAGCCGCAGGCTGTCGTGTCATGGCGGAAGGACGTTATAACACCCCTGAATTGGCGAAAACAGCAATTGAAATTGGTGCTTATTGCGTGACAGTTGGTTCTGCATTAACGCGTTTAGAGCATATTGTAAGCTGGTTTGCTAAAGCCATTCATTCAGCAAAAAAATAAAGGAAGAAGAGATGTCATTAACAGTGGATAGTGGTCAGACATTACAGTGTTGTTTGGCATTAGATATTGGTGGCACGAAAATCGCTTCTGCTATAGTGAAAAATGGTGAAATTCAACAGCGAAAACAGATTTCTACGCCACAAGATGATGCCGCGCAAGCGATGCATCAAACCCTTGCGCAGTTGTTAAAAGAATATGAAGGGCAGTTTGATTATGTTGCCGTTGCTTCAACGGGCATTATTAATCAAGGCATTCTGACCGCACTTAATCCTAAAAACCTGGGTGGATTAGCCCAATTCCCATTAAAAGACAGCATTGCACAGCATACTGATAAACCAATTGGTTTACTTAATGATGTGCAAGCTGCAGCCTATGCAGAGTATCAACTACAAAATCCTAATGATGTTCAAAACTTTACCTTTATTACGGTTTCCACAGGCGTAGGGGGCGGTTTAATTCTAAATCATCGTTTACTTACTGAGCCAAACGGCATTGCTGGGCATATAGGTCATACTTTAGCCGATCCTAATGGCCCAGTTTGTGGCTGTGGTCGCCGTGGTTGTGTCGAAGCCATTGCATCAGGTCGAGCTATTGAAGCAGTTTCTTCTCAATGGGATGATCCTTGTGATCCAAAAGAGGTCTTTGCGCGTTTCCGCCAAAATGATGAAAAAGCGACCGCACTTGTGACTCGTTCAGCCCAAGCTATTGCAAATTTAATTGCGGATTTGAAGATTGGATTAGATATGCAAAAAGTCGTGGTTGGTGGTAGCGTAGGGTTGGCAGAAGGTTATTTACCGTTAGTTCAATCTTTATTAAGTGAACTTCCCGCTGTTTATCATTGCGAATTAGAAAGTGCTCAATTTGGACAAGATGCAGGCTTGATAGGTGCAGCTTATTGGGTAAAAGATTGCTTATTACAAGCAAAAAATACGGGAGTGGTTTATGGCTAAAAACGGCAATATTTTAAATACCATCAGCTCGTTATATCGTAGTTTAACGAAGACAGAGAAAAAAATTGCGGATGCGATTTTATTGAATCCCGATCTTGCGGTGCAAGTTCCTTTAGCTGAAATTGCCGCTCATTTAGAAGTGGGGGAGGCGACCTTTGTGCGTTTTTGCCGTACTCTCGGCTTTAAAGGCTTCAGTGATTTTAAATTGGAATTATCCATCGAGCTTGCCACAAAAGATGGCAAAGATAACACTGTATTAGATTCAGATATTACCGATTCTGACAACTCATTGAATATTGCGCATAAGCTGAAATCTGCCATCAATAACGTGATGGATGAAACCATTAATTTATTAGATTTTGAGCAGTTGGAAGAGACTGTAAAAGCCATTCAGCAAGCAAATCGTGTCTTTTTATTTGGTGTGGGTACATCCGGTATTACTGCGGAAGATGCCAAAAATAAACTGATGCGTATCGGTGTGCAAGTCGATGCGACGGGTAATAATCATTTTATGTATATGCAGGCATCGTTATTGACGAAAAAAGATGTGGCAATTGGTTTGAGCCATTCCGGTTATTCTCAGGAAACCACTCATACCATGAAAATCGCCAAAGAAAATGGCGCCAAAACCATTGCGATTACGCACAGTTTGCGTTCACCTATCACAGAATATGCCGATCTTGTTTTAGTGAATGGTAATAAACAAGGTAAGCTACAAGGCGACTCTATCGGCACGAAGATCGCTCAATTATTCGTATTAGATTTGATTTACGCTTTATTAGTACAGGCATCACAGGAAAGTGCGGTCAAAATAAAGCAAAAAACATTAAATGTCATTTTAGAACAACGTATCAAATAGGAGAGAAAAATGCGTAACTTAAAAGGTATTTTTAGTGCGTTATTAGTATCATTCAATGAAGATGGCTCTATCAATGAAAAAGGTTTGCGTGAAATTATTCGCTATAACATTGATAAGATGAAAATTGATGGTTTATATGTAGGCGGTTCAACAGGTGAAAACTTCATGCTTTCTACGGAAGAGAAAAAACAAATTTTCCGTATCGCGAAAGATGAAGCAAAAGACCAAGTTGCGCTAATCGCACAAGTGGGTAGTGTGAACTTACATGAAGCAGTGGAATTAGGTAAATATGCAACGGAATTAGGCTATGACAGTCTTTCTGCAGTAACCCCGTTCTACTATAAATTCAGCTTCCCTGAAATCAAACATTACTATGACACTATTATTGCTGAAACAGGCAATAACATGATCGTGTACTCAATTCCGTTCTTAACTGGCGTGAATATGGGGATTGAGCAATTCGGTGAACTTTATAAAAACCCTAAAGTGCTTGGTGTGAAATTTACCGCTGGGGATTTCTATCTATTAGAACGCTTGAAAAAAGCTTATCCAAATCACCTCATTTGGGCTGGTTTTGATGAAATGATGGTGCCGGCAGTCTCTCTTGGTGTAGATGGTGCAATTGGTAGTACATTCAACGTAAACGGTGTGCGCGCAAGACAAATCTTTGAATTAACCAAACAAGGTAAATTGGCTGATGCACTTCAAGTTCAACACGTGACCAATGACCTTATCGAAGGCATTTTAGCGAATGGCTTATATCTCACTATCAAAGAGTTATTGAAACTAGAGGGTGTGGATGCAGGTTATTGCCGTGAGCCAATGACAGCGAAAGCAACACCAGAGCAATTAGCAAAAGCGAAAGAGTTAAAAGCAAAATATTTATAAATTAATGGAAAAGTGACCGCACTTACTTCTTTCCTCCCTCTATAGCGGGGAGGAAAGGGTGTCAGTGAGGTACGGATAAGGAAGGTTATTATGCGTCTCATTCCTCTGAATAATGAACAACAAGTGAGCCGTTGGGCGGCGCGTCATATTGCTGATCGAATTAATCATTTTAAACCTACAGCAGAACGTCCTTTTGTATTAGGTTTACCAACAGGCAGTACACCACTTAAGACCTATCAAGAATTGATTAAATTAAATCAAGCGGGAGAAGTGAGTTTTAAACATGTGGTGACCTTTAATATGGATGAATATGTGGGTTTACCAAAAGAACATCCAGAAAGCTATCACAGTTTTATGTATAATAATTTCTTCAATCATATTGATATTCAACCGCAAAATATCAATATTTTGAATGGTAATACCAATGACCATGATGAAGAATGTCGTCGTTATGAAGAAAAAATTAAATCTTACGGCAAAATTCATTTATTTATGGGCGGTGTAGGTGTTGACGGACATATTGCCTTCAATGAGCCAGCGTCTTCTTTAAGTTCGCGTACCCGTATTAAAACCTTAACACCAGATACGATTATTGCGAATTCTCGTTTCTTTAATAACGATGTAAATCAAGTACCAAAATATGCTTTAACAATCGGTGTGGGTACATTACTTGATGCAGAAGAAGTAATGATTTTAGCAACAGGCCATAATAAAGCCTTAGCCGTGCAAGCTGCGGTAGAAGGCAGTATTAATCACCTTTGGACAGTAAGTGCCTTACAGCTCCATCGCCATTTTGTTTTAGTATGTGATGAGCCTGCATTGCAAGAATTGAAAGTGAAAACAGTGAAATATTTTACTGAATTGGAAGGTCGTGCAATTCATAGTGTGTTATAAGTACGGTTAATTTTAATTTGATTTTAGGAAGGTATGATGAAGTATGCATTAATTAACAGCGTAATCTACACCAAAAATGAGGTGTTAAGAGATTATGCAGTGGTTATTGAAGGGGAATATATTCAATCTGTTATTCCACAAAGCGAATTAGAAAATGGGATTAAAACCATTGATTTGCAAGGTCATAATCTCACGGCAGGCTTTATTGATCTGCAATTAAACGGCTGTGGTGGTGTGATGTTTAACGATCAAACAAGCGTAGAAACATTAGAAATTATGCAAGCGACTAATTTGAAATCAGGCTGTACTAGTTTCTTACCAACGTTTATTACCGCACCGGATGAAGATATCAAACGCGCAGTAAGTATCATGCGTGAGTATTTGAATAAGCATAAAAATCAAGCGCTTGGTTTGCACATTGAAGGACCTTATTTGAGCTTAGAGAAAAAAGGTGTACATCGCCCGGAATATATCCGTGAAGCGACGCCAGAGATGAAAGATTTCTTATGTGATAATGCAGATGTCATAACTAAACTGACAATTGCTGCTGAAAACCCAACGGTGCAATATATTCCTGATTTTGTGAAAGCAGGCATTATCGTGTCTATTGGCCATTCTAATGCAACTTATGAAGTAGCAAAAGCTGCCTTTCATAAAGGTGCGACGTTTGCTACTCACTTACACAATGCCATGTCGCCGATCAGTTCAGGACGAGCAATGGGCGTAGTTGGTGCAGTGTTAGATTCTGATGTTTACACGGGGATTATTGTAGATGGCGTGCATGTGAACTTTGGTAACGTTCGCTTAGATAAAAAAGCGAAAGGTGACAAACTTTGCATTGTAACCGATTCTCTTGCTGCTGCAGGTGCACCACCTGAATTGGAAACCTTCACCTTTGTAGGAAAACCAATTTATGTGAAAGAAGGTCGTTGCTACGATGCAAATGGTACGATTGCGGGCGCATCAATTACCATGATGGAATCTATTAAGAATGCTGTAGAGTATGTAGAAATTCCATTAGCAGAGGCGATTCGCATGAGTAACCTTTACCCTGCGAGAGCGATTGGCGTAGATGAACGTTTAGGCTCAGTTGAAGCAGGTAAAGTGGCTAACTTGGCGGTATTCACAAAAGATTATGACGTGATTGGTACCGTGTTGAATGGGGAATGGAAACCAAACTAAAGTGCGGTCAAAAATTATATTATTTTAAATGTAATCCGATCCTTAAGCCGATCGGATTATTTTTTTATGGCTGTAGTTCGGAGATCTTACCGGTATCAACTTGGAACAATTTTCCTTTTCCCACTTGCATCTCTTTGAGTTGACCTTGAGTGATGGCAGTAACAAAGACTTGAGAGCCACTTTGTTGCAATCGTTCAGCTAGAAGCGCACGTTTATGTTGATCCAACTCAGAGGCAAAGTCATCAATTAGAAAGATACAATGACGTTGTTTTTGAATCATTAAATGCTCACCTTGCGCTAAACGTAGTGCACACATCAATAATTTCAATTGTCCACGAGAGAGTACATCTTCCACGGGGAGTCCATTGGCTTTAAAACGGAAGTCCGCTTTTTGTGGACCTGAAACCGTATAGCCAATGGCTTTATCTCGCTCAAAGTTTTGCGCCAATAATTCACCATATTCAGTCTCTTTATCCCAACCTTGATGAAAGCTGACAGTAATTTCTAATTCAGGTAAAAATAACTGGCAGGTTTTTTCAATTTCTGGGCGTAAGGCTTCTGCGTATTCAGCTCGCCAATCACTCACTTGGTGGGCTAATTTAGCTAATTCAATATCCCATATTTTTATTGCAGAATAAGGCTGATTTTGACTTAATGCGGCATTTCGCTGTTTTAATAAACGGTTTAAGGCAACCCAAGAGGAATGAAAGCTATTATGGTGGTGGAATAAACCCCAATCTAAAAATGCACGTCGAAAACTTGGCCCACCGTTTAATAGGGTAAGTCCTTCAGGCGTAATTAATTGCATGGGTAAAAGGTGAGCGAGATCGGCAATTTTATTGCCGTCTTCACCATTTATTTTCGCAATGGTATTACCTTGACGAAGTTTTTGTAATCCAACAGACCATTGATGCTGACTTTCTTGAATTTGGCCAAAAAGCGTGAAATGAGGTTCGTCGTAAGAAATAATGCGATTTGCGACCGCACTTTTGAAAGAGCGCCCATGCCCGAGATAAAAAATTGCTTCTAATAAGCTCGTTTTTCCGCTGCCGTTATTGCCGACTAAAAAGTTAAAGCCGTGATCAAATTCAAGATCCACGGCATTTAAATTTCTAAATTTTTCAACAATTAAGCGGGAAATGGCCATTATTTCTAGAGGCGCATTGGCATAATGACGTATTCTGCGCTTGCGTCTTCGCTGCTTTCAATTAAGCAGCTTGATGATGCATCTGTGAGGCGGATACGTACTTGTTGGCATTTTAAGGCGTTTAATACATCTAAAATGTAAGTCACATTAAAGCCCACTTCCATTTCTTCACCTTGATAATTCACATCCACGATTTCTTCTGCCACCTCGTGTTCTGGGTTAGATGCGGTAATTTTAAGTTGGTTTTCACTTAAGTTTAAACGCACGCTACGTACACGTTCATTTGAAAGAATCGAAGCGCGTACAAAAGCTTGTTTTAAGGTTTCCCAGTTTCCTTCTACGATACGCGTTGCATTACGTGGTAATACACGACGGTAATCAGGAAAACGACCATCAATGAGTTTTGAGGTAAACACAATGTGGTTTAAGTGAATACGAAGATTATTCGTGCCGATTTGCAAACGAGCAAGTTCATCACTGCTTTCTAATAGGCGATTCAGTTCTAATACGCCTTTGCGTGGCAGAATAACCGAATGAGTTTGCAGATCTTGATCTAATTCGATCGTACAAACCGCAAGACGATGACCGTCAGTTGCAACAGTACGTAATAAATTACCTTCCGTTTCAAATTTCATGCCATTTAAGAAATAGCGGGCATCCTGGTTTGCCATTGAAAATTGGGTGGCTTCAATTAAGCGACGCAAGGTGCTTTGCGGTAAGGCAAAATCCACTTCAGATTGCCAATCCGTCAGATTTGGGTATTCTTCAGCAGGCAGAGTAGTGAGATTAAACTTACTGCGACCTGATTCTACAATGGCGCGATCTTCTTCAAAGGTAACTGTAATTTCAAATTCATCTGATAGCGTGCGGCAAATATCCAAGAATTTTTTAGCCGGAATGGTGAACGCGCCATCAGCGGTTGAAGAGGAAAGTTGAGTATAACTAGAAAGCTCAACTTCAAGGTCTGTACCTGTAATCGTTAAACGGTTATCTTCAATTTGTAATAACACGTTATTTAATACAGGAATATTCGGACGATTGCTTAATACGCCACAAACTTGCTGTAAGGGTTTTAATAGATTTTCTCTTGAAATGCTAAATTGCATCATTGGCTCCTTATGCAGATAATGTGCGAATTAAATTCGCCCAATCTTCTTGAATACTGCTGTCTTTTTCACGGAATTTTGGCACTTCACGGCAGGCATTTAAGACTGTCGTGTGATCGCGTTCAAAGGCACGGCCAATTTCCGGTAAGCTTTTATTGGTTAATTCTTTTGCTAACGCCATCGCAACTTGGCGTGGGCGAGTGACTGATCTTGCTCTGCTTTTTGATTTTAAATCAGCCACTTTAATTCGATAGTATTCTGCCACGACTTTCTGAATATTTTCAATGGTTACCAAACGTTCTTGTAAGGCAAGAATATCTTTTAATGTGTCACGAACAAAATCAATATCAATGTGACCACCTTTGAAGTCTTGCATCGCTTTCACACGGTTTAATGCGCCTTCTAATTCACGAACATTGGTGCGTAAACGTTGTGCAATAAAGAATGCTACTTCTTCTGACAGTTCCATATTATGTTCTTCTGCTTTTTTCAGCAAAATCGCAACACGGGTTTCTAAATCTGGTGGTTCAATCGCAGTCGTTAAACCCCAACCGAAACGAGATTTTAGGCGTTCTTCAATTTTTTCAATTTCTTTTGGATAGCGGTCAGAAGTCAAAATGATTTGACGGCCAGTTTCAAATAAACTATTGAAAATATGGAAAAATTCTTCTTGTGTTTTTTCTTTTTCTGCGAAGAATTGAATATCATCCACTAACAATGCATCAAGAGAACGATAGAATTTTTTGAATTGCTCCATTTTATTATCACGCATCGCTTTTACCATGTGCTGCATAAAATTATTAGCATGGATATAAAGCACTCTGGCATTCGGTTTATTCGCTAAAATGCCATTACCGATTGCGTGTAATAAGTGAGTTTTACCTAAACCTGTACCCCCATATAAAAAGAATGGATTAGCTGTTGGTTCACCAGGCGCAAGAGCGAGTTTTTGACCTACTGCACGGGCGAGTTGGTTTGATTTACCTTCAACAAAGTTTTCAAATAAATGTTTACGATTTAGGTGTGATTCAAATTTAGTCGGCGCATCAGATTCTTGCTGAAAATTTACCGCACTTTCTTGATGATTAGTTGTTTGAGTTGAGGATGATTCAACAGCTTTGGGAGCTGGTTTTACCCCTTCTTTTACGATAATTTGTAAATTTGGATTTTTAGCAAGGGCTTGGCAAATTTGATGAATTTGAGCCAAGTAGTGATTTTCCACCCAGCTTTTCACAAACATATTGGACGCATATAACACCACTTGATCTTGCGAGATTACATCCGCTTGTAGTGGGCGTAACCAAGTACTGAGATCCATCGGGGAAACCTGATCTTGTAGTTGAGATAAGCAATCTTGCCATAGGGTAGAAAGGCTCACGATAAATTATCCTTATGTTATATGCGTATAAAATAAAAGCCGCAAAAGTGCGGTTAAAAATCGAAGAGAATTTTACAATAATTTAGGCAAAAGATCTTCTGTTGGTCGTCAAAAAAAGACAAAAAGGTTGCTTGAGATTTTGTGCAAAATCCGTATAATCCCCACGATTTTAGAAGAAACGGAAGATTATTTCGGAATTTTCTCTTTTCTTATTTGACGAAAGCCCAATTTATGATTAAAATTGCGGTCTATTTTTTATAACCCTTGTTGTGTTTTGAATATCAAAACAGTAAACCATTTTGATTTAGGTAGATTACAATGAAACGTACATTTCAACCTTCTGTATTAAAACGTAGCCGTACTCACGGTTTCCGTGCTCGTATGGCAACTAAAAACGGCCGTCAAGTTTTAGCTCGTCGTCGTGCTAAAGGTCGTAAGAGTTTATCTGCATAATCACCGTTTTTAGTGATTAAGCTAAACTTCTCTCGGGAGTTACGATTGCTAACTCCCACTCAATTCAAAAATGTCTTCGAACAACCGTTTCGAGCAAGCACCCCTGAAATTACCATTCTCGCACGCAAAAATAATCTTGAGCATCCACGCTTAGGTTTAACTGTGGCTAAAAAACATCTTAAACGAGCACATGATCGTAATCGTATTAAACGTTTAGTTCGTGAAAGTTTTCGTTTATCTCAACATAATTTGCCTTCTTGTGACTTTGTCTTTGTGGCGAAACGTGGCATTGGTCAGCTTGATAATAAAACGTTTTTACAAACTTTGGATAAATTATGGGCACGTCACATTCGTTTGGCACAAAAATCCTCATCGCTTTAATTAAGTTTTATCAAGTAGCGATTAGCCCTTTAATCGGGCCCCGTTGTCGTTTTGTGCCAACTTGTTCTTGCTATGGTATTGAGGCGTTAAAAACACATGGATTGTTAAAAGGTAGTTGGCTTACGCTAAAACGTGTATTAAAATGTCACCCCTTAAGCGCCGGTGGATTCGATCCTGTTCCGCCGAAAAAGATTAATAATAACGATGAGAAAAAATAATGGACTCAAGACGTAGCCTATTAGTGCTTGCACTACTCTTTATTTCTTTCCTTGTTTATCAGCAATGGCAACTTGATAAAAATCCACCTGTTCAACAACAGACCACGGAACAAACAACAGCCGCCTCTTCTGATGTCCCGGCAAGTTCTTCTTCATCTGCTGAAGTAGTGGCAGATTCACAAACAAAAGGTCAAATTATCACATTAGAAAATGATGTACTCCGTTTGAAAGTGGATACATTAGGTGGTGATGTAATCAGTTCTGAACTATTAAAATATGATGCAGAATTAGGTTCAAAAGAACCTTTCGTCTTGTTAAAAGATACAAAGGAGCATGTTTACATTGCACAAAGCGGTTTAATTGGTAAAAACGGGATCGATACAAAAGCAGGTCGCGCGCAATATCAAGTTACTGGCGACAATTTCAAATTAGCAGAAGGTCAAAATGAACTTTCAGTGCCATTAACATTTGAAAAAGATGGTGTGACTTATCGTAAAACCTTTGTGTTAAAACGTGATAGTTACGATGTAGGTGTTAACTTTGAAATTGTGAACCAAAGTGGTAGTGCAATTGAAGTTGAACCTTACGGCCAATTAAAACACACATTAGTTGAAAGCAGCGGTAACGTGGCAATGCCTACTTATACCGGTGGTGCGTATTCTTCTTCAGAAACCAATTACAAAAAATACAGCTTCAGCGATATGAAAGATAAAAATCTTTCTATCGATACCAAAGCAGGTTGGGTTGCTATTTTACAACACTATTTCGTATCAGCTTGGATCCCAAATCAAGATGTAAATAACCAACTTTATAGTATTACAGACAGCAAAAATAACGTTGCGTCTATTGGTTATCGTGGCCCAGTGGTATCTGTTCCAGCGGGTGCAACAGAAACAATTACCAGCTCATTATGGACAGGTCCGAAATTACAAAACAAAATGGCTGAAGTGGCTAACCACTTAGACTTAACCGTTGATTACGGTTGGGCATGGTTCATCGCAAAACCATTATTCTGGTTATTAACTTTCATTCAAAGTATTGTATCTAACTGGGGTGTGGCAATTATTTGTGTCACCTTAGTGGTGAAAGCGATTTTATATCCGCTTACAAAAGCACAATACACTTCTATGGCGAAAATGCGTATGTTGCAACCAAAAATGCAAGAAATGCGTGAACGTTTTGGTGATGATCGCCAACGTATGAGCCAAGAAATGATGAAACTTTACAAAGAAGAAAAAGTAAATCCACTTGGCGGTTGCTTACCATTAATCCTTCAAATGCCAATTTTTATCGCATTATACTGGACGTTTATGGAAGCGGTTGAACTTCGCCATGCACCATTCTTTGGTTGGATTCAAGATTTATCGGCACAAGACCCTTACTACATTCTCCCAATCTTAATGGGCGGATCAATGTTCTTGTTACAAAAAATGTCACCGACGCCAGTTGCAGATCCAATGCAACAAAAAGTGATGAACTTTATGCCGTTGATCTTCATGTTCTTCTTCCTCTGGTTCCCGGCAGGTCTAGTACTTTACTGGTTAGTGTCTAACTTAATCACTATCGTACAACAACAAATGATCTACCGTGGTTTAGAGAAAAAAGGGTTACATACCCGTAAAAAATAACAGATAGAAGGCATCGAAAGATGCCTTTTTTCTATCATTGATTGATATATAATCTCATGGGCGTATTAATACGCCCTCTCATTTTTTAATCGCAGATAAAAGCGCGGTCAATTTTTAGTGAGTTTTTATGAAAGAAACAATCGTCGCACAAGCGACAGCGCCAGGACGTGGCGGTATTGGTATTTTGCGTGTATCCGGCCCGAAAGCGGTTGAGGTTGCACAAGCGGTACTAGGTAAATGTCCTAAACCACGCATGGCAGATTATCTACCTTTTAAAGATGCTGATGGTACAGTATTAGATCAAGGCATTGCGCTTTATTTTAAATCGCCGAATTCCTTTACCGGTGAAGATGTATTGGAATTGCAAGGTCATGGCGGACAAGTGGTATTAGATTTGTTGCTAAAACGAATTTTACAACTTGATGGTGTTCGTCTTGCTCGTCCAGGTGAATTTTCTGAACAGGCTTTTTTAAACGATAAATTAGATTTAGCTCAAGCGGAAGCCATTGCCGATTTGATTGATGCGACTTCGGAGCAAGCTGCTCGTTCAGCATTAAAATCGCTACAAGGTGAATTTTCTAATAAAGTGAATCAGTTGGTGGATTCCGTGATTTATCTGCGTACTTATGTGGAAGCATCAATTGATTTCCCTGATGAAGAAATTGACTTTTTGGCAGATGGTAAAATCGAAGCAAAATTACGAGAAATTATCACTCAGCTTGATTTAGTCCGTAGCGAAGCAAAACAAGGCTCGATTTTACGTGAAGGAATGAAAGTGGTGATTGCCGGTCGTCCAAATGCAGGTAAATCAAGTTTACTGAATGCTTTAGCGGGCAGAGAAGCGGCTATTGTGACAGATATTGCAGGAACAACGCGCGATGTGTTGCGTGAGCATATTCATATTGATGGCATGCCTTTACATATTATTGATACCGCAGGGCTTCGTGAAGCGACAGATGAAGTTGAACGTATCGGGATCTCGCGTGCGTGGACTGAAATTGAGCAAGCCGATCGTATAATTTTGATGTTAGACAGCAGCGATCCTGATAGCCAAAATATTGAAAAAGTGCGGTCAGAATTTTTATCAAAATTGCCAAATAATATGTCGGTGACCATTGTCCGCAATAAAGTAGATTTAAGCGGTGAGGCAGTTGGAATAAAAGAGGAAAATGGAACAACGACCATTTGTTTATCGGCTCAAACGCATCAAGGCGTAGATTTATTACGTGAGCATTTAAAACAGGCGATGGGCTTCCAAACCGGCATGGAAGGTGGCTTCTTAGCACGTCGTCGTCATCTTGATGCTTTAGAAAAAGCGGCCGAACATTTGCAAATTGGGTTAGTTCAATTAACCGAATTTCATGCAGGTGAATTGTTAGCAGAAGAACTTCGTTTAGTACAAGCTAATCTCAGTGAAATTACGGGGCAATTTACCTCGGATGATTTACTCGGTAACATTTTCAGCTCTTTTTGTATCGGAAAATAGGTTTTAGGTTATGACTTTTCATATGTTGTGGGTCATTGCGCTTGGTCTTTCAATGGATGCATTTGCGGTATCCATTTCCAAAGGTTTGGCAATGCGCGCTTTTCGATGGAAACAAGCGCTTGCATTGCATGCTGTTTTGGACTATTTCAAGGCATTATGCCGGCAATCGGTTATGTTGTCGGGCTACAATTTAGTCAGATGATTCAAAATTGGGATCATTGGATTGCCTTTGCTTTACTTGCGATTATCGGTGTGAATATGATTCGAGAAGGGCTGAGCTCAGATGATGAACCTGCGCCCTCATTGATTAGTTTAAAGCACCTACTAACACTTGGTGTGGCAACGAGCATTGATGCGTTAGCTGTTGGTGTCTCTTTTGCTTTTCTTTCCGTAGACATTGTATTGGCTGTCTTTATCATAGGTTTAATCACCTTTGTCATCTCTTTTATTGGTGTAAAGAGCGGTCATTTTTTAGGGAAAAAATTTAAAAGCAAAGCAGAGATTTTTGGCGGTTTAGTGTTATTAGTCATGGCTGTGAAAATCCTACACGAACATGGTGTTTTTTAAGTGCGAATTTTCGCCTTTTAGATTATAATCTTACGAACTTTGTCTTTTTTAAAAGGGTAATAATTGAATGTTAATTGAAAAAATGCATGGCATCGCCCATAGCTTTATCGGAAAAGCGATCTTTGCTTTAATTCCAGTTTCATTTTTGATTGGTGGGATGTCTGGTTATCTGTATAGCAGCAATGATAGTTTTGCCGCAAAAGTAAATGGCGAGACAATCTCTCAACAAGATTTCTTAAATCGTTATAACCAAGAGTTTGAAGCGCGAGCTCAACAAGAAGGCGAGAGCTTCCTAGCGAAAACTGACTCTGTGGAATTTGTGACTGCACTTCGTCAAAATTTAATTCAACGTTTGGTGGATCAAGAGTTAATCCGTCAATATGCGAAAGAATTAAAATTAGGTGTCAGTGATGAGATGATCAAACGCGCGATTGTGAGCGATCCTAACTTACAATCTAACGGTAAATTTGATAACGCGCGTTATCAACAATTATTGACTCAAAATGGTTTAACATCTGATACTTATGCGGCTATTTTACGTAATGCATTAACACTTGAACAAATGCAAAACGGTTTGGCAGACAGTGAGTTTGTTGTACCAGCCCAAGTAAAAGATAACGCACAAGTCTTTTTCCAAAAACGTATCGCTCGTCTTGCAACGCTTCCATTAGCCGATGAAATTGCAAAACAAAAAGTAACGGACGAAGAAATTAAAGCGTATTACGATGCGAATGCGAAATCACTTGTTCAACCTGAACAAGCGAAAGTGCAATATATTAGCGTTTCAGCAAATTCATTAGGCAAATTACAACCTGTAACTGAAACACAAATTGCGCAATATTATCAAGAAAACAAAGCACAATTCATTAGTCAAAAATTAGCGCATATTCAATTAGCAACGGAGAAAGAAGCGGACGCCGTTTATCAAGAACTACAAAAAGGTGCTGATTTTGCAGAGTTAGCAAAAACAAAATCCTTAGATAAACTTTCTGGTGCTCAAGGCGGTGAACTAGGTTGGGTAAAAGACAACGAATTACCGAAAAACTTTGAAGATGCAGCATTATTGTTAAATGTTGGTCAATACAGCACACCGGTTAATGTGGATGGGGCTTACCATATTATTTTAGTACAAGATCGTAAAGAACGTACTTTAGAAGAAGTGAAAGAACAAATCGCAGAGACTGTACGTAAAAACTTAGCAGAAAGCCGCTTCCAAGCAGTAGAAAAAACGGTTCGTGAAAAAGCAGCAAAAAGCAGCGATTCATTAACTGCGGTAGCTGAAGCGGCAGGTGTGAAAGTGGAAGAAACGGATTACTTTGGTAAAAATAATGTCCCTGCGGCATTAAATTTCCCAAATGTAACTTCTGCTATTTTTGAATCTGATATTGCAAACGGCGGTGCAAATTCTGAGCCATTAACTGTAGGTGAAAATGAATTTGTAGTGGTACGTGTCGTGGATCACAAAGATGAAGGTTTACAAAGCCTTGATGAAGCAAAATCAACGATTGAGCAATTCTTAAAACGTGAAAAAGCCGATAAAGTATTAGCTGAAAAAGCAGAGCAAGCGGTTAAAGCACTATCTACTGATCCTACAAAATTACCAGCAGGCATTAGTTTTAGTGAACCACAAACCTTTACGTTAATGGATAATAAAGATCCAATGCTTTATGAGGGGGTATTTGCTATTGCTAAACCACAAGATGGTAAAGTAGCTTATCAAGTTGCTCGCAACAGCAAAGGTGATGTAGTTGTGGTTGCTCTTGAACGTGTAGAAGAACCTACTTTAAGTGAGCAAGAATTAACGAAATTTAGCACTCAACTTGTTCTTGCTCGTCAAGGTGAATTGCAAGGACAGTTAATGCAAGCATTACGTGAAAAAGCACAAATTGAGATTAATAACACCTTTATTAATCAAGATGATTCAGAAGAAGGTGCATCTCACTAAGTTGATTGAAATGTCATTCATCATCAATTTCTGATGGAAAATAAAAGCAAAGTGCGGTAAATTTTGACCGCACTTTTTTATATAAAATAAGGAGAAGACGATGGCTCAAGAAACCATTTTCAGCAAAATTATTCGTAAAGAAATTCCTGCCAATATTGTTTATCAAGATGAATTAGTAACCGCATTCCGTGATATTTCACCGCAAGCGAAAACCCATATTTTGATTATCCCAAATAAAGTCATTCCAACAGTTAATGATGTGACGGAACAAGATGAAGTTACCTTGGGTCGCTTATTTACTGTTGCGGCTAAAATTGCTAAAGAAGAAGGCATTGCCGAAGACGGTTACCGTTTAATTGTGAACTGTAATAAACATGGTGGACAAGAAGTATTCCATATTCATATGCATCTTGTTGGTGGTGAACCTTTAGGTAGAATGTTGGCGAAATAATGAAAAAGATCCTAATTACAGCAACGGTATTATTTTTAACGGCTTGTTCATCTGCACCAAATATTGTGGGAACCAATAAGCCAATTTTAAATATGGCGGCAAATTTAGCACCGGCTTTAGATGTTGATTTGTCTGATAATACCGCAGCCTTAAAAAATAAAACTACACAACAGCTCAATGTGCTTTACCACCTTTATTGGTATAACACACAAGGTGTAACGCAAGTTTGGCCGAATCAGCAAGAAAGCCAATCAGGCAATATTTTATTGCAACCACAAGAAAAGAAAGTGTTTGAACTACCAAAACCAAGCACAGAAAGTAGCAATTATCGTCTTTACTTACAATAGGGTTATGTCCACATTATTAATTGACCTTGAAGGTCATGAGCTCAAACAAGAAGAAGTTGAATTACTGGAACATCCTTTAGTTGCCGGTTTGATTTTATTTACCCGCAATTTTTATGATCGTCAGCAAGTTCAAGCGCTAATTAAATCCATTCGTCAGCGAGTAAAAAAGCCTTTATTGATCACAGTTGATCAAGAAGGTGGTCGTGTGCAACGTTTCCGTGAAGGTTTCACTCAGCTCCCTGCGATGCAGGCTTTTGCGGCATTAGTTGAGGACTCAGCTCAGCAACAGCAAATAGCAAAAGAAGCGGGTTGGCAAATGGCGGCTGAAATGGTGGCGCTAGATATTGATTTGAGTTTTGCTCCGGTATTGGATTTAGGTCACGAATGTCGTGCGATTGGTGATCGTAGTTTTGGCTGTGATGTAAAAAGTGCGGTCAATTTGGCGGCTGCTTTTATTGATGGTATGCACCAAGCAGGCATGGCAACAACAGGAAAACACTTCCCGGGACACGGCCATGTTTTAGCCGATTCTCATCTTGAAACCCCTTATGATGAGCGTGCAAAAGAGACGATTTTTAATCATGATATTTTGCCATTCCAGCAATTAATTCAACAGAGTAAGCTTGATGCGATTATGCCGGCTCACGTGATTTATACGCAATGTGATAGCCAGCCAGCAAGCGGCTCGACTTATTGGTTAAAAGAGATTTTGCGTAAAGAGTTAGGCTTCCAAGGGGCGATTTTCTCTGATGATTTAGGCATGAAAGGCGCAGGCTTTATGGGCGATTTTGTGGCTCGCAGTGAAAAAGCCTTGAAGGCTGGTTGTGACTTATTATTGCTTTGTAATGAACGAGAAGGTGTCATTCAAGTGCTTGATAATCTGAAGTTAGAGGAAACAACAGAGCATTTCGCAGCACGCCAAGCTCGCTTGAAATCTCTCTTTAAACAAAAATCCTTTGATTGGTCAGAACTCACAAAAACTTCGCGTTGGATTGAAAATCATCAAAAACTGACCGCACTTCAACAAGAGTGGCTTGCTTCTAAATGATTGATTGCCATCATTATCAAAAAGGCGATTGCCGTTCTTGTCAATGGCTTGAAATGCCTTATGAGCAGCAACTCTCGAAGAAAGAAGAGCATCTTAAACAACAACTTGCCAAATTAGATTGTGATGATTTAATTTGGCATCCGCCTTTTTATTCCTCCGAATCAGCTTTTCGTAATAAAGCGAAAATGGTTGTAAGTGGCGCGGTGGAACGTCCCATTCTAGGTATTTTACAAGACCCGAATGATCCACAAAGTGCGGTGGATTTATGTGATTGCCCACTTTATCCGCAACGCTTTGCTGAACTCTTTCCGATTCTAAAAGATTTTATTGGGCGCGCGGGTTTAGTCCCTTATAACGTGGCTAAGCAAAAAGGTGAGCTCAAATATATTCTGCTCACAGAAAGCCAACATACAAAAAAATTGATGTTGCGTTTTGTATTGCGTTCAGAAACTAAATTGCCGTTAATTCAACGTGAGTTTGCAGGGTTATTGGAAAAATTACCACAACTTGAAGTGGTGAGTGTGAATATCCAACCTCAACACGCTGCGATCTTAGAAGGTGAGAAAGAAATCTTTTTGACGGATCAACATACTTTATCGGAAAGTTTTAATGGTATTCCGTTGTTTATTAGTCCTCAAGGTTTCTTCCAAACAAACCCACTAGTAGCACAAGGATTATATGCAACGGCGCAAGATTGGGTGCAAGATTTGCCGATTACTAAACTTTGGGATCTCTTTTGTGGCGTTGGGGGCTTTGGACTTCATTGTGCTAAAGCTTTACAGGATAAACATCAACAAGAAGTGGAATTGATCGGGATTGAAATTTCTCCATCTGCTATTCAAGCGGCGACTCAATCTGCTCAGGTGTTAGGGCTAAACAACGTTAAATTCCAATCTTTGGATGCCGCTAATTTTGCTTTAGCACAAGATGAAAATAAACCGGATTTGGTGATCGTCAACCCGCCTCGTCGAGGTATCGGAAAGGAACTCGCTGAATTTCTCAATGAAATGCAACCGCACTTTATTCTTTATTCTAGTTGCAACTCGATTTCCATGGGAAAAGATTTGCAGCATCTAACCAATTATAAACTTACTCAAATTCAATTATTTGATATGTTTCCGCATACAGCGCATTATGAAGTACTGACATTGCTGAAACTCAATTCCTAATAAAAAAGCTAACATCTCTGTTAGCTTTTTTATTTAAAAATTTAATCGCACTTTTATTTTGCTATAAACCAGGGCAATTAAGAAAAATAAAGCTTGTAACAAAATAATGCATGCACCAGTGGACGCATCAAAATGATAGCTAAGTAGGACGCCTAGTAGGCTTGCAGTTACAGCACTGATAATCGCGATAACAAGCATCTTATCGAAGCGATTTGTTAGGGTTAGCGCGGTGATGCCTGGTGCAATTAGCATCGCCACAACCAAAATCACCCCAACAACTTGCATCGTACTCACAATGGTGAGTGCAAGCAGGGTGAGTAGTCCATAATGCAATAATTTAGGCGAGAGACCCGCAACACGAGCATGGCTAGGGTCAAAGCAATAAAGCAGAAAATCGCGACGCTTTAAGCCTAGTAAAATAAAAATGATTAAGGCGATGATAGTCGTTTGAATCAGCTCTTGTCGGCTTACACCCAATACATTACCGAATAAGATGTGTGTGAGATGTTGTGAGGTTTGGATTTTAGTGAACAGCACCAGACCAATGGCAAACATCCCTGAAAATACAATCCCCATAGCGGTATCTTCTTTGATACGGCTGTTTTCTTTTAAATAACCTACACCTAAGGCACAGGCAATACCTGAGACAAAGGCGCCAATCACTAATGGAATACCGGCTAGAAAAGCTAATACAATACCTGGGAGGACGGCATGGGAAATAGCGTCGCCCATCAATGACCATCCTTTTAACACCAAATAGCAAGAGAGTAGTGCACAGATCACGGCAACCACTAATGCGGTGAGTAGCGCATTTTGCATAAAGTCAAACTGAAATGGCTCAACGAAAATAGTGAACATTTCACTCATGGGCCACCGCCTTATGTCGTTTTTGACTCATTAATCCGTATTTTGGCGAAAATAGAAAAGCTAATAAAAATAACAAGGTTTGCAATGTCACGATGACACCACCTGTTGCACCGTCTAAGTAATAGCTTAAATAAACACCGACGAAACCAGTGATTGCGCCTAATGCTACAGCAATTTTGATAAGCGTTTTGAATTTATCTGTGAGTAAATAGGCGGTTGCACCTGGTGTGATTACCATCGCAATCACTAAAATCGCCCCAACAGTTTGTAATGCCGCAACGACACAAGCACTCAAGAGTGTAAAAAAGAGAACTTTGTAAAACAGTGGTGAAAGTCCAACTGTAATTGCTTGCGTTTCATCAAAGAAAATCAGTAACAGATCCTTCCAAAAAACAAGCAATAAGACCAAACAAATCAACATAATGATGGCTACTTGATAAATATCTTCATCGGCAATCCCGAGGATATTACCGAGAATGATGTTTTGCACATTTATCGAGGTTGGATTCAAGGAAATAATCAGTAAACCTAAGGCAAAAAAGGTACTGAAAATAAAGCCGATAACGGCATCTTCTTTGAGTTTAGAAATGGATTTGATCCATAAAATGGAAAGTGCGGCCAAAATGCCGGCAAAAAAAGCACCTAAAGCATAGGGGAGTGAAAAGGCATAAGCTATCGCCACACCTGGAACCACGGAATGAGAGAGCGCGTCGCCAATTAATGACCAACCTTTCAACATTAAATAGGCAGAAAGAAAGGCACAAATGCCACCAACTGCGGCACTTATCCACATGGCTTTTTGCATATATTCATAGGAGAAAGGTTCCAGTAAATATTCAAGCATGACTTATTCCTTGTCAGACGGAGGCAGACGACAGGATTTTACAGCCGTTGCGGGCGGATCATTTTTGGTTTCACCATAGAAGACAACGGGACGTTCATCATCCGTAAGCACGGTGACAGCACGTTTATCTTCATCATTATGCAGATCTTCACCTAATAATTTGACGTGTCGTAATACACCACCAAAGACTTTTTCCAAATTATGCTGATTGAATGTATCTTCTGTTTTACCGGCAGCAATCACAGTACGGTTAATCATCACCACTTGGTCACAGAAGTCTGGTACAGAACCCAAGTTGTGGGTAGAAACTAAAATTAAATGGCCTTCAGCACGTAATTGGCGAAGGAGTTCCACAATAGCATTTTCAGTTTTAACATCCACACCTGTAAAAGGCTCATCGAGTAAGATAATCTTACTTTGTTGTGCTAACGCGCGAGCTAAAAATACGCGTTTTTTCTGTCCACCAGAAAGCTCGCCGATTTGTCGTTCAGCTAAATGCTCGATGTTTACTCGTTGCATCGCTTCGAGCACTTTTTGTTTATCTTCCGCTTTTGGAATACGCAAAAAGTTCATATAGCCATAACGCCCCATCATGACAACATCATAAACGGAGACTGGAAATTGCCAATCGACTTCTTCCGCTTGCGGTACATAAGCAACCAAATTTTGTTTCAATGCTCGATTAATTGGCAAACCACAAAGCGCAATATTGCCTTGCTGTGGTTTAATTAAGCCCATAATGCTTTTGAACAGCGTTGATTTTCCGCTCCCATTTACGCCGACAAGAGCACAGATGGTTCCCCCTTGTAATGCAAAGGTAACATCATAAATTGCAGTGTGCCCGTTGTTGTAACGCACGGTTACGTCATTAACGGAAATAGAAGCGGACAGTTCAGTCATTATTTTTCAAATCCTTTGACTATGGTGGATACAGTGACATTCAGTAAGTCAATATAAGTTGGTACAGGGCCATCAGCAGCAGAAAGGGAATCGACATAAAGTACGCCGCCGTACTTAGCACCGCTTTCTTTCGCTACCTGTTGAGCAGGTTTGGCTGACACGGTACTTTCACTAAATACCACTGGAATGTGATTTTTTTTCACTAAATCGATAAGTTTACGCACTTGTTGAGGCGTACCTTGTTGTTCAGCGTTAATTGGCCATAAATAGCCTTCTTTGAGATCGTAATCTTTCGCTAAATAACTAAAGGCGCCTTCACTAGTCACTAACCAACGTTGGTCGGCAGGAATCTGTGAGAGTTTTTCACGTAAAGGTTTATCGAGCTGTTTGATTTTTTCTGCATACGCCGCTGCATTTTTTTGATAAGTATCAGCATTTTGCGGATCGTATTTAACTAATGCATTTTTGATATTTTCGACATAAATCAACGCATTAGATGGCGACATCCAAGCGTGTGGGTTAGGGGCATCTTTATAAGGGCCTTCATAAATAGAAAGTGGCGTGACGCCTTCGGTTACCACAACGGCTGGTTTATCTTTGATATTTTGGAAGAAACGCTCAAACCAACGCTCTAAATTTAATCCGTTCCATAAAATTAAATCAGCAGATTGAGCTTTTACAATATCTTTAGGGGTCGGTTCATACTCGTGAATTTCTGCACCAGGTTTGGTGATAGATTCCACCGTCGCGGCATCGCCCGCAACATTTTGTGCGATATCCTGAATAACCGTAAATGTGGTCACCACTTTAAATTTCGCTTCGGCTTGTAAAGCTGCTAAACCTAGAGCGATAACAGATAGGCTTTTAAATAAATGCTTCATGAGATCTCCTTAAAAATAATGATGAATTAGCATTCTGCATAATAATATCATTTTTTACAAGCTTTTTAAATGAAAATAATTATCAAATCGATAGGTGATTAAACTTAAAAAGCGGAAAATTTTGTGCAAAATTGACCGCTCTTTTTTGAAACAATTAACCACCAACTTGTTGGATTAGACGATCCATACCTGCTTCATCATAGCCTTCTTCATATTGGGCTTCATCAACGGTAAAGTTGTGCATGCTACGCCCTGCGATACAACCGTATTGTTCTAATTTTCCTTTGGTAAAGTTAGTACGAAACGCAGATGAATGGTTATTTAAACTGATCACACCGATGGTAGAGTGATTACATGGATTTTTATTCACGAAAACTAAATTATAGCCAGATTCGCGAATATAGCCGGTTTTATTAATTGCTGCATCAAACACTTCTTCACGCACTAATTTATTGGTGTTTTTAACAAAAACGCTGCGTCCGCCAGCTTGAATGAAGGCACTTGGCATATTAGAAAGATTTTTGATTTGTGCTTTATTGAGCGAGTATTTGGCTAGCTTAACTAAATCCATTGCACTTGAAATGTTGCTATCAGATAAACCTGAACTGTCTGAAAAGCGAGTAGAGCGCATGCCTAATTCTCGTGCTTTCTCATTCATTTTTTGGATAAATTGCAAACGACTCATGCCCGCAGAGCGAGAAAGTGCATGGGCAGCATAGTTATCAGAATGAACAAGCATTGCTTTTAATAATTCATTACAAGAAATTGGCGTGTATTTTGGTAATTTTGTATGTGTGCCTTTAATGTAATCATAATCATCGTCAGTAATCGATGCAGTACAATTTGCGTTTCGATTATTTTCAAGAAACACATTCGCTGTCATTAACTTGGTGACGGATGCGATAGGTTGCACATGATTAGGTGAGCTACTTTCGAGCACTCTATCATGGGTGAAATCATATACGATATAAGATTGTGCCGTTGCGACTGCGGGTACTAAACACAATACAGAAAGAACTTTTTTTAACATATCTTCAATATAGCTAACTCAGAGAATAAAACGAAGTGCACATTCTATCAGTTTTTGTAGGGGTTTGGGATGTATGAAAGATAAAAAATTCGAAGTTTTTTTAACCGCACTTTTCCCTTTCATTTTTTTGATTTTTGCGATGCGGATCGCAAATAAGTGCGGTCAAAATTTTCGTTGTTTTTTAAATCTGCTAGCTTATCTGTCGGTAAATCTGTAAAATCTCGGCTCATTTTTAATATGCGAATTTTTTGTTGCTCAATTATGAGTAACATCATCGCCGTAATGTGTAATAACGAGGCTTTATGTTAGAACAACCCCTTTCATCCGAAACGAATACAAAAAAGATTAACTTAATGGATTTAACGCGTCAGCAGATGCGTGAGTTTTTTGCTGAATTAGGCGAGAAACCATTTCGTGCGGATCAATTAGTGAAATGGATTTATCATTTTGGCGAAGATAACTTCGACAATATGACCAATATTAATAAAAAATTACGAGAAAAATTAAAAGCGGTCTCGGAAATTAAAGCGCCAGAAGTGGCGGTTGAGCAACGCTCTGCGGATGGTACCATTAAATGGGCGATGCAGGTAGGTGAACAGCAAGTTGAAACGGTCTATATTCCTGAAGCAGATCGTGCGACGCTTTGCGTCTCTTCTCAAGTGGGTTGTGCGTTAGCTTGTACCTTCTGTTCAACAGCACAGCAAGGCTTTAACCGTAATTTAACAGTGTCTGAAATTATCGGTCAGGTTTGGCGTGCATCAAAAATTATCGGTAATTTTGGTGTGACGGGTGTACGTCCTATTACCAATGTGGTAATGATGGGTATGGGTGAACCATTGTTAAATGTAGCCAATGTTGTACCCGCGATGGAAATTATGCTAGATGATTTCGCGTATGGATTATCTAAACGACGCGTGACGTTATCCACTTCAGGAGTCGTGCCTGCACTCGATATGTTACGCGAAAAGATTGATGTAGCATTAGCCATTTCACTTCACGCACCGAACGATGAATTGCGTGATGAAATTATGCCGATCAATAAAAAATATAACATCAAAATGTTGATGGATTCGGTGCACAGATACTTAGAAGTATCAAATGCTAACCATGGTAAAGTGACTATTGAATATGTGTTATTAGATCATGTGAATGATGGTACAGAGCATGCGCATCAATTAGCTCAAGTGTTAAAAAATACCCCGTGTAAAATTAACTTGATCCCATGGAATCCGTTCCCAGAAGCGCCTTATGGTAAAAGCTCAAATAGCCGTGTCGATCGTTTCCAAAAAACATTAATGGAATACGGTTTTACGGTAATTGTGCGCAAAACTCGTGGTGATGATATTGATGCCGCTTGTGGTCAGTTGGCGGGGGATGTGATCGACCGAACCAAACGTACAGCAATGAAGCGTAAGTTTGGCGAAGGTATTGACATAAAAGCTGTTAACTAAGCTAAATATAACAATACTTGTAAAGGAAAAATGGCCTGGATAAGAGTGATAAGATAGAGGAGTGATAAGATGAAATTAATCCCAATTAACATTCTAAGTGCGCTCATTTTTCCTTTTGTTTTTTCTGCTTGCGTCTCTCAGTCTTCTGTTGATTTTAATAAACAACAAGCAGCAAAAGCGCGCGTTGAATTGGCATTAGGCTATCTGCAACAAGAGGATTTTGTTCAAGCAAAACTGAATTTAGATAAAGCTTTTGAACATGATGAACGCTATTATCTTGTGCACTCGGCACTTGCGCATTTTTATCAATTACAAGGCGATACGGAAAAAGCGAAGCAAGCTTATTTACAGGCGATTAAGTTAGATGATAAGCAAGGTGATGTGTATAACAACTTCGGTGCTTTTTTATGTGGGCAAGGTGAGTTTGAACAAGCTTATTCACAATTTAATGCTGCACTCGCTGCACCGAATTATTATCATCAAGCCGATACTTACGAAAATATGGCACTTTGTGCTTTTGCCGGAAAACAAACCGATGTTTATCACCAAGCATTGGAGAAATTGCGCCAAGTTGATCCTTCCAGAGCGGAAAAGCTCCGTGCGCTCAAATAATCATTGCCAAAAGCCCCTTTCGACTTTAAAATTTAGTATTTAGTTTTTTATTTCTATTTCTCTATTTTTATTCCTATGAATACAATCGTCGAACAAACTGAAACAACTGAAATCTCCTTTGGGGATAAACTTCGCCAAACACGCGAAGCATTAAATCTTTCTTTAGAAGATGTGGCAAAGGCCATTTCTTTACGTCCAGGCATTTTGGCAAAATTAGAAAATAATGAATTTGTCCAAAAAAATGTCCCTTCAACCTTTTTGAGAGGTTACGTTCGTAGTTATGCGAAATTTTTACGTATTCCTGATGCTGAATGGGCTCATTTAACTTTTGGTGAAGCACACAAAAATGATTTAAGTAAAAATGCACGTGCGACTCTTTCAGTTAACCAATATTCATCTCACAGCCGTTGGGTAGGCACACTCACAACTATTATTTTACTCGCTGCTGTGGGAATGACTGGCTTATGGTGGTGGCAAAATTATCAAAAATCAAACGAAGAACGTGATAATTTAGTCCAAACCTACGTTGAAAAAGAAAAAACAGCAGAGGTGCCAGTTACTCATTCGAATAAAATTCCAGTAACAATAAATAGCCAGCCTGCGGTGTCAAACAATGGAACTACGCCAGTAGCGGAAACAACAAATAATGCCGCTGCTGAACCCGCTGTTTCAACTACTCAAGAAAATCAAGCTCAAACAGTAAACGCAGAAGTTTCAACCGCAGCAACTTCAGCACCTACCGTTGAACAAGCGCAAGCACCTGTTGTGGAACAAACGTTACCTAACACCGAACCAACAACAGAGAAAACCGTGCCTGATACACAAAGTGCGGTTGAAAACCCCGCTATTTCTGAAGCTCCAACCACAGCGAAAGGCGATCTCGTTATTGAGATCACAAAGAATTCAAGCTGGATTAGTGTGAAAGACCAAAACCGTAAAGTATTAGCGCAAAAAGAATATAAACAAGGCGAAGTCTTAACTTTTAATGGTAATGACTATGCATTGATTATCGGTGCGCCGGGTAACGTTCGCATTACTTATAAAGGCGAAGCGTATCCGCTTACCGTTGATGGCCGTGTGGCTAAATTTAAATTACCAAAACCTTAACGAATAATTTACGAAAGAATGTCAGCAGTAAAACCTACTATCAAACGTCGTGAATCGACAAAAATTTATGTGGGCAATGTACCAATCGGTGGTGACGCACCGATTGCCGTACAATCCATGACAAATACTCGCACAACTGATGTTGAAGCGACCGTTGCACAGATTAAATCGTTGGAACGTGTCGGCGCAGATATCGTGCGTGTTTCTGTTCCGACCATGGATGCCGCCGAAGCCTTTAAAATCATTAAACAGCAAGTGAATGTGCCATTAGTGGCGGATATTCATTTTGACTATCGCATTGCATTAAAAGTGGCTGAATATGGGGTGGATTGCTTACGTATTAATCCAGGCAATATCGGTCGTGAAGATCGTATTCGTGCAGTGGTGGATTGCGCGCGTGATAAAAATATCCCGATCCGTATTGGTGTCAATGCTGGCTCATTAGAAAAAGATATTCAAGAGAAATTTGGCGAGCCAACACCAGAAGCCTTGTTAGAATCAGCGTTACGCCACGTTGAGATCTTGGATCGTTTAAACTTTGATCAATTTAAAGTGAGTGTAAAAGCATCCGATGTCTTCCTGGCGGTGGAATCTTACCGTTTATTGGCAAAAGCCATTAAACAACCATTGCATTTAGGTATTACGGAAGCGGGCGGTGCACGTGCAGGTGCGGTAAAATCTGCGATTGGTTTAGGTATGCTGTTGGCGGAAGGTATTGGTGATACCTTACGTGTCTCTTTAGCCGCCGATCCTGTAGAAGAAATCAAAGTTGGTTTTGATATTTTAAAATCATTACGTATTCGTTCTCGCGGGATTAACTTTATTGCTTGCCCAACTTGCTCACGTCAAGAGTTTGATGTGATTGGCACGGTGAATGCACTGGAACAACGTTTAGAAGATATTATCACCCCAATGGATGTGTCTATTATTGGTTGTGTGGTAAATGGTCCGGGTGAAGCATTAGTGTCTGACCTAGGCGTTACCGGTGGTAATAAGAAAAGTGGTTATTATTTAGATGGCGAGCGTCAAAAAGAACGTTTTGACAACGACGCGATTATTGACCAATTAGAAGCAAAAATTCGTGCCAAAGTTGCACAACAAGATCCAAAAAATCGAATTATTTAAGGAAAACTCGTGGCAAAAAATATTCAAGCAATTCGTGGGATGAATGACTGTTCCCCAACTGAATCTCCACTTTGGCAATGGATTGAAGGGCAGGTTCGCCAAATTTTAAGCAGCTACGGCTATTCAGAAGTGCGTATGCCAATCGTGGAAAGTACGCCATTATTTGCTCGTGCAATCGGTGAAGTAACCGATGTTGTCTCAAAAGAAATGTACACATTTTGGGATAATGATGAGCAATTAACACTTCGTCCTGAAGGTACTGCAGGGTGCGTGCGCGCTGCGATTGAACATGGTTGGATTTACAACAATGAACAACGTTTATGGTATATGGGACCAATGTTCCGCCATGAGCGTCCACAAAAAGGTCGTTACCGTCAATTCCATCAAGCAGGTGTGGAAGTTTTTGGTATTGCAACCCCTGAAATTGATGCTGAGTTAATTATTTTAACGGCTCGTTTGTGGAAAGCCTTAGGTATTGATCAACATGTTTCTCTTCAATTAAATTCGATTGGTTCATTAGAAGCACGTGCAAACTATCGTTCTGCATTAGTGGCTTTCTTAGAAAATCACCAAGATTTAATGAGCGAAGAAGAAAAAGAACGTCTTGTAAAAAATCCATTACGTATTTTGGATACTAAAAATCAAGCATTACAAGACGTATTGGACGGCGCACCAAAATTATTGGATTATTTAGATGATGAAAGTCGCGAGCATTTTGCACAGTTATGTGGTTTATTAGATGCGGTTGGCATTCAATATGAAATTAATCCAAAATTGGTTCGTGGTTTAGATTATTATAATAAAACCGTATTTGAATGGGTGACATCTGCATTAGGTGCACAAGGCACCGTATGTGGTGGTGGACGTTATGATGGCTTAGTTGAACAACTTGGTGGTCACGCAACCAGCGGTGTCGGTTTCGCAATGGGCTTAGAGCGTTTAGTGCTACTTGTTCAAGAAGTGAATAAATCGATTCCGGTAAAAAGTGCGGTAGATATTTACGTTGTTTATCAAGGTGAAGGCACAACATTAGCCGCATTCCAACTCGCTGAAAAACTTCGCTCAGAGTTACCGCACTTAAGCACTATGTTGCATTGCAGCGGCGGTAATTTCAAAAAACAATTTAAACGCGCTGATAAATCAGGTGCAACCCTTGCCCTTGTGCTCGGTGAAAGCGAAGTGCAAAATAATCAAGTGGTGGTAAAACACTTACTTGGCGTAGCTGAGCAACAAACCATTGATGTGGCCGATTTAATTGAACACGTGAAAGCTCAATTTTAATTTTAGAAGGATAGGAAAATGGCATATACCATTGAAGAAGAACAAGAACTGAATCAGTTAAAAGAGTGGTGGAAAGACAATGGCAAAGCCATTATTGCTGCTTTCATCCTTGGCGTAGGCGGGATGTTGGGCTGGCGTTATTGGCAGTCTTATCAAGCTAATCAAATCATGCAAGCGTCTGCTGAATATGATGCCTTAGTTTATACCACAAACAAAGATGCCGCAGCACAACAAGCTAAAGTGGCTGAATTTGTGAAAGCGCATGATAAAACTAGCTATGCGGTATTTAGCTTATTAGATGAAGCAAAAGGTTTCGTTGCAAAACAAGATTACGCCTCTGCTGAAAATAGCTTGAAACAAGCGATTGCTCAATCACAAGATGATATCTTAACTTCTCTTGCGGCGCTTCGTTTGTCTGCTGTGCAATTCCAACAAGGTCAATTTGATGCCGCATTAGCAAGTCTAAATCAAGTGAAAAGCCAAGGCTTTAGTGCGCGTAAAGATCTTTTAGCGGGCGATATTCAAGTCGCAAAAGGCGATGTGAATGGTGCTAAAGCAAGCTTTGAGAATGCACAGAAAAACGGTAACCCGTTAGAAAAACAAATGGCGCAGATGAAATTAAATAATCTGTAATATTTTAATTAGCCCGAATTGTTCGGGCTTTTTTATTAGATTTTTGATCTGATGATTCAGAAACCGATTGTACCGCCACCCGTCATTTTTATTGGGTGTGCACTTATGATGGCATATTTGCCTAATCCTTATCCATTCGAAATCAATGTGTTAGCAGTTTATTTGACTGTATCGATTTCTTCTGTCATCGCTTTTTTCAGCCTTTGGCAATTCTATAAAAGTAAAGCAAATATTAATCCAATTCACTTAGAAAAAAGTGATGTGTTTGTGGCAAATGGTATTTATCGTTTTAGCCGTAACCCAATGTATTTAAGCTTAGCGGGTTTGTTAGTGGCATGGGCAGTTTATTTGCAAAGTGCGGTCAGTTTTCTCGGTATTTTTCTGTTTATTTATCTCATCACACAATGGCAAATTAAGCCTGAAGAATACTGGTTAGAAAAGAAGTTTGGAGAGTCTTATTTAGAGTACAAGAAAAAAGTCAGACGTTGGATTTAATCGATAAAAAAATCGCCTAAAAAAGGCGATTTTTTACATTTTGAGAAGCGATTATTTAGCTGAACATCCGCAGTTTGCTAATTTTTTAGCTAAACGCTCTGCCACGAAATCCCAGTTCACTACGTTCCAGAATTCTTTGATGTAGTCTGGACGACGGTTTTGGAATTTCAAGTAGTAAGCGTGTTCCCAAACGTCTAAACCTAAAAGTGGGAAACCTTCACAACCTGCGATTTCTTTGCCCATTAATGGAGAATCTTGGTTTGCGGTAGAAACAACAGATAATTTACCTTGGTTAATTACTAACCATGCCCAACCAGAACCGAAACGAGTCGCTGCAGCTTTTTCAAATTCAGCTTTGAAGTTTTCTACAGAACCGAAATCACGTTCAATAGCGGCTTTTAAATCACCTTGTAAAGTAGTGCCTTTTTTCAATGATTTCCAGAATAAGCTGTGGTTTGCGTGACCGCCTGCGTTGTTACGTAATGCAGTACGTTTTTCAGCTGGGATTTTATCTAATTGGCTGATTAATTGGCCTGCACACATTTCAGAAAATTCTGCTGGTAAAGTTTCTAACACTGCATTTGCATTATTTACATATGCTTGGTGGTGTTTAGAGTGGTGAATTTCCATTGTTTGTGCATCAAAATGTGGTTCTAACGCATCATAAGCGTAGCCTAATTCAGGTAGAGTATAAGACATAATATGTTCCTTTTTTAAATGAAGTTAAGGTAATGTTTTTGATAAAACAACATCAAAAAGTAACTAAATAGTAGCAGAAAATTTGATTTAGATCAGTAAATCTTTTAATTATTTGATTATCTGATGAAAAAGCTAGGAAAATTTAGTTTGTTTTAAATCAATAAATGCACCGATCTACGCCTAAATAGTTATGCCTTTTAGCCCTTAAAATCTCGTCAAAATTTCCCCTTGTGGTAGAATACCCGCTGATTTTTCATAAGATTTTATTTTTAAGGCTGAGACTATGTTTCCTGCTCATCAACTTCAATTAGAACAATTGGCGTGCCAACGTGGCGATCGCGTGTTGTTCACTGATCTTTCACTGCAATTTCAAAGTGGTGATTTCGTGCAAATTGAAGGGCACAATGGTATCGGTAAAACAAGTTTATTGCGGATTTTAGCCGGCCTTGCACAACCTGTAGAAGGTAAAGTGCGGTGGAATTCAGAAGAGATTACAAAACAACGCGAAGAATACCATCATCAGCTACTTTATCTTGGCCATCATTCTGGTGTGAAACCTGAATTAACGGCATGGGAAAATTTAAAATTTTATCAGCAGATTAGTCAAAGCCAACAAGGCACCGATATTTTATGGGATGTGTTGGAAACAGTAGGTTTACTTGGACGTGAAGATTTGCCGGCAGCTCAACTTTCAGCGGGTCAGCAAAAGCGCATTGCCTTGGCGAGACTATGGATATCGGAAGCACCACTTTGGATTTTGGATGAACCTTTTACAGCAATAGACAAAAAAGGGGTTGAAGTTTTGACCGCACTTTTTGAAAATCATGCTAAAAAAGGTGGAATGGTGATTTTAACGAGCCATCAGGAAGTACCAAGTAGCCTATTGAAGAAAATCAATCTTGCTGATTATAAATATAACCCTTAGATTTTTATGATATTTTTACAGATTATAAAGCGAGAGCTGAAGATTGCGACCCGTAAGCAAGCGGAAATTTTAAATCCGCTTTGGTTCTTTTTGATCGTCATCACGCTATTTCCATTAGTTATTGGGCCGGATCCTAAGTTACTTTCTCGCATCGCACCTGGCGTTGCTTGGGTGGCCGCATTACTTTCTGCGTTGCTGTCTTTTGAACGCTTGTTCCGAGATGACTTTATTGATGGCTCTTTAGAACAATTGATGCTCACGGCTCAACCTTTAGCATTAACGGCACTTGCAAAAGTCGTTGCACACTGGTTGTTAACGGGGTTGCCGTTGATTCTACTTTCTCCTATTGCCGCTTTATTGCTCTCATTAGAAGTGAATATTTGGTGGGCATTGGTGCTTACACTCTTAGTGGGCACGCCTATTTTAAGCTGCATTGGTGCAATTGGTGTGGCATTGACGGTGGGGTTGCGTAAAGGTGGCGTATTGCTGAGTTTACTTGTGGTACCATTATTCATTCCGGTTTTAATTTTTGCTTCAGCAATTTTAGATGCCGCTACGTTAAATCTCCCTTATGGTGGACAGCTTGCTATTTTAGGTGCAATTTTGGCTGGCGCGATAACCTTATCGCCTTTTGCTATTGCCGCTGCGCTACGAATTAGTTTAGATAATTAATCATCATGACGGTGAAAGTGCGGTCAGATTTTTAACTGTTTTTTATTTTTTGAATTAAGGATCTTTTATGTGGAAGTGGTTACATCCTTACGCAAAACATGAAACCCAATATCATTTATGTGGCAAATTAAGTCCATTTTTTGGTGTGATTGCGGTTTTATTATTGGCTGTTGGAATCGTTTGGGGTTTAGCTTATGCGCCGGCAGATTATCAGCAAGGCAATAGTTTCCGAATTATGTACGTCCATGTGCCGGCAGCGATTTGGTCAATGGGTGTGTATGGTTCTATGGCTGTGGCTGCCATTATTGCATTAGTTTGGCAAATTAAAGCCGCTCATCTTTCAATGATAGCCATGGCACCGATCGGTGCAATGTTTACCTTTATTGCCTTGGTAACAGGTGCAATTTGGGGCAAACCAATGTGGGGAACTTGGTGGGTATGGGATGCGCGTTTAACTGCAGAACTCATTCTTTTCTTCTTATATATCGGTGTATTAGCCCTTTATTCTGCATTTTCTGATCGTGCGGTGGGCGCAAAATCAGCGGGTATCTTGTGTATTGTTGGTGTGGTGAATTTACCAATCATTCACTTCTCGGTAGAGTGGTGGAATACCTTACATCAAGGGGCAAGTATCACGAAGTTTGAAAAACCGTCGATTGCAACGCCAATGTTAATTCCACTGATTTTATGTATTTTGGGATTTTTATTTTTATCCATTTGGTTTACGCTTGTGCGTTACCGCGTTGAATTGCTAAAAGAAGACAGCAAACGCCCATGGGTAAAAGAGTTAGCAAGTAAGCTGAAATAGTTTTTTATTTTTATTTTAGGGAGCGGAAAATGTTTTTCCAAAGTTGGAGTGATTTTATCAATATGGGAGGCTACGGTTTTTATGTGTGGCTTTCCTATGGCATTAGCCTCGTGGCAATGATCATTTTGGCGATACAAAGCGTCAAAGGACGTAAAGCAGTATTAAAAGACGTGTTACGCGAGCAACAACGTGAAGCCCGTTTAAACCAAGCAAATAAAGGAAATACCCTATGAATCCAAGACGTAAATCAAGACTTTCGATCATCATCTTTGTGATTTTAGGTATTTCGATTGCGACAGGTTTGGTGCTTTATGCGCTTCGCCAAAACATTGATTTATTTTATACACCTTCGGAAGTTGTAGAAGGGAAAGATGGAAATCCTGATCAAAAACCTGAAGTTGGGCAACGTATTCGTGTCGGTGGTATGGTGGTCGAAGGCTCTGTTAGTCGAGATCCGAAAAGTCTCAAAGTTCGCTTTGATGTCAATGATATTGGTCCATCAATTACAGTAGAGTACGAAGGTATTCTGCCGGATCTTTTCCGCGAGGGACAAGGTATTGTTGCGCAAGGTGTGCTAAAAGAACCAACCTTATTGGAAGCAACAGAAGTGCTTGCTAAGCATGATGAAAATTATGTGCCACCAGAATTGGGTGAGAAAATGCAGAAAATGCATAAACCAATGGGGGCAGAATTAAAAGGCGAGAGTGAAGCCGATCGTCGTTATAAAGAAACCCAGCAAAAATCGCAAGAAGGTCGCTAATGATTGCTGAATTAGGAAATTATGCGCTTGCTTTAAGCCTTGCCGTTTCATTCTTTTTAGCCATTTTTCCGTTATGGGGGGCTGAAAAAGGTCATTCTCAACTCATGTCATTGGCTCGTCCAATGACTTATGGTTTATTTTTCAGTTTAACCATTGCTTTTGGAGCATTGTTTTACCTCTTTGCCGTCAATGATTTTAGTGTGCAATATGTGGTGAATAACTCCAACAGCAGTTTGCCGATTTATTATCGTTTATCTGCAGTTTGGGGTTCACATGAGGGCTCATTATTGCTTTGGATTTGGTTATTAACCCTTTGGGGGGCTGCAGTAGCCTTCTTTAGCAAACACTTGCCACAAGAAGCGGTGGCTCGCGTGTTGGGTATTATGGGGATTATTAGCATCGGCTTCTTACTCTTCGTATTATTTACCTCAAATCCATTTACTCGTACATTCCCTGACTTCCCAGTAGATGGCAGAGAGCTCAACCCAATGTTGCAAGATGTGGGCTTGATTTTCCATCCTCCATTGCTTTATATGGGATATGTTGGTTTTTCTGTGGCTTTTGCCTTTGCGATCGCCTCATTAATGACAGGAAAATTAGACTCCGCTTGGGCAAGATGGTCTCGCCCTTGGACGATGGCAGCTTGGGTCTTTTTAACACTCGGGATTGTGCTCGGTTCTTGGTGGGCCTATTATGAGCTAGGCTGGGGGGGCTGGTGGTTCTGGGATCCAGTAGAAAACTCTTCTTTAATGCCTTGGCTTGCAGGAACCGCATTAATCCACTCTTTAGCGGTTACTGAAAAACGTGGCTCTTTTAAAGCTTGGACTGTGCTTTTAGCAATCCTTGCTTTCTCACTTTGCTTACTGGGTACGTTCTTAGTTCGTTCCGGTATCTTAGTGTCAGTACACGCCTTTGCTTCAGATCCTACACGTGGTTTATATATTCTTGCTTATTTGGTTGTGGTAATTGGTGGTTCTTTAACCTTGTACGCTTACAAAGGCAACCAAATTCGTTCGCGTGATAATGCGGAACGTTATTCTCGTGAAACCTTATTGTTACTAAATAACATCCTATTAATGACCGCACTTTGTGTGGTGTTCTTAGGAACGTTATTACCGCTAGTTCATAAACAATTAGGCTTAGGATCTATTTCGATCGGTGCACCGTTCTTTGATCAAATGTTCCTGATTATTATGACCCCATTTGCCTTATTACTGGGTATTGGACCGTTAGTAAAATGGCGTCGTGACCAGTTCTCTGAAATTCGCACACCGGTTGTTGTAAGTGTGATTGTGATGGCGATTACAGGTTTTGCTTTACCGTATTTCCTACAAAATAAACTCACTGTCAGTGCTGTGCTTGGCACTATGATGTCAGTCATTATTGTGTTACTCAGTCTCTATGAAATGAAACAACGTGCAACACACCGCGAATCTTTCTTTAAAGGTATCACTAAACTTTCTCGTTCTCATTGGGGGATGATTTTGGCTCACCTTGGTGTAGCCATGACCGTTTGGGGAATTGCCTTTAGCCAAAACTTCAGTGTAGAACGTGATGTACGAATGGCCGTGGGCGATACGGTACAGATTGCTAACTATGACTTCAAATTTGCTGGCGTGAGTGACGCAAATGGTCCTAACTATATGGGCGGTAAAGCACAAATCGACATTTCAAAAGCGGGTAAACCGGAAGCAACATTATTTGCTGAAAAACGTTTTTATACCGTCAGTAAAATGCCAATGACGGAAGCGGCAATTAATTGGGGCTTTACTCGCGATCTTTATGTCGCTTTAGGTGAAAAAATAGATGATAACTCATGGGCACTACGTCTTTACTATAAACCATTTATCCGTTGGATTTGGATTGGCGGATTGTTTATGGCATTAGGTGGCTTGCTCTGTATGTTTGACCGTCGTTATCGTTTTAGTCGATTAGTTAAACAGTCTTAATTGTAATAAGGGGCGTATGCCCCTAGAAATAGATGTGAAATTGATAGTGTTATGAATAAAAAACTACTTATCCCACTTATTATTTTTCTTGCCGTGGCTGCAGCGTTTTTGGTTCAGTTAGGACGTAACGCACAAGGTGATGATCCAAAAGCGTTAGAATCTGCGCTTGTGGGAAAACCTGTGCCACAGAAAATATTAACGGATTTATTGGAAAATAAAACCTACGGTAATGAAATTTTCCAACAAGGCAAACCGATTCTATTAAATGTGTGGGCGACTTGGTGTCCAACTTGTTATGCCGAGCATCAATACTTGAATCAATTGGCTAAACAAGGTGTAACAATCATTGGTATCGACTATAAAGATGAATCACCAAAAGCTATAAAATGGCTGAAAGATTTAGGCAATCCTTATAGTCTTGTGCTTAAAGATGAAAAAGGTTCTTTTGCATTAGATTTGGGGGTTTACGGCGCACCGGAAACATTTATCGTGGACGGTAAAGGCGTGATTCATTATCGCTTAGCAGGTGATGTGAATGAACGCGTTTGGAATGAGACCTTAAAACCGATTTATGACAAACTAGCGGAGAAACCATAATGAAAAAATCATGGCTTTTTTTAACCGCACTTTTGGTGAGTATTTCGGCGACAGCTTCTATTGATGCATTGAATTTTGCATCACCAGAGCAAGAAAAGGATTATCATCAATTAACACAAGAATTGCGTTGTCCTCAATGTCAAAATAATAATATTGCCGACTCTAATGCAACTATTGCGGTAGATATGCGTGGCAAAGTGTTTGAGTTGTTACAAGAAGGTAAAAAAAGAAGTGAAGTTGTCGATTATATGATTCAACGTTATGGCAATTTTGTGACTTATGATCCACCAATGACGACGTCAACAATCGTATTATGGATTGCCCCAATTTTGTTAGTGTTGATTGGCATTTTATTTATATTTAAACGTAAATCAAAAAGCCCAAGTGCGGTCAATTCTGACGCGATTTTAGATGACGAAGAGAATGCTCGTTTATCGGCTTTACTCAAAGAAAAGGATAAATAATGAATTTTGCATTAAGTATTATTGTGCTCACTTTAGTTGTGGCATTGATTTGTTTTTATCCCTTGTTGCGTTCTGTTAAAGCAAAAGAAGATAAAAAGCGTGATGAGTTAAATAAAGCCCTGTATTTTTCTCGCTTAAAAGAGATAGAGCAAGATAATCAGCAAGGCTTAGTAGAGAACGTTGAACAACTTAAACAAGAGCTACAAAAGACATTATTAGAAGATATTCCTCAACAAGAAACACAAACGATCGATAATAATGCCAAAAATTACGGTAAGTTATGGTTTGTTTCTGGTTTATTAGGTTTGGCCATTATTGCAGCAGGAGCTTATTTTCCTTTGGGATCTTGGAAAGCCGAGGATATGATGGAAAAAACATTGGCAAAATTACCTTACTTCTTTGAACGAATTAAAGAAGAAGACACAAACCCAATGACGGATGCAGAAATGCAGCAATTTTCGACCGCACTTCGTTTGGATTTACAAAAAACACCAAAGGATGCTAAAAAATGGTGGTTATTAGGTCAGGTAGGGATGAATTTAGGTAATGGAAAATTAGCCTTTGATAGTTACCAACAAGCGAATAAACTTGAGCCGGATAATTTAGATTATAAGCTTTCTTATGCGCGTATGTTAATGTCTTCTGAAGATCAAACGGATAAACTGAAAGGTAATCAACTTTTACGTGAAATTATTCGTCAAGATCATTCTAATCCTGAAGCATTAAGTTTACTGGCTTTCAGTTATTTTGAAGGTGAGGATTATAAAATGGCAGCCGTTACCTGGGCAATGATGCTACGTTTATTGGAACCAGATGATCCTCGTGTGCCAATGCTTGAAAAGAGTATTCGTGCGGCACGTGATGCCCTTGCTTTGCAGGAAGAAGAAAAAGCAAAAAGTATCACACCGGAGAAATAATGAAACCTCAATTATTAGGTTTTCACCATATTGCGATTATTGCTTCGAACTATGCACGTTCGAAGCATTTTTATATGGAAATTTTAGGCGCAAAACAGCTAAATGAAACTTATCGGGCAGAACGAGATAGCTATAAATTAGATTTAAGTTTTCCTGATGGGAGTCAAATCGAGTTGTTTTCATTTCCAAATCCACCTCAAAGAGTCACCAACCCTGAAGCCTGTGGTTTACGGCATTTGGCATTTAAAGTCGATAATATTGATGAATATGTTGCTTATCTTCTGGAAAACAGTATTAATTGTGAACCGATTAGGGTTGATGAATTAACTGGAATGAAGTACACTTTCTTTCGAGACCCAGATTATTTACCTATTGAGTTATACGAAAATAATTATTAACGTAGAAAATCAAATTATTATGAGTCATATTAAGAAAAAAATTGGGATTTACTCTTTTTGTATTTTAGCATCGTCAGTTGTTTCAGCCGAAGGTAGTAGTGTTGTATATGCAACAAAGGTAAAAACGCCTGAAAATAATCTTTCAGTTAATGTTTCTGAAAGTAATATTTCTGAAACAGTGAAATATATTGATGGAAAAGGACAAAGAAGTTTAGATCCTAAATCTGAAAAAGATATGGAAGAGCTGGCCAATAGTGTTGAATTTGAAGTATATAAATTTAACGAAGTTGCGGCATCCAAAACAACGTTTCTGTCACCCGCGGGAATCTGTAGTGGTTTTAAAAGCACAGATGGTGTAGATGTAACAAATTCTAGTAATTATTACATTAAGCCAAATGATGCCAGTGAATATTATGGAAGCGTGTTAGGGGCAACAATTTATAAACAAGGCGAAACGAAAACTTCGCAGTATGTGCCTGTTTATGCTATAAAGAATGCCAATGTAGCTAAATACATTGAAAATAACGAAGATCCGAATGTTAGAAGAAAAGCGAACGAACGGATCAAAGAAGGCAGAGAAACACTTAATAAAGTGGTTTGTAACAAAAGGTAAAATTTATGAAAAAATTAATCTCTATTGCAGCGTTAGCTGTTTTAACTGCGTGTACCGCACCTCAGGAAGCTTCAAGTATTGGTAATGGCGCGGCAGCGTATGATATGAATACTGTACAAGATTATAATGCTCGAGTTGCAAGTGGTAATACAGTAAGTGCTCGAGAAAAAGCGAGAGTAGCCCAAAGAGATAGCGTTCCAAATGAAATGAATGCAAGCGATCATCGTCCAAAAATGACAGGCTATTCTCGTTACCCAGTAGCTATTATGCCGGCATTCGGTTATTGCCATCATTGCTGGTAATTAAATAAAGAAAAAATAACCGCGCTTGAAAAAGTGCGGTTATTTTTTGGCTTGTTTATAAGCCTAAAATCGATTTCACAAAAGGAATCGTCAGATTTCGTTTGGCTTGTAGTGAGGCTTCATCGAGTTTCACTAATGCTTCTTTTAGTGTCGCCATATCACGATCTAAACGTGTGAATATAAAATTGGCAGTATCATCTGAAAGTATGATACCTCGTTGATGGGCATTCTGTTTCAATACTGCAAATTTTTGTTCATCGCTGAGTGGAATCAATTGATAACTTTCTCCCCATTTTAAGCGAGAAGCAAGATCTGGTAATTTAACGGGTAGGGCAGTTGGAGATTGATCGGCACTGACAACTAATAAGGTTTTACCATTAGCCTTAATGCGATTAAAAAGATCAAATAAGGCAATTTCCCATTCTGAATTTCCAATAATTGTTTGCAAATCGTCTAAGCAAACCAGTTCTTGCTGTTCTAAATTCTCAAAAACCGCCGTGGAGAAATATTGTGATTTGCTCAACGGGACATAAATGGCGCTCCGTTGTTGCTGAATATATTCATTACAGAGTGCACGTAACAGATGGGTTTTCCCAACGCTTTGGCTGCCCCAAAGGTAGAAGAATTGTTGTTGTAAATCAGTCATGTTTTGACGTAAAGAATTAAGCAATAATGCATTATTATCGCTATAAAAATTCTCAAGCGTTTCATCATCAATTTGATGAATAGGTAAAGAAAGTTGCTGATTCACGGATTAACGAGTTGATTTAAAATAAAAAAAGAAAGGGCTAAACTTTCATTTAACCCTTTTATTTGGGAAGTTTTATTCTACTTCATTTTTTGCTTTTGGCAAAATCAAGTTCAGTACAATGGCAACGATGGCACAAAGGCTAATCCCTTTTAGGGAAACGACATCACCGACGTTGACAAACATATTCCCAATCCCGAACGTCATGACTACAGAAATAATGCAAAGATTACGAGGTTCGGTCACATCTACTTTACCTTTAATTAAGGTGCTCATCCCAACAACGGCAATCGAGCCGAATACCAACATCATAATGCCACCCATTACGATGGTTGGAATAGTAGAAAGGAATGCGCCTACTTTACCACAGAAGGAAATTGCAATTGCCCATACCGCAGCCCAGGTCATAATGTTTGGATTAAAGTTACGAGTTAGCATGACTGCACCGGTTACTTCTGCATAAGTAGTATTCGGTGGACCACCAACTAATGATGCAGCAGCAGTTGCCACACCATCACCTAATAATGTACGGTGTAAGCCTGGTTTTTTAAGGAAATCTTTACCTGTTACAGAACTGATTGCCATAATACCACCCACGTGTTCAACGGCTGGTGCGATAGCAATGGGTAGCATATAAAGAATCGCTTCTAAATTAAATTCTGGTTTGGTTAACTCAGGTAATTCAAACCATTTTGCATCTAAAACAGGTTGGAAATTAATTAATCCTAGGAATAAACAAACCACATAGCCAGCAACGATACCAAACATAATTGGAATCAGCTTCATCATTCCTTTAGCAAACACCGCAACAGAAAGGGTGGTGACCAAGGTAATCATTGAAACCAATACAGAGTGCTCATAGCTATATGCACTGTTTTTACCTAATGCCATATCAACAGCAACAGGTGCAAGTCCCATACCAATGATGATAATTACGGGACCGACAACAACAGGCGGGAAGATACGCTCAAGCGCAGCACTACCACGTAATTTTACTAAGGTTGATAGTGCGAAATAGACTAAACCCGCACAAGCAAGTCCGCCCATTGTGGTTGGAATGCCCCAAGTTTGTACGCCATATTGAATAGGCGCAATAAAGGCAAAAGAGGAGGCTAAAAAAATAGGAACCTGTTTACCGGTACAAAGTTGGAAAAGTAGTGTACCGATACCTGCGGTAAGAAGGGCTGTATTAGAATTTAATCCAGTGATTAAAGGAACTAATACTAAGGCACCAAAGGCAACAAATAACATCTGTAAACCGACAAACGCTTGTTTGCCCATGCTTTGCACCTCAACAGGTGCGGTTGTAGTTTGATTACTCATTTAGTTTCAACTCTCGGTTTGAATTAACTGAAAGTGCGGTCGGTTTTAATGCTTTTTAGCTTTTGTGTTTTCACGCACGGAAAAAAGACGGCTATAAATGCCGTCTTATTAAAAGGGAATTATTTCGTCCCAAAAATCTTATCGCCTGCATCCCCCAAGCCTGGAATGATGTAGCCTTGTTCATTTAAGTGATCATCAATCGATGCGCAATAAAGTTCGATATCTGGATGTGCTTTTTCTAATGCTTTAATCCCTTCTGGTGCCGCGACTAATACTAATACTTTGATATGTTGGCAACCTTTTGCTTTTAATAGATCAATTGTAGAGATCATTGAACCACCCGTTGCAAGCATTGGATCCACAACGATAGCTAAACGTTCTTCTAAGTCACTGGCTAGTTTTTGGAAATAAGGGACGGGTTCAAGAGTTTCTTCATTACGATAAATCCCGACTACACTGATGCGAGCACTAGGAACATGTTCTAAAACGCCATCCATCATGCCGAGGCCTGCACGTAAAATTGGTACAACAGTAACTTTTTTACCTTTGATACGGTCGATTTCAACAGGACCGTTCCAACCTTCGATAATCACTTTTTCTGTTTCGAGATCGGCTGTCGCTTCATAGGTGAGTAAGCTGCCCACTTCTGTTGCAAGTTCACGGAATTTTTTAGTATCAATATCAGCTTCGCGCATCACGCCTAATTTATGTTTAACAAGCGGATGTTTTACTTCAACGAGTTTCATCTTTTTTCTCCCTTTAAAAAATAAATCGGAGAATTTTATATCAGAAATATTCAATTGCCTAGTATTTTTATTATGACAGTTGGGTATAAAAACAATTAAAAAATTAACCGCACTTTGATGAAATACATTCTCAACACAGGTCATAAAGCCAATGGCTCTCTTATTCACTCTCTTATAAATATTCACATTATTTTCCCAGCTAAAGGAAATCATTTAATGAAAATAAAAGTGCGGTCAAAAAAGATAATGGATTTTTTATAAATAAAAAGCGGCTAATTACTTAGCCGCTTTTGCATGATAATAAACCTAGTTAAGCTGTTTTTTTCGGTTTGAAGAAAATCATCGTAAAGATTTGCCAGAAGAAGGCTAGTGCACCGAAGATGAATACCACATCACCACCTAAACGAACCCAACGTAGGGTATCGAATAGAGGTTGTTGCATAAATTCTTCACTACGAGCATACCATAAGCCTTCAGAGATACTTGCATAACCTTGAATAATACCGATAGGTAATAAGCTTGATACGATCATTAACACTAAACCGCCATTTAACAACCAGAAGCCCCATTTCATTAACTTGTCATTAAATGGTGTATCTGGGCGTAAATAACGAGCAATTAAGAATACGAAGCCTAATGCTAAGAAACCGTATACACCGAATAATGCAGCGTGAGCATGAACGGCAGTGGTGTTCAAGCCTTGGATATAGTAAAGCGAAATTGGTGGATTGATTAAGAAACCAAATACGCCAGCACCTAACATATTCCAGAATGCCACGGCTACGAAGCAGTAAAGAGGCCATTTTAGGCGTTCCATCCAAGGTGTTTTTTGTTGCATCGCCCAGTGTTCCCAAGCTTCATGACCTAATAACACTAATGGAACTACTTCAAGCGCAGAGAATGATGCCCCTACAGCAATAATTGGAGTAGTTGCACCTGCGAAGTATAAGTGGTGGAAAGTACCTGGGATACCACCGATTAGGAACAATGCCGCTTCAGTAATGGTTGCCACAGTCGCAGTACGACGTGAAACTAAACCTAAACTTACGAAGATGAATGAAAGTGCCGCTACAGAGAATACTTCGAAGAAGCCTTCTACCCATAGGTGAACTACCCACCAGCGCCAGTATTCCATCACAGAAATGTGAGTGTGCTCGCCATAGAATAATGCAGGGCCATAGAATAAACCGATCGCAATTACGGAAGCGAAGAATAATGCCAATAAGTTTTTATCACCCGGTTGTTTAAATGCGTTCACTGTACCGCGAAGCATTAAGACTAACCAGAATAAGATACCTGCGAATTTCACTGCTTGCCAGAAACGACCTAAGTCAATGAATTCATAGCCTTGGTGACCGAACATGAAGCTCCATTCTTCTGGAAGAATATGCGCAATCGCTAAGTAGCTACCAGTGAATGAACCGACGACTAATACCACTAATGCCCAGTAGAGAACATCCACACCCAATTTTTGGAATTTCGGATCTTTTCCGCCATTAATGATTGGCGCAAGGAATAAACCACCAGCTAAGAATGCCATTGCAATCCAGAATAAGGCTGCTTGAATATGCCATGTACGTACTAATGAATATGGGAAGTATTGAGAAATATCAATACCATAGAACTCTTGACCTTCAACCGTGTAGTGTGCGACAACGGCACCTAATGTGACTTGCAAGAGGAAAAGTGCAAGCACAGTGAAGAGGTATTTACCTAATGAACGTTGAGAAGGGGTAAGTTGTAATTTTGTGAGCGGATCGAACTCAGGTGTAGGTGGTTCTTTTTCATCTTCACGTTTTTTGAATGACCAAATCCATACTACGAAACCAATACCTGCAATGAGGAATACCACACTCGCAATAGACCAAATCACGTTTTCTGGTGTTGGTACGTTATTAATTAACGGCTCATGTGGCCAGTTGTTGGTGTAACTCGCGTGAGTATTTGGACGTTCAGCAGATGCTGTCCACGCGGTCCAGAAGAAGAATTTAGCTAAGTCTTTACGAGCTTGTAAATCAGGAAGAGTATTATCCTTCATTGCAAAGTGTTCACGGGTCACTTTGGTTGCAGGATCATCACCGTATAAAGAGATGTAGTATTGTGCTGTTTTTTCCATTGCCGCTAAACGGGTGTTTGAAAGCACAACGGTACCGTTTTCAACTTTGCTACCACGATATTCTTTGGTTAGACGCGCTTTTAATAAGGTTTGTTGTTCATCATTTAAATCAGCGAAGTTTTTACCAAATTCTTGATTCGCTGTAATATCCAACCAGTTAGTTAATTCACGGTGAAGCCAATCTGCCGTCCAGTCTGGCGCTTGGTATGCACCATGACCCCAAACTGACCCGACTTGCATACCACCAGTGGTTTGCCAAGCGGTTTGACCATGTAAAATATCATCGTGAGTAATCACTTTTTCGCCAGATTCAGAAACATATTGTTGCGGAATTGGTGGTGCTTCACGATAAACTTCGAACCCGTAGTAGCCGAGAATGGAGAATGCCCCAATCAATACGGCGACTAATAGGTACCAGAACTTTTTATACTGTCCCATTTTATCACTCCTAGATTATTAGAAAATACGATGCCTTGATGGTTAGTTATTCCGAGAATAGCCATCAAGAGCTAGATTTTACGCTAAGTAAAATACTTGAGCAATTATATCGACTATCGATTGATGAAAATATTACCTAAAACTGAGTAATTTAATCGGGTAATAGGAAGTGCTGAATAAAAAGATAAAAAATACGGTCAAAAACCTATTGATTTTTGACCGCACTTTATTGGAAGAAGGGATTAACGTTTAAACATACCACCTAAACCACCAAGGCCACCTAAGCCGCCTCCGCCCATTAAGCCTTGCATACCGCGCATCATTTTCGCCATGCCGCCTTTGCGCATTTTTTTCATCATACGTTGCATTTCGTCAAATTGTTTCAGCAATTTGTTTACATCTTGCACTTGTGTGCCAGAACCTAATGCAATACGACGACGGCGAGATCCTTTGATAATGTCTGGATTGGCACGTTCTTTTAAGGTCATGGAATTAATAATAGCTTCCATTTTGATAAACATTTTGTCATCTACTTGATTTTTGACATGATCTGGTAAGTTTTTCGCACCCGGTAATTTTTCAAGCATCGACATCATGCCGCCCATTTTTTTCATCTCACGGAGCTGTTCACGGAAATCGTCTAGGGTGAAATCATCACCTTTCTTGAATTTCTGTGCCATTTTTTCCGCTTTTTCGCGATCCACCGAACGTTCAAGATCTTCGATAAGGGAAAGCACATCACCCATACCTAAAATACGCGACGCTACGCGATCAGGATGGAATGGCTCGAGGGCTTCTGTTTTTTCGCCCACACCAAGGAATTTAATCGGTTTACCCGTAATTTGACGAATAGATAAGGCCGCACCACCACGCGCATCACCATCCACTTTGGTTAAGATAACCCCAGTAAGTGGCAAGGCTTCATTGAAGGCTTTTGCTGTATTTGCTGCATCTTGACCGGTCATTGCATCAACCGTGAAAAGAGTCTCGATTGGATTTAATGTTGCGTGAACTTGCTTGATTTCATCCATCATCTCGCTATCAACGTGTAAGCGACCCGCCGTATCCACGATTAATACATCGTAGAATTTGAGTTTAGCGTCAGCAAGTGCAGCTTTGGCAATCTCTACCGGTTTTTGTTTAACATCAGATGGAAAGAAATCCACACCAACAGATTGTGCTAAGGTCTCAAGCTGTTTGATTGCTGCAGGACGATATACGTCGGCAGATACTACAAGCACTTTCTTTTTATGACGTTCGCGTAAGAATTTTGCTAATTTACCCACGCTGGTGGTTTTACCCGCACCTTGTAAACCCGCCATTAAAATAACTGCAGGTGGCTGTGTTGCTAGGTTTAAGCTCTCATTGGCTTCACCCATGGCTTTTTCGAGTTCACGTTGAACGATTTTTAAGAACTCTTGGCCTGGTGTTAAGCTTTTATTAACTTCTTCGCCTAATGCGCTTTCTTTTACTTTAGCAATAAATTCACGTACGACAGGCAAAGCAACGTCTGCTTCTAATAATGCCATGCGTACTTCGCGTAGGGTTTCTTTAATATTATCTTCAGTTAAACGCCCTTTACCGCTAATGTTGCGTAGCGTTTTGGAAAGGCGATCCGATAAATTCTCAAACATTTTAAATCCTGTTTTTTCTTAAAAAAATTGCCGTGATTATACCGAAATTTGGGCGTTTTTCATCATTTCAAATAAAATTATGGCGATCTAGAGAAAAGATCCGTTAAAATAAGAATAATTCCTAGTAAAGAGAAAGCATTATGTGGTTTGCCCTTTTTTCGATTATTTTTTACATTCTTAGTTTATTGTTGATCGCCCCATTTTTGATGAACTCATCAGAAGGGAAGTTGAGTCAAAGTAAAATCCCGTTTTTTCTGACCGCACTTACAGCAATTGTTCTGCATGCAGTCAGCACGTTCCCTCTGTTAGAGGATCTTGCCTCAGGGCAGAGTTTTACGCTAATGCAAATCGCTTCCTTAATGAGCGTAACTATTGCGGCATTGGCGACACTTTCAATGTTTCTCGTTTCCACGATGTGGTTTGTTTTACCGATAGTGTATGCGTTTTCGATCATTAGCTTGATCTTTGCGACATTCTTATCAAGCCACATTATTCAAATGCTTAATCAAAATACATTGATGTTATTCCATATTGGTTTGTCGCTCTTTACCTATGCGGTTTGTTTTATTGCAACACTTTATGTGATCCAGTTGGTATGGTTAGATCGCAATTTGAAAAAACGTAAAATCCAATTTTCACCAGCAATTCCGCCATTGATGGCGGTAGAACGTCATTTCTTCTGTTTATTTACGATGGGGGAAGCATTACTGACACTCACTTTAATTTCTGGTACTTATCATGTGTTGCAAGCAGTGACCCCAGAAAATCTGCACAAAGCGATTTTTTCTTTCCTTGCTTGGATTAGTTTTGGTATTGCTTGTTTTGGTCATTGGCGATTAGGCTGGCGTGGAAAAAGGATGATTATTTACGCAATTTCAGGTATCATTCTGCTCACGATTGGCTATTTTGGTAGCCGCTTGATTTAGTAAGAATCAAAGAACAAGTAAAAAGTGCGGTAAAAAATGACCGCACTTTTTGTTGATTAACGAACAAAAGGACTTTCCCTTGGACAGTATTCCCCTTAGTACTTTATTTATTACACTGATTATCTGTTTAATTTTATCTGCCTATTTTTCCGGCTCAGAAACCGGCTTACTCTCTCTCAATAAATATCGTCTTCGCTTTCTGGCGGAACAAGGCAATAAAGGCGCGCAAAAAGCAGAAAAACTGCTTGAAAAGCCTGATACCTTGTTAAGTTTTATTCTGATCTTTAATAACCTTGTGAATATTAGTGCGTCAGCTATTGCAACCATGATTGGTATGCGTTTGTATGGTGATGCGGGTGTGGCTATTGCAACAGGTTTATTAACTTTTGTGATGCTTGTTTTTTCTGAAATTTTCCCTAAAACGGTTGCGGCGATGCACCCAGAGAAAGTGGGATTATTTTCAAGTCACATTTTGTCGCTATTGTTAAAAGTGTTCTATCCATTAGTTTGGTTGATGAATATTTTTACGAAAACCTTAATGCGAATGGTCGGCTTAAAGCCTGATTTACAAAAACAAGTGATTAGCCGTGATGAGTTAAGAAGTATTGTATCGGAAGCGGGCGAAGCAACACCAGATGAACAACATCCACAAATGTTGCTTTCCATTTTAGATATGGAAACCATCACGGTGGACGATATTATGGTGCCACGTAATGAAATTGGTGGGATTGATATTGACGATGATTGGAAAGCCATTATGCGTCAGCTTACTCATGCGCCACATAATCGTATTGTGCTATATAAAGGTAGCCTTGATGAGCAAGTGCTAGGGATTTTACGTGTGCGTGAAGCTTTCCGCTTGTTATTAGAAAAAAATGAATTTAGCAAAGAAACCTTATTACGCGCCGTCGATGAAGTGTATTTCATTCCTGAAGGCACCCCGCTTAAAACACAATTAGATAATTTCCGTACGAAAAAAGAACGTATTGGTTTAGTGGTGGATGAGTATGGTGATATCAAAGGGTTAGTCACACTTGAAGATATTTTGGAAGAAATTGTAGGTGATTTTACTACTTCTATGGCGCCATCTATTGAGCAAGAAGTGGTGCAGCAATCTGATGGTTCAATGATTATTGAGGGTTCGGCAAATCTTCGTGATTTGAATAAAATGTTTGGTTGGGAATTAGATACAGAAGATGCCCGAACCTTTAATGGTTTAATTCTTGAACATATTGAAGATATTCCTGATGAAGGAACTATTTGTGAAATCAATGGCTTACGAATTACTATTTTAGAAGTCAGCGATAATATGATTAAACAAGCAAAAGTGGAGAAATTAGTCTCTTAAATACGGCTTTTTCTGACCGCTCTTTTGTTTAAGAAATGCGTTATTTTTACAAAGGATTGAATATGACGGATGAGATTCGTTTAACACAATATAGCCACGGCGCAGGTTGAGGCTGTAAAATTTCGCCTAAGGTGTTAGGGACAATTTTACAGACAGAAATCAAAAAATTTACTGATCCTAATTTATTGGTCGGGAACGAAACAGCGGATGACGCAGCGGTTTATGATCTTGGTAATGGTACTGCAATTATCAGTACTACGGATTTCTTCATGCCGATTGTGGACGATCCTTTTGATTTTGGCCGCATAGCTGCGACCAATGCCATTAGTGATATTTTCGCAATGGGCGGTAAACCAATTATGGCGATCGCCATTTTAGGTTTCCCGATTAATAAATTACCGGCAGAAGTGGCACAGAAAATAGTTGATGGCGGCCGTTTTGCTTGTCATCAAGCGGGGATTTCCCTTGCTGGCGGTCACTCGATTGATGCACCAGAACCTATTTTTGGTTTAGCCGTAACGGGTGTGATTGCAACGGATCGTGTAAAACGGAATGCCTCAGCAGAAGCAAATTGTAAGCTTTATTTAACCAAACCATTAGGTATTGGCGTGCTGACTACTGCTGAGAAAAAAGGCAAGTTAAAACCAGAACATCAAGGCTTAGCAACGGCAGCCATGTGTCAAATGAACCTGATTGGTAGCCAATTTGCGGAAGTTTCTGGTGTTACCGCCATGACGGATGTTACTGGCTTTGGTTTATTAGGACACTTAGCTGAAATCTGTGAAGGCTCAAATCTTAATGCGGTTGTGCATTTTGATAAAATCAAATTATTAGATGGTGTAGCGGATTATATTGCTGAAGGTTGTGTACCAGGTGGAACCAACCGTAACTTTGAAAGCTATGGTCATAAAATCGGTCCTCTTACGGATTATCAAAAGGCGGTACTTTGCGATCCTCAAACCTCAGGTGGCTTGTTGATTGCGGTTAAACCTGAAAGTGAAGCGGAAATCTTAGAGATTGCGAAAAAAGCGGGCATTGAGCTTAGCGAGGTTGGTGTATTGAAACCTCACCAAGAAGGTGTGCTGGTCGAAGTCGAATAAATCATTTTTGTTAAACTAAAAAGTGCGGTGAAATTCACCGCACTTTTTTTATTCTTTATTTTCTTTGTTCTCTTTATTGTTTGAATACATCGAATCAATGATATTACGATAACGTTCCATAATTACTTTTCGGCGTAATTTAAGCGTAGGCGTGATTTCACCAAGTTTAACGCTAAATGCTTGAGAGAGTAATGTAAATTTCTTCACTTGTTCGAAATGTGCCAGTTCTTTTTGAAGACTTTCGATACGTTGTTCAAACATTTTGATGATTTCAGAATGTTTGAGTAATTCCATGCGATCTTGATACTTAATATTCAGTTTTTTCGCATATTCTTCTACGCTATCAAAACAAGGTACGATCAACGCTGAAACATATTTTTTTGCATCGGCAATAATCGCAATTTGTTCGATAAATTTATCTTTACCGATTTTACCTTCGATATATTGTGGCGCAATGTATTTACCGTTAGACGTTTTCATCAACTCTTTAATGCGATCGGTAATAAATAAATTACCTTCAGCATCAAATTCACCCGCATCTCCCGTTTTCAAGAAACCATCTTCGGTGAAAGCTTGAGCCGTTTCTTCTGGCTTTTTATAGTAACCTTTCATCACCATGCCACCACGCACCAGAATCTCGTTATTTTCACCAATTTTAACTTCGGCATTTGGCATTAATTTACCAATAGAATTCGGATTAAAATGATGATCATCCCAGCAAGAAACGGTAGCTGTGGTTTCTGTCATACCATAACCGAGTTTGATATTAATCCCGATGCTATGGAAGAAAAGCCCAATGCTTGGTTCTAATTTTGCGCCACCGCAAGGCATCATTTTAATTCGTCCGCCTAGCAATGAACGTAGTTTAGAAAGTACTAGTTTATCGGCAAGCGCATAGCGTTTTTGCAAGAAGAACGGGACTTTTTTATTTTGAGAGAGAAGATCAAAACGTTTTTTCCCCACCGAAATCGCCCAGTGGAAAATCATCTGACGAATAAAAGGCGCTTTTTGGACTTTATCAAGTACAGCAGAATAAATTTTTTCATAGAAACGCGGTACTGCACACATAAAGGTTGGGCGTACTTCCGTTAATGCTTCACGTACTTGATTGGTGTCTTCGAGATAACAAAGGATTGCTCCGCGATGTAATACATAGGCAACCCAAGCACGCTCAAAAATGTGACTAAATGGTAAAAAAGAAAGTGAAACCTCATCTTGATTAACATCTAATGCAATATCATGGGCTTCAAGTTGATGAGCCAAGTTACTGTAATCAAGCATTACGCCTTTCGGTTCACCTGTTGTGCCTGATGTGTAGATGATTGTGAATAAATCATCCATTGTCTTACTTGCTAAGCGAGTTTCAAATTCAGCCTGAAATTCGGCTGTACCTAATTGAATTAAATCGTCCCAATGGCAAGAAAGGGTAGTTTCTGTCAGTTGAATTTGTTCTTTCATGGCCACAATTTTTTGTAATTGAGGACACTGATGCGCAATTTCTAACGCTTGATCATATTGTTCTTGATCACCAACAAACAGAATTTTAACATCGGCATGATTTAAAATAAATTCGGCCTGTTGTGCCGTATTGGTTGCATAAATGGGAACGGTAATAGCACGGACTTGAAGGGCTGCAATATCTGCGATTGTCCAGCGTGACATATTGTGCGCAAAAATCGCAATTTTATCTTGTACTTGAATATTGCAAGCAAGAAAAGCTAATGAAAGCTGATCAAGCTGTTGTTGGAATGCGTTCCATGAAATATCTTTCCACAAGCCATTAATTTTATGGCGAAGTGCGGTTGCATTTTGACGAGTTTTTGCCTGCTGGCGAATTCGATTGACGAAATGACGTTCTAAATTCATATAAGCCTTATTTGAGCGAGCAACTGTACGCTAATATAAACGAAATAAATTTAAAATCTAGTAAAATGTTATTATTTTGTGAATATAGAATAAATAATAGACATATTATTTTTCTATTTTTATATTGAAATGAGCAATAAAGAATATATAAAGTATTGAGAAAATTTAAATTGATTAGAAATAAAAAAACCGCTCTAAAAAGAGCGGTTAATTTTTTAGCTATTTTTGATTAGCCTTTGTAGTTGTAAATGTGTGCAACTAAGTCTAATACTTTGTTTGAGTAACCAGTTTCGTTATCGTACCAAGATACTAATTTAACAAAAGAATCAGTTAATGCGATACCCGCATCAGCATCAAATACAGAAGTTAAAGCACAACCGTTGAAGTCTGTAGAAACTACTGCATCTTCAGTGTAGCCTAAAACGCCTTTTAATTCGCCGTTGAAAGTTTTACCTTCAGCTGCATCTTTGATTGCTTGTTTGATTTGTTCGTAAGTTGCTGGTTTTTCTAAGTTTACAGTTAAGTCAACTACAGATACGTTTGGAGTAGGAACACGGAACGCCATACCAGTTAATTTACCGTTTAATGCTGGTAATACTTTACCTACAGCTTTCGCTGCACCGGTAGATGAAGGGATGATGTTTTGTGCCGCACCACGACCACCGCGCCAGTCTTTAGCAGATGGACCATCAACAGTTTTTTGAGTCGCTGTTGTTGCGTGAACTGTAGTCATTAAACCATCTTTGATACCGAAAGTTTCGTGAACAACACGTGCTAAAGGTGCTAAACAGTTTGTAGTACAAGAAGCGTTAGACACGATGTCTTGACCTGCGTATGCACCGAAGTTTACACCACGTACGAACATTGGTGTGCTATCTTTAGAAGGACCTGTTAATACGACTTTTTTCGCACCAGCAGTGATGTGTTTGCGTGCTGTTTCATCAGTTAAGAATAAACCTGTTGCTTCAACTGCAACATCAACGCCGATCGCACCCCAGTTAAGGTTTGCAGGATCACGTTCAGAAGTAACACGGATAGTTTTACCGTTTACTACTAAGTTACCGTCTTTAACTTCAACAGTACCGTCAAAACGACCGTGAGTTGAATCGTATTTCAACATGTAAGCCATGTATTCAACGTCGATTAAGTCGTTGATACCTACAACTTCGATGTCATCGCGATGTTGTGCTGCACGGAATACGATACGACCGATACGGCCGAAACCGTTGATACCAATTTTAATAGCCATAAGATTTTCACCTTCTATTTTTTTAAGTTAAACAAAATCGTTGCTCTAACGAGTTCCCGTGGATTATAGCATGGGCATTTTGATAAAAAAAAGGGTATATACCACTTTTTTGTGATCTCGATCACTTTTTAACAATTTGGTAAAACAAATGAAAATTTGACCGCACTTTTCATTTTCTTTTTGTATAATAAAAACAAACAACAATAAGAGGTTTCAATTATGTCTCAAGGTAATTTATATATTCTTTCTGCACCGAGTGGGGCGGGCAAGTCATCATTAATTTCCGCGTTATTAGAAAAAAATCAAGGCACGAAAAAAATGGTGTCCATTTCACACACAACGCGTTCACCTCGACCAGGCGAAAGTCATGGTGTGCATTATTATTTTGTTTCAGTAGAAGAATTTGAAACCTTAATTGAAAAAGGCCACTTCTTAGAATATGCAAAAGTGTTTGGCGGTAATTATTACGGCACTTCATTGCCAGCAATTGAAGAAAACTTGGCTAAAGGTATTGATGTGTTTTTAGATATTGATTGGCAAGGTGCACAGCAAATTCGTCAAAAAGTACCTTCTGTAAAAAGCATTTTTATTTTGCCTCCATCATTGCCAGAATTGGAGCGTCGCTTGGTTGGACGCGGACAGGATAGCAAAGAGGTCATTGCTGAGCGAATGTCAAAAGCAATCAGCGAAATTTCGCATTATGATGAATATGATTACGTGATTGTGAATGATAATTTTGAACAGGCATTGGCAGATTTACAAAGCATTTTGCAGGCAGAACGCTTGACCAAAGCTTATCAACAAACAGAAAATGCGGACTTAATTCATCAGCTACTAGCAAAATAAGCTTGAATTGAGTACAATATTTTCCCTTTATAGACATTATTTTTAACATCGGAGTAAAACATGGCTCGAGTGACTGTGCAAGATGCAGTAGAAAAAATTGGTAACCGTTTTGATTTAATTTTAACCGCCGCTCGTCGTGCGAGACAATTAGAGTTACATCAAAGTGAGCCGTTAGTGCCGGAAGATAACGATAAACCAACTGTAATCGCATTACGTGAAATCGAAAAAGGGTTAATCAACCAAGAAATCATGGATGCAAAAGAGTATTTAGATGCGGCAGCTTCTCAACGTAGCGAAGAAGTGGCTGTAGCGTTAATCGCAGAATAATCTCATTAAAGTGCGGTCAAAATTAAAGCTATTTTGATCGCCTAGTCTTTCTCTCTACAAAAAGTCAGGTGTCCTTTGGAATTGTTTGCAGATTTAGATCGAATTATTCAGGGGTATTTGCCCGCCGATAAAATTGAATTAATCAAACGTGCATTCGTCATTGCGCGAGATGCTCACGAAGGACAATTTCGCTCAAGTGGCGAACCTTACATTACGCACCCAGTTGCAGTGGCTTCAATCATTGCGGAAATGCATTTAGACCATGAAGCTGTCATGGCTGCATTATTGCATGATGTTATCGAAGATACCCCTTATACCGAATCCCAATTAAAAGATGAGTTTGGCGCTAGCGTAGCCGAAATTGTAGATGGCGTATCTAAACTGGATAAATTGAAATTCCGTACTCGCCAAGAAGCACAAGTTGAAAACTTCCGTAAAATGATTTTAGCGATGACTCGAGATATTCGTGTCGTCTTAATCAAACTGGCTGACCGTACCCATAATATGCGAACACTGGGCTCATTACGTCCAGATAAACGTCGTCGCATTGCAAAAGAAACCCTAGAGATTTACTGTCCATTAGCCCATCGTTTAGGCATTGAGCATATCAAAAATGAATTAGAAGATTTATCTTTTGAAGCCATGCATCCTCGCCGTTATGAAGTGCTTAAAAAATTCGTCGAACAGGCACGTGGTTCTCGTCAAGAATTGATTCAACGCATATCTAATGATATTTCACAACGTCTTGATAATGTAGGCATTACAAATCGTATTTGGGGACGTGAAAAACATCTCTATAAAATTTACCAAAAAATGCGCACGAAAGATCAGAAATTCCATTCTATTATGGATATTTATGCTTTCCGCGTTATTGTGAATTCGGTTGATGATTGCTATCGCGGGTTGGGGCAAATGCATAGTTTGTATAAACCTCGCCCTGGTAAAGTGAAAGATTATATTGCTGTGCCTCGTGCAAATGGCTACCAAGCACTGCAAACGTCAATGATTGGCCCTCATGGGGTGCCCGTAGAAGTTCATCTTCAGACTGAAGAAATGGAACAGGTTGCTGAAATGGGAGTTACCGCCCATTGGGTGTATAAAGAAGGTGGTAAAAACGATAGCACCACCGCTCAAGTACGTGCGCAACGTTGGTTGCAAAGCTTAGTGGATATTCAACAAAACGTGGGTAACTCCTTTGAGTTTATTGAGAACGTAAAATCTGAGTTTTTCCCGAAAGAAATCTATGTCTTTACGCCGAAAGGTCGTATCGTTGAATTACCAATGGGCGCAACAGCTGTCGATTTTGCTTATGCAGTGCATTCTGATGTGGGAAATCATTGTGTTGCGGCAGTAGTAGAGCATAAACCTTATCCGTTATCACAAGCTTTAGAGTCTGGTCAAACCGTTGAGATTGTGACCAGTGAAAATACTCATCCAAACGTTAGCTGGTTAAACTTTGTAGTAACTGCTCGTGCAAGAACTCGTATTCGTCATTTCTTAAAATTATTGCGTGCAGATGATGCCGTTCAAACTGGTAAAAAACAGCTAGAAATGGCCCTAAAACCACATTATCTCTCTGAGGTTTCTGAAGAGAAAATCCAAGCGTTACTAAATGAATTGAATCTCTCAAGCCTCAATGAGCTTTTTGAGGAAATCGGCGTAGGTAACCAAATGTCGAGTGTCATTGCTCATCAATTAATGGATGAAGCTATTGAAATTGATGTGGATGGTGTGTCTGAAAATACACAAAGTACACTAACATTGAGCCGAGATGGCGAAATGAAAGCATCTTTCGCTCAATGTTGTCATCCAATTCCGGGCGATCCGATCGTAGCATTAAGTTCTGCGAAGAAAGGTGTGGTTGTTCATCATCAAGCTTGTTCTAATTTAGCGTCAAGTAATACGAAAGATTTTACTGCCGCAAAATGGGAAGAGGCTGAAAGTGCGGTCAATTTTGATGCTGAATTACACATTGAAATGCTTAATGAACAAAATGCATTAGGTAGTCTCATGACAGCAGTCGCGACTTGCGAAAGTAATATTCAAAGTATTTGGACAGAAGAGTTAGAGAATAATGTGCTATTAGTCATTATCCAAGTTGGCGCAAGAGATATCTATCATTTGGAAAACATTATGCGAAAAATCAAACAAATTACCAGTGTGATTCGTTTGAAGCGCAATATTAATGAAGCATAATGAGCACACAACTTCTCGATGCCGTTCCTTTAACCACTTTATCGGGTGTAGGTGCGGCAATCTCCGATAAATTAAGCCGCCTTGGAATTCATAATCTCCAAGACTTGCTTTTTCATTTACCTATCCGTTATGAAGATCGCACGAGAATTACGCCCATTGCCGATCTTCGTCCCGAACAATATGCCACTATTGAAGGTGTTGTCCAAACTTGTGAAGTTGCCTTTGGGCGCCGCCCTATTTTAACCGTAAGTCTTTCTGATGGAACGAGCAAAATTATGCTCCGTTTCTTCAATTTTAATGCGGGAATGAAAAACAGTTTTCAGATTGGTACGCGCGTCAAAGCGTTTGGCGAAATTAAACGCGGGCGTTTTATGGCGGAAATTCATCATCCTGAATATCAAATCATACGGGATAATGCGCCACTGGTTTTAGAGGAAACGCTCACGCCTATTTATTCCACAACGGAAGGTTTAAAACAAAATTCATTACGTAAGCTAACCGATCAAGCATTGGCTTTACTCGATAAAATCCAATTGACGGAAATTTTACCTAATGAATTTAATCCACATCCTTTTAGCCTAAAGGATGCTATTCGATTTTTGCATCGTCCACCGCCAGATATCTCATTAGAGATTTTGGAGAAAGGACAACATCCCGCACAGCAACGACTTATCTTTGAAGAGCTTCTTGCACATAATCTTGCGATGCAAAAAGTGCGGTTGGGTACGCAGCAGTTTTTAGCGTTGCCATTGCATTATCAAACTGATTTGAAGCAACGTTTTCTTGCATCTTTGCCTTTTCAACCAACCAATGCCCAAAATAGAGTAGTGGCAGATATTGAACAGGATTTAGCAAAAGATTATCCGATGATGCGACTTGTTCAAGGTGATGTGGGCTCAGGGAAAACTTTGGTTGCAGCCTTAGCCGCCTTATTAGCGATTGATAATGGCAAACAAGTGGCTTTAATGGCACCAACAGAGATTTTAGCGGAACAGCATGCGAATAATTTCCGCCGTTGGTTAGAGCCTTTCGGTATTGAAGTAGGCTGGTTAGCGGGTAAGGTGAAAGGGAAAGCTCGCCAAGCTGAACTGGAAAAAATTAAGTCTGGTGCGGTACAAATGGTGGTGGGTACGCATGCTTTGTTCCAAGAAGAAGTAGAATTTGCCGATTTAGCCTTGGTAATTATTGATGAACAACATCGCTTTGGCGTACATCAACGTTTAATGTTACGAGAAAAAGGCGAAAAAGCAGGATTTTATCCCCATCAACTGATTATGACAGCAACACCAATCCCGAGAACGTTAGCGATGACGGTTTATGCCGATCTCGATACGTCGATTATTGACGAATTGCCACCAGGTAGAACGCCGATTACGACAGTTGTTATTTCAGAAGAGCGTCGCGATGAAATCGTTGCTCGAGTCAAAAATGCCTGTATTAATGAAAAACGTCAGGCTTATTGGGTTTGTACGTTGATTGATGAGTCTGAAGTATTAGAAGCGCAAGCAGCCGAGGCCATTTGGGAAGATTTAACGAAAGCGTTGCCGATGCTTAAAATTGGTCTTGTACATGGGCGAATGAAACCGCAAGAAAAACAAGATATTATGGCTGCCTTTAAAAATGCAGAACTCGATTTGCTTGTGGCCACAACCGTAATAGAAGTGGGCGTGGATGTGCCGAATGCCAGTCTCATGATCATTGAAAATGCTGAGCGTTTGGGTTTATCACAACTTCATCAGCTGCGTGGACGAGTCGGGCGTGGCAGTACGGCTTCTTTTTGTGTCTTAATGTATAAACCGCCGTTAGGTAAAGTCTCGCAAAAACGTTTGCAGGTATTACGTGATAGCCAAGATGGCTTTGTGATTTCAGAGAAAGATTTAGAAATTCGCGGACCAGGTGAAGTGTTGGGCACAAAACAGACAGGAATTGCCGAATTTAAAGTGGCAAATTTAATGCGCGATCGTAAAATGATTCCAACTGTTCAACATTATGCTAAAGCATTAATAGTGAAATATCCGGATGTGGCAGAAAGTTTAATCCGTCGTTGGCTAAATAATCGAGAAATTTATTCGAATGCCTAGAGTGCGGTTATTTTTGAAAGAGCTTTATAAATGAATAAATCAACGGTACTTTTCTTTGATTCAGGAATGGGGGGCTTAAGCGTTTATCGGGAAGCGAAAAAGCTCATGCCAGATAACCATTATTTGTATTGCTTTGACAATGCAGGCTTTCCTTATTCAGAAAAATCGGAAGAAACAATCATTCATCGAACATTGGATATTTGTAAAAAAATTAACCAAGATTATCCACTTGATGCCATTGTGATTGCTTGCAATACCGCGAGTACGGTGGTGCTACCGCCTTTGCGTGAGCAATTTTCTATTCCAATAGTGGGAACTGTACCAGCTATCAAGCCAGCAGCAGAAATCTCACAAACGAAACATATTGGACTGTTGGCAACAAAAGGCACGGTTAAACGCCCTTATGTTAATGATCTTATCCATCAGTTTGCTTCCCATTGCGTGGTTGAAAGATTAGGCTCAACTAAACTGGTTGAAATCGCAGAGCATAAAATCCAAGGAAAATCGGTCGATTTGATTGCATTGAAAAATGAATTAACTCCTTGGGCCTCAATAGAGGATTTGGATACGATTTGTTTAGGCTGTACCCATTTCCCTTTAATTAAAGATGAAATTCAAATTTGTTTACCTCAAGTGAAGAATTTTATGGACCCAGGATTCGCTATTGCCAGACGTTTGCAGTATTTACTTGATAAATTAGAAGTGCGGTCACAATCAGAGGTGAAAAATCAGGTTTTTTGTACGCAAGATGTAGAGAATAAATACCAATTAGAACAAGCGTTGGCTCTCTGGGGATTTGATGGAATTACCGTTTTAAAATGATTTTTTCTCGTCATGTTGGTGCGTTTGTAAGCAAACAGCAAAAAAATTTACATTTTTTTACAAAAAGAGCTTGCAAAGGCATCTGAAATGCCTATAATACGCCCCACACAA